>Ga0197143_1000487_pt1 | contig 43315 bp, 43 predicted proteins | sample GBS70_MetaG_FD_148603 | JGI IMG/M metagenome (GOLD analysis project Ga0197143, IMG submission 148603) | Sediment microbial communities from Great Boiling Springs, Gerlach, Nevada, United States - GBS 70_MetaG | ecosystem: Environmental > Aquatic > Thermal springs > Hot (42-90C) > Sediment... | reverse complement strand
CGGGTCGTGCAGGGGTTGGAGGCGACCTTTGAGGAGCGGTATGTGACGTACGACCTGGCTCGGCAGATGGAGGGGGCGGTGGAGGTGCGGACGTCGCAGTTTGCCGAGCGGGTCGTCCGGAACATGGAGGGTTGAAACTTACACCCGGTTATGGAGCGGACCGATGACGTGGGAAGGTCGAGCGGCGATCGTCACCGGGGCCGGCCGGGGCATCGGTCGGGCTATCGCCCAAGCCCTTGGTCGGGAGGGAATGTGGGTCGGTCTCTTGGGCCGGCGGGTTTCCGACTTAGAGATCACAGCCGAGGAAGTCCGTGGGGCCGGCGGGCGACCCGTCGTGCTCCAGGCCGACGTGCGGGATTATGCCTCACTGGAACGAGCTTTCCAGGCCTTTTGGGACGTGACGGGCCGGCTGGACGTCTTGGTCAATAATGCCGGTATCGGCATCTTCCGACCCGTCGAGGAGATGACGCCCGAGGAGTTCGACGACATCGTCCGGACAAACCTCCACGGCGTCTTTTACTGTTGCAAATTGGCTATTCCCTTGATGAAACGGACGGGCGGCGGCTACATCATCCAGATCGGCTCTCTGGCTGGGCGGAATCCCATCGCCGGGGGAGCGGCCTACTGTGCGTCCAAGTTTGCGGTCCGGGGTTTCTCAGAAAGTCTGATGCTGGAGGTCCGCTACGACGACATTAAGGTCACGACGATTGCCCCCGGGTCGGTCGATACTCACTTCGGGGGCCACTCGGAGGGCGGGGCTTGGAAGCTTCGACCGGCGGACGTGGCCCAGGCCGTCGTCGACCTCCTTCATACGGCCCCCCATGCCCTGACGAGCTATGTCGAATTACGTCCCCTAAAGCCCCGTCGGTAGATAGGGCAATCCGGTAGTGGGGGTACCCTCGAAGGACCCGACCGCCTTCATCGCTTCTACCCTAAAGCGGGCGGAGTGTTTCGCCATGACCCGACTGGATGGACGGATTTGGATCGACGTCGAGGTCCGATTTCGGGACTGCGACCCGATGGGACATGTCAACAACGCCGTGTATCTGACCTACCTTGAGGAGGCTCGCAAGCGATACTGGCGGGAGGTCCTGGGCATTGCGGATTACCGGCAGGTCGATTTCATCCTGGCGCGGGCCGAGATCGATTTTCGGGCTCCGGCCTTCCCCGGCCAAGTCCTACGGGTATGGATCCGGGCCGGCGAACTCCGCCGATCCAGTTTCGACTTTCACTATGAGATTCGGGATGCGGCGACCGACGCCCTGGTAGCCGAGGCCCGGACCGTGCAAGTCATGTACGACTATGCCCGTCAACGGCCCAAGCCGATCCCCGATGCCGTCCGGGACCGCATCAGGGCCTTTGAGGCAGGACTTTCTCCTGCCGGTAGACCCTGATCAGGCCCTGACACTTGGGGCAGAAGGCCGGGCCCTTAGCGTCGGTTTCCCGGATCGTGTTGGAGAAGAACATCGTACAGCTTCGAGTCGGGCAGTGCTCCAGGCCTATCAGGTGACCGAGCTCGTGAAGGACTTCCGTCAGGACTCGGTGGCGCCATCGTTCGGCGTCGGGGTGTTGCAGACGGGCGAGGCCGACGATGCAGGTCCTGTAGGCCGGTTCAGCCAGGCCGAATACGAAATTAAAGCCGGGCACATAGAGGTCGCCCGGATGAAGGACGACGTTCAGAGCCGTCGGGGCTGGGTAGCGTTCGACGACCCATCGAATCAGGTGGACGGCGTCCCACTGATGGCGGCGGGCGTTATAGGCTTCAGGGGGTTGGGGGACGGGTCGGGCGACGCTGACTTCCGCAGGAGGCGGTCCCAAGTAGCGGGGGACCTCGTCCCGGACCCAGGTCGTCGTGGCGTCGACTTGCAAGGGTTCGAAGGGGGTGATTACAATATGCATCGGCGGTCCAGCTCCTCGAGGAGTCTGTCGGCGTCGACGGCCTGGGCCCAGGGGCCCGGCGGCGACGGAACAGAGTATCATATCTCCACGTGAGTCGCCAAAAAGATGGAGGGACGGAAGCTCGACGGACGGTGGATTGCGGTCCTGGGTTCGGGGCAGGTCGAACCGGGGCATCCGGTATATCAGTTGGCGGAGGCATGTGGCCGGGTGTTGGCCGAAGCCGGTTGGGGTGTCGTGACGGGCGGCTACCTGGGCGTGATGGAAGCCGCCAGCCGAGCGGCTCGGGCGGCCGGCGGCCAGGTCGCCAGCGTGCCGTGTCGGGAGTTTCGGCGGGCCCGGATTCATCCCTACGCGGCGACGGTCCTGTGGACCGACCGGTACGAGGACCGGATTCGGACGTTGTGTGAGGTCGCTCAGGGGTACTGGGTCTTGCCGGGCGGGATCGGCACGATGGCCGAACTCTTCTACACGTGGAGCATGGCCCAGCTTCGGTACCCCCGCCATAAGCCCGTGATCCTCGTCGGGCCGCAGTGGCCGGTCATTTTGGAGGGGTGGCGCCAGCATCTGATGATTCCTGAGGAGGACTGGCGTTGCGTCCAATGGGCCAGCGATCCGACGGAGGCTTTGACTTTGCTGGAACGCCAGCTCGGCGATGCCTCGGCCAGTCGTTCCGATAATGCCGACATCCTGACGTGAATGGGAGGAGACACGATGAACAAACGAGACCTCGTGCGTGAGCTGGCCGCTCGAACGGGCCTACGCCTGGCTCAGGCTCAAATGGTCGTAGAAGCACTCTTTGGCGTCCAAGACGAACCCGGGATCATCGCCTCGGCCCTCCGTTCGGGCCAACGCATCAGCCTGCCCGGGTTCGGGGTTTTTGAGGTCCGGCCGCGCAAACCCCGCAAGGCCCGGAATCCCCGGACCGGCGAGCCGGTCGATATCCCCAGCCGGCGGGTCCCGCGCTTTAAGGCTGGCCGGCACCTGAAGGAATTCGTGGCCGGATGAGGCCCTTTCGGTCGCCGGACGGGGTCCGGCGACCGATCTTTCCCGTAGCGGCCCGCATGAGCGGGTCAGACCCTATATCAGCGGGCGGAGGCAAGCATTTTTCATGAAACGGCGATGGCCCGAGGTCTTGTGGGGACTCAGTGGCCCCATCGGGGTCATCTTTTGGTGGATGGCCTTCTTCTATGCGCCGCGGGAGCGTGAGATGGGGGACGTCCAACGGATCTTTTACATGCACATGCCGATGGCTTGGACGTCCTTGCTGGCCTATGGGGTCAGTGCCATCCTGCACGGCCTGTACTTGTGGAAGCGCCAGGTCCGATGGCTCTTCTACGGATGGTCGTGCGTATGGGTGGGTGTCGTCACCAATGCCCTCGTCCTGGTCACGGGCATGTGTTGGGCCCGCCCCATCTGGGGCAGTTGGTGGCCCTGGGAGCCCCGGCTCACGACGACTTTCCTGATGTTTATCATGTACGCGGCTTACCTCGTCCTCTTCGCCGTCCTCCTGCCGGAGGGCCGCATGCTGGGCATCGTGGCCTATAACCTGTTCAGCGTCGTGAATCTGCCCATCGTGTACCTGGCACCCCGCCTGTGGCGGGGCCTTCATCCCGTCGTCATCGAGGCCGGACAAGTCCGCCTGGAACCCGCCATGGTACACACGGTGCTGGTCGGATGGCTGTGGTCCCTCCTGCTGGCCCTCCTCCTCGGGTTCGTCGCAGACCGAGTCCAGTGGGCCCGCTTTCGCTTGGCCCAGTGGCTCTGGTCGGGTGGGACATCCGATGCGTGACCCTCGAGTCTTCTACTTGTTCCTGGCCGGTCTTGGGTTTTGGCTGGGTCTGTGGCTGGCCCTCGGCTGGCTCCTCTGGCAGACCCGCCGGTGGACGCATCGGCTGGAGACCCTCCTGACGTCCCCTCCGCCCGATGGAGGTCGGCATGGAGAAACGACGAAGCGGTCCTAAAGTGGACGTCGTCCAGATCGTCCAGCAGATCCGCCGTCAGATCGAAGCCCAACATACCGAGCAGGCCACGGCCAGTCAGGTCCGCCAGGAGGTCCGGGACCGGCTCCTCATCCAGTGGCGCCAGCTTCCCTTCCCGGAAGACGTCAAGAAGGACGTGGCCGATCAACGGCTCCAGTGGCTCTTTGACCCCGACGCCTTCTGGTTCTCCCGAAGACCGGGATGGGGTCCCATCATCAACTTCTTCCGACGCCTGTTCCGACCCATCGTCAAGCTCTTCTTTAACCCGGACCCCCTGCTCCACCATGTCCACCGGCTGAGCTACCTCGTCCAGTTCCAGACCCAACTCATCGAGGACCTCCTGGTCGAGCGGGAACTCCTCCAGCGGAAACCCCCCGACGACCCGGGACGGCCCCGACGGTTCTCCCGCGCCCGGTCCCGACGAAAGCCCTCGGACCGGGGTACATCGTGAGACACCGGAGGACCCGATGCGCCTGGCCATCGTCGTCCAGCGTTACGGGGCGGACATCGTCAGCGGGGCCGAACTCCACGCCCGCAATCTGGCCGAACTCCTGCACGGACCCCACCACGTCGAGGTCTTCACGACCTGCGCCCAGGACTACGTGACCTGGCGCAATCACTACCCACCCGGGTCGACGTTCGTCGGACCCGTCCGGGTCCACCGCTTCCCCGTCCGCCGGCCCCGAGATCCTCGAACCTACGGCCGCTGGGAACAATACCTCCTGACACATCCCCACTCGGAGGCCGACGAATATCGGTGGCTGGAACTGGAGGGCCCCTATGCCCCCCGTCTCATCGAGGCCATCCGCCGCCGGGCGGCCGACTTCGACTTTTGGCTCTTCTTCAGCTTCCGCTATTACACGACCTTCCATGGGGCTCGGGCCGTCCCCGACCGAGCCATCCTGGTCCCGACGGCTGAAGAGGACCCCATCATCGGCTTCTCGATCTTCCGCCGACTGTTCCACGGCGTACGGGGCATCGCCTACAACTCCATCGAGGAGCAACGCCTCATCCAGGGCATGACCCGTAATTACCAGGTCCCCGGCGTCGTCGTCGGCATTCATGTCCAGCCGCCTCCCGAGCCGCCCTGCCCCGAACGATTTCGTCAGCAGTGGAACGTCTCGGAGCCTTACGTCCTGTTTGTCGGACGGGTGGACGTCAACAAGGGCGCGCCCCAGCTCGTCGAGATGTTCGCCCACTACGCGGCATCCCGGCCGAACCCGCCCCTGCTGGTCCTCCTGGGGCCCATCGTGGATTCCGTCCCCCCTCATCCCCGTATCCGCCTCCTCGGCCCCGTCGACGAACAAACGAAATGGGACGCCCTGGCCGGCTGTGAGTTCCTGATCAACCCCTCGCCCCTGGAGAGTCTCAGCATGGTCCTGTTGGAGGCCTGGAAGGCCCGAAAGGCCGTCCTCGTCAACGGCCAGTGTGCCGTCCTCCGGGGTCAGTGCATCCGGAGCAACGGCGGCCTCTTCTACACGAGTCCGGCCGAATTCCACCGGATGATGGACTGGCTCCTCGAGCACCCCGACCTCCGCCAACAGTTGGGCGAAAACGGCCGGGCCTACGTGGACGAACATTACCGGCCCGACCCGATTCTTCGGAAATACGAGGAGCTCTTCGAGCGGGCCCGTTCCGTCCCCGAAATCCGGGTTGCCTGACGCGACGATTCGGAGTGACGGAGTGACGAAGTGATGGAGTGACAGGTAACGAGTAATCAATCATTGCCGTATTGCCGTACTGCCGTATTGCCGTATTGCCCTATTGCCGTACCGCCCTACTGCCGTGCTCGTTGACCGTCCATGCGCCTACGTTTCGTCTGACGGCATCGCCGGCGTCGACGAGGCCGGACGGGGACCCGTCATCGGACCGATGGTCCTGGCCATCGTGGGCCTCGCCCCCCAAGACCTCGCCGACTTGCGGTCAGCCGGCGTCCGGGATTCCAAACGGCTGACGCGGTCCCGACGGGAGGCCTTGATGGACCGCATCGTCCAACGGGCCCGATTCTGGGACGCCTTCTTTTTCCTGCCCGCCGCCATGGACCGGGCATCCTTGACGGCCCTGACCGTCGACGTCCTGGTCACTTGGATCGACCGTTACCGACCCGGGGTCGTCCTCGTGGACGCCCTGACGACCCCGGCGGCGATCCCGGCCCTCGTCGGGTCGATCCGTCAGCGGCTCCCGGACTGGACGGGTCGGCTTCGGATGTGGCCGGCCGCTGAGCGGCATCCGGCCGTAGCGGCCGCCTCGGTCGTCGCCAAGGTCTTACGGGATGAGGCCGTCCGATGGCTTCGGGAGCGGTACGGCGACTTTGGGTGGGGCTACCCTTCTGAGGTTCGGACCCGCCGGTTCCTGGAGGCATGGTACCATCGATACGGCCGCTGGCCCGTGTGGGTCCGGACGAAGTGGCGGACCTGTCGGGAGATCGAGGCGAGCCGTCGGACTCTTCGGGAGTAGGGCAATACGGCAATAGGGCAGGAAGGCGATTCCGGAGAGGGGTTAGGGGCGAGTCCAGACCTTTCAAGCGATTGAGCACACAGGACGCACACTCGGTGTGCGTGCGCGTTGGGTTCGGTCCTCGGTGCCCGGTATCCGGCCCTGGGCGCGAATCCGGTACCCGATACCTGCTTACTGCCGTATTGCCGTAGTGCCCTACTGCCGTATTGCGGAGGTCGGTTCATGCGAGCCGTCGTCATCCGAGAACATGGAGGCCCCGAAGTCCTGCGTATGGAGGACCGGCCTGTGCCCGACGTCGGTCCGACGGACATCCGTGTCCGGGTCCGGGCCGTCGCCCTCAATTACCTGGACCTCTGGACCCGGCGGGGGATTCCGGGCGTGCGCCTGCCGCTCCCCATCGTCCCGGGAGCCGACGTGGCCGGCGTCGTCGACGCCGTGGGCGACCAAGTCCGGCACGTGAAGCCCGGCGATGAAGTCGTCCTCCACCCGGCCGTCAGTTGCGGTGTCTGCCGGTTCTGCCTGCAGGGGGCCGACAACCGATGCCGGGAGTACAAGGTCCTGGGCCATCGGCGGGACGGGGGCTATGCCGATTTCATCGTCGTCCCGGCCATTAACGCGCTCCCCAAGCCGGCGGCCCTGACGTGGGAAGAGGCGGCTTCCATGCCCCTGGTCTTCCTGACGGCATGGCACATGCTCGTAACCCTGGCCCGACTTCAGCCGGCCGAGACGGTCCTCGTGATGGCCGCCGGGAGCGGCGTCGGGATTGCCGCCGTTCAGATCGCCCGGATGATCGGGGCAAGGGTCATCGCCACGGCCGGGACAGAGGCCAAACGCCAGCGGCTTCAGGCCTTGGGCGTCGACCACGTCGTTGACCACACCGACCCGGCGTGGCCCCAGCGGGTCCTGGAACTGACGCACCGGGCCGGCGTAGACGTCGTCTTCGAGCACGTCGGCGAGGCCGTCTGGGACAGCGTCCTACAATGTCTCGGCTGGGGCGGCCGTCTCGTGACCTGCGGGGCCACGACGGGGGCCGAGGTCCGGTTGAACCTGCGGGTCCTCTTCGCCAAGCAGTGGCAGATTTACGGCTCCTACATGGGCACGCGGGGGGAGCTCTTGGCCCTGTGGCCCCTCGTCGAGCGGGGCGTCTTCCAGCCCGTCGTCGACCGAGTCTTTGCCCTGGAGGAGGCGGCCCAGGCCCACGCTTACATGGAAAGCCGTCAACACTTTGGCAAGGTCGTCCTTCGCGTCAGCGAATAGGGCCTCGGCCGGTTCTGTACGGGGCTTGGCGGCGCCGGGGGCCTTTCGGTAAGATGAAAGGCGAGCGTTTCTGGGAAGGGGGCCTGCATGGACCGGAAGGCGAAGTACGTCTACTTCTTTGGGGCCGGCCGAGCCGAGGGCTCGGCGCAGATGAAGGACCTCCTGGGGGGCAAGGGGGCAGGTCTGGCCGAGATGACGAACTTGGGCCTCCCCGTCCCGCCCGGCTTCACCATCACGACGGAGGTCTGCCGGATTTTTTACGCCAACGGTGAACAGATCCCCGAGCCCATCTGGGAAGAGGTCGAAGCGCATCTGGGCCGTCTCGAGGAGGTCAGCGGCAAGCGCTTCGGCGACCCGCGGAATCCCCTCCTCGTGTCCGTCCGGTCGGGGGCAAAGTTCTCGATGCCCGGCATGATGGACACGATCCTCAACCTGGGGATGAACGACGCTGTCGCCGAGGGCCTGGCCCGGCTGACGGGCGACCGACGCTTCGCGATGGACACCTATCGGCGGTTCCTTCAGATGTTTGGGAGCATTGCCCTGGGCATCCCGAAGGAGAGATTTCACGAGGCCCTCGAGGACCTCAAAAGCCGGCGGGGTGTCCGTCAAGACGTCGAGCTGACGGCGGATGACCTGGCTGAACTCGTCGAGGTCTTCCAGGACATCATCCAGCAGGCGACGGGCGCGCCCTTCCCGCAGGACCCGAGGGCCCAACTGAGGGCGGCCGTCACGGCCGTCTTCCGGTCCTGGAACAATCCCCGGGCCCAGTACTATCGCAAGATCCACGGGATTCCCGACGACCTCGGGACGGCCTGCAGTGTCGTCATGATGGTCTACGGCAATATGGGGGAGGATTCGGGCACCGGCGTCGGTTTTACCCGCAATCCCTCGACGGGCGAGAAAGTCTTGTACGGCGAGTTTCTCCCCAACGCCCAGGGCGAGGACGTCGTCGCCGGGATTCGGACCCCACTTCCCCTGGAGGAGTTGGAGCGGCGGCTCCCCCACGTATACGCCCAGCTCCGGGACATCGCCGAGAAGTTGGAGCGGCACTATCGGGACATGCAGGACTTTGAATTCACTGTCGAGCGGGGTCGGCTCTACCTGCTTCAGACCCGGGTCGGCAAGCGGACAGCGCAGGCGGCCGTTCGGATCGCCGTCGACATGGTGCGGGAAGGCTTGATCCGAGAGGAAGAAGCCGTCCTCCGGGTCGACCCGGCCCAGGTCGAACAGCTCCTCCATCCAATCATTGACCCGGCCGTCCGGGCTCAGCACCGGCCCATCGCTCGGGGCCTGCCGGCCTCGCCGGGAGCGGCTTCCGGACGTATGGTCTTTACGGCCGACGAGGCCGTCGCCCGGGCCGAGAACGGCGAGGTCGTCCTCCTGGTCCGAGATGAGACGACGCCGGACGACATCCACGGGATGCACCGGGCCGTGGGGATCTTAACGAGCCGGGGTGGCATGACCTCCCACGCGGCCGTCGTTGCCCGTGGAATGGGGAAACCCTGCGTCGTCGGCTGTGAGGCCCTCCAGATCGACCCCCACCGGCGAGAACTCCGGGTCGGGAACAAGGTCCTCCGGGAGGGCGACTGGCTGACCATCGACGGCTCGACGGGGGAGGTCTTCGTTGGTCAGCTCCCGACGGTCGAGCCTCATCTCAGTGACGAGTTTGCGACCCTCCTGGAGTGGGCTGACCGGTTCCGCAAGCTGGGCGTCCGAGCCAACGCCGACACGCCTCGGGACGCCGAGGTCGCCTACCGCTTCGGAGCCCAGGGCATCGGCCTGTGCCGGACCGAGCACATGTTCTTTGGGGAAGACCGTCTGCCCCACATGGTCCGGATGATCATGGCGGCCACGCCGGAGGAGCGCCGGGCGGCCCTGGAGGAGCTCCTCCGCTACCAGGTCGAGGACTTCGTCGGCATCTTTCGGGCCATGCAGGGCTACCCCGTCACGATCCGGCTCCTCGACCCGCCCCTGCACGAGTTCTTGCCGAAGCGGGAAGAGCTCATCCAAGAGATTGCTGAGTTGAAGTTTCGGCTCGCTCGGGCCAGCGACCTCAAAGCGATGGACCCCCTCCTGAAGGCCCTCCACGAAAAGGAGCGGCTCCTGGCGCGTGTGAACCAACTCTACGAGTTCAACCCCATGCTGGGCCATCGGGGCGTCCGTTTGGTCATTACGTACCCCGAGATCGTCGAGATGCAGACCCGGGCCATCATCGAGGCGGCCATTCGGGTTAAGCGTCAGGGCCTGCGGGTAGCACCCGAGATCATGGTTCCCCTGGTCAGCACGGACACGGAGCTCGAGCGGGTCCGCCGGATCATCGAGGCGACAGCCGAGCGGATCATGGAGGAGCAGGGCGTGCGGGTCCTCTACCAAGTCGGGACGATGATCGAGGTCCCCCGCGCCTGCCTGGTCGCCGACCGCATCGCCGCCCATGCTGAATTCTTCTCCTTCGGGACCAACGACCTGACGCAGATGACCTTCGGCTTCTCCCGGGACGACATCAATAAGTTCCTCCCCGACTATTTGGAGAAGAAGCTCCTACCGGCCGATCCCTTCCAGACACTGGACACGGAGGGCGTCGGGGAGCTCATTCGGATCGCCATCCGCAAGGGACGCTCGGCCCGGGGCAACCTCAAGGTCGGCATCTGCGGCGAACACGGGGGAGACCCGGCGTCCATCGCCTTCTGTCACGAAGTCGGCATGAACTACGTGAGCTGTTCCCCGTACCGGGTCCCGGTCGCCCGCCTGGCGGCGGCCCAGGCGGCCCTGCGGGCCCAGGCCGTGGCGGCCGAATACGCCACTTCCGTATGAAAAAGTGACGGAGTGACGAAGTGACGGAGTGATGGAGTGACGAAGTGATGGAGTGACGGAGTGACGAAGTGATGGGTAACGAGTAATCAATCATTGCCGTACTGCCGTATTGCCGTACTGCCGTATTGCCCTATTGCCGTACTGCCGTATTGCCCTAATGCCCATTCATGGACCGCTTGACCTGGCTGAGTCAGTTCGTCCTGTGGGTGTGGCCGGCGATGTTTCTGGTCGTCGCCGGCCTGTTCTATCCGGGTTTGGCCCTGGGCGGCTGGACGGCCGTCGGGGTCGGTCTTCTGCTCATGGAGGGCTTCCGTTGGGCCGAACGCCAGCCGGGTCCCTGGCCCTTTAAATTCCTGACAGGGGTGGCGGTCCTGGCCGTCTTGAGCGCCAGCCTGGTCTGGCAGTGGCCTCGGGGGACGGTCGCCGCCATGCTGGTCCAGGCGGTCGTCTTGGTCGGTATGGGAACCGTCTTTCGGTGGTTTCAGGTCCCGACGGTCTTCCCGGCGGCGGGTCGGTGGCCGGTCCTGTTCTTGACCCTGGGGGAGTTCCTGTACTGTGCGGGATGGCTGGCCCTGGCGTGGCTCTACCGGTACATGCCCGGGCATGGGCCTGACCTGAGGTGGCGGCGCTGGTTGGCGTCGCCGCTCCCCCTGGCCGTCTTCCTCCTGGCCCTTCAGTTTATCGGTCTGCAGGCCCTCTTTCGGACCAACCCTGAGCACCCGGCGGGCCGGGCGTGGCTGAAGTCGGTTCGACTCGCCGTCGTCGTCGGGATGGTTGCCGGACCCGTCCTGGGCGTCCACCTCTTTCGTCTGCCGGCCCTCTGGTACCTCGTCGGCTTGCTGTGGCTGTACACCTACCGGACGTATGACCGAGTCCAGGCCTGGCTCTGGCAGTGGGAAGCTGGCGAGGCGTCTCCTCTGAAGTACATCGAACTCCAGCACCGGACCCTGCGGGAGACCCTCTACTACGGCTTGGTCCTCCTGGGCCTCGTCGGTAACAGCTTCCTGCATTGAAGAACATCTTGGAGCAATACGGCATTACGGCGGCGATTTGAGTGCTTGACCCCGTGAATTCCCTAGGCGGCTTATTATCGATAAGGACCTAAGTATTGCCAATATTTTATGTGTAGATAGAATCCATCTTGCATTTATTACCCATCTTAACAAAACAGTAGACAGAATTCAGGACGTCCAAAAGGCATCGGGGGAACCCAACCGCCTAAACGAGCAGGGTTCGCCACGTGAACAGCCCCAGGGCGCCGAGGGCAAAGACCCAGCCGATGGACCGGCGTGTGGGAACCGGGTCGGACTGCAGGGGTTGCCTGCGAAAGAGCTCCAGGAGGTCCTGGGGCGTTCCCAGGCGGGCATAATGGCCTCCCACGGCATAGGCCAGCGCCCGCAAGTTCTCCTCATTGAGGCGGGACGTGAAACAGCGGCCCTGCCGGTCCCGCAAGCAGTCTTCATGATCCCAGTCAGGCACAGGGGAGTCCCAGGGTTGACCGACGCCGATGAAGGTAACACGGGCCGTCCGGCGGAGCCATGCGACGAGGTCCTCGGGTAGGTCGTGTTGTACGTCCTCACCGCCTCCGTCGGTGAAGAAGAAGACGTTGAGGGGCGTCGGCAACGCCCGGACGTATTGACCCGGTCGAGGCCCCCTTAGGGGATGCAGAGGGGAACCCATCATCTGATGAGCGATGTCCTGAAGGCCTTGGTCGACTCGGCTACCTACATCCCAGGCGTTGCGCCCGTCGACGACCTGAAGGGCGTTTTCGATGACCCCCCGTTCTTGGACCGGCGTGGACAGGAGAAAAACCTGGACCGTCCGGCCTACAAATCCTCCCAGGGAGAGGCGGGCCGAGGGAGGCAAGTGGGGAAGGATGCGGCGGAATCGTTCCCGTGCTACATCCAGTCGACTCCTGCCTCCCTCATCCCGGGTCGCCATGCTTAAGCTGAGGTCAAAGACGACCAGGTATTGAATGGCCGGGGCCGGACGGAGGACCGTAGGGTCCAGCCAGGCCAGTCCCAGGGTGACCAGGGTGGCCAGGTAAAGAACTCGTTCCACAGCCGTTCCGTGGCTCATCGTCCGTCCCACCGATCTCGGGGCACTCCCGGTCGGGCCTTTCCACCCATCTCTCATTCCGTCACTCGTTACTCGTCCCTTCGTCACTTCATCCCTTTTCGACTCAAATGTCGGTAGGCTTTAGGGGACGGAAAGAGGGTAGCACCCGCCGGAATTCCAGCGCGGGTTCCTTTTCATCGGGCCGCCAGGAAGGCCCCAAGTGCCGCTGGGCCACCTCGAAATTCTTCTTTGCCTCCATCCGGTGAGGTTCCATGCGAAGGGCTTCCCGATAGCAGAGCGCCGCCTTTTGGATCAGGCTGGAATCGCCCTGGCGCAAACCTTCCCGGAGGAAGCGGTTCCCCAAGTGGATGAGGGCCGTAACCCGATAGTGGGGAAACCGTTGGATCACTTGGTTCAGGGCCTCCGGGGTCCCCTGGCGCAATAGTCGATACACCGTCTGCTCCCGGTCATACTGCCAGACCGAGAAGCCCAGAACGCCGATTTCTAAGAGGATGGCGATGCCGAGTCCCTTTATCCAACGGCCCATGGTCTTCCTCGACGTGACCCTTAGAACGTTGACAACTCCCCGCCGGTCATGGACCCGCTCATTTCCGACCGGCCGATAGAACGGACTTCTGCTTCCGATGCAGGGTCCAGGCCGGCCGTGGGAGAAAGACAGCCAGGACGAGCAGAATCCCCACGGCCCCGGTATAGCACAGGCGCGTCCCGTCCACCCCTCGAGCCTCCATGACCTGCATGGGACGCATTTCGCGGCGGCCAATGGCCTGGAGCGCTTGACGGAGGTCCGAGACGGTCGTCACCCTCAGGGTCTCCCCCCACGGTCCCAAGGCGGCCATGAACCGCTCCATATCGGATTCCGGGGCCTCCGAACCTTCGATGACGATCCAGTACACCCGCTTTTGAGCCTCCCGGAATCGACGGGCCAGGGCTTCCGGGGATTCCACACGTCCCGCCCCGTCGGAAAGCAGGACGACTGCTTGAAAGTCCCTGGCGATGGCCAGTGCCCGGGCCATGGCCACGTCGATGACCGTGTCCCCAAAGTCGGCCCGCTGGAGACGGAGGATTTGGAGGAACCCCTTGGGGTCCGAGGTGCCTGACGTATAGACCACGGGGGCTCGACCGAATCCCACTAGGGCCCATCGTCCACGGGGAAACGCCTCTAAAAAACTCGCAATCGCTTGGTGGGCGACGTCAATCTTCTGAGGGTTCCGACTCCTTCCCCGCCAGGGGGCGAACATGCTGGCACTCTGGTCGACGACGAAGACAAGGCGCGTCCCCGGCGTCCACCGGATGAGAGAGAACCTCTCGAACTGGGGTCCGCTCAAACCCAACACGACGAGGCCGATCCAGAGAACGCTGAGCCCTCGTTCCAACCGGTCCAAGAGTCGGGAGGCGGGATCGTCCGGCAAGACCAAGAAGCTGGAGAATCGAACCCGGCCGGGTCGTCGTCGGAGCAGAGGGATCAGGGCTAAGGGGAGCAGGACCAGCCAATGAGGGCGGGTCAACTCCATCGCTTCTTCTCCAGATGAGCCAGGCGTCGAGCCAGGTTGCGAAGGCGCAAGAGGGTCTCGTCGGGATCGTTGGGGTCGTCGGGGTCCGGTCCATTGGGGTCCCCGCCAGAGTCCACAGGACTTTGGCGGGAGCCCCGATAGCGTTGGGCCTCCCGCAACTCAAACAGCCACCGGAGCTCTTCTTGGAGCTCTCCGGCTGGGGGCCATCGTCGGACGAGGGTCTCGAGAGTATGGGGAAAAAGGGGTGTCTGGGCTTTCTGTTCCAGGGCCTCCCAGAGCGTGTCCAGGGCCCTTGCCGGATGGTCCAGGGTACAAATCTGGCGGTAAGCCTTCTTCAGCACCTGCGGTCTTCGGAAGCGGTGGATGCCCCAAAGGACTCCGGCGATTCCGATGAGGAGTGTCAGGATGCCCCCATGAATGGAAAGGCGACGGAGCGAGGGCGGTGGAGGTAGCTGGTCGGGCAAGGCTGTGTCGGAGGCGTGGGTCAGAGGGGACAACGTGATGGGAATCGACGGAACGGTGACTTCCATCCCACGGGAACGGGATCGGAAGCGCAGGGTCCACGAGGGAATCTCGACGACGGTGACCTGAGGAGGGACATAAAACACCTGATACACCAGGCGGAAGTGATATACATGTCCCCGTCTTTTCCACCGCATCGAGCGCAGTTCCAACCAGTCCGGTGCTGGGATCGAAGCCAAACTCTCGGGCACCAGAGTCCACTCCGGCGGTACCCGGACCCGCACCTCCACCGGGACTAAATCCCCGGTCCAGTATCCAAAAGTCCGCGGGAGATGCACTTCTACCGATGACGGGGCGAGTAAGAGTAGGATGACGAGCCGAGCCATCGGCGTTCCAGAAAGAAATGGACGAGTTGACCTACGTCCAGCCGGTCCCGGACGAAGAGGACGTCGACATCCCATCGACGGCATGCTCGGCGGATGTCCTCGTCCCACCGATGCACGGCGGCGCGCCAGCGGTCCCGGAGACTCGGACGTAGCCAGAGACTCCGCCGTTGGCCCGTTTCGGGATCGGAAAAGGTCGTCCAGCCGGAGCGTTGAGGACCCTCCGTCTCGAACGTGTCCCGAAGCACGACAGTGACGGCGTCATGCCGCCGGACGTAAGCCAACCCGTGGTGAAAGAGGGTCTCCGGTATGTAGAAGTCGGATATCCAGAACACGAGGCAGGGGCTCGCAGGCAGGAGATGTAAGGCCTTCTTTAGGCCTCCCCCGTGGCGGTCTTTGGGTATCCAGCACCACAGCGTCCTCCCTACTTCCAGGGGCCCGTGGGCAGAGCGGCCCGGCGGGATGTAAAGTCGTACGTCTTCTCCATAGCCGACCAGCATAAAGCGGTCTCCCAGCCGGTAGGCCGAATACGCGAGGCATGTGCAAAGCCGGGCGACCTCTTGCATCCGGGCGACCCGACCCGTGAAGCCCATCGACGCTGAAAGGTCCACAAGAGCGACTACGGTCACGGCTACCGTGGACCGGTGAAGGCGGACCAGGGGGACGGGGGAGAGGGCCCGACGAGTGGCGACCGGGTCGATGTTCCTGAGGTCCATCCGGTGAAGGAGGGTCGTGTAGCCCATGAATCGACCGGATGTCCCAGGGAGAGCCCCCCGATGCACGCCCGGGAGATATCCTGGGACGGCCATACGCAAGACGTATTCCGTCTCCTGCAGGGCATCCGCCAGTCCATCCGGCATGCCGTAGAACTCTGTCATGGTGCACCCGTGCTGAGGAGGCTACGCCGCGGGAGAAACGGCGCTCACCCGTTCCAGGATGTGGGAGAGGAGACGGTCGACCAAGTCGGGTTGCCGCACCAAGGCTGTCGGACGCACAAAAATGCGATGCCTCCAGACCTCAAAGATGACTTCTTGAATGTCCTTAGGCGTCACGTAGTCCCGACCCTCATAGACGGCGGCCACCTGAGCCGCCCGCACCAGGTGAATCATTCCCCGGGTCGAAACCCCCGCGATGATCTGGGCATCCAGGTCGGGCACCCCTTCCAAGACGACGCCAAAGGCCGAGGGTCGCCGGGTCGCTTGGCCCAATCGGTGCACGTAGCGGATGGCTTCCGGACTCACGTACACACCGGTCCGAATCGCCCGTGCGAGGGCCTCCAACGCCTCCAGGTGGAGGACAGGTCCTATCCGTTGCGTCACTTCTTCTATGTCCGTATATACGGGGTCGGCCATGACCCGGACCTCTGCCTCCGCCTCTGGATACGCTACCTCAATGGCCATAAGGAACCGGTCCAGCATCGCCTCTGGAATTGTATAAGTCTCGGCCGCTTCGAGAGGGTTGCGCGTGGCCATCACTAAAAGGTGAGGGAGGGGATACGTGCGAGTAGCCGTGCTGACCCTTCGCTCCTGCATGACCTCAAGGAAACCCGCCTGCGTGCTAGGCAGAAACCGGTTGAGTTCGTCCAAGAGCACGATCCCCAGATTCGGCCCGTGACGCACCAGCCGACCCGGATAGTATTTCAAATCCCCGTCTTCCGTCGGCGCCGCCGTGATGATCGCTTCCGAGAAGAGAAAGTCCGGGGAACCCTGAAAACGTTCACTGATCCCCCCGATGGCCCGGGCAAAGCACTGGGCCAATAGGGTCTTCCCCTGACCCGGGAGACCGTAGTAAAGCACATGGCCTCGGGCGAAGATGGCCCAGGTGGTCAAACGGACCACCCGTTCCAGGCCCAGGACGACCTTGCTCACCTCGGCCTCCAACGCATGGAGCCGGTCATGGGCGATAGACAGGTCCCCCGAAAGCACCGTTTCACCCTCTCCCCTGGGTCATGATATTATCGAACCCGCCATCGCCTCTCCAATGGAGAAGGCCCTCTCTGTCCCCCAGCTGGCCTACCGGGGACGGCAATGCCTTCCTTTGCTCACGAGTCTTACTGTCTCGCATTTCCCCGCTGAGCTTCGATCAACCTTATCAAGAACGTCAGGTCCAGGCAAGTCCGCAGGACCTCGGCTACGCGCGCATACTCGGCGTGCCGGTCCCAGGCCGCCGGTCGCCGGACCGGCGGAAGGCCCCGCCGTTCCCGAAGCCGGTCCAGGACCGCCCGTCGGAGGGTCGGATTCTCCCACAGACCGTGCAGGTAAGTCCCAAAGACGAGGCCGCTCTCATCGATGGCCCCGTCGTCGACGACCGACCCGTCGGACCGATACACCCGAAAGACGGGCTGTCCGCCCTCCGATCGGCCCATGTGGATCTCATAACCCGTGACTTCTAGGCCCCACAGGCCCACCAATAAGCCCCGGTCGACCCGCACCTCGGCCCGGACCCGGCGGGTGACCTTGTCGCGGGCAAAGACGGTCACGACGGGCAGAAGCCCAAGGCCGGCCGTCTCCGGACGGTCGGATTCGACGCCGTCGGGGTCGTAGATGGCTCGGCCCAGCATCTGGAATCCCCCGCAAATGCCGATGACCGGGGTCCCGGCGGCCGCCTGGGCCCGAATCCAGTCGGCCAGGCCGGAACGATGGAGGAACGCCAGGTCCGCCACGGTGCTCTTGGAGCCCGGTAACACGATCAGGTCGACGTCGGTCGCCGGCGGTCGGTCGACGAAACAAAGGGCTGTATCCGGTTCAGCTCGCAAGGGGTCGAAGTCGTCGAAATTGCTGATTCGAGGGAAGCGAGGGACGACGACCTTGAGGTCACCCCTGGTCGGCGTCATGTTTTCTAAGGCAACCGAGTCCTCCTCGGCGATTCGCAGGCCGGGGATGTAAGGCACGACGCCGACGACCCGGCGGCCGGTCCGCCTTTCCAGCCATGCGATCCCGTCTCGGAGGAGGGCCGGGTCCCCACGGAACTTATTGATGATGAGGCCCTGCACGAGCCGTCGCTCGGCCGGTGGCAACAGTCGGAGCGTCCCGTAAAGGCTGGCAAAGACGCCCCCGCGATCGATGTCCCCCACCAGCAGGACCGGCGCTTCGGCCCACCGGGCCACCCGCATGTTGGCCAGATCGGTCCGACGCAGGTTGACTTCGGCCGGGCTCCCAGCCCCCTCGATGAGGACGAGGTCGTACTCGGCCCGCAGGACTTCCAAGGAACGACGCACGACCGACCCTAAGTACCGGCGGAAATGGCCATAGTCTCGAGCCCTCACGGTCCGCCAGGGTCGACCCAGGACGACGACCTGGGCCCGATCGTCCGCCTCCGGTTTGAGGAGGATAGGATTCATCTCGGCCCGGGGCTCGACCCCCGCGGCGGCCGCCTGTTCGGCCTGAGCCCGCCCGATTTCGGCCCCGTCGGGGGTGACATAGGAATTCAGGGCCATGTTCTGGGCTTTGAAGGGAGCCACACGGTAGCCCAGGTCCGCCAGGAGTCGGCAGAGACCGGCCACGAGGACGCTCTTTCCGACGTGGGAAGCCGTGCCCTGGATCATCAGGACGGGTGCCTTCGCCATGGGCCCTTTCTCGGACGCGGGTCCCGCCTTTCGAACGGTGCATCGGGAGCAGGGAGTAGTCTATCCGAGCCCAGCACCTAATGAAAGGGGCTTCAGGCCCATAAGCAGGATGCAGGACAAGGCCGACAGGGAGGGTAAAGTCCCATCCTGGGTCTTGTATTGGACTTCTGAACTGGAAACAGTGCTGCCCCCCATCCTGACCGCTTATCACTTTTGCGGAACTCCCGGGTCGACGACCCTGTCCTCACCGCCCCATGACTCCGGCTCTTCGAGGCAGGGCGGCCTTGGCTCATCGCCATCGACGGGACGGATCTGACCTCCCGATGCGAGTGGCTTCCGGCCTCGGTCGCCCACCGTCCCGGTGTCGGTCTTTCCCAAGAGGCCGATGCTTGGGGAGAACCCGTTCCTCAGGTTGCGGGTCCATACCTTAGGGGAGGTCGGCCCAGGGGCGGTAAGGCATGGGCCCGCCGAGTGCGGCTGAGCGGCATCTCCCCTTACCTCAACTCCGTGTTTTTGTATGGTTCCAAACCGCCGAGACTACATCATGAAAGTGATGACCCGATGGACGGGTCTGGCTATGATAGAGATGTAAGCCAGCCGGGACCAGGTTCCCCGTATCGGGGTGAAAAGGGAAAGGGGTGCGAATCCCCTGCGGTCCCGCCGCCGTGACCGGGGACGAAAGCGCCGGTACGCCACTGGGAGCGGCCGTCGGGTCCCTCCCGGGAAGGCGGCGCGAGTAGGACGATCCGGAAGCCGGAAGACCTGCCTGGTTCTGCTCACCGGTCTTCTCCGCGGAGAGAGGCCGTGAGGCCGTGAAGGTGCGCTGGGGTGACCTGCCAGCCTTCACCCCTCTCGTCGAATCCCTCCGTGGACACCGGGCCCGATGACGTGTCGCATTCCGACGACCCCGGGAGTCTACCCGGACATGGGGCCGGTGTCCGTCCCGAGAAGATCGGCCTCCTCGGCTGGCCGTCTCTCAACCTGCCGGAAGGAGGTCGAACGATGCGTTTCCCCCTAAGCGTCTTCAACGTGAGCGGCGGCCGACGGACAGTCGGCCGGACCCGCGTCACCCTCCGATGGACGGTCCTCCTGGCCTGGGGTTTCGCCCTGGCCGGGAATGGCGTGTGGGCCCAAGCGCCCGCTTCCTCGGACGTTCCCCAACCCTATCCACTGCCGATCCCCCATGAAACGGTCATCGTCGTCGCCCAGGACGCGCCCGACGACGTCCGGACGACGGGCCGGGACGTCTTGGTCATCCGGGCGGCCGATGCCCAGGCGGCGGGCTTCAAGACGGTCGCCGACGTCCTGCGGTTTTACGGCGTCCTCAACGTCGTCACGACGGGCACGCTCCCGGGCTCGACGACGTCGTTGTTTGTCCGGGGTGGCCAGTCGAGTTATACGCTGGTCCTGGTCGACAACGTTCCCGTCAATCGGGTCGGCGGCTTTTACGAGTTCGCCTACCTGCCCCTCGACAACGTCGAGCGGATCGAGATCCTTAAGGGCCCCGGGAGTAGCGTCTACGGGTCGGAAGCCGTCACGGCCGTCGTGCGTGTCGTGACCCGCAAAGGTGCTGGCCGGCCGAAGGTTCGGCTGTCTGGCCTGGGCGGGAGCTTCCAGACCTTCGGCGGGACGCTCGCCTCCGACGGTGCCCTCGGCCGGGGCTGGCACTACAGTGTCAGCCTCGGGGGCCTGCGGAGCGACCGCCAGCTTCCGGTCAACGACGAATACAGGGGCGGAACGGCTTCCGTCCAGGTCGGAGCCGACACACCGGGCGGCCACGGCTGGGCGCTACGCTACCGGTTCGGCGACTATGAGGTTCACTTCCCGACGCAGGGGGCCGGCGACCGCTTTGACATCCTGGACCCCCAGCAATTCCAGCGGACTCGGGAGCACATCGCCGGTCTGGAATGGACGGCCGCCTGGTCGACCCGGTGGACGACCCGTCTGGACCTCGGTTTCTACCGTCGGTCATCCCACTACGATGACCCCGACGACGGACCCCCCGTCGACTTCTTCGGCCCCTACTGGAGCGACTTCCGGGACCAGCGCCTCCGGCTCAACGCCTACACGGCTTACTCGACCGGCGGCCATCGTCTCCTGTTCGGCGGCACCTACACGGTCGAGACGGGCGGCGACCGAGACATTTATCAGACGGCGTGGCGACAGCATACCCGCCACAGCGGAACCGTCTATCTGCGGGAGGACTATGAGGCCCCGGACAAGCGGTTCGGCCTGACGGCGGGCGTCCGGTGGGAGCACCATTCGGACTACGCCGACGTCGTCGCGCCGGAACTGAGTCTGGCCTACTGGCCCGTCCGCACGCTGAAATTGCGCGGCTCCCTCGGATTCGGCTACAAGGCCCCGGCCTTCCATGAGGTCTACGGCCTGGGCGGTATCGTCACGGGCAACCCGAACCTCAAGCCCGAGCGGAACGTCGGCTGGGACGTTGGCGTCGAATACTGGGGCGCCTTCGCCTGGCCCCTCCTGCGGGTCACATACTTCGACAACCGCTTCGAGGACATCATCACCTTCGTCAACCGGCGGGACCCGACCCAACCTGACTACGAAAACCTCCGGACGGCCGTCGCCCGGGGCCTCGAGGTCGATGCCGAATACCGGGTCGGCGGCCTCGTCGCTCGGCTGAGTTACGCCTTCACGCATACGGCGGCGACGGGCGTCGGCCTCGCCCCGGACCTCAACTTCGTCGAGGGCCAACCCCTCCTGCGGCGGCCCAAGCATCGGGCGACGGCGTCTTTGGGTTACCAGACCCCCCGTTGGGGCATCTGGGCCGACGTCCTGTACCAGGGCCGCCGGTGGGACCTGGACTGGAGCCAATTCCCGGCCCGACGGGTCGAGCTACCGTCGTACGTCCGGACGGACCTGCGGGCCCGGTGGACGTTGTGGCGACAAGTCGCCCTCGTCGGTCGGGTCGAGAACCTGTTCGACACCCATTACGAGGAAGTCCACGGCTATACCGGCCAGAAGCGGGCCGTCTATGCCGGCCTCGACATGACGTGGTAAAGTGAGGTCCCCCGCCCTTGCAAGCGGCGTGGGGGCCATTCCCAGATTCCTGCGGAGCCCGTGCATGGCGTGGCAAATGGGACTGATCCTCGGCGGTGCCCGGAGCGGCAAGACACGCTTGGCCCTGGAGATCGGCCAGACGTTCCCGCCGCCCCGATTTTACCTGGCCACGGCCGTGGCCGACCCCGGCGACCCGGAGATGCGGGCTCGCATCGAACGGCATCGCCGGGACCGCGGCCCGGCGTGGCACACCGTCGAGGCCGGTCCCGAACTCGCCGAAGCCCTGGCGTGCCTGCCCCGGACGGCTCGCGTCGCCGTCGTCGACTGCCTGACCCTCTGGCTCGGTCAGTGGATGGAGCGCGAGCCGGCCGACGACGCCGTCTTGAGCCGAGCGGACGCTCTCCTCGAGGCGGTGGTCCGGTGTCCGGCTCCGGTCATCCTGGTGTCCAATGAGGTCGGTCTCGGCGTCGTGCCGATGACTCCCGCCGGAAGGCGCTTCCGGGACCTGGCCGGATGGCTCCACCAGCGGGTCGCCAAGCGGGCCGACTGGGTCGTCTTTATGGTCGCCGGTCTGCCGATGTTCCTAAAGGGGAGCGCGGCGTATGTTTTGGGACCGTCTCCCGCACTGCCGGGCGCCGGACCTCACGGCCGTTGAAGAGGCCCGGGCTCGGACCCAAGAACTCCTAATGCCCCTGCGGGCTATGGGGCGGTGCCACGAGGTCGTCGAGCGCCTAGCGGCCATCCAGGGCACGGCGACGCCCCATATTGACCGTCCGGGTTTACTTCTTGCCGCCGGTGACCACGGTGTCGTCGCTGAAGGCGTGACGGCCTATCCCTCGACCGTGACCCGGGTCATGGTCGAGGTGTTCCTCCGGGGCGGCGGCACGTGCAATGCCCTGGTTCGAGCCGTCGGGGGCCGGATGGCCGTCGTCAACGCCGGGGTCGCCGAGCCCGTCCAAAGTCCGCCGGAGGCCCCGGAGGTCGTCCTCTTCGTCGACCAGCCGGTGCGGTTCGGGACCCGCAACTTCCTGCACGAACCGGCCCTGACGTCCGACGAGGCGGACCGGGCCGTCGAGCTGGGGTTCGAGGTCAGCCGGTCGTTCATCCGGTCATACGGCCTGGACGTCCTGGCCGTCGGCGAGATGGGGATTGGGAATACGACCGCCGCCAGCGTCCTGACGGCGTGGCTGACGGGCGCGCCCGTCGAATCGGTCGTCGGGCGTGGGGCCGACCTGCCGGCCGATCGTCTCGAGCGGAAGCGGTCCGTCGTCCGCCGGGCCCTGGAGCGATGGGCTGACCGAGTGCAGACTGTTCGGGATGCCCTGACGTACTGGGGCGGCCTGGAGATCTGCGCCATGGTCGGGGCCTTCTTAGCTTGCGGAACGGAGGGGGTCGCCGGCTTGGTGGACGGCTTCATCTCGACGGTGGCGGCGGCCTGCGCCGTTCAGCTCGTGACCGGCCTTCGGGCGTTCCTCATAGCCAGCCACGAGAGCGCCGAGCCCGGCCACGGTGCCCTCCTCCGATGGCTCGGCTGGGAGCCCCTTCTCCGGTGGGACATGCGCCTGGGCGAGGGGACGGGAGCCCTGATGGCCGTGCCCCTCCTGCGGCTGGCCGTCGGGCTCCATCGAGACGTGTGGACATTCACGCAGGTAGGGCTCACCCGTGGGGCATAGGGTCCGGCGGTTCGTTTGGGATGCCTTCTGGACGGCCTGGACGTTCCTGACCGTCGTCCGGCTTCCTGTCCCGTTTCGGTGGAATCCGGACGGGGCGCCGGCTTTCTTTGGGGTCGTCGGTCTGCTTCGCGGTGCTTTGCTGTGGGGCCTCGCTGGCGTCCTGATGACCGTGGCCCCGGGGCGGCCCTGGGTGTGGGCCCTGACGGTGACCGTCGGGGAAGTCGTCCTGACCGGTGCGCTCCACTTGGACGGCTGGGCCGACTCGTGGGACGCCCTGTTCGGCCATCGGAACCGGGATGCGGCCCTCCGCATCCTCAAAGACGTCCATTTGGGGGCCTGGGGCGGGACGGCCCTGACCCTCGACCTGATGGCTCGTGTCGTCCTGACGGCGACCCTGCCGGAGGACCGTTTTCGGACGGCCTGGCTCCTGGCCCCGATGGTCGGGACGATGGCCGTCCTGTGGACGATGGCCTGGCTTCCCTACGTCCGGGGTCCGGAGGGCCTGGCCTACGGCTTCGGACGCCATAAGGTCCCCGCCTGGGTCGGCCTCGGAGTCAATCTCCTGGCCTACGGCCTTACGGCCCGTGTTCAGGACACCGATTTTCCGGCGCTGGAGCCCATGGCCGCCGTCGGACTTGCGGTGACGGCCTGGGTCGGCTACCTGGCGTGGCGGCTCGGAGGCTACACGGGGGATGCCCTGGGGGCCGCCCACGAGGGGGGTCTGCTGGCGTGGCTGTGGGCTGTGCATGTCGGCGGCCTCTCCGGCAGGCCATGACTCCATGGACTCCAGATCCCAACTCGGTCCCGCTCCATGCGGGCGTGCAGATGAGACGAGGAACCCCCGCACTCGCGTGCGGGGTTTGCAGGCGTAAGGGGCGGGGATCGGAACCCCGCTCTGGCGTATTGCCCTCAGTGAGGTCTGTCCAACATGGTCAGCTGGCGTGTGCGCCGGGTCAAGCAGACCCACATCATCGAGCACCCACGTCCTCACCGCATCCTGAGTTCTGCCCCCGTCGGGGGTGGCTGGACACGGACCCGGAAGGTCCTGATCCATTACGTCAGCCGGGACTATGATTGTACCGACCCGGTAGCCGACCTGCGGATTGTAGCCCGCGACCTGAGCATCGAGGAGCCCTTCGTCGGTTTTTTGACGGCCGTCCGCTCCCACCGCCTCGCCCGGGCGACCGAACGCCAAGGGTCCCTCGCCGTGTCCGTATGGGCTACGGTCGGCTTGAGTAACGCGACGGCCGCCGGTCTCAGCCGTCCCGTATGTCCATCCCGGGCTAACACGATCAACCTGTTCATCGTCATCCATCGGCCGCTCTCTCCGGGGGCCATGGTGAACGCCGTCATCACGGCTACGGAGGCCAAGGTCGCCGCGTTGGCTCGACGGGGCGTTCGGACGCCAGAGGGATGGATCGCCACGGGAACCTCCACCGATGCCGTGGCCATTGCCTGTCCACCGGGCCGAGGCGGTATCCCCTATGCGGGTCCGGTCACGCCTGTCGGATGGCTTATCGCTCGAGCCGTCGACCGGGTCCTGGAAAAGGCGGTTCTCTTATGATGCCCGGAGAGCTTTGGGCGCTGGCGGTTTGGCTTCTGGCGATCGCCTTGGACGTCATCCTCGGCGACCCACCCAGCCGATGGCATCCGGTCGCCTGGATGGGGCGCACGTTGGCTGTCTGGGAACGGTGGGCGCCGACTCGGGGACCCGGGGCCCGTTTCGTTTACGGGACCACGGCGTGCGGAGTGGGCGTGCTGGTATGGGGGTCCGCCGCCGGCCTCTGGGAAGTCGGGACCCGCCGCCTGCCTCTCCTGCTGGAGGTCCTGTTCCAGGCCGTCGCTTTAAAGATGACGTTCTCGGTTCGAGGTTTGATCCAGGCCGCCCGGGAAGTCCGAGAACTCCTGGCGGCAGGCGACTTGCTATCCGCCCGCCGCCGGGTCGGCTACCACCTGGTCAGCCGCTCGACAGACGACCTCGATACGCCACACGTCGTCAGCGCGGTGGTCGAGTCGGTGGCAGAGAATGCCTGCGACGGGTTCATCGCGCCGGCATTTTATTACGTCGTCGGGGGTCTCCCCCTGGCCTATGCTTACCGATTCGTCAATACGGCCGATGCTATGTGGGGCTATCGGGACGCCGTTTACGAGTGGTTAGGCAAGGCGGCCGCTCGCTTGGACGACCTGATGAACTGGGTCCCGGCCCGCCTGACGGCTGTCCTGACGCTCCTGCTCGGTGGCAGAACCGGCCAATGGGCAAGGGGAGTCCATGTCTGGCGCCGGGACGCTCGAAAGACGGCCAGTCCCAACGCCGGTCATCCGATGAGCGCCATGGCCGGTGTCCTGGGCGTTCGCTTGGAGAAGGTCGGACATTACACCCTGGGGGCTGAATTCCCGTGGCCCCAGGTAGAAGACATCGACCGGTGTTTGAGTGTCTTCAAGCGGGTCATCGGACTGGGGACGGCCGTCCAGGTAGTCGCTCTTACCTTAAAAGGGTTCATCTTCGCCGGTTTGGGATTCGGACGATGACCCTGAAGCCCCGACGAGAGGTCGAAAGCCTTGGCCCAGTCGTTCATGGCGGGGTCAATGAGGCCGAACTCGAGGCTCTCGGCATAGGACCGGAAGAACTCCTCGACTTCAGTACAGGAATTAACCCCCTGGGGCCACCCCCGGCCGTCCGGACGGCCCTGCAGGACGTCCCCATCGAGCGGTATCCAGACCCCTCGGCCATCCGGCTCCGCCGGGCCATCGGGGCCGTCCTGGGAGTTTCCCCGGACGAAGTCCTACTCGGGAATGGAGCCTCCGAACTCATCATGCTCGTCGCACTGGCTTATTTCCGCCACCGACAGCGGGTTATGATTCTGGGGCCGACGTACGGCGAGTACGAGCGGGTCACCCGACTGATGGGGGCCCGCCCGGTAGTCGTCCCCAGGGATGTCGAGGACCCCACGGCCTGGGACCCGGTGGCCGTAGACCGGACCCTGGCCGACTCTCGCCCGCACGTGGTCTTTATATGCAATCCCAACAACCCCACGGGCCACCGATTCGGCGATTCGGATATCCGACGTTGGGTCCGGCGCTATCCCGATACGCTGTTCGTCATAGACGAGTCCTATGCCGGCCTGGCGGGTGGTCCGGACTTCCTACGGCAGGCCCAGCCGCCTCCGGCCAACCTCATCGTCGTGCGGTCCCTTACTAAAGATTACGGCCTGGCGGGACTACGCCTGGGATACGCCGTGGCCTCCGCCCCCGTGATAGCCCGTCTGGGTCGGTGTCAGACGCCTTGGAGTGTCAATGTCGCCGCCCAAGTAGCGGGACTCGTCGTCTTTACGGACCCAACAGTCCCAATCTGGCTTCGTCAGGCTGTTCGGCGTCTGTGGAGGTTCAGTGACAGTCTGCGTCGGGCTCTCGTGTCTGCTGGCTTCCGGGTCCTCCCGACGGCGACGCCTTTCTTCCTGGTCCATGTGGGGAATGCGACTCAGGTTCGCCAGGCTCTCTTGCGAGATCACCGAATCTTGGTCCGAGATTGCACTTCCTTTGGCCTCCCGGCGTGGATCCGGGTCATGCCGGGTCTTCAGGAGGCGAACCTCCGCCTGGTTCGAGCCCTCATGGAAGTTCGGGAATGGACCCGGGAACCCCCAGCCGTGGGGACTTAGGGTCCAAAGGCTGGATACCGAGCTCTGGAGGAGGAAGTCAGCCATGCTGACATGGCACCGTTTCCTATACAGTTGGATTGTCGGAGTCGTCGTCCTCGCCGTCGGGACTCCGACCCGCCCGCTGACGGACCGGATGGGCCGAACCGTGACCGTCCCGGCCGGAGGACCCCGTCGGGTCATCGCCATGAACCCGTCTATTGCCGAGATGCTTGTCTGGCTCGGCCTGACGGACCGTATCGTCGCCGTCAGCGAATTCACTGACCTTCCGGAAGTCCAGGACCGACCCCGGTTCGGCGGCCCCATGACGCCCAACGCCGAACAGATCGTCACCCTCCGGCCCGATATGGTCTTCCTCGAGCGACATCACAACCCGAAGGCCCTGGCCGACCTCCTGGACCGGGTCGGCGTCCCGTACTTTGTACTGATGACCCATGGGATCGAGGACGTTCGGGAAAATCTACGACTTCTCGGGGAGATGTTCGACCGGTCAGAACGGGCACAGGCCTGGTGGGACCGATGGACGGCGACGACGCAGTGTCTCGATGGGTTTACCTGGAGGCGGAGGCCCCGGGCCTTCTTCCTCCTCTCGGAACGCCCCGTCTACACCGTCGGACAGGGCTCGTTTATTCTGGAGGTCCTGGAACATGCCGGTCTGGACGTCGTCACCCGGACGATCCCCCGACCGTGGTCCCCAGTCGATATCGAAGCCGTCGTTCGGTGGGACCCCGAGATCGTCCTCGTCCCGGAAAATCAGTACCAATCGGTCCGGCGAAACCTGGAGGTCCTTCCGGCGTGGCGGTCCGTGACGGCCGTCCGGACGGGTCGGGTCGTTGCCGTGCCGGTCCGTATCCTGCACCCGTCCCCGTATCTGCTGGACGTCCTGCGGACGGTGGTCGAGCGATTTCATGGATCCGGACCGTGGACGACGTGTTTCCGGTAGGTCCGGGATGCATACACGGTGTGCACGTTTTCCGAAGACAGGTACCGGGCACCGGGTTCGGTGCTCGGCCCTCGGCCCGGACGAGGGGCAAGGGAAGTTCACATCTCCCTCATCCCCCCATGCCCGGAGGCCGAACACCGAAGACCGAGCTCGGCCACCGGAAAACGCGCACACCGGGTATGCATGTCACCCCGCACGGGCGTGCGGGGCTGGGATGAGAACCCTGTTCTCGTCGGAGGTACCGATGAAGATTTACACCCGTCGGGGAGATACCGGCGAGACCCAACTCATGGGACCGACCCGGGTCCCGAAGGCCCACGTCCGGGTCGAGGCCTACGGGAGCGTCGACGAGCTCAACGCCTGGGTCGGGTATGTCCTGGCCCTGGGCATCGAACCGCCCTGGGACGAGCGTCTCCGCCAGATTCAACACGACCTGTTCGTCCTCGGGGCCTACTTGGCGATGGACCCAGCCGTGGCGGAAACTCACGCCCATCGACTTCCGCCGCCGCCCGAGGGCCGGGTCGCCGAGATGGAGGCGTGGATCGACGCCTGCGAGGAACGGACGGGAACCATGCAGTTCTTCATCCTCCCAGGGGGGCACCCCGTCAGCGCCGCCCTTCATGTCGCCCGGACCGTCTGTCGTCGGGCCGAACGCCGGATCGTCACCCTGCACCAGCAGACGCCCGTCCCCCCGTGGGTCCTGGCCTACCTGAACCGACTGTCGGACCTGCTGTTCATGCTGGCCCGATGGGTCAACGTCACGCGCGGCGTCGCTGAGATCCCCTGGGACCAGTCCCCCCGGTTCGGATAAAACGGGTGACGGGTTAATAAGGCCCCTCATCCTTCATTGCCATACTGCCGTATTGCCGAATTGCCATACTGCCGTAAAAAGCCCCTGCCAACTGCGTAAGTCCTAACCCTATAAGTAACCCCACCCTTGCAGGCAGGGCTTGGATTGTATATAAAGGACATGGGGTGGAGTATTACAGCCTATCCTGGGTCTATGCGCTCCCCTACCTCATTACTCGTTACTCCTCCCTGTAAGAGATGTGGGAATGGGGCAGGGGTGCCAGGTCCCGGGTACCCGGTAACCAGAATGCGGGCTCTTCCTATCCTGCATCATGCATACCCGGTGTGCAGGTTTTTCGAAGACAGGTGCCAGGTACCGGGTTCCAGGTTCCGGGTACCTGGCACCTGGGACCCGATACCTGGTACCGAATCGACGCCGAGGGCCGGATACCGAGCACCGAAGACCGAGCCTGGCCACTGAAAAACGCGCACACGGGGTATGCATCCTGTATCATGTATCTTTTTAACAGAGCAGTAGGATGTGGCAATGCTTCGGTCCTTTTTCCTATACCTCAGTCGAAATCCGCAGGTTCAGGACTGGGTCGTCCGTCTGCCCCTTTCCCGGCGGTGGGTCCGCCGGTTTGTGGCCGGGGAGCGTCTGGAGGAGGCTCTCCGGGTCGTGCAGGCCCTTCAGCGGTCGGGGGCCAAGGCGGCCTTAGACTTTCTGGGCGAGCATGTCCACTCGGTCGAAGTGGCTCGGCAGGCCCAGCAGGCGTATCAAGCGGCCTTGGACGAGATCTATCGGCGGGGCCTGGACTGTAATGTTTCCATCAAGCTGACCCAGATGGGCTTGGACCTCTCGCCGGAGCTGTGTCTGGAGCTCGTCCGTCCTATCGTAGCCCAGGCGCATGCGTATGCTACGGACGTCGAGTTCGACATGGAGAGTAGCGCTTACACGGACGCCACGCTGGCGATCGTGCACCGCCTGCGGGACGAGTTTGACCGGGTCGGTGTAGCCATTCAGGCATACCTCTACCGGAGTGAGCAGGACGTCTGGGGGCTGATCCGGCGGGGTATCAAGGTCCGCCTCGTTAAGGGGGCCTACCGGGAGCCGTCCGGCATCGCCTTTCCGACCAAGCGGCAGGTGGACGAGAACTTTATCCACCTCATGGAGATTCTGCTGGACTCGGGCCAGTATCATGCCATTGCGACCCACGATGCCCGCCTCATCGCCCGGACCATCGACTATGCTCGTCGGAAGGGCCTTTCCCCGAGGGCCTTCGAATTTCAGATGCTCTATGGTATCCGGCAAGACCTCCAGGCACGCCTGATCCGCGAGGGTTGGACGCTTCGGGTTTACGTTCCCTACGGGACGCACTGGTATCCCTACTTCATGCGGCGGCTGGCCGAGCGACCGGCCAACGTGTGGTTCCTGCTTCGTCACCTCGTCCGCTGATGGTGGGTCATCCCGCAGGGCCACCAGACGCGGAACTCGACACCCCGGGGCGTCGCAGGATGGGCCTCGATGCGGCCCCCGTTCTTTTCGACCAGGTAGCGGCAGATGGTCAGTCCCAGGCCAAAGTGACCGGGTCCCGACCGGGTCGTGTAAAAGGGCTGGAAGATGCGAGCCCGCTGGTCCGGCGGGATCCCGGGTCCCGTGTCTCGTACGACCAGGGCGACCCCGCAGGGGACCCGTCCTGAGGTCGTATCGGTGTTCAAGCCCCACAGGGACGTGAAGTGATTGAGGCGGACCTCGACCCGCCGGTCTCCCGTCGGGACGGCTTTTAGGGCTTCCAGGGCATTCATCAAGAGATTCCACAAGACGTGCTCCAGCTCTTCGCCCCGAATATACACCAGCGGCAGATTCGGTCGCTCGAACTCGACCCAGACCTCTTGGGCGGCCGCCAGTCTTCGAAAAGCCTGAAGGTTCCGCTCCAGCAGGGCCCCCAAGTCCGTCCATTGGGGAGCATGGGGGGCCTGCACCGGGTGACGGCGGATTTCCTGAATGTAGTCGAAGACACGCTGGAGTTGGGCATATGCTGCCTGGAGGTCTTGCCGGACGGCCGCATCAGTGACTTGGGCCTCCAGGAGTTGGATGTAACCCTGAACGACCGTCAGGGGTTGCTTGATCTCGTGAAGGACCTCATGGAGCAGGGCCTGGAGCGCCGTCTCGTAAGGGGCCGAGTAGACCGTCTCTTTGACTTCTGCAGGATGGAAGGTCTGGGAATCGACCTCAGCCCGCCGGGTCTGGCCGAACTCTCGACGGACGAGGGCACTTCCCAGAAGGGTGACGGCAGTTCCCACGGCGAACCAGGCGGCCAGGAGCCAGCGCCGGTCCGGGCTCACGGGAAGCCAAAGGATGAGGGGCCCATTCAGAAGCAGGTTGACGCCCAGCCAGACGACCAGCCACCGGAGGACTCCACGGGGCCCGACCATAAGTTTCCTACTATGGATGCGGGATACACGATGCAGGATGGAAGGGGACGGTGAGCCGTTATCCCGCATCTAAAATTAAGATTATGGATGGGTGCCAGGTACCCGGTAACCGGAATCCAAGCCATTTCTATCCTGTATCATGCATCCCCCGTGTGCGGGTTTTTCGAAGACAGGTACCCGGAGCGCCGAGGACCGAAAACGCGTACACGGGGTCTGCATCCATGCGCCGTCGGGATTGAGAAGGGGAAACCTGGGCGTAACCGCCACCGAGCCAGGATAGGGGAAACCCGCCATGAGCGAAGGCGGGCCGAATCGCATCATGGCGGGCCTTGGCGGGGAAAGGTATGTCAAGACGTGCGTTTGGAGAGCTGTTTCATACGCCGCAGACGGCGACGCAAGCGTTTCCGGGCGAGGGCTTCTTTGGCCCGACGGCGTTCCCCGGGTTTCATATAGACGGAGTGCTTCTTGATTTCCTTCATGATGTCTTCTTCTTGGACCTTCCGCTTGAAACGCTTCAGGGCGCTGTCGACCGACTCGTGGGGACTCACGATGACCGTGACCAAAGCCGACCCTCCATCCCGGTCCTTGTGTTCCGTTTTTAAATCTTAAGCCCCCTTCTCCCCTTTGTCAATGTCTCAGACGACGGCTCGGAGCTCGGGTAGACCCCCACGGGGCCCCTGCCTATCGGTCCACGGATTCCAGGATAGACCGGAGGCGGGTATCCAGGGTCGGGTCCTCGACCGCCGGGGTTTCCACCGGGACCGGCGGGGCCAGTCGGGTCCGGCGACGCAGGTAATAGGCGATCAGGCCGCCCCCCAGGGCGAGGGCGATGAAGGGGAGGACCCAGGCCGTGACGAAGAAGCCCCGCTTGGGCGGGGCCGCCAGGACGGTCGGACCGTACTTTTCCTGGAGGCGCTGGAGGATCACCGGCACGTCCAAGCCTTCGTCGATCAGGCCCTGAATTTCGGCGTTCATCCGCCGGGCAAACTCACAAGTGCACCCGTGGAGGACCATATTGCAACCGCATTGGCAGACCACTTGGCGGTTGACGTCCCCGACCGTCGGACGGGTCTTAGAGACGGGCGCCGCCCTCAGGAGCAGGCTCCCGGAGAGGGCACACACGAGGATAAGCCCGAAGAAAGTTCTGATAGACGGCATCTTTCAGGTCTCCGATCCGCATACCCCGCAGGCGGGCGATGGCTTCGACGACCTTGAGGACGTAGGCCGGCTCGTTCCGTCGCCCCCGATAGGGTACGGGTGCCAGGTAGGGGCTGTCGGTCTCGACGAGAAGACGGTCCAGGGGTACGACGCGGGCGGCCGCCTGGACGTCGACGGCCCGGTCGAAGGTGACGATGCCCGAGAAGGAGATATAGCATCCCAGGTCCAGGTAGCGTCGGACGGTCTCGGCGTCGCCCGTATAGCAGTGGATGATGACCGGAATCCGTTCGACGGGTGCCTCTCGCAAGAGGGCCAGGGTCTCAGCATGAGCCTCCCGCGTATGGACCACGAGGGGGAGAGCCCGCTCGACGGCCTGGGCGATGTGCCAGGCAAAGACGGTCCGCTGGACCTCTCGGGGACTATGCATGTAGTGATAGTCCAGACCCGTTTCCCCAATGGCCACGACGCGGGCGTAGGTCCAGTACTGGGCCAGTTGGTGGGCGACCGTCTCGTCCCATCGCCGGGCCTCGTGAGGGTGGAGGCCAAAGGCCGCCCATACGAAGGGATACCGCTCGGTAAGGTCCAGCGTGAGTTGCGCCCGCCGGGGCTCCAGGTCGCAGTGGACGGTCAGGATTGCCCGGACGTAGTTTTCCCAGGCCCGCTCTAAGACCTCCGACCGGTCTCCATCGAAACGGGGGTCATCCAGGTGGGCGTGGCCGTCAACGATCATGGCGTGCCTCGTGCCATGCTCGGTAGAGCCGAAGAAGCTGTTGGGCTCGGAAATGCTGGGGCTCCTGGCGTAGGACCCTTTCGAGGGTCTCGATGGCCCGGTGGATGTGGCCCATGTCTTTGTACAACACGGCCAGTTCAACCCAGTAGTCCCAGTTGAGGGGCTCCAGCTCGAGGGCCTTCCGAAGACAGGCCTCGGCTTCTGATTGGGTCTCCCCCTGATGAGCCAGGACCTGGGCCATAAGGTAGTAGAAGCGGCCGTTCTTTTCAAGGACGGTCCGGTACTGGGTCAGCAGGTGACGGGCCTCCTCCAGGCGGCCCTGTTCGATGAAGTTCTCGGCCCGCTGGAGGAGGGCATCTGTAGATAAGTCCCCGATAGAGATGCCCAAAGCCGGGGTCCGCATGTCGAAGGCGCGTCGGATTTCCCGATAGGCACCATCGATTCGCTGGAGGAGGCGCTCGATCTTGGCCTGTTTCTCGGGACTCAAGTCCCTCCGGTATCGAATGGGCAGAAGCCAATCCCGAAACTGTTCATACCGTTCCTGAACCCGCTCCCAGGGCGAGTCCGGCGGCAGGGCGAAGAGCTCCCAGGCCGTCATGTCGGCCGACCGGTCGGCCAGGACCTCCCAGTCCGGTGGCAGGGGGTTCAGGTACTCACTGCCGGCCGACCACAGCTGGGGCGCTACTTTTTCATACCGCTCGGGCGGATGAGCGGCCAGGTATCCGAACAAAAGTCCCAAGTACAGGCGTCGAGCCGACTCCTCGGCCGGGAGGCCGCTTTGGGCGAGGAGATCCTGAACCCGCCGGGGATGAATGACCTGACTCCGCAAGAGCTGGTCCTCGACGTGGAAGAACGCCCGTTGAAAGACGGTCTGGTCGCTCTGGATGACCCACCAGGAGGGCGGCGGGAGTCGCGTCGGGTAGGCTTCCGGATGAGGGTCGTTGAGAATGACCTCCTCCAGAAGGGCGTTCAGGTCGACAGGTACGATGAGGTCCGGCAGGACGGGCTGGGGGCGCTCCTCCCACTCGAAGGGGGCATCGTCGTAAAAGCACGCCGTGAAGATCGTGTGGACCTGAAGCTCCAGCAGTCGCTGAAGGTCTTGCCGGGTGAGGGTTCCCTGCTGGACCAGATAGGAGCCCAAACGTTCCGCGCCCTTCGCCTGTAAGGCGGCCTGGAGTTCCGCCTCCGAGGCCAAGATGCCCTGCTGGATGAGCAGAAAACCCAGCTTCTCCCGCTTCACATTCGAGTGAGCAAAGACCAGACGGCCTTCATGAAAATACAGACTCCGCCGGACCGGCGGACGCCCTCGGCGGACGATACCGGAACACCTCTGTTGGACCCGGGTCCGGATAAAGAACCCGAAGTCGTCACCGGATGGCCACATTCGAGAGGACCTGCCGTCGGGAGTGTGCTTTCATTCTACCGAAGGGAGCCCCGTCGGTCCAACGATGACCCATCCCGCACCCGTGCGGTCGTGCCTCCCGGGTCTTCCCATCGCCCATGGCAAAGACCTGCCCCCGGCCTTAAAATAGATAGGGTCTATCCGATATCGGGTTCCAGGTGTCGGGTACCGGGTTTCGGTCTTCGGTGTGGAAGAGGAGCAAGGGACTCCTCATTCCTCCATGGCCGGAGGCCAGATACCGGGTCTTGGGTCCCGGGTGTCAGGTACCCATGCCCAATGGATAATGAAGGGGGTCCCGCACCCGGATCATCACCCTATTGCCGTACTGCCCGATTGCCTGACCGACAGCACAGCCCATCGTGTCCGTCCCGCCCCCAATTTGACAGCCCGGAGGGGTCTTCTATAATGACCCGGTAATTCCGGGTGGAGGTCGGCAATGGCGTACATCATCTGTGAGCCTTGCATCGGCACGAAGGATACCGCCTGCGTGGACGCTTGCCCCGTCGACTGCATCCATCCCAAAAAGGGAGAGGCGGCGGGATATCGGCCGGACGTCCAGGTCGCCTACGATGAGGTCGATCAACTGTACATCCATCCTGAGGAGTGCATCGACTGCGGGGCCTGTCAGCCGGTATGCCCGGTTTCGGCCATTTTCCCGCAGGATGAAGTCCCCGCCCAGTGGGAGTTTTACATCGAAAAGAACAAGCTTTTTTATCAACTCCCCTGGCCGGAATTCAAAGAGAAGTATGGCATTAAGTGAAAGCCGGGTCTTTGGGACACGCCCCTGGACCTGGAACCCGTGGAAAATAGGGCCTCCAGCGCCGAAGACCCGGTTTCCCCTTACCCCGGATGCGTGAGGAATCCTCGATCTTTTCGCTGGCGGCGTATGACTATGAGCTCCCCCGGGAGTTGATCGCCCAGACGCCTGTGGAGCCCCGGGACCAGGCTCGCATGATGGTCCTGTGGCGTCGCCGGGAGTGCTGGGAACACCGACGGTTCTTCGAGTTACCGACCTTCCTCCGGGAGGGGGACGTCGTCGTCGTCAATAACAGCCGGGTCCTGCCGGCCCGTCTTTACGGTCGTCTGGACCGGGGCGGCCGGACCCGCCTCATCGAGGTCCTCCTCCTTCGCCCTCTCCTGCCGGAGACGACGGGTCCCGAACGATGGCAAGTCCTACTCCGACCGGGTCGGCGGATTCGTCCCGGCGACGTCCTCCGGTTCCCGGCCGATGTTCGGGCTTCCGTCGTCGACCGGACCCCCGAAGGCGATTGGGTCCTGGCCTTGGAAAGCCCTCGGCCACTCCGGAACCTGTTGGACGACATCGGATGGATGCCCGTCCCGCCCTACATCGTCCGCCGGGACCCGACCCTGGCCGAGCAGGACCGCCAGTGGTATCAGACCGTATATGCCAAAGTGCAAGGATCCATCGCCGCACCGACGGCCGGCCTTCACTTCACGTCCCGCGTGATCCAGGCCCTGCAGGACCGAGGCGTCCGATGGTGCGAGATCACGCTTCACGTCGGACCCGGTACCTTCCGGCCGGTTCGGGTCCCCGATATCCGGTGCCATCGGATGGACCCCGAGTGGTATGAGATTCCGCCCGACGTGTGGGACACCCTCCAGGATGCCCGCCGACACGGTCGCCGCGTCCTGGTCGTCGGCACGACGACGACCCGGGCCCTCGAATCGGCCGCTCAGCACGACCCCCCGCGCCTGTCCGGTTGGGCCGATGTGTTTATCTACCCCGGCTATGAATTTCGGGTCGTCCGAAATCTCCTGACGAATTTCCATCTCCCCAAGAGCACTCTCCTGATGCTGGTCTGCGCCCTCGGCGGCTATGAGTTCGTCCTCCGGGCTTACCGGGAGGCCGTCCGGGAGCGATACCGCTTCTACAGCTATGGGGACTGCATGTTAATCCTGGACGAATGACAGTCCCGCTCTGGCAAGCGGGTTCACGTCTATGCGGCCCTTCGGCCTTCCTGGGTCATCCCTCGCCGGGGTTGACAACAGTTGAGTGGAGATCCCTCCGGGGGTCGATGAAGCAGGAAGAAGTCCGGGGAAGAAAATTCCACGGATTCCGGAACGGTGAGCCGGAGCCCCGCCCCATACGTCCTCCTGCAAACGACGGATCGCCGCCGCCCTTTACGGCCCACCGCACGGGTTTCGTGAACAACCCTTTTACGGAGGTGGGCCATGCTTCCCATCGTCGCAACCCTCGCCAAGTTAGCCCCTGTCGTGGCGCCGATCGTTCAGGACGTGGCCGCCAGCGTCGTCCGTGGCCTCACGAAACAGGCTCCTCAGGGCCTGCCGGAGATGGCCGACCAGTTTTCCCGGCTTTCGGGAGACTTCCTGAACCGCCTCACGGGTCGGAGTGAGCTTCCGGGGAGCCTCCCGGCCATCATGCCCGGCGGGTGCATCCCGCCGCCGGGGTGGTCGAAAAATGGGCCCTCCCCCATCGTCTTCCCGCCGGACCGGTACCTTCCGATTCTGGACCGTTGGATGCGACGGGTCGACCAGCTACTCGAGGGCTTCGGTCGAGTCCTGGACCTCTTAAAAGATCTCCTGGGCCAGTTTCCCGGAGTGACCCCCGAGTCGATGTCCGCCCCGCAGGGTCTCTATTCCCAGATGGCTCGGACCGAACTCCCGCCGGCCGCCGGACCGACCCGACCGCCGGAGACCCCATCTCCGTCCGGACCCGCATCCCCGACGACTCCCAAGGCACCGGCTCCATCGCCCCCCGTCTCCTCCGAGGGTATCGGCGCCCGAACCCTGGAACGCCTTTTCGACGATATGCACGGCGTCGAGTCCCAGATCAACGGCCTCGACCCCAACGACCCGAAGGCCCAGTTCCGGCTCATGCAACTCCAGCAGAAGATGCACCGGATCACCCAGATGATCAACCTGATCGCCGAGATGCGGAAAGCCCTCCATGACACGGCCATGGCCATCATTCGCAATATCCGGTAGCGGCCCATTCCGAGAAGCGCTGGCGAATTCGGACTTACCGGGAGTGACGAAGCGGGGGCTCCACGCCCGTATGGGGACCGGACTCAACCCCCGTTCGGGCGAATGGAGCTGGGTTAGACACTTTACGACGGAGGGAGGCCATGAGTGCCCAAGCATGGCAAGAACTGCAGACGACTCTGGAGACCGTCCTGGGAGACGGTTCGTGGAAGGAGGCCTTTGGCTTGGACTCGGAGGCCGTCTCGGTCCTCGTCCAGACGGCCTACCGACTGGCCGAACAGGGACGGCTTGACGAGGCCCAGACCCTCTGGGAGGGACTGGTCGTGCTGAACCCCCAGGAGGCCTATTTCCATACAGCCCTGGGGTGCGTCTATATGCGAAAGGGCTGGGTCGAAGACGCCATGGCCGCCTTTCAGTGCGCCCTGGCGCAGGACCCGACGGACGTCGTGGCCCATACGTATCTGGGGGAATTGGCCCTGAGCCGGGGAGACGTCGAGACGGCGTTACGGCACCTGAGCCGGGCTGTAGAACTCGACCCGACCGAGACGAACCCCTATGCGAATCGGGCCCGTCTGCTCAGCGGCCTCGTGGCGGTCCTGGCTCGGGAGGGTGTCGGTACTTCCTAAGAATGGGCCGACAAAGGTCCTCGGTATCCGGTCTTCGGCCATAGAGGGATGAGGGGTCCCCCGCCCCTCTTCCAGGCCGAGGACTGAAACCCGGTACTCGGCACCTGGAAGCCGGTATCGGATATCCACGAAGGCCTGCCCGCAAGGGATCCGGCGACGGCACTTGGAAAGACCTTGCAGATATGGTATCATTACCGGCCTACGGAGCATTTCAGGTCATGAGGCACCGACGTAGCCGGGCCGTCGAAGGGGAACTTCTGGATGAGCTGGCGGCCCGGGTTCATGGGGGACTGGATGTAGACGCCCTCGGACAAGCCGTCCTGGAGGTCCTGGTACGCCGGACGGGTAGCGGCGGGGGCTGGGTCTGTATGAGGTCGCCGGACTCTTTCTGGCAGGTCGTAGCCCGGCAAGGTCCGGGCGCGCCGGAGGCCTGCCATTGTCGGGTCCCGGAAACGGCGGGGAGTCCGGTGTGCGCGTTTCGGACCCGGGTGGGTCATGGGACCTCTCGGTCAGACGTAGAGATCCCCCTTGTATCGGGCGACTCGCTTGTGGGGGTCGCCGTACTTCACGGCCGGGGACGTCGGAGGCCTCGGCTCCCGAGGTCCGTTCAAAGGCTCCTTTCGGGATGGCTGGGGGCGGTCCTGGCCGGGGCGGCCGAGGTAACGGCCCTCCGGCGACTGTACCGACCTCTCTTTGAGCGCCTCCCCGTCGGGGTCTACCGGTCGACCCCCGAGGGTCGGATCATCGCCGCCAATCCGGCCCTCGTTCGGATGTTTGGGTACGAACGGGAGGAGGAGTTGCGCGCCCTCAATGCCACCCAACTGTATGCCGACCCCGAGGACCGGCGGCGGTGGCTTCAGATGATGCAGGAGCGGGGCGAGGTCCTCGGCTTCATTGCCCCCGTGCGTCGGAAGGACGGCCAGGTCCTGTGGGTTCGGGACAGTGCTCGGCTCGTACGGGACGAAGCAGGCCGAGTCGTTTATCTGGAAGGCATTCTGGAGGACGTGACGGCCATCCGCCAGGCGGAAGAAGCCCTGCAGGAGAGTGAGGCCCGTTATCGGCGTCTCGTCGAGCTGTCTCCGGAGGGGATCGGGGTGCATCTGGACGGACGGCTGGTCTACGTCAATCCGGCGGGCGCTCGGCTCCTGGGAGCGGCCTCTCCCGAGGAGATCATCGGACGGCCCGTCCTGGACTTTGTCCATCCAGACTGTCGGGACCTGGTCGAGGAGCGGATTCGCCGGATATTGGAGACCGGCGGTTCGGTTGAGTGGATCGAGGAAAAGTTCGTCGGTCTGGACGGACGGGTCATCGACATGGAGGTCGCGGCGACGGCAATTCCCTACAGGGGACGGACGGCCGTGATGGTCGTCGTCCGGGACGTCACGGAGCGGAAGCGGGTGGAGGCGGAGCGGGGCCGTCTCCTGGACCGAATGCAGGCCCAACAGAGGGCCCTCGTCCGTCTGGCTACAGAGCCGGCCCTGGCCGAGGGCCGGCTGGAGGACCTGTGGCCCGTCCTGACGGCCACCGTGGCGGACGTCCTGAGCGTCGACCGGGTCAACGTGTGGGTCTTCTCGGCAGACGGGTCCGAACTTCGGTGTCTGGCCAACTTTGAGCGTTCGACGGGTCGATACTCGGCGGGAGACGTCCTTTCCATGCACCGCTATCCCCGATACGTAGAGGCTCTTCAGTCAGGTCTGGTCATCGAGGCCGTTGACGTACATCAGGACCCCCGGACGGCCGAACTGACGGCGGACTACTGGGCGCCCCTGGGGATCGCCTCGTCGGTGGGCGCCCCGATCCGCCTGCGGGGCCAGGTCGTCGGGGTCCTCTGCTGTGAGCACAGTGGCGTACCCCGGACGTGGGCTCCGGACGAGGTGGCCTTCGTCACAGAGGTCGCCGACCTCATTGCTCAGGCTTTCCTCCATGCCGAGGTCCGTCGTCTGGCCGAGGAGGTCCAGAAGCGGGCCGACCGGGCCATCCGACTCCATCGGGCCAGTGAGGCCCTCAGTGTACCCCGACCCCTCCCGATGACGGCGGAGGTCATCGGTCGGGAGGCGGCCCGTCTGGCAGACACGGACCGGGTGGCCGTCTATTTAGTCCATTCAGACGGCACGGTCACGTGCGCATGGTCGCAGGGCGTCTCGGAGGCCTGGACCCGTCATGGGGCCCAGTGGCACTCGCAGAGGATCGGCTCGACGGCCGAGACCGAGCCCCTCTTTGCCTCCTTCGACACGGGATGGCCGGCCGAGACTTTCCCAACGGTGGCCCGTCAGGAGAATATCCGGGCGATGGCCGTATGGCCCGTCGTCTATGAGGCTCGAGGCCGGGCGTTCATCGAATGTCTCTACGACCGTCCCTGCCTTTGGTCCGACGACGAACGGGAACTCATGCAGGCCTACACCCGGCAGGCGGCCGTCGCCCTGGAGAACGCCCGTCTGATGACCGAGCTCCAGCAAAAGGCCATCCGGGACCCCCTCACGGGTGTCTACAACCGTCGGTATCTGGAAGATGTCCTGGAACGGGCCTTGGCCTCGGCCCGTCGGGGTGCCGGTCCCCATGCCCTCCTGTATATCGACCTGGACAAATTCAAGGTCGTCAACGACGTCCTGGGCCATCTTGCGGGAGATGACGTCTTGCGGGACCTGGCCCAGCACCTCCTCCAGCGGACTCGGAAGAGCGACCTCCTGGCCCGCGTCGGCGGCGACGAGTTCGCCGTGATCGCCTACAATCTGGACCTTGCGGCGGCCGAGCAGGCGGCCGAGGGCTTCCGTCAGGCCGTTGAGGGCTACCGATTTCGGGCGGGAAACTACGAATTCCGCTTTACGGCCAGCATCGGCGTCGCTCCCATCACACCTGACGTCACCTCGGTCGCCGACGTTCTGATGCAAGCCGACCTGGCTTGCTACGTCGCCAAGATATCGGGCCGCAACCGGGTCCACTGCTACACGCCTGAGGACGTCCGGTGGTCCCATCAGGTCATGGACGAGGTCCGGCAGGCCCAGCAAATCCGGGAGGCCATCCAGCGGGGTCGCATGGCTCTCGTCTTTCAGCCAGTCGTTCAGCTCTCGACGGCGACGCCCGTGTTTTACGAGGCCCTCGTGCGAATGGTCCGGGACGACGGAACCCTCGTGCCGGCCCAGGAGTTCCTGCCCCTGACTGAACGGCACGACTTCATCCACGAGGTGGACCGATGGGTCCTGACCCGCTTGCTCGATGAGGTGCCCCAATGGTCGTCCCGCCGGCTGTCCGTGAACGTATCGAGCGCCCTGTTCGGCGACCCGGCGGGCCTTGAACTGATGGAGGCCCTGATCCAACGGTGGGGACCTGCCAATCCCCTCATTATCGAGGTTCCCGAGTCGGTCCTCCTCCAGCGGGTGTCTCACGTGCAGTCCCTGATTCGGAAATGGCACGAGATGGGGAGCCGCTGGGTCCTGGACGGCTTCGGGGGCCAACTTTCGCTCCTGGAGTCCCTGCAGTCGACGCCCTTCGATTACGTGAAGGTCGACGTTCGCTCCCTACAGGCCCTGGGTTGGACTCCGGCTACTCAGGCCGCCGTCGAGGCTATCGGCCACGTGGCCCGAGCGCTGGGCCTGCAAGTCATCGCCAAGGGCGTCGAAGACGAGGCGACGGCCGCCGTCTTACGGGAACTCGGCATCGATCACGCCCAGGGCTTCCTGTGGGGGCCGCCCCGGCCCTTGTAACGAAAGACGGGTCCCACCGGTATTGGAATATCCTAAGGGCTGTAAGGCCATCGGGCAGTCCGGCCGTTGGGCAAGATAAGCCTGCTCCGGCTCGGTTTTCGGCGCTCGGTATCCGGCCTTCGGCGTCGATCCGGTACCGGTTCCGGGTATCAGGTCCCAGTTGCCTGGGGCGCAGTAGAGCAATCGGGCAATAAGGCGGAATCTCTGCCTCACGCTTCGAAAAACACGCCCATGGGGTATGTAAGATGCAAACCCAATGGACGCGTTTTCCAGTAGCCGGGCTCGGTCTTCAGCGTCGGACCGAATCAGGTACCCGGTATCCGGTACCTGACACCTGGAACCCGTACCGGATCAATGCCGAGGACCGAACACCGAGCATCGAAGACCGAGCCGGGGAACCGGTTATTGGAAAACCCCACGGGTGTGCATCCTGCATCCCGTAGCTATCATCCCTGCTGGAGGTGGACCATGAAACGATGGACGGTCCTGGGCCTCAGTGCCCTGTGGGTCGTTTCGATGTTCTTCCTACCCGTCGTCGGAGGCTGGGCCGCCGAGAAGGGCGGTAAGGCCGTGACGGTCAGGGGGGAAGTCATCGACGTAGCCTGCTTCTTTGCGCAGGGCGCCAAGGGAAGCGGCCATGAGAAGTGCGCGAAGACGTGCATCGAGGGCGGTGTCCCGGCCGGTCTCCTGGCCGACGACGGCAAGATTTACATCCTGGCCGGAGACATGATTAATAATCCGGAAGCCTTCCAGAAGGCGAAAGAACACGCCGCCAAGCGGGTGTCCGTCACGGGCACGGTGATCGAAAAAGACGGGGCCAAAATCTTACTGGTCCAATCCGTTCAGCCGGCCCGGTAAGCCCGATGGACTTGGGGGTGGGCCACCCGGCCTGCCCCCTGTCAAGAGACGCTCTACGGGGCCGGACGATGGGCCGGTGTCTTTCCCGGCGGATGGGGTTCGGATGGGTCGTTTGGGCGTTCACCCTTGTGGGGTGTTCCTTCCGTTCCAGTGCACCGCTTCAGCCGGTGGCCTTCAGTCATAAGGTCCACGCCGGAGACTACCGGATTCCCTGCCTATACTGTCATACGTATGCCCGATGGTCCCCGGTCGCCGGCGTCCCTTCTATGGAACGATGCATGGGTTGCCACGCCTCCATCGAGTCGGACCATCCCGAGGTCGGAAAGCTCAAGGCTTACTGGGAGCGGAAGGAGCCCATCCCCTGGGTCCGGGTCTACGCGCTTCCGGCGTTCGTCCGCTTCAGTCATAAACAGCACGTGCGGGCGGGTCTTGCCTGTGAGACCTGCCACGGGGCCGTCGAGCGGATGGTCCGGGTCCGGCAGGTCCCATCTCTCGGGATGGGCTGGTGTATCGAATGTCATCGCCAGCGGCGAGCCTCGACGGACTGCTTGACGTGTCATTATTAGAAGGGACGGAGTGACGAAGTGATGGAGTGACGGGGTAACGATCCAGAGGAGGCCCTGTGCGTCGGAAACCTTTGGGATGACTTTCTTACACGAGCCTCCATAAAGGAGGGCCGTAGCGACCATGGGCGGCTCGATGCACCGGCGGGACTTTCTGAAGGCCCTGGGCCTCACGACGGCCGCCGCCACCCTGGACGGCTGTCGGCGGCGCGTCCAGAGGTTGATTCCCTACCTGATCCCACCGGAAGATGTCGTCCCGGGGGTGCCAGCCTGGTATGCGACCGTATGCCGGGAGTGCCCGGCCGGCTGCGGTCTGCTCGTCAAGACCCGGGAGGGCCGGGCCGTCAAGGTCGAGGGAAATCCGGCGCATCCCGTCAATCGGGGTCGACTCTGCG
>Ga0197143_1000486_pt1 | contig 43326 bp, 47 predicted proteins | sample GBS70_MetaG_FD_148603 | JGI IMG/M metagenome (GOLD analysis project Ga0197143, IMG submission 148603) | Sediment microbial communities from Great Boiling Springs, Gerlach, Nevada, United States - GBS 70_MetaG | ecosystem: Environmental > Aquatic > Thermal springs > Hot (42-90C) > Sediment... | reverse complement strand
TCTGAAAGCCAGGCTCGAAGAATTAAAGGAGCGTTTGAAAGCATCGGAAAAGGAAGTTCTAGAATTAAAGAATAATAGAGATTCGTTAAATCTAGAAGTAAAAGAAATTTCAAATCAAATAAGACAACTCTTAACAGACTACAATAACGTGAAAGAGGAATACATGAAATTGAAGAAACAAAAAGAAGAGCTTTACAATGAAGTTCAAAAGCTCAAAGAGGAACGGAATCGCATAAGAGAAGATCTAAAAGCTTTGAGCGATGAAATAAAAAACTTGCTTAATGAAATTAAAAATCTTCAAGAAATAATCGGAAAAAGAAAAGTAAACGTTTACGAATTAAAGGAAAGATTGGAGCACTTAGAATGGGAGTACCAGACTAGAACTATGAACCCCGAAGAGGAAAAGAGCTTCTTGGAGAGAATACGCGATGCTGAATCCCTCCTAAGGGCGGCCGAAAGGTACACTGAGTGTTTAAATCAGGTTAGGAACTTAAGGCAGTTGCTAAATGAAAAACGGAAAATTCATAAAGAGTTGACCGATTCCATTAAAAAATTATCGAACCAGTATCTAGAAATAAAAACCCAATTCAAAGATCTGAAAGATAAAGCGAACAACCTGCGGTCTAAGCTGAGCGAATTGATCGAGAAGAAAGAAGCCTTGAGGAGGAAGGCTGATGAATATCACGCTAAATACATCGAGAAGATAAACGAAATCAAACAAATGAGAGAAGAAATAGAAAGAACTGCTCTTATGCTGAAAGCAGCCGAGCTCTCTAAGACGCTGAGCAGGAGACGTTCGGAGCTGTACGAGATCGCCTTGAAGGCTTTGGAGAAGTACAAGCAAGGCGAGAAGCTGTCGCTAGATGAGTTTAAGTTACTGATGGAGTTCAATCTGATCGAACATGGCGCGGCTCCAAGTAGCGCTTGACCTCGTGGATCTCGAAAGAGCTTTGCGTGTAGCGTCTAGAGTGGCAGAGGTATGCGACCACGCTTTTTTGCTGCTGGAGGCTGGAACCCCGCTGATTAAAGCCGCGGGTATGGAGGCGGTTAGAAAACTTTCAGGTCTCTTCCCCGACATCCCTGTGGTGGCCGATACGAAAACGGCCGATGTCGGGGGGTTGGAGGCCGAGCTAGCGATATCGAGCGGGGCTGCTTACATGACCGTACTTGCTTTGGCGAGCGAGGAGACTGTCGCGGCCGCGGTCGAAGCGGCCCACAGGTTGGGCGGGAAGGTGGTCGTCGACCTCATGCGCGTAGCCAACCCGATCGAGCGGGCTGTCGAGCTTGTGGAGCTGGGGGTCGACGCTGTGTGCTACCATATCCCCATCGACGTTCAAAGAAGCGGTAAAATCGACCGAGAAGCCGCTGCAGCTGCGGTAAAAGCATTGAAAAAGGCGGTTAGGGCCGAGGTAGCGGTCGCGGGAGGTATCACTCCGTCAACAGCTAGAAACCTAGCGGAGGCTGGTGCCGATATACTGGTTGTAGGTAGGGCTATCTACGCGGCTTCCGATCCAGGCGCTGCCGCGAAGGAGATCCTAGAGGCGACACGTTCGCGTTAAGCGCGACCCATCAGATTTCTCTTATTCGAGAAAGGTGTTCGAGAAGCCTATCTTCTATAGTTTCAACTATTTCCTGGAGAGCTCTTAAGCGAACCTCCAATTTTGCCTTTCTTTCCTCCAATCTACTCTTTTCATCTCGTTTCTCGTCCTCGCTTGCTAAACCGAGGGTTAATTCTATATTTATCTTTTCTAAATCTGTATTTGTAGCTCTAAGCAAACTTTCTGTTCGAGAGATTTTTTCTAAGTATTTGATTTTTAGTTTCTCCCACTCGTCAACCAAAGCCCGCACGCGTTCCACGTAATCTTTCCATGCGCTGTCCAGCTTATCCAGCTCGCTATATAAGTTGTCCCGAGTTTCCGCCTCTGAAGGAAGCAGCGGTTCTTCGCTCATGCCGCTTCACCTGCCAGCTGCTCCAACCAGCGTATTCTAGCTTCCAGCTCCTTCCTCATGCGCTCATAGGTCTCCTGGCTCACCTTCCCTTCCTTGAACATCTGTTCCAGCTTCATTAACGCTAACCTAAGTTTGCCCAGCTCCGGCCGAGCTTCTGCCACTTTCACCCGCTGAATGTGCGGAATGACTAACCTTTCGGCGTTTTTAAGGGCGCTTTCTAAATCATTTTTGATATTTTTATATTTCTCTAGATTTGATTGAGTTTCTTTTTTCAACTCATCGTAAGATCTTTCCGATATCCGCCCGCTCTTCAAAAGGGTATCGAGATTCTCTAGTATCTTCTCGTATAGATCTACCACGCTGCTTACAGCCTCGAGCGCGTGGCGACCATTCATGGACGTTTCTTCCCACAGCCTCATGAGCTGCCGAGCGGTCTCCTCGTACTCTTTCCACTTCTCGTTTAAGTTCATAGCCATCTCCTCGGCCATTCTGATTTTTCGGGTCACTTCTTCTTCCACCTCTTCGATGCCTTTTTCGACCGGCACCGGCGCACGAATTTCCTCTAAGGGTGCCTCTTCGGCGGTCGTTACAACAGCTTCTGTTTCTGCCTCGATTGCTGGAGGGCGAGCGGGTTTAGCCGTGGCCGCAGCGAAGACAGGGCATTCTCTGTAGTTCGACAGACACGGCATCAACCCCGGGTCAACAACGTTCCCTGACGCTTCGCACCTAAACCTCCCCTCTCTATCCCTGTATAAGTAGGGGCAAACAGCGCTCAAAGGCTCCTCCCGGCAATGGCTATAGGCCTAACCTTATAGCTTTAACGTGTACGCAGTTGGGGGAGAAAGACGGTAACTTAGAGCACTCATTGTTACAACACGCACTAAACTGTGCGACAAGCTGCTGGGATCGCGGAACACTGTTCTGATAAATACAACCCTTCTGTTCTCTAACACCAAAACTGACTAAAGTGTGTGTTGTGCGATTCGATACAATAGCCCGCGTTTGTGTTAGGGCTTGCTTATACATGAGAGCGGCTCGCGCAGCCGCGAAGGCTATTTAAGAGCACAACGCGCTCTCGCCGCGTGAGGAGGGTAATAACCCTAAAGGAAGCCCTTGAAGACTTCCTTAAAGATGCAGGATTGAGCCTCTCTGATCTGCTATCGGTTATGGATGACGACCCTAGGGGAATCATAGAGTCCCTACTGAAAAGAGTTGATATCAGCGAGAAGGAAGCTGAGAGGTTGGAAAGGATGCTCACCTCAGATCAATTGAACCTCCTCATACTGGTGCTTCACGTATTCTACTACGCTAATCCGAGCGGCTACTACAAAGGTTTTCTGATTTACCCCCCATACGAGCAGGTCGTAGGCCCCAGCGGTAAAATAACTAGGGAGGGGTTAAACCTAGTTATGCGGAGCTTGGGAATAGGGCCGGGAGCCAGCGCTTAACGTTGAACGGCACCACCAACGCGAGACCCTCTCTCGAAATGCGCTTCGAAAACCTTCCTCGATGATGGCGCCGGGGCCGGGATTCGAACCCGGGCGCCCCAGAGGGGCAGCGGATCTCAAATGCGGCTTACAAGTGTCCGCCGCCTTAGTCCGCTCGGCCACCCCGGCCCAGCTCAACGGGCATGTTGCACTCTACGCTAAAACGCTTTCGGCTCCTGCGCGCATGCGTTGACCTGGCAACACCAGTGATGTGGGTTGCTTCCGCTTACTCAACCTTAAAGTAACTAGGACAAAAAGTATATATATAAAGAATTTTTTATTTTTATTTAATTTCTATTTCCACTCTAACGCTTTTTGGAACCCGTATACGCATAAGCTGGCGCATCGCTCGCTCATCGGCTTCCATATCTACGATGCGTTTGTGAATGCGCATTTCCCAGTGGTCGAACGTATGGTAGCCTTGTCCGCTGGGGGCTTTGCGAACGGTTACCGCCATCCTTTGAGTGGGTAACGGAATGGGTCCGCGCATCTTCACTCCGGTGCGCTTAGCTATCGACTTTATCTCCTCACATACCGTGTTCAGATCTTCTACAGAAGTTCCAGAAAGTTTTATTCGTACTATGCGAGGCATTTTTCATCTAACCTCCGCGTTAAACTTTGGCCGGGACTACGTCCACCACTACACCAGCGGCTACAGTTCTACCGGAGTCCCTAACGGCGAATCGACCGAGCTGCGGGAGCTCCGAGTACTTCTCAACGACCACAGGCTTTAAGGGTTTCAATCTAACGATGGCAGCGTCTCCCTGCTTAATAAAGGGTGGGTTCTCTTCGACTGCGGCACCAGTCCTCGGGTCTATTTTCTTTTCAATGGCAGCAAACCTTACAGGAACCGTTGCGGTGTGAATGTGGAGCACTGGTGTATAGCCGACCGCTACCGCGGTGGGGTGGAAGAGCACGAAGATCCTCCCCACGAACTCCTCAGCCACCGTGGGCGGGTTCGTCGGGTGGCCGGCCACGTCGCCGCGCCTGATCTGCGTCCTCTCAACACCCTTGACGTTGAAGCCGATGTTGTCGCCAGGTATCGCCTGCTCAATCCTAGTGTGGTGGGTTTCGATGGACTTGACCTCGCCTTTCACGTTGGGCGGCATGAACACAACAACATCGTTAACTTTCAAAACTCCAGTCTCTACCCTGCCTACAGGAACCGTGCCTACACCCCTGATCGAGTAAACGTCCTGGATGGGTATCCTGAGCGGTTTGTCGATGGGTCTCGGCGGCTCTTCGAACATGTCGAAAGCCTCTAGGAGGCTCGGCCCGTTGTACCAGGGTGTCTTATCCTTGTCCACTTTGGTTACGTTCGTACCCTCCCACGCGGAGGTCGGGACGAACTGGACCTTGTTGATGTTGTAGCCGACCATCCTGAGCAGCCTAGCGACGCCGTTCTTCACTTCCTCGTACCTCTGCTGGCTGTAGTTCACGGTGTCCATCTTGTTAATCGCAACCATTATCTGGTCTACACCCATCGTCTTCGCGAGGAAGGCGTGCTCCCTCGTCTGACCGCCGGGACTCATCCCCGCCTCGTACTCGCCCTCTTTCGCGCTCACGACCAGCAAAGCGCAGTCAGCCTGGCTGGCACCGGTCACCATGTTCTTGACGAAGTCCCTGTGGCCGGGCGCGTCGATCAGTGTGAAGAAGTACTTCTGCGTCTCGAACTTGTAGAAGCCGAGGTCGATTGTAATACCCCTTTCACGCTCCTCCTTCAAGCGGTCGAGCACCCATGCGTACTTGAAGCTTTCTTTACCTATCTTCTTGGCTTCCTCCTCGTATTCTTTGAGTATACGCTCGTCTATAGCCCTGATATCGTAGAGGAAACGTCCCATTAGGGTCGATTTACCGTGGTCGATGTGCCCTATCACCACCAGGTTAAGGTGCGGCTTCCTAGCACTAGCTGAGCTCATGATCTCACCTGCGCGTGGAAAGCCCTCCACAACTGTTTATAAAACTTGCGCAGCTGGGTTGGCGTCAAGCCTTTCAAGAGCGGCGTGGCCATGAAGCTTTAACAAACCCCCTAGAGTACGGATGCCCCCTGTCGATGCCGAGAGGCGAGCCGTCGACCCAGCTCTAGAGGTCGCTCCGAGCCTATCTTGCGGCGTTGCAGGCTACAGCTCGCGGCTCTTTATGAGGTGCTTTGCAGCTGACGCCGCTCTGTCCAGCAGCGCTCCGGCCCAGAAGCTGTTAACCAGGAACCAAGCCGTGAAAGGCATCTTCGTGTAACCCCACGGCAATGGAACGTCGACTACCAGTAAGCCACCAACAGCGTCCCACAGGACTTTAAAGCAGGCTAGCCAAGCCGCGAAAGTGGCGATAGAAGCCTTTAACCGCTCCGCTTCGAGATCCCTCTTCAGCCTGTCCACTCTGTTCTTCTCTCTAAGGACCCTTTCGTAGAGCTTCGTATCGCGCGCTTCCACGGCCTTGCGCCTTCGCTCCTCCCAGCTTCGAATTTCGGCTTCGGCCTTCCGCACTTTATCCCGGTTCGTAGCCAGATACCCTACCCCTCTTAAAGCCGCGAAGAGCGCGTATACGAGCAGCGTAGCCCCGAAAGCCGAGAACCTGCCCACCAGTAGCCAGCTGAGACCGCGGCGCAGGGCATCTACAAGATTTTCGTACATAGCCCGCGCCATCGCAAGGCACGCTAAGGTTTTTAAGCTGCTCGCTAGGGGCGCGCTGTATGGTGGATGTGAGGTACGTGCCTCAGCGCGTCTTCATAGAGGAGTTAGCAAGGTACCTAAAGGAGAACGTCAGCGAAGTTAAACCGCCGGAATGGGCCCTCTACTCGAAGACCGGTAGTCACAAAGAAAGGGTTCCTGACGACCCGGATTGGTGGTACAAGCGTTGCGCCTCGCTCCTTAGGAAGCTCTACATACACGGTCCTGTCGGCGTGGAGCGCTTGAGAACCGCTTACGGAGGGCGCAAGGACCTGGGCCATCGCAGAGAGCATTTTAGGAAAGCTGGCGCGTCCGCTATAAGGAAAGCGTTGCAGCAATTGGAGGCGGCTGGTCTCGTGACCAAAGTTGAAAGAAGGGGCAGGGTATTAACGCCTAAAGGTCGGGCGCTGCTAGAAAAGCTGACTACAAATATACTAAAGCAAATGGCGGCCGAGCGCCCGGAGCTAGCCAAGTACCTTTAAGCGGGTCTGGAACCTTTTAAAACGCGCTCTCTGGCGTAGCTGGATAGGGGCGCGCTCCGCACGCCGAAAGCTTGCGCAAAGTACTTATGCCGACGTTTCAACCCTACACTGAGGAGCTTAGTATGGCCGAATACTACGACGATGAGGAGCTAGAGGAGATAAAGAGGAGGAAGCTGTTGGAGTACCAGCGACAATTGGAGGCCGCGCAAGCGGAGGAGGAGAAGCTCGAAGAGATCAGAAGGCAGAAGCAAGAGCTTCTCAGAAAAATCTTGACACCCGAAGCTAGAGCCCGCCTCGCGAACCTGAGGATGGTTAGACCTGAGCTTGTGGAGTACCTGGAGAACCAGCTTATTCAGCTCGTGTACTCTGGCAGGCTCCAGGCACCGATAACGGACGAAGTTCTTAAAGAGATACTGATGCAGCTGCTAGACCGGCAGAGGGAGATAAAGCTCCGCTTCACGAAAGCGCGCTGAAACTAGCTCAGAGTGCCGTTTAAACGCCTTGCGCAAGTGTGGGTGGTGCGCACCTTCCTCCGCGCGCTTCGGCGCATAAGGCTTATAAACGGAGAGGTGGGCGAGCGCGCTAGGGGCGATGGCTGATGGCGCGCAATAAACCGCTAGCTAAAAAACTTAGGTTGGCTAGCGCTCTTAAATCGAACTTTCAAGTACCTCTTTGGGTTATAGTGAAGACTAGGAGGCGGGTCACCAGGAAGATCAGGAGGAACTGGCGTAGGAGCAGGATGCAGCTGTGAGGTGATCCTCGTGAGCAAGAATGAACGGGTTTACACTATACCCTTGAGGGATGCGTATAGGGCACCTGCAACGAAGCGGGCAAAGGTTGCCGTGAGGCTAGTGAAGGAATTCGTATTGCGGCACGTGAAAGCGGACGTCGTGAAAATTTCCCCAACGCTGAACGAAGTGCTTTGGGCTAGGGGTATCGGCAAACCGCCGCGTAGAGTGAAAGTGAGGGTTAACGTATCCGAAGAAGAAGAAATGAAGGTGGCGCAAGTCGAACCAGCTGTTGAGAGGGAGGAGGTGAAGGAGGAGGGTTGAGCGTAGAGGTCGTTTACGCTTTCGGAAACCCGAACCTAGGCGTCTACGTAGCTGCTAGCGAGGACTTTGCTCTCGTACCTGTGGATGCACCGGAGAAGCTCGAGCAAGCGCTAAAGCGCAACCTCGGCGTGGGAGTTTTACGTGCTTCCATCGGGTCGAGTTCGCTGCTGGGTGTCTTCTGCGTGATGAACAGCAAGGGAATACTCGTGGGCAACGCGGTGAGGGAGGAGGAGGTTGCCCGTTTAAGAGAGGCATTGGGAGATAAGGTTGTCGTAAGGGTTCTGGAGGAGGTTAAGGAGAACGCCCTAGGCAACTTGATACTCGCAAACGATAAAGGGGCTCTGGTCAGTCCTTTGTTGCCCAAGGAAGCCGTGCAAGCGGTATTCGATACGCTTGACGTAGAGGTTGTTCAGTCGAGGCTGGGCGGTTCAAACCTCGTAGGTGCCCTAGGGGTGGCTACAAACAGAGGTGTTCTTCTCAGCCCCATAGTCGCCGACGAGGAGGTGGACTTCGTTATCAGCGTGCTAAAAACGCATAAAGGCGGGATAGGGACTGTGAATAAAGGAAACATCTTCGTTAGAAGCGGGATAGTGGCGAACAGTAAAGGTGCACTCGTAGGGTTCGAAACCACGGGCGTGGAACTCATGCGGATTCAGGCCGTTCTCGGGCCTTAAACGCTCAGCGTGCTTGCACGCCAACCACGGTCGCAACCCGCCGGCTGTACTCCTCCAAGACTTCTGGAGGTATCGCATCGACCGGTTTATACACGTCGAGAGGTCTAGCCAGTTGCGCGACGTTGCCTGAAAGGCACAGGTCGCAAACCCCTTTCCAACCTACGCTCGTGGAAAGACACGATTCGCAGCTGGTGAACTCCAAGTGAAAGCTGACGCGCATCACTCCGCTCAGCTCGGCCACTTTGAGGGTCTCAGCCAGTTGCTCTGAGGAAAGGTATCCTTTTACCTTTAGAGCAAGACACGAGCCGCCTCCAAGCAGACCTTGGACGGTACCCTCCAGCATAGCTAGTTCCTCTAGCGGCCTTGCGATGGAAAGCGCGCACGAGCCCAACGGGTTGAAGAACTTGACCCGCGAAAACGCATAGAGTCGCTCGTCCGCCATCGCGGCTGTCACATCGACACCATCAAATTCTCCGATCAACGTGCTCCAAAACCTCTTTGATAACTCCGCCACGCGAGGAGCTTCCAGGGAGGGGTGGTGAAGCCTTAGCGCGGCTTCGAAACCCACGATCGCTAGCTGGGGTTTGAGGAGTTCCACGGAGTTGGCGTATCCCTTCAACGCTCTACGGGCTTGAGGCGCAGTTAACTTCTCTCCCACACTCTCCGCTTCTCGCACGATCTGATCTAGGAAATGGTAAACATCAACCTTGCCCCGCCTCATCTCCGCGTAGAGGACGGGCAGCGGGGATGCTAAGCGCAACGCCACGATGAACGCTTCGCCGGGCTCCGGCACAGGAACTTCAGCTAGGGACAAGCTCGGCACCCTAGAGCCCCTGCTGAACAAGACGGCTGTTGGCGAATTCACTGTTTCAAGCAAGACACCGCCATCGCGCCACGCTTTCTCCCCGTGCGCTACGATACCGATTCTGCGAAGGCGGAGATCGCTCGCACCCTCCGATTCAAGCACCACAGTAACCCTGCCCGGTTCCACCAGCCTGTCGAGAAGCTCGAGATCCTCCAGTTGCGCGCCCTCCTCCGGCACCACCACAAGCTCCAGAGCAGCGGCGGTCAGGCGCCCAACGACCTCAGTTAAACGCACTCCTTTCGGCACACCTACAGCGATAACCTGCGCTTTCGATAGCGAATAAACGGGGTCTTTGAGGTAAACAAGCCCCTTCAGCTGGAGCTCCTGAAAAAGCGGCGACAGGTTCTTTACTGCGTGAAGGTTGGCCAGGTCCCGGCACAGCTGGTCGCGCTCGCCAGCATATAGATCGCTAGTAAAGGATTTGAAAACAATAGACGCCTTATCGGCTGGTAAGCAAACGAAACTGGGCTCTCTATCGCATAGCTCGATCTGGGCTATCAGCAACAAGCACTCTTTGCTCACGAAAGGCGCGATTCTGGCAAGCTTTCGGTACAGCCCGCCAATCAGCATCTCGGCATCATGCACGCTCGACGAGCATGCGAGCTCCTTCGCAAGCTCGCTGAGAGCCACGTTCTGAGGTAAGCCTCTGAAGTCAACGAGGGGGCGGCGCTCTTCACCTAACCTTTCCAGTTCACGCAACCTAGCGAGCACCCACTTGCCCAGCTCTGTCAGCTCGTATGCCCCTCCCTCGCCTACGGTGACCAAGCCAGCGTCTCTCAGCTTTTTCAAGTGGAAGTTCAGTTTTCCGCTACTGAGATTTAACTCATTCATTATTTCTGAAAACGTTGCTAAACCCTTTTCTGAAAGAAAAGAGAGTATTTTTATTCTGTGCTCTTGACTCAAGCTCCGCAGTACTCTTGCAACATTTCTAGTATAAGCATCGTCTATAGCAGCCGGCATTTACTTTTGTCTCCAAAAAGCGTTTTTAATTTTAGCGTAGAAGCTTTCTACATCTTTCAACCATTGCTCGAAACCTTGCGGAGCGCTTGGGAAGGACGCGTAGTAGCTGGCGGCCGTATCCATGTAGCCCTTCAAGCGAGAAAGCTCAGCTATAAGGCTGGGTCTCTTCAGCATTTTCACGACCGCCGCCGCTTTCGCCAGTATGCTGGAAAGGAGTATGCCCCTGTAGCCTATGGCTGAAAGCTCCTCGTCTGCGACTATGCGGCTCTCTATTATCAGCTCAATGTCGTCGTTTGAAAGCCCTTGAAGGTAGATTCGCGCGACGTCTAAAGCCGCTTGCTTCGCACCGTAGGCGTTTATGTAGGCTTTGTGGTAGGGCCACAGCCTCTCAAGCGTGGGCTCCCCCTCTTGGAGCGCGGCAGTTATCTGGCGGGAAGCGTGGTAGCTGCTGACGAGCGCAGGTCCAATACCGCCGCCGTGAAGAGGATTCGCTGTGTACGCGGCATCCCCCACCGCCACAAAACCGTTCCAAGCCGCACAGGGCGCTGGGCGGCGTGTAGGCACGAGTCCGCCCCCAGCATGCACGATCTTCGCCCCCGCCTCCGCAAGTCTCGGCATAATGAACTTCTCGAACATCGCTTTCGGGTTGGGGGCGCCTGGACCCGCTTTGACGCCCAACCCGACGTTGACAGCGTTCTTCCCCTTGGGGAACCACCACCAGTAACCGCCTGGCGCCACGTTAACGTCCAAGAAAATATCGGCAAACCGCGGATCCTGCTCCTCTTCCGTCACCGCTATAACCCTATACGCCGCGTTAAAATCTTCTGGCGGAGCTTTGTACGACACCCACCATTCAGGTGGCAGCTTCGTCCGGACAGCCGCCGCAGCGCCTGTGGCGTCTACGACCAGAGCCGCCTTAAATTCTCTCGAGCCGTTAGGCGTTGAAACCACGATGCCCTTAACCCACCCACCCTCGACTACGGGCTTTAGCGCGGCATGCCTAGCGAAAAGCGTGGCCCCTGAGTCCAGCGCCATCTTCAGCAAGCGTCTACCGAAAGCCTTTCTATCGAGCGCGTAGCCCTTCCCCCAGGCTGTGACGTAGTGCTTCTTGCTGGGTGAGAAAACGCGCACACCATCGATAATACCGGTTGCATCCACCCCGGTGCGCGGCGGCTCGAGACCAACCTCCTTAAAGTGATGCTCACCGATAGCATCCCCGCAGACTTTCTCGCCAACGTCTTCCTCGGCCTTCACCTCTACCAACGCCACGGAAAAGCCGGCTTTGGAGACGAGGTGGGCAGCGAAGAGACCGGCGACGCCACCCCCAACTACTACGACGTCATAGCGCTCGCTCACACCTCGCCCCCACAGGGCCGAAAATAAAGTTGTTGCACGTGGGACGCTGCCAGGGTGGAGCCCAGGAGCCCTCCGAGCGGAAAGCCTCATCCGCGAGGAGGCGCCCGAAGCCGTGAAAGGGCGCGATCGGCTTCGAGCTCCGCGTAACAGCTCCGCACACTCTTAAAGAGGGCTGGCGGGGAGGTACAGAAACGGGTCGAAGTGTTAAGCTTCACGCCGACGCCCGGCGGCGTCGTCGAGCGCGGAAAGAAGCGGAAAACATACTAGCACTGAGCCAAAGGTGGGATAACGACGTGGCGCGCGCCAAGCTTAAAAGGAGCATCGATGAAGCTCGCGTTGATGACTGAAGGAGCTAAAGCATTGAAACAGGGTGATGTCGTGCTGGTAGACTACACTTTGATAGATAAGGAGAGCGGCAAAGTCATCGAGACAACGTCCGAGGCTGTAGCGAAGGAGTCAGGTATCTACAGCGAAGAGGTTAGGTACGGTCCCAGGTTAGCGGTGATAGGTTCAGGGGATCTACCGCCGGGGTTAGAGGAAGCGTTATCTAGCGCGCACGAGGGCGAGGAGGTCGAGGTCGTTCTTCCGCCGGAAAAGGCCTTCGGCAAGAGGGACCCGAGCAAGGTGCGCGTGCTTCCGGCCAGAGAGCTGTCTTCACGGGGTGTAGTACCCCGGGTAGGCTTAGAGATCGAGGTTAAGGGTGAACGGGGCGTGGTGGTGAGCGTAGGTAGCGGTAGAGTGATTGTGGACTTCAACCATCCGCTGGCTGGGCGGGAAGTGGTGTACAAAGCCAAAGTGGTTAAAGTGGTTAAAGATGCACCCGAAAAAGTGAAGGAGCTTCTGGAGAGGTGGGCGAGCCTCAGGGATATCGAGGTTACAGTCGAAGGCGATACCGTTACGCTGAGAGCACCCTTCCAGCTTCTCTATTCCAGCGAAAACCTAGCAGCGCTCGAAGCTTTCGCCAAGAACATCGAGCACTACGTGAGCGAAGTATCGCGCGTTAATCTAGTGACCACGCTGTTTGAGCGCCCCGCGACCGGGCAGCAAGGGGCCGGCAACCTTGAGGGTTCTGGAGGAGGACCGGCGACTTAAGAGGCTAAAGCTCCAGCTCGAGACTCCAGAGGATCTTTACTTCGCTTCACTTTTAATCGACGAAGGCGACTTGGTAACCGCTTGGACATTTAGGCAGCTGAAGGTGGACCGGGGAGCTGGCACTGAGAGAGGCGATAGGGTACGGGTAAAGCTGAGTGTAAAGGTTAAGAAAGTTGAATTTCAACGCTTTACCGACACGCTGAGAGTCCTAGGAATAGTCACCGAAGCACCCGAGTGGCTTGAGGCGAAAGGTTCGCACCACACGATAGGTTTGAGACCTGGCGACGAAGTCGAAATTGCAAAGTCTTCACTGCTTAAGCACCACGAGAGGATACTCCAGATAGCGTCAGAGCAAGTCAGAGTTAAAGGAATCGTAAGCGTCGATCTGGACGAGGTGGCTGCCGCGCTATTGAGACCTCAAGGATTGGAGGTTCTGGCCGTAATTCCCTTGCCGAGGCCGCGCAAAGAGGGCAGCTTAAAGGCACAGGTGCGCGAGAACTTGGAAAGTCTCCTTCCTCAGCTGGTGGCCGGGCTGAAGAGCCGGCACGTTGACGACCTCCTGCTCGCGGCTCCGCGCATTGTGTATGATGCCGTTCAGGAACTCTTCGAGCGTTTCAACGTGCCAGTACGCTTTGTTGAAGTATCAGAAGGAGGGCTTGCCGGCCTCCACGAGCTGATGCATAGAGGGGATCTAAGGGAGCTGCTCAAGGAGAGCGTGTTAACGGCCTCAAAGCTAGCCTTAGAGGAGCTTGTGAGAAGATTGGGCAAGGACCCTGACAAGGTGGCTTTAGGTGTCGAGGAGGTTTCCCGCGCGCTTCTAGCGCGAGCTGTTGAGACATTGTTGGTGGTGGATGAAGCGCTACTGAGCGACCATCGCGCCGCGATATTGGAGCTATTAGAGATCGCATCCGAAACCGCCAAGGAGATCCTGGTAGTTCCCCCCAGCCTAGAGGGGGCAGAGTTGCTGAAGAGAGGGGGCGGAGTGGCAGCGCTGCTGTACTTCGACGTACCTAGAGCTCTGCTGGAGGAGGACGCCGCACGGTAACAGCTTGCCGGTTAGAAGCTGCCAATAGAAAGCAGCAGCAGGGCTTTTAAGTGCGAGACTGGGAGGCGCGAGCCCAACGCGATAAAAGGAAAAAGCCGGTGGTGCGGGGGCCGGGATTCGAACCCGGGCAGGCCTACGCCAGCGGATATCCCGACCACCTTGAGTTCAGGCTCGGCCTTAGCCGACCCGCCCCCTTTAACCTGGCTCGGGCACCCCCGCCCGGGCTTTCCGGGAGTCTCCGAATAAAAGGTTTTTGTGGGTGGGTAGGGCGCGCGCTTAGCTCTCCTCGCGCTCTTTCCACAGCTGCAGCTTTTTCCGCTTTAAATCGCGCGCGGCCGAGCGGAGGAAACCGTACACGCTACCGTGTGTACGCCCCTCAGCAAGCATCAAAAGCGCTCTCCTGGCAACGTTGACGTTCTCGCACTCGCCGAGCGCGCCGACGACCTTGTCTCCGACAACTATCTTGACATCGGCCATCTGCTCAATGCTCTTCTTAGCTCTGCCATCCTCGCCTATGATCCTGGCCTTTATGCGCTTCATATCTTCGGCGTTCCTAGCTATCTCGGAAAGGTCTACAACCTCGAAGCAGTAGTCTTCGCTGCTGAGTAAAAGCGATTCTTCGAGACTAAAGCCCAGCGAGATCGCTTCCACAGCCTGTTTCGCCCTCATGACTTCGTACGGCGTAGCCCCCTCAGCCGGAACGATGTAGGCAGTAGACGTTTGTGAGTCGATTTTGATCTTAACATTGAAAGCTCTCTCCAAGGCGTCCAAGTTTCTACCATCCTTTCCTACCACGACCCCTAAACGCTCCGGCCTAACTGGAACCGGCACTCCCGCGTAACCTACGCTAGGCGGCATACCCGGTAGGCACCAGACATAGGCCCAGTAAAAACGATTTCTTAATTCGCTACAAGTTGTTACCCATTGAAGGCCCTAGGAGCATGGTCCCCTTGGCGCATACATCGAAACTCTCCCTCGCGAAAAGCAGAGAACCAAAAACGCGTGAATCACGCGTTACATAGACCTTCAAAGTGGGGCCCCGGCCGGGATTTGAACCCGGGTTCACCGGCTCCATTAGCCGCGCCGGCTCCATTAACCGCGCGCAGGCCGGCGTGTTAGACCAGTCTACACTACCGGGGCGTGAGAAGCCATCGCGCAGGGGTTATAGGTTTTACGCGCGCCTGCATACCTTCTCCTTCACGATTCTGAGGGCGCTCCCGGTCGTTCCGGTAGCTTCCTCGCCCGCCTCGCGGCGGGTTCACCGTTCACAGGTTGGCCCGCGCGCTGGGCCCCCTTCGGAGGCTGGCCGCGATAGCGGGTTCCCCGCCCCTCGGGAACGAGGCGGGAGGAAACCTTGTACGCCTCTTCAGCCACCCTACTAGCGCGTCGATGAGGCGAAGCGCATCACAGTTACGACTTTTCTTCTCTGTACAGCGTTTTGTTCAGCCGAAGGTAGCGGCGTACCAAGTTAACCACCGCGCAGCGGGCGCGATCCCACATTATACCGCGGTTGGGGCATCGGTACATGCGCTACGAGGGGAGGTAAGGTCTTTCTGCGAGCCCGTTTGACAACAGGCCTTCATGCGCGGCGTGAACGCAAGCAGGGATGGCGAGGGGCTCCAACGCTATCCCTGCGAGAATTAAGGTTTATTTTCGCGCCGGCGACAAACGTTGACGGAAGCGATGGAAACAGTGCCTTCTGGGTGGGTCGAGCTGTACAACGCTGCTTTGCGTAGAGCGGCTAGAGCTGGTGCCAAAAGCTCCCGCAGCAAGTTGGAGACTGCGAAAAGGCTCGAGGCGTCGAGGGTAAAGGCGGCGGCCGATTACGTAAGTTTGAAGCTGAAAAGAGTTGCCCTCTCAATGCCTTTCTTGGACTCTCTCCATCCATTCCACCGCGAGCTTGTTAACACAATGGTGGAGGAAGACAGGTATAGACTGTGCCTGTCGCGGCTTTACTCCGTATCGAAGATCGTGAGGAGAATAGCGCGCGAAAGCCTTTCCGCTATAGCTAGAAGCAGCGATGCGAAAAGCGCCGCAAAAGCTCGCAGAGCTTTCATGGGAAGGCTGCGTTCCATCTTGGAGGAGCTGGACGACTGCCTTAAATCGGTTAAAGCTTGGCAGGCTGAGATCGCTAAGTTGCCTAGCATCGATCCATACACACCCTCTATCGTGTTAGCGGGAGCCCCCAACGTCGGCAAATCCTCCTTGCTGAGGTCGATCTCAAGAGCAAGGCCGGAGGTTAAACCCTATCCATTCACCACTACAAACGTTGTAGTGGGGCACTTGGAGCTAGCCGGTCGGGTAGTGCAGGCCATAGATACTCCCGGCTTGCTCGACAGGCCGCTGCCCGAGAAGGGGTTAGTAGAGAGAAGGGCGATCGCCGCGCTCAGGCACCTGAAGGGGGTTACGGTCTTCATCTTCGATCCCACGTCCACCAGCGGCTTCCCTTTAGATTACCAGCTTGCTGTGTACAAGGGAGTTAAGGAACTTCTCGGAGAAGCTCCTCTAGTAGTAGCAGCCAACAAGGTCGACATAACTAGGCCCGAGCAAGCATCCGAGCTCGTGAAAATCTTGAGGGAGGAGAGCCGCAACATTGTATTCATCTCCGCGCTCCACAACGTGAACATTGACTACCTCCTAAAGCAGATCGAAGAACTCCTCTTTCCTTAGTTCAATTCGAGCGCGATCTGTAGAGAGCGCGTAAAGGAAAATAACCCCCTAGCTGTCGGGACAGTGTGGGTAGGATAGGGGTAATTTCTGACACCCATGATAACCTTGCGGCCGTAGACGCGGTTCTCGAGCGGCTGCAAAAGATTGGCGTTAAGTCGCTGCTGCATGCTGGGGACATAGTCGCGCCTTTCACCCTCCGCAGGATCCTATCGAAGGGGTTCGAGTTTAGGGGGGTTTTCGGCAACAACGACGGCGAGTTGCTGCTGCTGTCCCGTGTGGCACGAGAGAGCGGCGCGACTCTCGTGCAGCAGCCTCTTACAGCAGTCGTCGAGGGGCTCCGCGTGCTCGTCGTACACGGTGTGAGCGGCATCGAAGAAACCAAAAACTTTGCCACTACGCTGGCCAAGAGCGGCGAGTTCGACGTGATAGTTTACGGACACACGCACGAGATCGATGTGAGAAAAGTGGGAAGGACGCTGATCGTGAACCCCGGCGAGGTGTGCGGATACCTGACCGGTAAGAGGAGCGCGGCAATACTTGACACGGAGAAGCTGGAAGCCGAGTTAATCACGTTATAACGCGAGCGGCCAGCGGGCCCAGCGCGAAATACGCCGATCGCAGTGGCGCTGTCTCATCAGACCGCCATGTACATTTTTGTTTTTGCTTGGTTGACTTTAAAGCTTCACGGTGTTCGGTTTTGACTTGTCGGCAGGCGAAAAGCAAATGCAATCAGCTGGGTAAGTTCAAATCATCGCTCTCTGCCGGGAGCACTCATCACCGCGCCTATTGAAAAACAGCGTTCTTCAACTTTACGCGCAGTATGCCGGCTACGCGCTCGGCACAAAACGCGTTAGCTGCACTCAAGCTTTTATACGCTGCATGCTCATCTCACGTGAATGGTTTGCGCTGGATCGCCCGATGTTAAATGGGTACACGAGATAGATTTGCCAACCAAGGTCATAACGGGAAGCGGAGCGCTTGCAAAGCTTCCAGAATTGCTGGGATCGTTTGGCTACCGTGTTCTGGCTTTGCTGACAGGTCCTACCGTTGGATCCACGATCGGTAAGCGCGTCGTGAACACCCTATCAAGCTACGATTTCGAAGTCAACACCTGCACGGTCGGGGCGTCGGACGCGAGAACCGTGAACGAGGTGATAGCCTTCGTCAGGGAAGTTGGAGCGCAGCTCGTGGTGGCTGTCGGGGGCGGAAGGGTGATAGATGTGGCTAAGTACGCCGCTTACCAGTCTGGCTTGCGGTTTGTGAGCGTGCCTACAGCTGTGTCTCACGATGGAATAGCGAGCCCGGCGGTCTCGCTGAAGGACGTGAACGGGTACCCGATCAGCAAGTTCACAAAGCCCCCGCTCGCGGTTGTGGCCGATATCGACGTGATAGCCCAAGCACCGCACCGGCTCCTTGCCAGCGGCTTTGGAGATATAGTGGGTAAGTTCACGAGCGTTAGAGACGCCATTCTAGCCAAGAAGATAAAGGGCGAGTACGTTGGAGATTACAGCCTAGCGCTAGCTAAGATGAGCGCAGCGATGGTGGCTGAGCACGCTGAGGCGATAGCCAAGCGCGAGCCCGAGGGTGTTAGCGTCCTCGTGGAAGCAGCGATAAGCTGTGGCGTCGCCATGGCTATCGCCGGTAGTTCGAGACCGTGCTCTGGCAGCGAGCACAACTTCAGCCACGCGCTCGACCTGGTGTACCCCGATAAGAAGAGCCTCCATGGGGAGCAGGTTGGCGTAGGCACGATCATGATGGCTTATCTCCACGGGCTCAACTGGAGGCGTGTGCAGCGGCTGCTGCAGATCGTGGGGGCTCCTACAAACTGCGAGGAACTAGGTGTCCCACCCGAGGCTATCATCAAGGCGCTCGTAACAGCGCACCGTGTTAGGGGCCGTTACACGATACTCGGCGAAAGCGGTCTCAGCGAGTCGGCAGCTTGGAGGCTCGCTCGCATAACACAGGTGATCTTGTAATGGCGAGTCCCCTCTCCGACGCTCACTGCCACGCGCACGAGTATGGTGAGGCTGAGCTTGAAAGCTTTAGGAAGGCTTTCGATATCGTGGTCGCGGTATCCGACGACATCGCTTCATCCGAAAGAACTATCGAACTCGCGCACCGCTTCGCTTTCCTAGCGCCTTGCGTAGGAATCCATCCCTGGGCTGTAGGCGATGGTGACCCAGGCTCTCTTGCGCGAAGGCTTGAGGAGCTTGTCCGCCGAGGCGAAGTACTCTGCCTGGGAGAGGTGGGCTTGGATCTAGCCTTCGTCCCGCAAACGTTCGAAAAGCAGCTGGAGCTATTCAGGCTCCTCCTCGACTTGGCCAGAGACTACGATTTAGCTGTGAACGTACACGCAGCTAAAGCATGGCGCCAGGCCCTTGAGGAAATTTCAGGGAAAGGAGTTCGCCGCGCCCTTTTCCACTGGTACAATGGTCCACTAGATGTTCTGAACGAGATCGCAGCAAGAGGATACCTGATCTCGATCAATCCCACAGCTAGAATTAGCCCCAAGCACTTGGAAATCGCTAAGAAAGCGCCGCTTAGCGTGTTGACCTTCGAGAGCGACGGTCCCTACGAGTACCGCGGGCTGCGACTGAGCCCCTGGATGATCCTAGAAACCGTTAACCTCGTAGCGAAAGAAAGGAAACTCGAATATTCCGAGCTAATAGAAATCTCAAAATATAATATAACAAAATTTTTAGGTTTGTAATATTAACAAGAAAAAGCTTATTAAGGTGATCAGGCGCATCCCCCCTGCGCGAAAGGCGCGAGAGAAAAGTATTGGAAAGGAAAGAACAAGTGGAGTTGAAGGTTCGCGATTTGAAACCAAATTCGAGATGGTTTACGATTACTGTAAAAGTTTTGAAGTTAAATGAGGAGAAAACTGTATTATCTAGAAGGGATGGAAACCAGCATAGAGTGGCTGAAGCATTGGTGGGGGATGAAACGGGAACGATTCTAATGTCGTTATGGGATGAGGATATCGATAAGGTGAAGGATTTGGTTGGCTCTACGATAAAGCTCCAGAACGGTTTTGTATCGCTCTATAGGGGTTCGATGCGCTTAGGTTTAGGTAGGTTCGGAAGTATTGAAGAAGCCGAAGAAGATATAAGCGAAGTAGACGAAACTGTTAACGTTTCCGAAAGACGCTTCGAAAGCAGAGGTCCACCACGCTACAGGAGAAACAGATTCTAACCGAACTTTTAAATATTACTCTCTTTTTGTTTCTAGCAGTCGCTTTCAAGCTCTTCGCCGGTAATAATAGCTAGATAGAAGTCATTTACGTTCGTTCCTGTGGGCCCGGTTTTTATATGGCCTCCTACTAGATTGAAGAATTCGTAGCTATTATTTTCTTCTAGGAATTTATGAGGATCTAATCCTAACCGCCTTGACTTCTTGGCCGTAAAGCCGTCGACGATTGCTCCCGCAGCGTCTGTTGGCCCGTCGACGCCGTCGCTGCCCATTGCCGCTATTGCGATTCCGTTTTCGCCCTCGATCAGCAGTGAGGCGGAAAGTGCGAACTCCTGGTTCCTACCACCTCGTCCGCGCCCACGCACTTTCACAGTTGTCTCGCCCCCGCATATCACCGCCGCTGGGGGTGCTAGAGGGGTTGAGCTGCGCTTCACCTCTAGAGCAACAGCGGCTAGGAACTTTGCAGCTTCCCTGGCTTCTCCCTGCAGCATGCTAGTCAGCACTATAGAGTTGAGACCTAGATTTCTTGCGTAAACTTCCATCGCCTTGAGGGCTGTAAGGTTGCTACCTAGAAGGATGGTGCGTGTGTTGCCGAGCGCGGAGTCGCCCGGCTTGGGCGTTTCCGCCATTTCCCCCCTCGCTCCTCTTTCTATTGTTTCGAGCACGCTCCGCGGAACGCTATCTGCCAGATTGTAGCGTTGCAGAACTTCCACGGCTTCCTCGTACGTGGAGGGGTCTGGTACGGTTGGACCTGAAGCGATAACATCTAACTTGTCGCCCACGACGTCGGAGAGAACCAGCGCGAGGACTGGTGATGGATAGGCGGTTGCGGCTAGGCGTCCGCCCTTCAGCAAAGATAGATGCTTCCTCACAGCGTTGATCTCTTGAATGGTCGCACCGCTCTTGAGCAGCTGGTCGGTTACTACGCGAAGGTCCTCCAGTGACACACCCGGAACTGGAACCTCCGCGAGCGCGGAGCCGCCTCCCGAGATCAGCACAAGCAGAGGACAACCCATGCGGCTGGCCGCCTCGGCTATGCGCAGGGCGAGTCTACCCGCTTCCAAGCTACCTTCATCCGGGAAGGGATGCCCTGCCGATACAGCTGTAATCTTGGTGAGGGAGGGGGTCGGCGCACCACGCGGGATCGTCGCTACGCCAGCCCTGATATAGGGCCCCAGTAACCCCTCTACGGTCTCCGCCATCGTCCCCGCTGCTTTGCCTATCGCCACCACAAACACTCCGTTTCCCACATCTACTTCGTACCCGTCTACCCAGAGCGTGGTCCCGAGCAGCCTGATCCTGCTCGTCAGGAGCTTCCGCGGGTCAACCGCTCGAAGCCCCTCTAGTAGCAGCGCCAATGCCAGCTTCCTAGCATACTCGCTGGGCCCTTCGTCACTCATCGGCTACCACTTACAGAATGAGGAATTAAAGCGTGCGTTCGCTAAGAGCGCGCAGAGCTGCCGATACCGCTACGCTTAATAAAGCAAGGTCGCTCGCTCTTGTGGGCCCGTGGCCTAGCACGGAAAGGCGCCGACCCTAGAGGGGCGCAAGCCTTCGGAGCCGGAGATCCCGGGTTCGAATCCCGGCGGGCCCGCCAAACCGCGCTACTGCTACAGAGACACGAAGTCTTCGACAGTCGGTAGCTTCGGTGGTAGCCCTTTGCGCTTTCTGATTTCTATAGCGAGATCCGCTAGAACCGATTGGGGTACTGGTGCCCACCGCGCGAACTCAGTTGCCCAGAACGCTCTACCTTGGGTTGCTTCTCGCATCTCGTCGGCTAGGTTAAAGGTTTCGCTTACCGGTATCTCGCCGATTATTCTCATCAGCATACCCCGCTGCTCTAGGCTCACTACCTTGCACCGATGCCTGTTGAGGACGTTTAGCGCACCGCTGACCCACTCCTGCGGTACCCTCACCTCGATCTTCAACAGAGGTTCTAGAAGCGTAGGCGATGCGTCCATAAAGCTGGCGAAGATAGCGTTCTTAGCTGCCGGCATTATCTGCGCCGGTCCCCTGTGAGCGGGATCCTCGTGCAGTTGCGCGTCGACTAGAACCACTTTGACGCCTCTTATCGGTTCTTGGGCCAGCGGTCCAGCCTCTGTCGCCCATCTGAAACCTTGAACGATAGTGTCCGCCACTTCGCGTAGGTACTGGACGCCTGTCGTCCTGTTCACGAAGATGTTGAAGTTCTCGTCAATGTCCCAAATCCCTCTCGCCTCGTCGGTATCCCAGCCGGCATACTCCCTCAGCAGCTTAGCTCTCTCCCTCCACTCTTGGTCTGCGTAAACCTTACCCTCCTGAAGCAGTTTCAAAGTCTCCTCGTTAAGGGGCTCCACGTAGATGTAAAGCCTGTTGTGCTTGTTGGGAGATTTACCCTCGAACACGTTCCCGCGCTTCCGGACCGTCTCCCTGAACCTGACGATGGGTTGAGACGTCACAATATCTAGCCCTGTTCTCTGCTTGAGATCCCAAAGGACGATCTCTAGGTGCAGCGTACCCATGCCGCTGACCAGGTACTCGCCGGTCTCTTCGTTTATGTAGACCTTGAGCGTTGGATCTTCGACCGCGAGCTTCCTCAGGGAGTCGATCAGCTTGGGGAGATCGCTGCTCCTCTTTGGCTCGACGGCTATGGTAACCACGGGCTCGCTGATGTAGCTCATCCGCTCGAACGGTACCGCCGCTTCCTTGTGCTTAGCATCCACCGCTGTCTCTCCAGCCCTAGCTTTTTCAAGGCCTAACACGGCCGCGATGTTGCCCGCGCTGACCTCATCGACTTTCTCCCTGTAGGGGCCCATGTAGAGGCTTACCTGAAGTATCTTCCCTTCCGAGCGCGCGTTGATCAACCACACGTCCTCGCCTGGGCGCACTGTACCGCTGAACACTCTACCAGTAGCGACGAAGCCCGCGTGCGGGTCCGCCACCACCTTGCTGATCCCAATGACTAGCGGCCCGTCGGGATCGCACTCCAACATAGCTCTGCCTAGCTCGCTGTTCAGATCGCCCTTCCACAGCTTGGGTATTCTGTACCTCTGGGCCTCTTTCGGGTTGGGGATGTGCTCGACGATCATGTCGAGCAGCGCGATGTGTAAGGGGAAATCCTTGGATAGCTCCTCATGATATCCCTTCTCGTAAGCGTCCACAATATAGTCGAACTTCACGCCCTTTTCGGTAGCGATCGGTATGGTGAGACCCCACTTGTGAAGCGCGCTCCCAAAAGCGACCTGACCTTTCTTAAAGTCCACTTTCCACTTATCTTTGAACTCGGGGTCGGCGTATAGCTCAACCAAAGTGTTGAAGTCCCTAACGATCTCGATAAAGCGTTGCTGAACCTCGCGGGGGCTTAGCCTAAGCTCCCTGATTAGGCGGTCGACTTTGTTTATGAAGAGCAGGGGCTTCACGTACTCGTTTAGCGCTTGGCGCACCACGGTCTCCGTCTGCGTCATAACACCTTCTACAGCGTCGACCACCACCAATCCGCCATCCATCATCCTCAGGCTCCGCGTCACGTGCCCCGTGAAGTCGACGTGCCCGGGTGTATCCACCAGGTTGATCACGTAAGGCTTACCCCTCCACTCGTGGTAGAGCGAAATGTTCGCTGCCTTCACAGTCATCTGCCTTAACTGCTCGATCTCCACGTAGTCGAGCGCCAGCGCCTTCCCAGCTACCTTAGGGCTCAGAAGCCCCGCGGCCATTAGCAGAGAGTCGGACGTCGTCGTCTTCCCGTGGTCGACGTGCGCCAGCGTACCTATGTTCCTCACTTGCTCAACGTTCCTCATTATTTTTTCTATTTCCTCCACCTGCTTGAAGCGGACCATTACCTCTCCACCAGACCGGCGCGCCCCTACCTTTTTTAAGGCTTCCGCACTAGCGTGGATACCTGCGTGCGCCCCTCCGCCCCAAACGGGTCCACGCTACCGCGCCAGCGCGCCTGCCTTCGAGGCGCGCTAACGCTTTTCTGGGTGGATGCGTAGGTACTCTCTGATGAAGGTCTCCACCGTTCTCTTGACACCTTCCACGTCGAGGAGCGACGTATCCAGCACTAGGCTGCTTATAGAGAGGTCCTCGATGTCCAGCCCATAGTACCTCAGAGCCCTCTGCTTGTTGCTCTCTTCCCTAGCCAATACCTCCGACACGGCCTCGTCGATGCTTCGCCGATCCCTCTTGGCAACCCTCGCCGCTCTCACTTCGAGCGGAGCCGTGAACACTATCTTCAAATCGGCCACGTCCTTGAGGACCCACGCGGCCAAGTGACCCTCCACGACAACTCCGCCGCGAGAAGCCTCTTCGAGAGCCCTCTTGTCGACTTCCAGATCCACGCTTTCATCCTTCTCGGCTAGCCTGTGGAGCTCTAGCAAGCTCACACCTCTCTCCTCGGCTATCCTTCTGAAAAGCTCGCCGCTGGATATGTAGCGCAAGCCAAAAACCGATGCTATGTGCTTGGCGTAGGTCGTCTTGCCGGTTCCCGGCTTGCCGCTTACAGCTACGACCAAGCGTCGGGGCATCCTTCAGGCACCCAGGAGGCGGTTATGCTCCGTACACGGAGTCGACGGCGGCTTTTAATCCCCTTTTCAAACACTCACTGCACACGTACCCGCCGAAGATCCTGGAAGGTGGCCTATGCCCCTTTCTCTCCTCCCTAGCGGTCATCCGCGGGAAGCCGTGTAAGGGGCGCTTGCAAACCGCGCACTTCGGATAATCGTGCCTCTTATCGATCACGTGCACCGCTAACCTACCGCTGGGAGTGCGAACGAGCCGTCTCTTCGTCGTCCTGGATCTTAAAGAGGGTCTGGGCATCGGACGCCGCTCTCCGGTCGATTTTTAAGTTTCGCGCCTGTAGCTCGCCGCGCGTCGGCTTGTTTCGCGCTCGGTGCAGGTGGGCTCAACTCTCTTAGTGCAGTCCGCTTTTACAAACACGTAAACGAAAGCCGTTAACCCGCCCATATCCAACTTCCTCACCGAGCCTGGCAACCACTTTAGGCTCGAAGCTGCGCGCTCTACGAGGCGCTTGAGGGGGCTTATCAGGACTAAGCGACCTCCCTCCTCAAGAACCGCGTGCGCACCGCGGAGGAGAGATTCGTAAACTTTCCTCAACCCTCCAGCCGCTCTCTCGCGGATGCCGTACGGGGGGTTTGTTACGATCGCATCGACGCCTCCCCGCAGCATACTCGGCAGCGTGCGTACATCGGCTACGCCGAATCCGGCATCTACGCCCGCGGCTTCGGCGTTCGCGCGCGCGCCTATCACATGCTCAAGCTTCACGTCGAACCCAAAACCCTGCGCGCCGGGCGCCTCCAGGAGACCCTCGATCACTATCGTCCCACTACCGCACATAGGGTCGACAAAGGTGCTGCCTTCCTCGACGCCGGCAAGCTTGCAAAGCGCTCTCGCGACCACGGGATTTAGCGACGATGGGTGGATGTAGACTCTGTAACCCCTATCGCGCAAGTTTAGGAAAGGTGTCAGATCGATCGCCAGCCGGAACTCATCTCCGACGAGCTCGGCGTGCAACACCACGTCGGGATCGTCGAGCGATACGGGTGGAGGCGGCTCGATAGTTTGCACAACCGAACCCACGACCCTCGCAATGTCCACCGACGAAAAGGGGTGCTCGCCTTCCCTCTCGGCATCAACCGCAAAGCAGGTTTCAGGCCCAAGTAGGAGCTTGATCTCGCCTAGCGCGGAAAGCGCCGCATCTCTCACATCGTCTAGACTACGCGCGCTAGCTTCGCTCAGGATAGCGTACACCTTCTCTCCCAGCGTTACGCCAGCCACTAGGCGAAATAGATCCTCTGCCCCCAAGGGGCTAAAACTCTCGTAAATCACTCGTCCCTTCCTGGCGACTCCGACCCCTGGAAGGAGTTTGCTGATCTCTTCCTCGAGCAGATCCTCAAGGCCTGGAACGGTTGTGACTATGATCTTCTTGATGGTTAGCTCGCAGAAACCGGTTACCTCAGCGTTCATAAGGGCTTAGCCCTCGCTCCCAGAGCTTCCGAAAGCACTTGCAACATCTTACGCAAAGCCTCGCTTGTGGTGCAGTTCCCTTTGAATGTTCCCGCCAAGTCGTGCCCACCCCCCTCACCGCTGAGGCTTTTAGCTAAAGCGGCCGCGAGATCCCTTCCAGCGCTCAACCCAGTACGGAGATGGAAGCTCCTCGAAAGCCGTATACTCAGCCGGCATTCACCCGGTTTTCCAGAAGCCACCAAAGCCGCGTCTGCGCCCAGCGACACCAAGGCTCTTGCTACAGAGGCTTCGAACGACCCGATTTCAGTAATCGCTACCAGGTACTCGCCGAACCTGAGAGTGTGGCACCTCGCTGCCCCTTTAAGTTTAGCCACACGCTCTGAGAAGTCCTCCTCTACCTCGAGAAGAGAAAGTGCTAGCTGGTAGTCCGCCCCGTTTTCGATGAGCTGTGCTGCCGCACGCAAAGCGTGTGGTGTTACGTGGATGAACCGCCTACTGTCGAAAAGCAAGCCCGTCAAAGCTAGGGTAGCTAGCCTGCCGGAAATGCGCATCCTCAAGGCTTTCGCTGCGCCGTAAACTACAAGCGCCGCGGCCGGCTCGTTGGATAACACTAGGTATTTTGAACGCTGTGCTAGATCCCCGGGAGGCGCGTGGTGATCAACAAGCAGTAACGATTCGGCACGTTCTACGATCTTGCGGAAAGCTCCTAACTGTATGCTGTTCGCCGCATCGACGACGGCCACGGAGCGGAAGGCTTTCCTCGGAGGCTCCCTGAAGTACTTAATCTCTATATTCAAACTTTTTAACACTCTACTTGATATCTTGCTTATTCCTTCCGGAAATGCATAGTTTATTCTACCGAGCCCTAACCGCTCTAGGAGCGCCGCAAGCAGTACAGCCGACGCGATCGCATCGGGATCGGCGTTAACGTGCGTGACGATCAGCAGATCTCCATCGATGCTCGCGGCGAAAGATAACAGGGCCTTCGCCGCGCCGCGCCACTGCTTCGTCTCCGCTCTGGGCAACCCTAAGGTTCGCGCAGCAGCGAGCGCCAACTTAAGGGAGCGCACGGCGGAAGCGCCCTTCAAGCATTATTTATATCGAGCGTCGCGCATGGGCTTTCCAAAGCTCTTCGATCTCGCTTATAGCCTCGTCCAGTGCCTTCTGCATAACCGTGTCGATCCCTTTAAAGGGGTACCTGGTTCGAATAGAAGCTTCGACCTCAACAGTGTAGGGCCACTCTTCGCCAAAGCGCACGCTGATGCTGGCCTCTTCAAGACTATCGCCAAAAGCTTCCTCGAGCCTCTCAAGGACTTTCTCCGCTAGTAAGCCAGAAATCGACTCCAGCTCACCCCTATCTAGCAAGTCAACCCGCTCCCGTTTGCGAGCCTCCGCCAAGCTTCCTCGCCAATTTCTTTTCCAATTCTTCAAGTTGCTTTTTCAAAAGTTCTTCCTGCTTTTCAAGGGTTTTTATACGTATTTCTAAACTTTCTTTCAGTGTGTTCAATTCATTTACAACGTCGTTTTTCTTTTTTGCTACGATGATAGACCCGGCTACCTTGTAAACTGGCACGCTGTCGTCTACGCTGCCGAGCTCTTTCAGCGCCTCGTTCACTTCAGCGAGTTGAAGCTGAAGCTGCTGCCTGTTGGTAGCTACAAACCTTAACTTTTCTACTAGATCCTGGTAGCGCCTAACTTCTGCTCTTAACGTCTCAGAGACTTCGGCCACGCCTGGCTGTGCTGAGCGCGCGTTTAAACTTTTGCGTGACGCGCTATGAGCTGCCCAAGGCTGTACTGACAATCTCCAGCGCGCTTAAGAGTCTGAAGAAGCTGTTTAAAGCCGCTCTAAAAGCTGCTCTTTTGGTTGAAATGAGTCTTAAATGTACTTCGCAATCCTTCCATAACACTTCAACTTTGACATGTGCTGTTGGTTGGCTTAATGCTTCGACCTTTAACGCTTCGTAAACGGCTTTAGCCTCCGAGGGCGACGGGGTTCTCGCTGTTATCTGTGCCTCGAACAACATTGTCCACCACCAAAAGGTATCTCTCTACGAGGAGCCGCGGACCTCTGGGTGCACCTTCTGAGCTCGCAAACCTTACTACCTGAAGCCCGGAGGCAAGAGTCTCTACTAGTATCACTGACTCGTACGCACTCCCTACCGATTCAAGCCCTTCCAAGAGGGGTAAATTGAGAGCCGCCGCTAGCTCGTGTCCCAGCTCTAACGAGGAGGGCTGGTCCACTGCGACGACCGCTATCCCAGCTGGTGGATGTAGTTTGACGCCGAGCTCCCGAGCCAAGCGCACGCCTCTGAGCTTCAAGATCAGAGAAGGGTGCGTGCGGTAGCCTGAGCTTAGGTTTATGATGCCGATTCGCCCAGGGTTTCCTTGCAAGCCTCGACCAACGATTATAACGTTGGTCGCTCCCAAGCTTCTAGCATACTCGATGACTTCTGTTAAGCGGGCCTTCCCTCGATTGACCTTTAGAGCAAGGGGGAGCGATCGGGCTAGCTCCTTGGCTAGCGATCGCGTGCGCGGATTTGATCTTCGAGTAGTTGTAACGATATATTTAAACCGTTTCACACTCTTTTCATCCGCTTTATGCCCTTGAGCTCCTCTGGCGCGAAAGTTTTACCGAGCTCGGTACGCGGGATCCACGCTCCCCCAGCGAACGTGTAACCACACTTCCTGCAAGCCCAAATGCCCACGCTCACTCGCTTTACACTACCTCTTGTAAAGCAGCGGGGACAGCGATGCGGTGCTCTCATCCTAGCCTCTATCGTTGCCACCTTGTGCCGCAGTGTAGAGCCGTAACGGGCTCCGAAGCGCCCAGCGGAGCCTACAACCTTTGTTCTTCCCATGCGCCTAACACCCGTAGCGCCCCCGCTTCCGGCGTATTTAAGCTTGAGCGCGTGCCGAGCCGGTAGTAAGTCCCCTGTAAAGCTGATACTCGTAGCGGCGTATTACGATGCGGAATAGGTGCTCGCGCTGAAATTCTCGACCGAAGATTAGCGTAATCGTGCTCCAAGGAGCTAAGAAAGCCGCAGCCGAGAGACTTGCAAGCTTAGGGTCTATTGCCGCCATGGCGTTGCTACTGAAGTTCTGGGGTCAGAACCCTTTTGACGAACACGCTACCTACGCACTTGCAACCGCAGCCGCTCTTTCGTTTGCGCATCCAGGATTGGGGCCCGCGGCTCTCCTTGCGTACTTAGCGTTTTCGCTAGCGCTCAGCGGCGGAATTTGGTTCGTTTTAGCGCTGTTGATTTTACCGGCAGCGGCCTTCTCCATCCGCTTTTGGCCTCAATCCGCTCTCTGGGCAGTCGCCCTCTCGACGGTACACTTAAGTTTGGTAAACTACGTGTCCCTAGCAGCGCTGATATTCTCGCTGCGGCACTCGACCTCTAGCCTGGCCGCTGCCCTAATGGCTTTCTACGCCCTAGCTGCGAACTTAAAGCTAGCGGCAACGCTCCAGCCCGGCACTCTTGGCTGCAGCGGCCTCGTGGTAGCTGTGGGCTCAGCTGCCGAGGGTAGTTCCTCGCTAGAATCTGTAAGCAACTGGTTCTACGCCAACTTTCTAGGCCCTCCGCAATTGCTCTTCCAAACGCTCGTTTTCGCGGTGAGCGGAGCGGCTGCTGCTAAGCTCAGCGACATTGATGGTGGAAAGAAGATCGCAGCTCTAGCTCCAGCGGTTGCCATCCTTTTCGCGCACTACGCGGTAGCCACTAAACTGGGTCTCAACCTAGATATTTCGACTGTAGCTATGCCGTTAGCAACGGTTCTGTTCACGGCAGTATCCCGAAAGCCCAAATTACAGCGACCACGACAGCAGCAGCCTAAGCCTCCGTTGCTGCTCGAACACTTAGACCGCGCGTGGTTAGCCCTTCTCCGGCTGTTGAAGCAAGGCGAGAAAGTTGTGCTGGTGTTCGGCCCTAAAGGGTGTGGGAAAACGATGCTAATTGCTGAAGCTTGCGCCGCTAGCGGTTTTGAGGTAGCGCATGATGGAGACTTCCGAGACAAGGTAGTCCACGTAGAGAGCGCTGAGCACCTTCCGAACCTTGAAGAGCTGGTGTTCAGCGCGCTCAGGAGAGGCGCTAGGTGCGTCGTGCTGGAAACCAGCAAACCTATAGCTGTCGCCCAAAAGCTAAAGAGGATCAATCTACGCAAAGCTGTTTACGTTCCCCCGCCGGATAAGAAAGCCCGTGCAAGGATTCTCGAAGCCCTGTTAGGTGGCGCAGTAGAGGTCAGCCAGCTGGCAGAGTTGGCGGAAGCAACCGAAGGATACAGCTTGAAAGCGTTGATTCAGCTAGCCGAGCAGCTCAGGAAGGCACCTACCCATTTGAACTCTCTAAACGCCACGAACGGACTCCAGCAAAGTGGCGAAATCCCTCTATTAACAAAGGAAGAGCTTGCCGAGCTTGAACGCTTCATGCTCTCTTTCAATGGGTTGCTGATGGGTTTCGCAACATAAGCGCGCAGAGGCGGAACGCACAGACAGAAAAACGTAGAGTGGTGGGGCCGCCGGGACTCGAACCCGGGACCTGCGGGTTTCCCCGCGCGCACGCGAACTGGAGCCCGCCGCCATACCTTGCTAGGCCACGGCCCATCCGCTTGGGGGCCGTGGGGCTTAAAGGTTTTGCGGGGAGTATCACGTTTTCCGCCAGCTCGATCCGCTTGCGGACGCTTTAGGGACAGCTTTAAAAGAACCCGTGGACACGCGAGGAGCGGGTTAATGGAGGGAATGCGCTCGAGGGGGGTAAGCGGCGAACGACGCTCGCGGTACCCGTCAAGAGTGGTTAGGAGGTCGTTAGGAGCTACTATAACTTTCAAAAAGAGCTTCATTCCGATGGTCTTAAAGAGGGCGAAAACGGTTACGGTTCGGTGGGGGATCGTAAAGCCGACTAGAAGAATAATTTTGATAGAATGCAGCGGGCTCATTTACGGCGAGGCGGAAATAAAGAACGTGAGGGTAACGCATTTCTCGCAGCTTGATGAGAAGTGCGCGAGTAAAGACGGGTTTAATAGCGTCGAGGAGCTGAAAAGCGCGCTAAAGCGCATCTATCCCTCGATAGGACCCGACGACCCAGTAACAGTCCTCGAGTTCGAAGTGAAAGAGCAGTTTAACAGCCCCGTGCCAAAGGAGCTTTTGTTCGATAACGCACCAAAGCTAGCTCGCTTAGCGCTAGCTCGGGAGCTTTACACCACCGCAGGCGAACGCCAGGCGCTCGCCCACATCGCATACGGAAAGGATGTGGTTGAAGCTTCGACGCTGGCCAACGTTACGGTAGGGAGGGTAGTCGATATCCTGCGTCGTGCGAGCGAGATTGACGCGAAGTAGCGCGCACCACTTCAGCGTAACGCCTCTCCAGACCCGCGAGTTCGCCTATATTTACCGGTTCTTGTAGAGCTAGATTTGGAGCTTCTTCCAGCGGCCGCTTTACTTTTCAGCGTCGGCGAGTATACCGTTTTGACGGCCTGCAGGAGGAGGGGGGCTATTTTTTCCTCGGCTTCCTTAAGCCTGGTAAGATAATTGTTGAATTCTTTTTTAATACTAACGACCACATCTTCTGGCTTCCTCGAACCATCCGCAATAGTTTTCAGTAACGATTCCATCCTCCCCCTAACCTCAGGTGAAACAGTCTCGGGAACAACCTCGCTCAAAGCCACTATTATCGCGCGCCCTAAAGGCGTCGGAATACACCGTTTCTGCACGATCTCAAAGTACCTTCGCTCAACGTTCGTGTGTATGTGATCCTGCATAGTGGCATCCGTACCGATCCCATACCTGCGCATCAGTCTCAGAAGCTCGGCTTCGCTCAGGTAGGGCGGTGGTCGCGTTTCAACTTCAACGACCTTCGCCTCCAGCAGCTCGGCTCGCTCTCCCCGCTTCACACGGGGCAATGGTGCTTCCTTAGGCCTCTCAAACGGGTACACGAGGGTGTAGCCGGGATCTAAAACCTGCAACCCCTCCGCCTTTAGCTTTACGCGGGCTATCTCGACTACCACGCTTTGCTCTTCTACCATCATGGGCGGGCTTAAGGTCGCGAGGAAATGACGAACCACCAAATCGTAAAGTTTCCAGCCATCCACTCCAAAACGCTCCACAACCGCCTCGCGGCTTACGCACTTGAGCGGATAGATTGGAGGGTGCGCACCATCGTCTTCTCTCCCCTGCCTTACCCGTAACCCATCCTCCGCCAGTATAACAGTGCGCACATACTCGCCTAGTTCCTCGTGTACGACGAACTTCGAGGCGATAGCGCGCAAATTGAGTGTCGGCGGGTAAATCGTCGTATCGGTTCTAGGATACGATATGAGCCCCTCTTGATACAGGTTCTCCGCGATATCCATAGCACGCTTAGACCTTATGTTGAGGAACCTGCTGGCTCTCCTCTCCATCTCCACCGTGGCTAGAGGCTCGGGCGGCTCAACACTTCTCTTCACGTACGATGCGCCATCTACCTCGCCTATACGATGCTCGAGAAGCTCCCGTGCCAGCTTTTCAGCATCCTCTTTCTTTTCGAATTTGGCTTCGTGTTTCATTCTTAATTTATGCTCTCCAATTTTGACGATCGCTACTACTTGAAAGAACTTCTTCTTCTGGAACGTTTCCCTTTCTATAGCGCGCTTTACCACTAGGTAGAGAACCGGCGTTTGACAGGGACCGTAGCTAAGGAACTTGCCCTTCGGCAACCCTCCGTCACGCTTTTCGACGAGCAGCGTCAGCGTGCGTGTGAAAGCGGCACCGATCGTCAAGTCCAGCTCCATTCGGGCGAAAGCTTTGTTCGCAAGCCTCGCGTCTGGGGAGCGCAAGTTGCGGAGCGCGCTTAGCACGTCATCCCTCGTGACGGCGGAGAACCAAGCGCGGTAAAACTTCAAACCCGGGTTAGCTCGCTTCATGATGTCCATGACCTCGTAGGCTATAGCTTCCCCTTCCACGTCAGCGTCTAAAGCTAAGATCACCGTGTCCGTGGAGCGAGCTAGTAATTGGAGAGCTTTCACGTACTTCGTCATACCCTCTCTAATAACCCTTACCGGCTTAAGCTCGAAGAGCCTAAGGGGGTCGACGCGCCGCCAGTTGTTGTACTCGGAGGGGAAGTCGAAATCCATCAGGTGTCCACGAACCCCTATCGATGCCTGAAAACCCGTTCCTTGCTTGAACACGTAAACGGGAACTCCAGCTATTTCCCGCGTCTCGTACTTCCCATCGGAAAGGTAAAGGGCAAAAGCTCTCGCTACGCCTGGCTTCTCGGCGACAATGACCCTTGAGAACATCATAACCCTACTTCCTTGCTTTTCGTTTGCTCTCCCTTCCTTTCTCTTCCTTACCTTTGGTCTCTACGCTCTTTGCACGCAACCCAATACCCAGTAAGCTGCGCAACACATCGTCTAGAAACCTTACGAAGACCCCTTTTTGGCCGACAAACGCGCCGAAATTCTCGGAGTCGACCTCCACTTCCAGGTTAACGCCAACCACGTCTGCGTCGTTCACGTGCTTTCTGATCCACCCGACCGGATGCATCGCCACGACTAGCTGCTTGAGATCCAAGGTGAGCTCAACCCCCCTTACGGATAGCCCGCTCTCTTCCTCGATCTTGTTTATCCGCTCGCCACCCTTGCCTATCAAGCGCCCCAGGTAGTTCTCTTTCGAAATCACGATTGCATCGGGAGCCGTTTTCACAACGTGCTTCTCCTTGAACGGCCTGAGATCTACGACCGTAACTATCTGAGCATCGGGCGCGTGCGCGTGTATCAGGCTTGACAATTTTTTCTCCTCATCGCTCAGGTTCCTCGACCTAATCTTAGCTTCAAGCGCCAGCTTGAACGCTCTCTTGGCACCTGGTCTCACTATGTCGCGGATGCCGAAGTCTACCACGAACGTGCGCTCTTGACCCAGCAGGATCTCCCTAGCCAGCGCAGCACCGTTGTTGGCGCTTTCGGCCTGGAACACAGGGTCTCCAGCTATGACGAGCTTCGAGGCGTTGCCTATGCGCAAGAGAGCTTCGTGGACTACCTCGGGAGGCACGTGCTGCGCATCATCGAGCAGAACTAGGGATTTATCGAAAGTCCTACCGAAGAGGAAGCTGGGGTCGGCCAGCACGATTCTACCTTCGTCCAGCAGCTTCCTTACGGACTCCTCGCCGAGCACGCCGGCAGTCAGATCGTACAGGTAAGATGAAGCAATATCGAAGAAGAGATCGCCGAGCTCGACAGCCGTGTACCTTTTACCCGAGCTTACGTCAACCAAAGGCCGAACCACAACAAAACGCGAGTACCTGCCCTCGTTCACAACCTTTACACCATAAAGGCAAGTTAGAAAACTCTTCCCAGTTCCGCTTGGTCCGAAAGCGCCTACCACGTCTACGTCAGGGCTTTCGAGCGCTGCCAACAGCTGTTTCTGGCGCTCGTTTGCCGGTGATATGCTACCAACAGTCACGGTGACGGGTTGATGTAGACGCTATTTAAGCGCGCCGCACGCTTGGACGCTACAAGCGCAGTTGCGCGCAACATTGATAAACCATGCAAGTGCTCGCGACGCGATGTCCGAGCAGGAGTTCAAGTACATAGTAAGGATAGCGGACAAGGATCTGCCAGGAGATAAGAACATCGTGTATGCACTAGCGCTTATCAAGGGTATTGGAATCAATACCGCCTATGCCCTCTGCCGTAAACTGGGCATCGACACCAGAAGGAAACTAGGCTCCCTCACCGAGGAGGAGATCTTGAAGGTGGATGAAGCTGTGCGAGAGCTCCACAAGTTGGGACTACCCTCTTGGCTATACAACAGGCGTCGGGACCCAGCTAGTGGCGTAGACCACCACATAGTAGGTGCAGAGCTGGTGTTAACGGTTAAGAGCGACATAGACTTGATGAAGGAGATCAAATCGTGGAGAGGGATAAGGCACATGCTGGGTCTTAAGGTTAGAGGGCAAAGAACTCGGACTACTGGTCGAACCGGTCTTACAGTCGGCGTGAAACGATCGAAAGGGGCGTAGGGCTAGCTGAAGAAAGCGCACTTCTAGGCTTCACGAAGTGGGCACTTCAACCGCGTAAAGCCCAGTGTACGACGCAAAAGAATTAAAAGAGCTCAGGTCGGCGGTAGCTGCGATGGGCGATCCTAAGAAGCCGCGAAAGAAGTGGGAAGGTCCCACTCACCCTTGGCGTAAGGACGTGCTTCAGCAGGAGCTGGAGCTGCTTGGCAAGTATGGGTTACGCAACAAGCGAGAGCTGTGGATTGCAAAGAGCCTGCTCAGAAGGATGAGAGCTAGGGCAAGAGCTCTGCTGGCTCTTCCCGAGGAGGTACGCGAGGCACGTGCTCGCCCGCTAATCAACCACCTTTACAGCATGGGTTTTCTGCACAGCATTGAAGCGACTCTGAGCGATGTGCTGAGGTTAAGCGTAGAGGATATTTTGGAGAGGAGACTGCAGACAATAGTCTACAAGAAGGGGCTGGCTAAATCGCTCTTCCAAGCACGCCAGCTAATAATCCACGGCCACATAGCAATAGGCTCCAGGCGGGTTCGAAGCCCAGGCTACTTAGTTTCTCGCGATGAAGAGCCGCTAGTGGGTTTTTACCCTCTTTCCCCTTACGTTCGCGCGCAAGAGACCGTCAGCATGTAGCGCAAAAACCATCACAGTACTGCGGTTGCGGGTGGCGCGGAGTTTAAATAAGGTTAAGGGAGGGTGGTCGCGATGTCCGAAGAGACCTCTGGCGAAGAGAGAGCGCAGGAGACTCGGCTGGAGACCCATTCCGGTGTTAAAAGAAGCGACGTAGGGATAGCCTGGATATACGCCAGCTACAATAACACTATAATCCACATAACCGATCTAAGTGGCGCAGAAACCATAGCTAGAGTTTCGGGAGGTATGATTGCTAAAGCTGATAGGGATAAACCGAGCCCTTGGGCGGCAATGCAAGCTGCAGCGCGAGCAGCTAAGATAGCCCTAGAGAAGGGTATACGCGTAGTTCATGTGAAAGTGAAAGCCCCTGGCGGCTACGGACCGAAGACCCCCGGTCCAGGTGCTGGACCAGCTATACGCGCGCTCGTGAGAGCTGGGCTGATAGTGGATCGTGTCGAAGACGTGACGCCGTTGCCCACCGACAGCATCAGAAAGCCGGGCGGTAGACGCGGAAGGCGTGTGTGAAATTAGACAGATCACAGGAAGCTCCAGCGTCTTCGCGAGCGCCACCTTTTCCCTACTATCTTGAGCGGTTCACCGCAGAACTTGCACCGGTTATCTTCCGTTAAATTCCACTCATAGATCTCGAATCCCATCCTCTTTATAACGGGATTGCCGCACTTAGGGCAGTACGTAAACTCCCCGCTGTGACCTGGCACGTTGCCGACGTAGACGTAGTGAAGCCCCTCTGCTCTGGCCAGCTCCCACAGCTTCACAAGCTTTTCGACGGGTGTAGGGGGTTTATCCGAGAATTTGTAGGCGGGGAAAAACCTGCTTATGTGAAGCGGCACGTTGGGACTGAGTTCTTCCAGGTGCCAGCGAACCATCTTTCGGAACTCCTCCTCGCTATCGTTGATGCCAGGCACAACCAGGTAGGTTGTTTCGACGTGCACACCCTTTTCCTTCATCACCTTTGTGGCCTCGAGCACGGCGTCCAGCTTACCCCCTATCACCCTCAGGTAAGTAGTAGGGTCGAAAGCCTTCACGTCTACGTTCGCAGCATCGAGGTACTTTGCGAGCTCCTCCAGGGGTTCAGGGTTTATGTACCCATTCGTTACCAGGACGTTGAAGCCACCTGAAGCCTTCACGAGCTTAGCAGTATCTTCGACATACTCGTACCATATTATAGGCTCGTTGTACGTGAAAGCGAGGAAGGGTACCTCGTAACGCTTCATGAGCTCCACGACCCTCTCGGGTTCAACGTAGTCCAGCTGCTCCTCGTTAGGTTTCGCATGCGAAATGTGCCAGTTCTGGCACCAAGGGCACCGGAAGTTGCAGCCGACCGTGCTGATGCTCAGTATGGGTGCGCCAGGGTAGAAGTGGTAGAGCGGCTTCTTCTCAATGGGATCGATGGCTATAGAGGATAAAAGCCCGTACACTAAGGTCACAAGCTTACCCCCTTCGTTCGCCCTCACCCCACACAGCCCTACTCGCCCCGGCTCGAGGACGCAGCGCCAAGGGCAGAGGGTGCAGCGAACCTTGCCATCCAGCTTTACGTACCAGCGGGCCTCGCGAACCCCTTTACCCACGTGTAGACGAGATTGTTCAAGCAGTTAAACCTTCCGCGCGAACCTCGCTACCCGCGCAAAGTGCTAGAAACGAAGAAGAGTGGTAGCCCGGCGGGGATTCGAACCCCGGTCCTCGGGGGCCAAAGCCCCGCTTCAGCGCGCGTCTAGCGCTATGCTTGCCGCTACACCACCGGGCTGGAACTTTTCTCCCTACCTTCCGGTTAAAAGTTTTGCGGGGATGTCTTCATGCATCTTCGAGCAATTTTTGCAGCTGCAGTGTTTAGCGTGTTCGCCAGCTTTTAGTCCCATTCTATAGCGCTACATGAGGTCGAATACTTTCTCGAGCTCCCTGTACACGGCGCAGTACCTTTCATACAGTTTCTTGTAGGTCTTGGCTAAGTGAGGGTCTGGGTCAATAACCCTTTCGAAGCGTACCATGCTCTCGACTGCTACCCTAATGTCTCTGTGTTGCCCCGCGCCTACTGCCGCTAAGATCGCCGCACCCAAGCTAGCGGCATCGATTACTTTCGGTACGTGAAGCGGCACACCTGCAACGGCAGCCTTTATTTTATTCCATACATCGCTGCGCGCCTCGCCACCTGTTATTGAAAGGTGTTTAACAACGACTCCCAGCTCAGCCAGCAGCTCGAGAGCCCCCCTGTAGTGAAAAGCGACTCCCTCGAGAATCGCCCTAATCAAGTGTGCACGCGTGTGCGCGTGAGTAACTCCAATGACCGCTCCCTTAGCGCGCGGGTTAAAGAAGGGGACCTTAGCCCCCCAAAGGTAAGGGAAGTACACGACGCCTTCGCTGCCAGGAGGGACAGCGTTTGCCTCCTCGACCATCACATCGTACGGTGACATACCTTTCTTCCTTGCTTCCTCAACCTCCCAATATCCTAGGTTATCGCGGAACCACCGCAGAGACTCGCCGGTCGCGTTCACCACCATTTCGTACTCCCACCTCCCCGGGACCACGTGTACGCATGCGTCCACGCGCCCCTTAGGATCTGGACGCGGCCGAGAGAGAGGGGCTTCAAAGCAGGTACCTGTGCCCGTGCCGGCGTTGACCTCCCCCTCATCTATAACGCCCGCTCCCAAAGCTTCACAAGGTCTATCGCCGCCTCCCGCAACCACCGGTGTACCCTTCCTGAGACCCGTTGCCGCGCTAGCCTCGCCCGTAACCTCGCCAACAACCTCCCACGAGCCCTTCAGGGGGGGCAGTATATCGATGGGGATTCCTAGCTCGTCGCATAGCTCCTGTGACCACTCGAGCTTGCGGATATCGAGAAGCATCGTTCGCGACGCCATGCTGTAGTCCGTGCAAATAGCGCCTGTCAGCTTGTACGCTACATAGTCTTTCGCGAAAAGCACCTTGCTAATCCGCTCGAAAACGGATGGCATTTCCTCCCTGAACCACAGCAGCTTAATAGCTGAGAACATCTGATCTACGGGCAGTCCAGTCAGCTCAAGAACGCGCGCTGCACCCACGCGATCCTTAACCCAGGTTTCTTGCTTTACAGCGCGAGAGTCGAGCCAGATGATGGCGTTCGCCAGCAACTCCCCCTCGCGGCTGAGAGGCGCAAACGCCTCGCGCTGCGAAGTGACTCCCACAGCCTCAACGTTTTCTGGACCAGCTTTTGAGACGACTTCTCGGAGAGTTTCGGCAGCCGCTCGCCACCAATCCTCTGGGTTCTGCTCAGCCCATCCTACTTGGGGGTGCAGCACCCTGTATTCCCTGTAAGCAGCGGCTATCGGCTCTCCCCCGATGTTGTAGGCGACGGTTTTACAACCACCGGTACCTACATCGACCCCCACAACGAGGGGCTCGCGCGCCACGCTCTTCAAACACTTTTAGCGGTATTAAACAATAGCGCGCTACGTGTAGCTTGCTACGTGTAGCTTAAATATCCGCCGAGGGAGTGTTCCCTAGCACCGTATGATTAGATTGAGGGAGCTGGAAAGAGTAAGGTTGCGCGACGGCGTCCTCGTTCAGGGCTTACCCGGTATAGGGCTCGCGGGGAAGCTAGCGGTAGATTACATAGTGCGCGAGCTTCGCTTACAGAAGGTAGCTGAAGCGCACATTGACGGTTTGATGGTGCACTCTAACGTAGCTGTTTTCGTCGACAGCGAAGCCATTCTCAGGTTACCTACCTACGACTTCTACCTTTTCCAAGGGAAACAGCGTGATGCAATCTTCCTAACCGCGCCGGCGCAGCCGGTTGCTTGGACGCAGTTCGAGGTTGCCGAACACGTTCTGGACTATTTCCAGTCGATCGGTGGAATCGAGGTTGTAGGCGTGTGCGGTACCACGATGGGAGAGGAGGAGGGAGTTTACTTCGCCGCAGCGAGCGTGGAGACGCGGGAAGAGCTGCTTAAGTTGGGCTTTAAGCCGTCCCCGGGTGGCGTGATTACCGGCGCTTGTGGCTTGGTGCCCGCGCTCGCTTCTCTACGCGGCATGAAAGCCTACGTACTGATGGGCTTCGTGTCCCAGCCAGAGCTCGATCCTGTAGCGGCTAAGCACCTCGTTCAAGCGCTCTGCCGAATTCTGGAAATGCAGGTAGATACGCGAAACCTAGACGCTCTAATCGAGGAAGCTAGAAGGAGGGAACGCGAAATGGCTGAAGCATTAAAGGAAGAAACCAAGGGTAGGAGAGAGGAGGCTCCGCCATTCTACGTTTAAAGTTCGCTGCCGGTTGCACGCGATCGTGACCTACTGGACTGCCAGGCTACGTGCACTCGCTGCTCCTTTAACAGCTTCACAACGGCTTCTCGCAGGACATCGGACATCGACGAGTACACTCCTTCCTCGACCAGCTCTTTTAACACTTCATACTGTTCTCTGGTGAGCCTTAGCGATATGCGAGGCACGCTACCGCCTTAAAGGACGGCTAAAGCTTTACGTATATTTTTTCCCCTCCAGTGACAGCCGAGGAATCTTCATGCGAGGGTTAAAACAAGACCTGCATATACGCTAGGCACAAAATTATACGCGTTCTCGCCATAGCGCACCTGCGCTCGGAGCTCCAGACCCTCTTCACCGGTCAACGGTGCATAGCCCTCTTCGTTTTAAAGCTCACGCGCGCTTAAGGAGAAACGTTGAGCTCACTCACTCAAGCTCACGGATGCGCCGATAATGCTTTTAAAACCGTTAGAGAGCAGGCATTCGGAATGCCGCGCCGATGTCCTGAGTGCGGTGGCGAGCTTGTGTACAACAGGGACCTCAAAATGCACGTGTGTAGAGGATGCGGCCGGATGTTCACCCGCGATGAACTTGAAGCTGCATACGAAAAGTTAACTGAAGAGCGGGCGAAGCCCGCGAGGGGGCGTCGAGCTCGAGAACCGTTATGAGTATTTTTACGCTCTTCGTAGTGGGTCCCGCTGGATCCGGAAAATCCAGCTTTGTCGCCGCGTTTGCGGAGTGGCTTGACAGCTACGAGATCCCCTACTTAACAGTGAACTTGGATCCAGCCGCCGAATACACGCCCTACACACCTGATGTGGACGTTAGGGTGTATGTTACCGCAAGGGAGGTCATGGACGAGTATAAGCTGGGACCAAACGGTGCGATAATAGCCTCCGTTGATTTAATGTTAAACTTCGTTGGAAGCATCAGGGAGGAAGTTGAAGAGAGTGCAAGTGAGGGCTACGTCATCTTCGATACGCCGGGCCAGATGGAGATTTTCGCCTTTAGAAAAACCGGTGCCGAGGTGATCAAGGAGCTAGCTAGTGAGCGCGCCGGCATCGCCTTTATCGTCGATGCCGCGCTTTCTAAATCTCCATCCGCCTTCATCTCTCAACTCTTCCTGGCGTCTTCGGTGTACTACCGCTTCAAGATGCCTCAGTTCAACATTTTCAACAAAGTGGATCTCTTGAACGAATATGAGCGTGAGAAAATGGTTGATTGGGTGAGGGATCCCTCGACTTTGCTCGGAGATCTTGAAAAGGAGCTTGCAGGCGAGGAAAGGGTGATGCTGAAAGGCCTTCTCGAATCTGTACAGAGCTTCCTGGAGGCATTCTCCATTTACTTTGCGTCCTGCAAAATGCGCCAAGGCCTGGAAAGCGTATACGCCGACCTTCAGAAATTGTATCGGGCCGGCGAGGATTTCGAGCTACCCGAGCATCTGAGAGGGGGTTAAGCTTAGCGTACAGAACCAACTGTAGTTTCGCATGTACCAGCGCTGCTCGCTGTAGGATCGAAAACTTCAGGAGCGCTTGGCCTCGGATGGTTGCTGGCTTCCTGAAAGAGGGCGCGAGCGCTTTAAATACCTTAAAGTGTTGCAGAAGCTGGATGTCGCAAGCGAGGCCAACATCGGTCATAGTGCTTTGCGTGGATCGGGACAACGACGTTGGCGAGATTGCAGGTGTACAAACTCCCATCGTTGGAGAAGAAGCTGTAAAGCGGACTGCAGTGGAGTTTGCCGCGAAGCGCCCCGACGATTCCGACGTTAACGCGATCTTCGCCGCTCTGAAACTCTACCACCAACTCAGAGAACAGGGAGGAGTGAGTGATGTTGAAGTGGCGCTAGTGGCTGGACACAAAGACGAGGGAGTTAAAGCTGATATGAGAATCTCCGAAGAGCTCGATGTAATTCTATCCGCTAAGAAGTTCGATGCAGCCGTACTGGTCTCTGACGGCCCAACGGACGAAATGGTGCTTCCGCTCATTCAATCGAAGTTACCGGTGCTCTCTGTTCATAGGGTCGTGGTTCAGCAGTCGAGAGGTGTGGAGGAGTCCTTCATCCTTTTCCTCCGTTACGCCAGGAGACTTTTCGAGGAGGAGAAGTACAAGAAATATGCAATGGGGATCCCAGGGGGGCTCATCACGATGTATGTGGTACTATCCATACTCATGCCCGGCTACGTCTGGCCTTTGCTTGGGGCGGCTCTTGGTCTTGCAATGCTCATCAAGGGTTTCTCTATCGATGAATACGTCGCGAAAACTTACAGGTCGTCTCCAATTCTGCTGACGGCGCTAGTAGCTTCATCTTTGATAGCGTTCCTAGCCTTGGCCTCAGGCCTCGGCGGCATCAGTTCTTTGAGCGGCGTGAAAGGTGTGGAAGTACTAGGTTACTTCCTTCTAACGAGCTTGGGCGAGCAAGTGCTAGTACTGGATTTATTTTTTGTTGCGGCACTCCTTCCGCTCTTAGCCCAAGCCGTAGAGACGGCGCTGGGTGGCAGGCAGCTTGGAACGCGCGAGGCGGTTGCTACTGTGCTGCTCGTTGTGTTAAGGCAGGTGCTACTCGAGTACGCGAGGCTGCTAGTGGGCGCCGGAAGCGTGTTGACGCTCTTGCTGTGGGTTGCGCTGGCGATCTTAACCTTAGCAGCGGTGGTAGCAGTGTTCTCACTCCTAGGGTACAGTCGAGCGCGCGAAGCCTGATGTCGGAGACCCTTCGTCTTTGTGTGGTGGTTTCCGGCGTCCAACCTTCATTAGGCCTCCAAGAGGTGGAGGTCGCGCTGGAGCGCCCTGTAGAGCGTTTGGACGACAGGATCGGAGCTATGGAAGTTCAAAGAGGCTTGCTCGAAACCGTTCTAGCCGAGTTGTTTGAGTGCGTTCTCGTACAAGAAGTTCTTTCTGTTAAAGCGTGGTGCTCTAACCCACCGACTTACCCCAGCTTCTACAAGGAACTAGCTACAAAGACCGAGTGGTTCGAGCTGGCTAACCGAGATTTCGCGGTCTCTGTTAGGAAGCTGGGGGGCTACCCTCCAGCAAGCTCGGTAACGCTTGCAGCGGCAGTGGCGGATGGGATACTCGAACGCTGTAAAGAGGCGCGTGTGAACCTTGAGAGGCCGGAAGTTAGAGTTCGACTCGTCGTATCCAAGAGAGCGGCTGTCATAGGGGTTCTACTTCTCAGACCGCGGGGGGATCGATTCAGGTTCCGCTCTAAGCGGTACAAGGTTTTTAAGCATCCAGCATCGCTTACGCCCGAAGACGCAAAGCTCCTCGTGAACCTCTCAGGCCGCGGTGGGGTGCTCCTCGATCCCTTCTGCGGCTCAGGCAGCATCGTCGTAGAGGCCTGCCTGAGCGGGCTAGAGGCGGTTGGTCTGGACGTAGACCTGAAGGCAGCGGCTGGCGCTAGGAGAAACCTCGTCTTCTTCTCTTGCGATGCGCGTGGACACGTAGTTGTTGGAGATGCTTGCTTGCCACCGTTCAGGTATAACTCATTCGATAAAATCGCAACGAACCCCCCTTACGGGAGAAGCGCTCGGTTGCATAGCGCTGGCGGGCGCTACGCGTACGAATGCCTGTTAGATGAAGGCTTCAAAATCTTGAAAGAGGGGGGTCGCATAGCGTATATCGTGCCATTGAGCGCCGATAGACCGCTGTCGGAGGAGAATTGGTTCCTCATTCGTGTACATGGAGGGCTTACAAGGGCGTTCGTTACAAGGGTAAAGGAAAGAGGGGGGTGGCGTGCAGATAGTGTTCCTGGGAACGGGTTCTTCGACGCCTACAGAGGATAGGTGGCTCCCGAGCGTACTTTTGAGCGTGAAAGGCGAATACTTACTCCTTGATTGCGGTGAGGGTACACAGTACCGTGTATTAACAGCAGGGCTCAAGGTCAATAAGCTGGCTGCGATCCTCGTAACCCACATGCACGGAGACCACCTCTACGGTCTTCCAGGGCTCCTCGAGTCTTTGGAGGTATGGGGTAAGAGGGAGCCACTCCGCGTGTTTGGTCCCTCCGGAATCGAT
>Ga0197143_1000485_pt1 | contig 43355 bp, 43 predicted proteins | sample GBS70_MetaG_FD_148603 | JGI IMG/M metagenome (GOLD analysis project Ga0197143, IMG submission 148603) | Sediment microbial communities from Great Boiling Springs, Gerlach, Nevada, United States - GBS 70_MetaG | ecosystem: Environmental > Aquatic > Thermal springs > Hot (42-90C) > Sediment... | reverse complement strand
GTCGTGCACGGTGGGGCGCTCCAGCAGAGGTATGTTCTGAAAGTAGTTCTTGTATTCGCACATCTTCTCCTTCCCCCTGTGCACATAACCTATGTCCGGCTCGACTTCAGTTATGATATCTCCATCCACACCAAGGACCAGACGCATATGCCCGCTCCCCGGATGTTGAATACCGAAGGAGATGGCGATGGTCCGCTCATCCCTCCGAACCCATTGGAAGAGCTGCCTACCTAACGTATCATAGTCTGGCACATCAAGAGCTTGTTGAAAACGCTCTAATAAGGGGGGTGTTTTAACCTTCATGAAGTCGCTTTGCGTAGGTATACACTCTGGCTGAGGATTATGTAGAACCGCCCGCTCTATCCTAAGCCCCGAATCCTCACGCTCGATCGCCCCCCACTTCTTTATATGAAAATCCTTTCTCAACGGGGGTTTATCGTCCCAATCGTCTGGTAGAAGGAGCTTCGCTAGCTTTGGATGCCCCTCAAAACGAATACCAAGCATCTCATACTCCTCCCTCTCGTGGAAGTAGGCCCCCGGCCAGATGTTGATAAGGGATGGGAAGACTGGGTTATCTCTAGGGATCCTGCTACCTAAGATGACTACTTTAGATTTCAGATTTTCTTCGACTGAGCCTACAAAGTAGAGCACTTCCATCTCATTGCTGCTAGGGTAGTCTGTGCCGCAGACCGACTCTATGTGGTTGAAACCATACTCCTTGACGACTTCAGCCACTTTTACAACGCTATCTACAGGAGTTATGATCTTAATCCTATTGCCTCTGACGGTGCACTGGGCTTCTGGCGCTATCTTCTGAACCTTCTCAGATAGATCGTTCAACTCTTAGCTGCCTCCCTTCTCTTACCCACTAGATATGATGGCTTGCCCACAGAGGGTGGTATGCTTAACTCAAGCGGAGAATAATACAGTTTATTTCGATCGTAGTCTGCCAACCTAACCTCAGGTGTCATATGGAGAGCCTCAAAGGGGCAGGTGTCTACACATAACCCACAGAAGACGCATCTACCATAGTCTATAGAAGGGAAGAGGCTCTTCTTGTTCTGCTCAAACTTTAACTCCGGCACCTCTACCATTATTATCGCGTTACTTATCTCATCACACATGTATGAGCAGAGCTGGCAGCCAGTGCACTTATCTAACTCAAGGTAGTGGCGCCCTTTCCAGCCAGCGGTTGCGACACCCTTCTTTGGGTCAAAGGAGTAGTAGGTTTCAGGTAAACCGCTTTCAACTTCAGGATACCTTCTTGTAACTCGGCTGAAAAATAGGTGGCGTAACCCACTTTTAACCGCATTAAGTATCGCTATCGGTTTTACCATATCTTACCTCAACCTCCACTTAGGTGAGAGGCGGAGATAGGATTCAGAGACAACCCTCCCTTTAAGATCCATACAGCGAATCTTCTCCTGCAGCTTCACAATACCATCTATAACTGCGTGGACTGGTGGGGGGCAGCCTGGTATATATACATCAACTGGTATAATCTTGTTAACGCCTTGAATCACGTTGTAAGACTGCTCATAGAGCCCCCCAGAGATTGCGCAAGCACCCATCGCTATGCAAAACTTCGGATCAGGCATCTGATCCCAGATCAGCTTCAATCTAGGTGCTAGCTTTCTGGTAACTGTTCCCATAACTATCATGAGGTCACATTGCCTAAGGCTTCCAAAGGCTTCCAGTACACCGAATCGCTCAATATCCCACTTGGGACCTGCTGAGGCTCCTATCTCGACGCTGCAGCAAGCCGTTTCAACGTGAGTCGGCCAAAGTGAGTAGAGCCTACCCCAGTTGACAAGGTATGTCAGTGGCTCTCCTATAAGGTAGTCGACAATTCTTCTTATTACTCTTTTAGGCTTGACTACTTCGTTAACCTTACCTACGAGCACACCTGCTGGCTGTGGTCCTTCTGCTCTGCTCTGCATAATCGCTTCAACCGCTTTAGAATCTACCTCATTCTGCATAACAGTAGCTCCCTTTCACTATCGGGTATATATGTTTGCGCATGTTAAAACATAAATGGTTGGCTTAACTACCACCATGAGGTTTGCGTTTAGTTAGGTGAGGTAATGATTATGGTTGAGATTAGGAAAGACTATTTTACGGATTCGCTTTGTATAGTAAGTGACGAAAGCCTTGGTTACCCAGAGGCGAGCGTAGAGGAGGAAGTTTGCCCATACTGTGCGGGTAACGAGCACCTAACTCAACCAGCCGAGTTAGTTTTGGTGCAGTCTCAAGGCACGCTGGTTAAAAAGAGCGATAGTGAGGAGGAGAGAATTAAGAATTGGTCGATCAGAGTAATCCCAAGTAGGAAGCCGTTTGTAAGCACCTCTCCAGAGTCAAGGTTTACCGATTTTCCACTTTATAGTGAACCTGCATTCGGCTACCATTATGAAGTGGTTGTGACACCAAACCACAAAGAGACTTTATCAACAATAAGCGTAGAGCAGTGGGCCAATCTTCTAAGAGTGCTCCAAGACCGTATGAAGTGGCTGTATAGTAAGAAGGGTGTGGCATATGTGTCTGTCTACGCAGAGCAAGGGAAAGGGCACGCTAGATTCAATCTGGTCACACTACCAAAGCTCCCACCTATAGTAGAGCAAGAAGCCAACGCTTTTCACAACGCTTACCGAGAGACGGCTGTATGCCCTATGTGTAACGTCGTAGCCGTTGAAACAGGCGGCCCAAGGCAGATACACCTAAGCGAGCATTATATCGTCTTCGCCCCTTGGGCCCCCTCATCCCTATATGAATTCTGGATCTTCCCAAGAAAACATCAAGTCAGCTTCTTAAAAGTCGGGCAGAAGGAGCTCGATAACCTCGCCCTCACTTTGCGAGCCGCGCTAGGTGCATTTGATAAGGCTTTTAACAACACACCTTACACGATCGTGCTACACTCCTCCTCCGAGAAGAAGACGTCTAAGCAGCTACACTGGCACTTCGAGGTGCATACCAATATTCCAATAGGTAATGCTCTCCACGTGGGCACGGGTATACACTTCAACCCCTTCTCGCCGGAGAAGGTAGCAAGCAAACTCAGCTCAGCCTTTAAAAGAGAGTTTGCTTCGCTAGTAGGCGTCTCCTAATCTCCGCTCAACCTCTTCTTCAGGAGCGCTATATTTGGTGTCGGTGCTGGTGGAACCCCTCTAAGTACAGCGAGGTAGAGTGTTGCGTACTCCAGCAGATAAAGGAGCTTCACAATGCTTTCGAAGAGCGTAGCTTCTTTCACGTAGACGCTCCTATACTCTACACCAGACCGCTCAACCAACTCCATAAGCGTATCGAACCGCTTCCTCAACCTTCCATCTGATCCGTTTATCGCGAAGAGGGCTCTGAGGCTCAAGGCATCTGGGTGCCAAGCCTCGATATCGTTATGGCAGGCTTCTGGCAATATTTCAACTAACGCGTGAACCTTAGCGTTCTCGTTGAGGGAGTTCTTGAATCTTATAAGCACACCCCTAAACTCCTGCGGCCCATATATGATTGGGTGTGCGTTGTAGAGGTGTTGTGCGATCTGCTTCGCCTCATTATCACTTAGGTCGCTCTCCACACCTATAGAGGCTCGAAGGTTACGCATCAAGGCTATTGTGTTAGAGAGTTCGCTTGCTGAAACCAGCTGGTAGCCCAATCTTTCTAGAGCAGATAGTGTTGAGAATAGGATGTAGGGTAGGGCTGATCTAGGGGTTAAAGCTCTGCCGAGCTTTACGTGTGGTATGCTGTTCTCCCTGCAGATCTTCTCGAGTTCTCCACCAGAGGAGAAGCCGACCACTTTACACCCTCTCTCAAGCGCCTCCTTCAGAGCAGATATCGTCTCCTCTGTGTCACCGGAGTAGCTGACCGCTAAGACTAGTGTCGATTCATCGGCGAACGAGGGTAGATGATAACCCTTAACCACGTAGAGCGGAGGGAATCTGGGTCTGCTGAAAGACAGGTCTTGCAGAATATCTCCAGCGCAACCTGAGCCACCCATCCCACAATACACTATCTCATCCACAGAGACTTCTTTAAGATCTAGTGATAGTTTGAGGGCGGACTCAGCTTGCTCAGGCCAAGCTTCGTAATCTTTGTGTAATCCTTCTCGATCTACTCGCTCAACATCCTCTCTACTCAGCCCCACACTAACCCCCTCTCTCGGCTCTATGCATCTCAAAGAGAGCCTTGACCATCTTCTCATACGCCTCGGTTGGGCTTTTACCTCTTCTACTCATCATCCTCCTCTGCACCTTCAGCACCTCGTCTAATGTCATGGGCTCAGCGCCCCTATCGACACCCTTTGGGCAGAATGTGAAGGGCGGTATATCTTGGTCTATGAAGCCGCCTATGTGGCTGAACACACCTATCTTTTTACCCGTGCTTATCTGGGTACCTATCGAGGATTTAACACCATCGCCTATAAAACACCCAACTTTCACACGCTTCGTATCAACAGCCACACCACCCACATTTACCTTCACACTACCATATGTGTTCTTAAGGTCTGAATTGCAGGTGCCTGCGCCTAAGTTAACCCACTCACCAACAATAGAGTGGCCTATGTAGCCTACGTGCGCTTTATTGGTGTAGTTTAGGATGATGGAGTTGGAGACCTCGCCCCCGATCTTACAACCCTCACCGATAACACTTCCTTCGATTATCGAGGAGGGTTTGATGAGGCTCCCCCTCCCAATATAGGTAGGTCCAGAGATTCTAGTAAAAGACTCAACTATGCAACCATCGTCTAAGATGATTGGGCCTGAGCTGGTATCGAATGTGACAAACCCTTCTACTGTAACCCCTTCTCCAAACCTTAAACCTTCTCTACCACCTTTGACATAGATGTTAGAGGGTAGAGCCCCCTCTGCTCCACCTCTTCCCTCTACTTGTTCTTTTAGCGCAGCAGCAATTAGATCAAGGAGGTGCCAAGGATATTTTGCACAAATGGTGTTAGATGCTTCAAAAGTAGGTACAGCATCCACCAAAGCGTTGAGGTAGGGTTTACACTCTTTGATGGCTTGCACCATCTTACCTAGGTGAGGCTCGCTCAGCCTCGCTGCGGCCAAAAAATCTCCATCAAGGATTACAAACCGCTTGTTCTGTGAAGACACCTTCTTAAGGAGGTCTTTGGAACCGGTGTTGAAAAAGCCGTTTACAACTATGGCGTCTTCATTTACAGAATCCGGGTTCACGGTCAGGTTTGGGTGTCTTTCTTTGACCACCTCCTTCAGATAGTTCGGCACTAGGAGGGTCGTTGTATCTGGTGTTAGGGTGTTAAGCAGCCTATCAAGTACAGTATCTGCGCCGAAAGGTAACTCAAATGTCGTTCTTGTGTATGTTAGTGGTTTAAAGTTGTTTGATAGGATAGGGTCGTCGAAGACGATTATCTCCAAGTAGGTGGCACCAGCTCGCTAAAGGATCTTACCGAGCCTCTCAAGATACCTTCGGTAGGCTGAGGCATACGACTTCTTATCACCTATATCAATGAAGCCATCTTCTATAATATATCCGTAGATCCGCCCCCCATTCTTCATCAGATTTTGGAAGGCTAGGTCCATGCTGTATACAACACCTTCAGGTATGTAGTTCAAGACCTTGGGTTCCATAACGTAGCAGCCGATGTTGATCAAACCTTGGAGTTCTGGCTTTTCCCTCCAGTTCTGCACAAACCCCTCCGCATCTACATCTATGAAGCCGTATTTGAGCGTAACCTTATATCTGCTCAGCGCTATCGTCGCATCAGCCCCCTTCTCCCTATGCTTATCGACAAACTTTTGCAAATTGAAGTCGAAGATCGTGTCGCCGTAGACGCATAGGAAGGTGTCGGATAGATAGGGTGCGGCGCTCTTCAGCTGCCCAGCGGTGCCCATCGGTCTGCTTGTGCGCACATATGTGATCTTAACCCCGAACTCGGACCCATCCTTAAAGTATTCTTCGATGGTTCTCCGCAGGTAACCTACACAGATGTATATATCGTCAAACCCATACTTCTTAAGCCACTCCAACACATACTCTAAAACAGGTCTTTCACCTAGGGGGAGCATCGGCTTAGGTAAGAAGAGCGTGTATGGTCTAAGCCTAGTGCCCAACCCAGCCGCAAGTATAACAACCTTCAACATGCTCACACAGCGAGTAAGCGAGAAGCTGTTAGTTAAAGTTTACACCAATATGCTGGAGCGGTAATCCTCTAAAACCATCTTCACGCTCTCAGCAGAAGAACCAAGCGTAAGAGAGTTGAGTATAACACCTCTGCAACCAGTTCTGACCAAGATCGGCAAAAAGCGCGGCTCAACGATCTTTTGAAGCAGATTTAAAACAGGCTTTTCAGACAACTCCACCAGAAGCCTCAGCGTGCCAAGATCAAGAGCGGTCATATCCTGAGCGACAGCCTGCGAGGGTGTCAACGCCGCGACCAAAGCATCGATACTCGGGTCTTTAGATAGAGCCCTAACCTGCTCGATCACATAGCCAGCCCCTATCGCAGCGAACTTAGATACCCTCTCATCAGATAATACGAGGATAGGCATCTGGTGCGCAAACATTATGAGGAAATCTATGTTTGCATCTACTACTCTCTCCCACTCCTCCACATCTATAGGGTGGATGTCACCTAAGTAGAGCCCTACAGGTATGCTCACAGTAGAGGTGACCGCTCTTATACCCTCCTCCTCTAACTCAAAGTTCCCAAACCTACTCGCCCCAAAATCAGAAGGTCCTGTGCTCACAACAAGCGCATCAGCACCACCTTCTTCAGCAGCAGCCGCTAGATCAGCTCTGTTGGCTGGTAGAGCTGCTAGAAAGAGGAAGCTCTTCTCAGAGAGCAGCGTTACAACTTTAGGCAAGAGTCAGGACCTCTGCACACCTATTCCCAAAAAACGTATCTGTTTGGATTTAAATCATTCGTTCGCTAGATAATTAGGTAACGAGCTTATCGAGCATCATAGCTAGGAATATTAGAGCAAGGTAGGGGCTGGATAGCTTGAAACCTATCCAAGCTCGCTCTTTGCTCGGCTTAACTACGAGCCAGAAGTTTACCGCGAGTGCCAGTGCGCCTAAGATTGCGGCTGCTGTGAAGTATATTGCTCCGAAGGCGCCTACAAAATAGATGCCTATGCTGAAAGCCACCATGAGTATGGAGGTTGAGGCGACACACCTTACAGCCACGCTTTCACTCACGACGACTGGTAGCATAGGCACCCTCGCTTTAGCGTAATCGTCCTTCGCATAGAGTGCGAGCGACCAGATGTGCCCTGGGATCCATAAGACGACTAATGCAGCCATCAGTAACGAGGTTAGGTCGATGGTGTTCTTGACCGCAGCATACCCTATGAGCGCTGGCGCGCCTCCTGAGAAGCCCCCTAGGATTATGCTTACAGGGTTCCTCCTCTTGAGGAGTTTGCTGTAGATTACGATGTTGTCCACAAGCCCGAAGACCATGAGTAGCGCAACTATAGGGTTGATGAGTACTGCGAGGGCGACTGATGCTAACGCTAGCGTTAAGCCGTAGTAGAGCGCTTTCTTCGCCGGGTATATTCTTCTTGTGGGTATAGGTCGAAGCCTAGTTCTATCCATGACAGCATCAATATCCCTATCTATGTAGCAGGTGATCGTGTTAGCACCAGCAGAACCCAATGTCACAGCGATAATAGTGAGCGCAAACAGATACGGATCTATACTCCTACCAGCAGCAACCACATAACCTCCGAGCGCCGTGAATACAAGCAAATACCATACTCGTGGTTTTGTGACCTCATAATACGCTTTAATCCGCTCAAGCAAAGAGGTTATCCTAGGTTAGCTCGGCGACTAAGGTATAAATATGGTTTACTAAGAGATCTTTTGTGAGATGCCGATAGAATACACAGACCCTGATGAGGTCTTTGAGGCGCTGCTTGCTACGCAGCGCATGCAACCTAAAGTTGTTGAAGTTGGTGTTGCAGATGCTTTTAATCGTGTTTTAGCGGAGGAGGTTAAATCACCTATAGATGTCCCAGCCTTTAACAGCTCCCACCTCGATGGATACGCTCTCAGATCTATCGATACCGTCAACGCAACACCGGAACATCCTGTGGCACTAACCATAAGAGGTTCTATTGAGTTGGGCGTTGAGCCACCTAAGGTAATCCAAGCCGGGGAAGCCTATCGTGTCAGAACTGGGAGCTATCTGCCTGAAGGCTGTGATGCCGTAGTTGGAAAGGAGGAGGTATATGTGGAGGGAGATAAGGTCTATGTCACCAAGCCTGTTAAAGCGGGCTCAGAGGTTGTTAGGAAGGGCTCTGATGTAGCGAAAGGTATGGTCGTTCTTAAGGCTGGGCATAAACTAAGAGCTCAGGATCTGGGTATGCTGAGGCTTCTACGCTACACTAAGGTTAAGGTCTATGCCGAACCTGTGGTAGCGGTAGCATCAATAGGTAGCGAACTTACTGAAAGCGTGGAGGAGGCTGAGCAAGGTAAGACCTTAAATACACACGCCTACACCATCACAGCCCTAATCAGAAGCGCAGGCGGTAAACCCCTCTACCTAGGTATTGCACCAGACGACCCTCAAGCGATAAAGGATACAATACTCAAGGGGTTGGCTAAAAGTAGCCTACTTCTCACCATAGGAGGCTCATCTGTAGGCGAAGCAGATCTAGTTTCGAAAACACTTCAAACTCTAACACCAACCTTACACAAACACGGGTTAAAGCTACAGCCGGGTAGAGTCGCTGGGTGCTGTGTTGTAAACGGCAAAGCCATAATAATGCTACCAGGTCTCATCCAATCTACGGTAAATGCCTTTGTCTACCTAGCCCTACCACTCATAAAGAAGCTTTCAGGACAGGAGGCTACGAGATATGATGCTATGGTGCGGGCTAGGCTTGCTGAGGATCTTATCTTCCACAGATTCCCAGAGTTTAAGAAGATGAGGTGGGTTTCGCTTAGGAAAGAGGGTGGAGAGCTGGTCGCCTACCCTATCACTGGGGACTCACCTATGCTAAACGTGCTTGTGAGAGCTAATGGGTATATCTTGATTGAGCCGAACCGGATGTTAGTAGAGAAAGGTAGTTATATAGATGTAGCGCTTGTGCCTGGGTTATCCTCTTTACCGTAACCAGAAACCTTTTTACTAATAAACTCACTCTTAGAAAGGTGGGATGCAGCCAGCCTACACAACGACTAGCGAAATCTATCATAAGGTAGCTGAGCTGCTTGGAGATGGTAAGAGGTTTGTGTTGGCCTCTGTGATACGCGTGGCTGGATCGACACCTAGAGGTACTGGTGCGAAGATGATCGTTCTTGAGGATGGTAGCAGCATAGGTACGATAGGCGGCGGGTGCTTAGAAGCCTACGTGCTCCACGAATCTAAGAAGGTTTTTGAAGACGGTGTACTTAAGATAATAGAGGCTGATCTCGGAGGCGATAGCTGGTCTGGCCTCGGGATGGCTTGCGGCGGGAAGGTGGAGATAGCGTTGGAGCTCGTCGAACCTAACCCTAGGCTGATAATTTTAGGTTCTGGTCATCTCGCTAAAGCAGTGGCTAAAGCTGGAAGATTTGTAGGTATGAGGGTAGTGGTCATAGATCCGTTCGCAAAACCAGAAGACTTCCCTGAAGCAGAAACCGTTATAGCAGAGGGCTACGGAGAGGGCGTGGCTAAGATACCCATCTACGCTTATGATAGCGTTGTGATATGCACAAGGCATCAAGGAGACGAAGCAGCATTAAGAGCGGTGATAGACTCTAAGGCAAGATACATAGGGATGGTCGGAAGCGCCAATAGAGTCCAACTCGTCTTCAGAGAGCTTATGAAGCAAGGCTATCCGCCAGAAAAACTCCTTAAAGTCCACGCACCAATCGGATTAGAGATAGGCGCAGAAACCCCAGAGGAGATAGCGGTAAGCATCATCGCAGAAGTCATAATGAGCAGAAGGGGAGGAACAGGAGCACCCAAGAAGATCACCAGAATCGAGGAAGCTGTTGTAGAAAAGGCCGACAACCCCCAAGAGTATAAGTCTTCTGAAGTAAACAGGAATAGTTAGGATACGGTTTATGTAGGTGAACACCCTAAAAGGCTTTGAGCTAGACTAACGCCCTACCACATCTAGGGCAGAAAGCCCTACCCGAGTGTACCTCTGCCCCGCAGTATCTACATTTAATCACACCGCCTGAAAGCACTTTGGTTATGGCTGGAGACTCTTTCTCAGCTCGCTGCTTCTCGTAACGCTTAGCCACAAGTATAGCTACTTCTAGAAGTACAACTATAGGTAGGAAGAGCGCTGCGTCTGCTATTGGCCCGCCGTCTGGTGTAATTAACGCAGTTACAACAAACAATCCAGCGTAAACATACTTCCTATTTTTGGTCAAGACTTCTGTGCCAACAATATTGAACTTCACGAGCAAGACAAAGATTACTGGGAAGGTGAAGACGAGGCCGCAGAGTATTACCAGCGCAAATATAAGTGTATAGAAGTCCCTCACATAAACTAAGGCTTCAACATGGAGCGCTTCGAAGAAAGGCATTAGAGCCCAGATCATAAAGGGCGAGAGGATCTTATACCCGAAGACCGCACCTGCAATAAAAAGAGAGAGAAATGCGGCTACAAAAGGATAGACCATTCTCCTCTCTTCAGGGTAGAGAGCTGGGTCGACGAACCTATAGATCTCATAAAACATTACTGGGAAGGTTACCGCAACGCCTAAAGCGAATGAGGCTAGTATATATAATTCAAGAGGAGTGGTGATCTCACCAGCTATCAGCTTGACCGAAGCGGGTAGAATGTCATTCCTTATATAGGTCAGCAGAACCGAAACAAGCGGCTTAAACACAGGCGGATTATGGAGGAAGGATAGGTCTGCGGGTAGAGCCATAAAGAGGATCGTTGAAGCTACAAGTGTATAAAGAACGACCTTAAGTCTTCTGGCGAGCTCGGCCAGATGCTCTTCGAAGGGAAGCTCCTTATCTTTCGACATGTTGCCACCTGAGGGTTTATATTTCTAGGCCTTCCTTAGCATTAGACACCCTTTAATTATTTGCTTCTTAGCATTAAGGGGTGTTAAGAGTGAGGTAGTGTTGAGTAACATAGAGCCTACTGCTGCCTACTCTGAGGCTCTGTAGTGGTTTGTGGTTGGGTTGCGCGTGCTCGCTCTAGTATCTCCTTTGAAATCTGCTCTCTTGTCTTACCAGCGGTCTCTATACCTAGGCTCTTAGCCGTCTGGATAAGGTAGTCGTCGCTCGCTGCTTTAGCTTCAGCTGTAGGTGCTGGCTCAGGCTCAGGTGTGGGGTTTGTGAACTCCTTCTGCGCTTTTTCGAACTCCTTCTTAGCTTGACCTAAGGCGCGAGCGAGTTTGGGTATCTTATCTGGACCCCAGATCACCAGCACTACTAATATTACTAGAATAGCTATCCACTCCCAGCCGACTATAGCCACATTATTCACCACACCATCTATTGCGGAGGGGCAAATATAAAGATTCCCAAACTTCAACCCAACCCTTCCCGCTGACGACTAGAAAAGATTAAATGCAGATAAATGGTTGACGCTTCATTAAGCTGGTGTGGAATGCTCAAAAAGCGCACTATACTCTGGTTAGAAACATTATGTACACGTTTTCCACTACACTCCATTAGGCTCAGTATTTTGCAACCAATTTCCACAAAGTATCTGCAGCCTAGGGTTGCCTCTATTAAACGCAGCCTACTTTAGGAGGGTTAAGTGTTGCGCACACGCTTACTTACCTTCCCGATCTTCATCATCATAGTATCCTTGCTTGCTGTAATATTGGATCTTGACTTTAAACAGATTGCCTCTTTAGTCGCCTTTCTAGGCTTCATCTTCGGGACACTTCTCTTCTGGAGGTTCAGATTAGCCTTCGCTCTTATAGGCGTTGTGACACTTCTTAGTTTAGGTCTAGTTGATGTACCAACTATGATAGACTTCGCTGGGTTAGATATAATCCTCTTTCTGATGGGTATGATGATAGTCATAGGCTTCCTTGAGGAGAGGAGGTTCTTCGAATACATCATAGACAAACTTTCAGCTCTAGCTGGTGCTTCCGGTGTTAAGCTTGTGTTGCTCATGATGATCTTGGCAGCCCTCTCTGCAGCTCTGGTGGATGAGGTTACTTCAATACTCTTTATGTCAGCATCTATGATACACCTCTGTCTACGTGTTAAAATAAACCCAGTACCCTTTATCATAATGCTGGTCTTCGCTACAAACATCGGAAGCGCAGCAACCGTTGTGGGTAACCCCGTTGGTGTGCTTGTCGCTTTACGTGGTGGCTTAACTTTTATAGACTTTCTACGCTGGGCGACTCCGATTTCAATAGTTGCGCTAGCTATTGTGATACCTCTATCCGGCTTCTACTTTAGAAAGGAGATAAAACTCTTGGATGAACGCCTAAAGCTCACAGTAGTTGAGACTACAAAGAAAGGCGAGGATGCAAACCAAACCACCAGAGACCTTTTAGTCTCAGCTTTGCTCTTTATCGGGACAATCTCAGCCCTTATACTGCATAGCCAGATTGAGGCGCTCCTCCATTTAAAGAAGAACACGATGCTGATAGGCACAGCGCTAGCGGCAGCAGCGATAGCAATCCTCATAGACAGAGAGAGAGCAAGGCAGTTAGTTGAAAGAAGGGTTGATTGGTGGACTTTATCGTTCTTCCTTCTGCTATTCGCTTCAGTAGGTACACTCAACTACGTTGGGGTTGATCAGAAGATTGCGGCCAAATTGACCTCGCTCCCACTTGGTGAAATTCCCCTGCTGGTAGTCTTTACAACACTAGCCGGCTTGATGAGCGCATTTATGGACAATGTGTTGGCGGTTGCAACCCTACTTCCGATAGTAGAGGAGTTGGGGACCTTTGGGATAAACAACCAACCCTTCTGGTGGGGTGCGTTATTCGCAGGAACCTTCTTCGGGAACCTAACCCTTATAGGAAGCACAGCTAACATAGTGGCTATAGGCATCCTAGAGCGGCGAGAACTCGGTCACATCACTTTAAAAGAGTGGATCAAACCAGGGGCACTGGTATCTATACCTACTCTTGCAGTTGCTTTGCTACTTCTTATCTTGCAGATGCCGTTGATGTAGGTGCTTATTCTGAGGTGGGTTTGCAGCACATGTAGAGGTGCTTATTCTCTTTACCCAACCACGTCTCGAAATGGTTATCGAGCACCAATTCTACGACCTGGCTCCACGGGAATCTGTGTTTATCTAAGATTAGGATGCGGTAGCCGCCGTATTGTAGTGTCACTTCTCCAGTGTCACCTATAATCTCTTTTAGCTTCGTCTCAACGTCGCGGTACGGTGCCTGCATCTCAGATATCTTTCGCTTCGCAACTTCAAGCTCCTCTCTGTACTTTGATAAGGTGGCTTCAAGCTGAGCTATCTTCTGTTTAAGTTGCTGAGTTTCCTTCTTAGACTCAGCTTCAGCTAGCTTCGCCTCCAGCTCCTTTATACGCTCTTCGAGGTGCTGCACCCTGTTCTTATCTACCGAACTTTCGCTCAACCAGTTCACCTTACATCTAAAGGACTACCTTATATTCTTTGCGAAGGTGTTGTATCCGAGTACCTCTTTGGAAAAGTTCGCCTTCATGAAAAAAGAAAAGAAAGAAGGGAGGTTAAGTGGTCTCTTAACTAACCTCTCAGCTCCTTCAGGTGGCTTTCCACAGCAGCTATCTCCTTTTTAAGATCCTCCAAGTATTCTTCAAGCTCTTTTATATGCTCCTCTTTGGTTATGAAGCGTCTGCCGAAGCCCCAACGGCGCCAGTGGTGGCATTCACAACCACAACAGCAACACATATTCACTATTCACCTCAAGCTATATTGATGCATTGTTTCTATATTTTTGTCTTTCTTTTATCCGAATGAATAAACTTAAAAATAAACTTAAATATGTTGATAAGGTAGCCTCTTTCAAATGGATAGGCTCCCATGGCTTACTCGCTTCCTCACCCTCTGGATATTTATAGCTATGATCACGGGTATAGGTTTGGGGTACTGGATCCCGCGTGTATCTGATGTCATCGGCTCTTTGAGTATTGGAACCACTTCTATTCCTATAGCGATAGGTCTGATCTGGATGATGTACCCTCCACTTGCTAAGGTTAGGTATGAGGATCTTCGCAAGATAGTTACAGCAAGCGGCTCAAAAACGATGCTAACACTCTCACTGATTCAGAACTGGCTTATAGGGCCGCTTCTCATGTTCATCTTGGCTTGGATATTTTTGGCTGACCACCCTTCTTTCAGAAATGGTGTCATCATCGTTGGTTTGGCTAGATGCATAGCTATGGTTATAGTGTGGAACAGCCTTGCAGAAGGTGATAATGAGTGGGCGGCAATTCTTGTTGCGTTGAACTCTGTCTTCCAGATAGCGATGTACTCAGTCCTCGCATACTTCTACATAACCATCCTCTCCTCTCTGATCTCAGGCGAAGGGCTACTGGTCCAGGTATCACTAATAGAGGTGGCGCAGTCTGTAGCCATTTATCTAGGTATACCCTTCTTCGGAGGGATGTTAACAAGATTTTACCTCTTGAGGAAGAAGGGGAGGGAGTGGTATGATAACGTATTCATGCCAAAGCTCAGCCCAACATCGCTGTTTGCGCTACTCTTTACTATCATAATCATGTTCTCTCTTAAAGGCGAATACATAGTAACTCTGCCGCTCGATGTAGCTAGGGTTGCTGTGCCGCTCCTAGCTTACTTCACCATCATGTTCTTCGTATCATTCGCAATAGGCTACCTTTCTAAACTCGACTACCCTCGCACCACTTCACTCGCATTCACAGCAGCAAGCAACAACTTTGAGCTAGCGATAGCGGTTGCAGTTTCAGTCTTTGGGTTAGCTTCTCAGGAAGCGTTTGCAACCGTAATAGGTCCTCTAATCGAGGTCCCTGTCATGATAAGTCTCGTCAACGTCGCCCTATGGTTTAGAAGAAGACTCTATAAGGTTGAGAGAATAGAGGCTAGAGTGATGGATGAGCCTAGAGGTAACCGATCTTCGGGAACCTCTTAACGGCTACACCAGCCTCTAAAACATATGGCACTGCCTCGCTTAAATCGAGTGAGTGGAGAATTGGTGAGAGCATCTGGTCAGCCGGGACTTCGTTGAAATCTGAACCGTAGGCTAGTGGTGAGACCGAAGGTAACACTAGGTATCTGCCGCTGCTGGTTTGAAGATCGATGAACGCTTTAAATTTATGCTTAGCGCCCACATCGTCTTTGAGTGTTATTGCTGGATGCTCGTGTCCTAAGATCACAACTCTACGCCGCTTTCCTTCTGTAGGTAATGTTTTATGGCCGTGTGTTAGAGTTATGCCGCCCAACTCTAGGTATGGGTCGTGCAGCGGTACGTTAAGTTCTTTGAGGACTTTGATTATGTAGTTGTCGTGGTTCCCTCTTACGACTTCGACCTTTAGATTCTGCTCCCTCAGTTTAGAGATTAGTTTCTTAACACCAAACCACTCTGGTGCTGTTACCTCTGCGAATTCGTGTTTCACGTCGCCCAGCAATATTACTCCTTTACACCCTAGGTCTTTGGCTGGTGTGAATATGTGCTTTATTATTGTAGGTAGGATCGGTGCTGGGATGTGTATGCCCTTCTCCTCGCTTTCATCCTCAAGCCCTATGTGTAGGTCTGCCGCCACGAGCAAACCTTCCTTTTCAAGTAGGATCGCTGGGTATGGTGAGGCTATCGAGATTCTACGCGTGATCTTAATACGCTCAGCTACGTTTTCTGCCTTCAAGGCGCCTCTCCTTTATCCTCCTCATCACGCTATCATAGAGAGCCTCAAGTAGCGCCTTCTTATCCTCCATAAGCACGATATCGCTGTAGCCCAGCAGTATAAGGTCGTGAGTGAACGGTGAAGGTAGGTCTGAAGTAGGTGCTATAATAAACCTTCTCTTACCCGCTGCAACGTCTCCCAAGACCTCTTCCGCGGTCTTAACATCCATCACATCCTCAAGTACCTCTCTATAAGCCTCTTCAACGACGGGGAAGCCCTCGATCTCCTCACAAAGCTTAAAGAGTATCTGTGAGTTAGTCTGCTGCCTCGCAACAGTTATCTCATGCCCCTTGTAGTTTCGCAGCACCATAAGAGCTCTAGTCGCGCAGTGCCTAAACCTCCGCCTAACGAGCTCGGTGTTTCTGATCGAGGAGATGAGTAGCCCCCTCAGATTCTCTTTAGTCACTTGGTTGATGAGCCACTTAGGGTCTACACGCCTACCTCTGGGTAAGGTTAGCATGAAGCCAGAGTCGCTGACCGTCACCATGATGTTCGCTTTGAGGGTGAGCGCAATCACGTGCGCATACGCCCTAGAAAGAGCGTCATTTACCCTTCTGCCGAAGACGGTGTTGAATATGATGTTCTGCCTACCCTCGTTGTCCACATAGTCTTCGACCAAGAGGTTGGTGTCACTCGGCATATCCTCCAACCCTAGTGTGGTTAAGAAGTCGTATTCAGCCTTCATGTAGCCTAAGATCGCTTTAGCCGCGTTAAGAGTGCATTTATAGTCTCGCATAATCCAATCTATGATTTCTTTTTTCACCACCCCTTCCTTCAGCATCTTGAAGACTTCGCTTCTAAACCGACCTATAGCCTCGCCTAGGTCGAAGCTAAGAGGCAGCATCTCGCTGAACCACGTAGGCACAGTGGGTTTGCCCTCCTTAATCGGCTTAACATACGCCTTCACCCCTCTAGAGTATTGGTATTCGTAGAGCCTTCCTCCGAGTATGAAGATGTCGCCTTTACTAAGCCTCTCCAGAAACTCCTCTTCAATTGAACCTACCCACCTACCATCGACTGTATATACTTTGATAGCCACCTCATCCGGTATCGTTCCTACGTTGGTCGCGTAGATCACTCTTAGAAGCGCCCCCCTTCTGCCGAAGACCCCCTCCTCATCATCATACCAGATCTTGCCATAGACCTTAAAGCTCTCCAAGCTCTTGTATCCACCACTAAGATACTTGAGTAGGCGCTTAAACTGAGCCAGCGTTAGATCTCTGTAGCAGTAGCTTCGGGTCACGACCCTATACGCTTCATCAACACGCCACTTCCTCTCAATCGCCATCCCCACGATATGCTGAGCCAACACATCAAGAGGCCCTTTAGGAATATAGACCCTATCTAACCTCCCCTTCGAAGCCTCAGAAGCCAGCACAGCATCCTCAACCAGATCATCACGCTCAAGGGGGATGAGTACACCCTCAGAAACCCTGTTTAAAGCGTGTCCTGATCTGCCTACTCGCTGTAGGCACCTCGAGATAGACTTTGGCGAGCCTATCTGCACCACTAGATCTATGCTTCCTATGTCTATCCCGAGCTCTAGGCTCGTGCTTGTGACCACAGCCCTCATCCTACCGTCCTTTAACTTATCCTCGACCTCTTTCCTTATCTCTCGAGATAGGCTGCTGTGGTGTGCAGCCAGCTCATCGGCATCTACAACGTTGAGTTTAGATAGGTGGTAGACTACCCTCTCTGTACCAGATCTTGTGTTAGTGAAGATGAGTGTGGTCTTATGCCTCCTAACGAGATCTCTTATCATCTTATACATCTTTGACGTAACGTACTCTGCTGATGTGTGGACCAAGTCGCTTACTGGGAGGTCTACCGTCAGCTTCGTAGGCTTCACAAACCTCGTATCAGCTATCACACAGTCTCTAAGCACACCATCTTCATACCCAACCAAGAACTTCGCCACTTCCTCAAGGGGGTGTATAGTTGCTGACAGCCCTATGCGGGTGAAGCCCCTACCACAAAGCTCCTGCAGCCTCTCGAGCGAAAGGGTTAGGTGTGCCCCCCTCTTTGAGCTACATAGCTCGTGTATTTCATCCACTATAACCCACTTAACAGACCTAAGCTTCTCGCGAAACTTTGGTGCGCATAAGATTATCGCTAGGCTCTCAGGCGTGGTTATAAGTATATGTGGAGGCTTCCTCAACATCTTAGCCCTATCAGATGACGTTGTGTCGCCAGTCCTAACAGCTACTCTAATTTCGGGAAGCACCTTATCGGTCCCCATCACTCTAGCAGCCTTCTGGATACCCTTTAACGTCGTGTTGAGGTTCTTCTCGATATCGTTGTTCAAAGACCTTAGAGGCGAAACATATATTGCATATACCTCATCGCCTAGGAGCCCCTTCTTCCCTAAGCTCAGCAGCTCATTTATAATCGATAAGAAGACCGCAAGAGTCTTACCAGAACCCGTAGGTGCGGCTATAAGCGTGTTCTCGTGGTTCTGAATAGACCTTATCGCATACATCTGCGGCGGGGTTAGTGAACCAAAGGTCGTGAAGAACCAGTTCGATACTTCTGGCTCAAGTAGTGCAGCTACCTCAGCCTCTGAAATCGCCTTAGCAAGCGTTAGAGCCAAAAGGGCCCCGTCTAACAGATTATCCCAAAGGCGTCTTAAAAAGTATGTAGCCAGAACCTACTCGTCAGCATACACCCCTAGTGTTTCCTGCATCGACGGCAAAGGTCTTGCATCAAACCCCTCTTTACGCAGATGCTCCGCGAATTCAGCAGCAAACCCGTGAAAGGTGTAGACCACCTCTGGGCAACACCTCCTCACAACCTCTTTAAGTTCGTTGAAGTCGCAGTGGTCGCTCAGCGGAATGGCGTAATCAACTCCCATAGCGTATTTAAAGCTCGGGTCAGCCGCCCAACCCGAAAAGGCTATTGTGACCGCCCCATACTTCTTCTTCAGATTTGAGATGAAGGTGCTCCGCCCGCTATACATCGGGGTGATGAGCACCCAAGGCTTCTTCTCAAGCAGCCCCCTACTTTGAGCCTCTTGGTAGGTTAGATGTTCTCCACCTAACTCTAACCCTAGGCTAGAGCAGGTAGAGTTTATCTTCGCTACAGCGCCGTGCTGGTAGAACGGCTTCCAAGCTGAGAAGATGCTGGTCAAGATCTGCGCTTTACCGAGAGGGTACCCCATAAGTATAACTGGTCTACCGCTTGAGAACTGCTCAGAGATGATCTTATGCGTCCTATCAACCACCTCTTCAATAGAGGGGAAGGTGAAATCCTCTTTACCATATGTGCTTTCAATTATAAGCACTCTGCAGCGTGGTGTTTCGCCTCCCTTCAAGAAGGCTCTGCTTCTGAGCGAGAAATCCCCAGTATAGTAGATTTCGTCATTTATAAGTAGGCTTCGCGAGCCGAAGATGTGTCCTGAGTTCATCATCTTAAGCCCATCTACATCTGACACAAGATTCTTGATAGCTCTACCACGAGCAGCAGCCAAAGCGGCCGTCTCTTTAGATGCTAAAACCCTCTGCCCACCTGATTCAAGTAAGTGATCATGATGTGCGTGGGAGACGAATACCAGATCTCCTCCACCAGATCTAATCGGGTCTAGTAGCAGCTTCATATCCCCATATTCAACCAATATGCCGTCAGCGGCTCTTACAGATAGCCTCCTCAACATTAGATGCTGCCCATTAACACGTATTTTAGTGATATGTTAGCTAGATTTAAAAGCCCCTAGTAATCAATTATAAACTGATTAGTATGAGGTTAAGACTTGGGCTTATAGGCAAGACAAACACGGGTAAGACGACCTTCTTCAACGCAGCTACCCTATTATCTGGAGAAGTCTCAACATACCCCTTCACAACCAAGACACCTTATGCAGGAACAGCGTCAGTAGTAACACTCTGTGTCCATAAAGAGTTCAGAGTAAAGGACAACCCGGTTAACTCAAAATGTATAGAAGGCTGGAGGCTCATACCAGTAGAACTTATAGACCTACCTGGTTTAATTAAGGGGGCCTCAGCGGGCAAGGGTTTAGGCTTCCAATTCCTCAGCCACGCCGCGCAATCAGACGCCCTACTCCATATAGTTGACGCATCTGGTAGTGTTGATGCTGAGGGGCGCATAACAGAACCTGGGACAGGTGACCCTGTTGCAGACATAGGCGACATAGAGGAGGAGCTCGTACTCTGGTATCTCCGCCTCTTGCAGAACAACGCAGATAAGATCTCTCGAAGCATAAAAGGTGGGGCAACGGTAGAAGCAGCGATCAGAGAAGTCTTCAGCGGCATAGGTGTAAAGGAGCACCACGTGAAGACCGCTTTACAGCAAGCAAAGCTCGAGGGTAAAGACTTCGAAAACTGGTCTGATGAGGAATGTAAAGAGTTCTGCTGGATACTGAGGGACATATCGAAACCAACGCTGATCGTAGCGAATAAGATGGATCTCAAAACAGCTCCAGAGAACTTTAAGCGTATACAAGAAGCCTACCCAGATATGATCGTCGTGCCAGCTAGCGCTGAGGCAGAGCTGATTCTGAGGAGGGCTAGTGAAAAAGGTCTGATAGAGTATATACCCGGCGAGGAACGCTTCAAAGTGTTGAATCCGAATCTGCTGAACGAGAGGCAGAAGTGGGCGCTTAACTTCATCCGAAGAGCGGTCTTAGGCCAATTCATGAGGACCGGTGTCCAGTTCGCTATTAACGTGGCGGTCTTCAAGCTACTAAGGATGAACACCGTCTACCCCGTCTATGACCCAATTAAGCTATCGGATAAACACGGGCGCGTGCTACCGGATGTGCTTCTTATGCCCTCAGGCTCAACTGTTAGAGACCTGGCCAGAGAGATACACACTGAGCTAGAGAAGGGGCTGCTCTACGCTATAGATGCTAGAACAGGTCTAAGGCTACCTACAGACTATGAGCTCAAAGACAGAGACGTTCTATCTATTGTCTCAGCGACAAGATCAAGAAGTTAGCGGCTTAACCCTCCTCCATCTCACTCCCTGCGGGGTGTCCTCTAGTAGCACTCCGCGCCTCCTTAACTCTTCTCTGATTCTATCTGCGGTCGCCCAATCTTTTCTGCGCCTAGCCTCCTCCCTCTCTTTAATCAAGGCTTGAAGCTCTGGCTCGAGCTTCTCCTCATATGGTGTTATTATGACGTTAAATATTGAGTTAAAGGAGTTTACAAACGCTCTACATGAAACCAAATCCCTTTGGGAAACTTTACCTTCATCCAATGCTTTATTAACCTCTCTCATGAATTCGAAGAATACTGCAAGCGCAGCAGGTGCGTTGAGATCGTTATCCATAGCCTCCTCAAACCTTCTTCTATATTCTTCGACAAACTCGGTTAACCTATCTTCGCTTGACGATGGTTTAGCTGCAGATAACCTTAGGTTGAATTCTTGAAGCCTTCTAACGGTGTTTTCAGCGTGCATCAGCCCCTCGAATGTGAAGTTCAACCTATCTCTGTAATGCGCTGAAAGTAAGAGGAATCTTATGGCAGCTGGTGTATAGCCTTTCGCTAAGAGGTCTCTTAGTGTGAAGTAGTTGCCGAGCGACTTGGCCATCTTCTGCCCGTTAACAAGTAGATGTTCACAGTGCACCCAGTATCTGGCTAGAGGTTTACCTGTGACTGCTTCCGATTGAGCGATCTCGTTCTCATGATGGGGGAATATGAGGTCAACACCGCCTGAGTGGATATCGAATGTTTCACCCAGATACTTCATAGCCATAGCAGAACACTCTATGTGCCAGCCTGGTCTACCCTTCCCTAACTCAGTTATCCAGAAGACGTCTCCGTCCTCCTCGTCCCACGCCTTCCAGAGCGCGAAGTCTCTTGCCTCCTCTTTAGAATACTCATCAGACTTTACTCTCTCAGCCCTAAGACCAGCGCTTTTAATGCCAGAAAGCTTACCATAATCTTTGAAGGCCGATACCCTATAGTAGACCGAGCCCTCGGAGAAGTAGGCAAACCCTTTTTCAAGAAGCTTCTTGATTAACGAGACCATCTCAGGTATATGCTCAGTTGCTCTTGGATAGACCTCAGCCCTCTCTATGCCTAATGTGTTGATGTCTTGGAAGTAGGCTTCGATATATCGATTGGTATACTCTCTGAGAGAAACACCTTGCTCCCTAGCCGCCCTTATGGTTTTGTCGTCAACATCAGTTAGATTTTGAACTTGAAAGACGGAGTAGCCCTTATACTTTAAGTACCTCCTAAGTAGGTCTTGGAAGACAAATGTGCGAAAGTTCCCTATATGTGCGTAATCATAGACCGTTGGACCGCAAGTATAGATCTTGACCACTCCCTCTTGCAGCGGGACGAATTCTTCTAGTTTCCTACCAAGTGTGTTAAAGAGTCGTAGTACCATCCGTTTTTCAGCCTTAGTGGGTTGAAGCGAGCTTCTATTATTCTATCACCATCATAGTTAGTGTTGAACGAACCCCGCTTAACCCACGTATCTTTCTTGAGATCACCTCTTTAAGCTTATCCATAGTTGGTAGGTCAACTTTAACTACAATATCATATACCCCGTAGACCTCATTCGCTTCAACAACGCCCTCTATGTTACGTAGCTCCTTTATCAACGCCTTCTCGGAACCTAGCTCAGCATTAATCATAACAAACGCTATCGGCATACTATAAAATTCAGCAGCGCAGATATATATTTCTTACCGAAGCTGAGCAGAGAGCTATTCAAGTAGAAGAACTTAAATACAGCGTTTTAGATACCGCACGAAGGTGGAGGGGAAGTGCGAGGCGATCTACTTTACTGTGAGTGTGATCGCTTTTTCACCGAGATTTGAATGTGAATCACTATCCACATCGCCTAAACCCCCTCTAAACAAAATAAACAAATCTCTAAGGAGGCGCTTCTATTGGTAGAAGATGTTGTAGTCTTCAAGTTCGGAGGCTCGGTGCTAGACAGCGATGAAAACATCAAGAAGGCGGCACAGAGGGTCAAGGATATGCGCGCGAGAGGACTGGGTGTGGTTGTGGTTGTTTCGGCTCTACGTGGTGTGACCGACTCCCTACTTTCGACCGCGCGTAAGGCGAACCCTAATATCACCCCAGAGATGCTTGATGAAGTCCTTTCTATGGGTGAGCGTACAAGCGCGAGGCTCTTTGCTGCTGCGCTGAGAGGCTTCGGGTTGGATGCTGTTGTTGTTGACCCCGATTCGCCCTATTGGCCTATCGTAACAGATTCGAACTATCTTGATGCTAATCCGCTCTACGAGGAAACGAAGCGGCTTGTTGAGGAAAGGCTCAAGCCTCTGCTGGATGAAGGTAGGGTTCCTGTGGTGTGTGGATTTGTAGGGAAGACGCTGGATGGTAAAATTACTACGCTTGGGAGGGGCGGGAGTGACACTACAGCGGTGCTTCTTGGGAGCGCTCTGAAGGCGAAGGAGGTTGTCCTCGTTAAGGATGTTGGTAAGGTCTTTTCCAGCGACCCAGATAAGGTTTCTGACGCGGTGCCTTTAAGCACACTTGATTCAGAGGAGGCGTTAGCCCTTAGTCTAGGTGGTGCGAAGTTCCTACATTATAAGGCGTTGAGGTATAAGGTTGAAGGAGTTCCTATTTACATAGCGAGCCTTGACTCTGAAGATAAGGGGACAGTGATAGATGGGGAGTCGCTTCTCCACATAGATATCGAAGCCCTACCAGACCCGGTCACTATGATAACCGTAGTCGGCAACATAAACGGCTCATACAGAGCCGTCGGCGAACTGCTGGATACAGTCTATTCTGCTGGGGGTAGGGTGATCTCTATGGGCTCTGAGCCGAAGTCTATTGTGCTGTATGTATTAAACGGAGACAAAGTTTTAGGGAAGTTACACTCCTGGGTTGTTTCAACAGGCTTCGGGAAAGCGGTCAGCAGCTACGACAACCTCGCTATGATAACTGTTAAAGCACCCGCTATGGAGACCAGCCCTGGTATGGTTCAGCGTGTTACTCAACCACTCGCTAGACACGGGATAAACGTCTACGGATTGGTTACAGCGAGTTCGTCGATAAGGCTCTTCGTTTCGATGGCCGATAGAGATAAGTCTCTCGCACTTCTCCGAGAGGCGTTGATGGTGAGTAGTAGGAAGGAGGTGGGTTAAAATTGGGTAAGCATCTTAGGATCGCTAGGTTGACTAGAAATGGTAAGATGCTATGCATACCGATGGATCACGGCATCAGCATGGGTCCGGTCAAGGGTCTCGACACCATCTACACAACGATTCAGCAAGTCGCTGAGGGAGGAGCCTCAGCGATCCTCGTCCACAAGGGCATCCTTAAGGGTCTTCGAACTCATCCCGGCACTGGTATAATTATGCACCTCTCAGCCAGCACCGATATTGGGCCATCACCCAACCGTAAGATGATCGTTGCGGGTGTTGAGGAGGCGATTAGGCTGGGTGCTGATGCGGTCTCTGTGCATATTAACATAGGTTGCAAGGATGAGCCTGAGATGCTGCAGGATCTGGGGCTGGTTGCTGATGAATGTGACAGCTGGGGTATGCCTCTGATCGCTATGATGTATCCGCGGGGTGAGAACATAAAGAACCCATATGATCCAGATGTAGTTGCGCACGTGGCGAGGATCGGGGCGGAGGCTGGTGCTGACATCGTAAAGACCGTCTACACAGGCAGCCCTGAGACCTTCAGCAAGGTGGTGCGTGGATGCCCTGTCCCAGTAGTTATAGCTGGCGGCCCTAAGGTGAATAGTGATAGAGAGGTGCTGCTTATGGCTAAAGGTGCGTTGGACGCTGGAGCAATGGGTGTGACCTTCGGTAGGAACGTCTTTCAACACACTAATCCACGTGGTATAACGAAGGCTCTTAGCAGGCTTGTATTCGATGGTGTTGATGTTGATGAAGCGCTCAAGGCAGTGAATGAGTGAAATGTTCGAGAGCAAAGAGGTTATAATCGAGCCTACAGTCAAACCGAGCGACTTACCAAACTTCATAGAGGAGGCTAGAACCCTAGGTGTAAAGAAGTTCGTCTGCAAGCCAGTTGAGGGCTTGGATGCGGAGTTTCTTCAACCCTCTGAGTCAGCTCAAGAGGTTAGGGGACTGGTGCTAAGAAAGAGGGTTACGGATAGAGCAGATCTTGAGAAGGTCGTAGCGGATGCAAAGAGAGGCGCTAAAGCCGTGCTTGTCGAGACTGCTGACTGGAAGATCATACCTTTGGAGAATCTTATAGCTGAGCTTCAGTCAAGTGGCTGCAAGCTGTATGCTTATGCTTCTTCGCCTAGCGAAGTTAGGCCGCTGCTCGGTGTGTTGGAGCGTGGTGTGGATGGTGTTGTGCTTAGAACCTCTAGTCTTGAGGAGGTTAAGCAGACCCTTGACTATCTTAAGGCTGTCTCTTTTGTACGTCTGGTGCCTGCTGAAGTGCTTGAGGTTAGGGAGGCTGGTGTGGGTGAAAGGGTTTGCGTAGATACATCCTCCATGCTCAGCTTTGGTGAGGGGCTGCTCGTAGGGAGCAGATCTAACTTCCTCTTCCTAATCCACAACGAATCTTTGGGCTCGAAGTTTACGTCACCTAGACCGTTTCGGGTAAACGCTGGAAGCGTCAGCAGTTACATACTGATGCCAGACGGCAGAACAAAGTATCTGTCTGAGCTAGAAGCTGGGGACCAAGTGCTTGTAGTCAGCCCCAAGGATCCGCCTAGAGTAGCTACAGTGGGTAGGGTTAAGATAGAGCGTAGACCACTGGTCTTAGTTAAAGCCGCTTTTAAAGAGGAGGTTGGGAGCGTTCTTCTTCAGAACGCTGAGACGATAGCCTTGGTCTGTGATGATGGAAAGGTAAAGTCTGTGACCGAGCTCAAGCGTGGTGACCGTATACTCGCTAGTGTGGTGGAAGCCAAAGGTAGGCACTTCGGAGCAGCGGTTGACGAATACATCTTAGAGAAGTAGGTGTTGAATCTTAGGGATGAAGGTATGTGCTTCACTTAGCGCAAAAACCTATACTCTGCTTAAAAAGAAAGCTGAAACCGCTATAAAACTTGGTGCTGATCTGGTCGAGCTCAGACTCGATTATCTCCATACCTTTAGCGCTGAGAAGCTGAGGGATGTTATTAGGGGTATTGAGGGTAGGTGCATCCTAACCCTCAGATCTAGCAAAGAGGGTGGACGCTTTAGAGGCGGTGAAGCGAAGCGTATACAGCTACTCTACCACCTAATAGACCTTAAGCCAGCCTACATCGATATAGAATTGGAGACTGTGAAGAGGGAGAAGAAGCTAGCAGAGGTTCACGCAGAAACCACGTTAATAGTTTCCAAGCACAGCTTCACCGACACACCCAACCAATCTACCCTAAGCAGATGGGTGGGAGAAGTTTTGAGCTATGGAGGCGTGGGTAAGGTCGTAACTACAGCAAGGAGGTTCGAAGATAACCTTAGAGTTATGGAGGTGCTGAAGCAAGCGCCAAAAGGTAGGCTCATAGCGTTCTGTATGGGTGAGTTGGGTCTCATCTCTAGGGTGCTCGCTCCGATGCTAGGTTCCCCCATTGTTTATACCTGCTTAAAGGAGGCTACCGCTCCAGGGCAGATAGAGTTAAGTGAGGCGCTGAGGTTTTATCGTGTGATAGGTTATGAAGATCGACGCTAAAACCAAGATCTATGGGTTAGTGGGGCATCCGTTAGAGCATACAGCCTCCCCAGCCATGCATAACGCAGCCTTTAGAGCACTCGGTCTGAACGCGGTCTACCTCGCCTTCGACATAGATCCTATGGTGTTTGAGGATGCTATAAAGGGTTTGAAGGCGCTTAGGGTGGGTGGCTTCAACGTCACAATACCCTATAAGGAGAGGATTATACCGCTGCTAACACACCTAGACTCATCTGCTGCTAAGGTTGGTGCGGTCAACACGGTCAAGTTAGATGGCAGCTCACTCAAAGGCTATAATACTGATGTGATCGGCTTCTTAACCCCACTCCTAGAGCTCGATCTTAAACTAAATGAGATCACAGCTCTGATACTGGGCGCTGGAGGCGCAGCGAAGGCTTGTGTAAGAGCGCTCCTCGACGCTGGGTGCAGAGAGATCATTATACTCAACAGAAGCTTAGAGCGAGTTTTCAACCTACTCAAACAACACAACAACACCAAACTGAAGGCGGGGCCCCTCAACGAAGAGAGCTTGAAAGAAGCGCTCAGCAGAGCTAGATTGGTGGTCAACACAACCCCTGTCGGCATGTACCCAAATGTAGATGAGTCGATTATACCTAAGGTTCTTCTGAGAAGCGATCTAATCGTCTACGACCTAGTCTACAGACCGGTAGAAACCAAGCTCATTAGAGAAGCGAAGGAGGTTGGTGCAACCACAATCTCTGGCTACAAGATGTTACTTGAGCAAGCAGCAGAATCCTTCAGAATCTGGACCGGGCTCGAGCCCCCAAAGGATGCTATGCTCAAGGCCTTAAAGCTGGAGCTCGGTGTTGAGGATGTGGGGTAGGGCTGAAGCACACGGCGCAATCTCTGTTGTGAACGCTGTTGCAACTGGTCTAGGCTGCTCGCTTGGTATAGGCTTAAGGATTGAAGCTGAGGTCAAGATAATCGAGGGGGCTGATGGTGTAGAGGTTAGATTAGAAGGGGTAGAGCACCAACCCAGCGATCTAGAATCCTCTAAGATCATGGCGCAAGCGATAATAGAGGCTCTAGCAAAAAGAAGGGTTGGCGCAGAGGTCACAACATACTCAGAGATACCCTTGGCAAGAGGTCTTAAGAGCTCAAGCGCAGCTGCTAATGCCATCGCCCTAGCAGCCAAAGCAGCTCTGGGTGTAGGGGTTGATGATTTAGAGCTCGTCAAGATAGGTGTTAACGCTGCGATCAAAGCGAAAGTAACCATAACAGGCGCTTTTGACGATGCGTGCGCAAGCTACTTCGGCGGCTACTGCCTCACAGACAACACAAACCTCAAGCTTCTGAGAAGAGAAGAGGGGCCTGAAGACCTAGAGGTGGTGATATATGTGCCCGAAGAAAGATTGGACAAGCAGAAGATAAACAAGCAGATCATAGAGTGCTTCAAACCCTTCGCTCTGCAAGCATTCAAATTAGCTTCAGAAGGAAGATACCTAGAAGCCCTAACCATAAACGGACTAATCTACTCAGCAGCACTAGGCTTGGAGGTAAGGGCTGCAGCAGAAGCTATAAAACACGGCGCTTTAGCCGCAGGGCTCTCAGGAACAGGGCCAGCGGTATCTGCGCTCTGTAAAAGTGAGTATGTGAATGAGGTGGTTTCGGCGTTGCGGAGCCTAGGCGGCAAGGTTATCTTAACTAAAGTCAATAATAGGCGGGCGAGGGTGCTGGCTAGTGGTTAAGGTTAGCGTATATCCTTCAGTAGTTAATGGTTTTGTTGAAGCACCGCCCAGCAAGAGCTACACACATAGAGCGGTTATACTGGCAGCACTCAGCGAAGGCATCTCAAAGATCAACAGACCCCTATTGGCTAGAGATACGAATGCAACGATAGAAGCTGCAAGAGCATTCGGCGCCGAAGTAACCAAGCAAGGCTTTTCTCTATCAGTTAAGGGTGTGGATCGTCCTCAGACACCAGAGGATGTAATAGACGCAGAGAACTCCGGGACAACCATCAGAATAATGACCTCAGTAGCAGCCCTAACCCCTAGTGGGTACACCGTGCTAACTGGAGACAGCAGCTTAAGGCAGAGGCCGATGCAGCCGCTTCTAGACGCTCTAACGCAGCTAGGTGTGAGATGCTGGTCGACAAGACTTAACGGTAAACCACCTATCGTGGTGCAGGGTGGGGGTATAAGAGGTGGTGTCGCTGTGATAAGGGGAGATATTTCATCGCAGTTCATCTCCTCCCTACTTATAGCAGCACCGCTCGCTGACAGTGACACAACCATTCAAGTGGTTGGTAATCTGGTTTCAAGACCATATGTTGAAGCCACCCTCCACACCATCCGTGAATTCGGCGGCAAGATAGCAAGCCCTAGAGAAGGGGTCTTCCACATACCACATGGTCAAAGATACACACCTACAGAAGTGGATGTGCCGGGAGACTTCAGCTCAGCAGCCTTCATACTAGCCTCAGCGGCTCTTACAGGGGGTGAAGTCGAAGTCGGTAACCTCTCCTTGCAACAACCACAAGCAGACAGCCGCATCCTAGAGATACTGCAAGAGCTCGGTGCTGAAGTAGAGGTTAAGGAGGGTGCTGTTAGGGTTAGGGGCTCCAAAGATATGCTGAAAGGCGGGGTATTTAACCTATCAGACAGCCCAGACCTTCTACCAGTAGTCGCTGTGTTGGGGTTGAGATGTAGAGAAGGTGTGGAGGTAAGGGGGGTGGCGCACGCCAGATTCAAAGAAACAGATAGGCTTACCGTGTTGGCTGAGGAGTTGAGTAAGATGAATGCTGAGGTAACGCTCTATGAAGACGGCTTAAAGATTAAGGGAGGCACGCTTAAGAGGTGCACACTTGACTCAAGGGGTGACCACCGCCTATTCATGGCCTTCTGCTTAGCCGGATTAGCAACACAAAGCGGATGTGAAGTATTAGGCGCTGAAAGTGTTGATGTCTCATACCCAACCTTCATAGAGGATATGAGGAAGATAGGTGCTTCTCTGGAAGTGGAGGAAAATGCCAGCCAACCTATTAGGTGAGCGCTTCGCAGTTATGAGCTTCGGCGAAAGCCACGGTAGGTGTGTAGGGGCGGTCATAGATGGCTGCCCAGCCGGGTTACCCATAGAGGTAGAGGAGATTCAGCGCGAAGTCGACCTTAGAAGACCGAGCAGCACCATATCAACAGCAAGAGCAGAAGCAGACCGAGTAGACATCCTCTCAGGCGTCTTTAACAACAGAACAACAGGCGCACCCATCTGCATGGTAGTCTGGAACCGCGATGTTGATTCAACACCCTATGATGAGATCAAGGACACACCAAGGCCTGGGCATGCGGATTACCCTGCGCGTGTAAAGTATCTGGGGTTTGAGGACTATAGAGGGGGTGGGCGCTTCTCAGCAAGAGTAACTGTTGGGTTTGTGATGGCCGGGGCTGTAGCAAAGAAGCTGCTGCGAAGATGCTTAGGCGTGCGTATAATAGCCTACACAAAAGAGATCGCAGGCATAAAAGCGTCTGATATGAGCTTAGATGAGATAGAGCGGCGTAGGTACCTTAATGAAGTCAGATGCCCGGATGAAGAAGCGGCGAAACTCATGAGGGAGAAGATACTTGAGGCTAAAGAAGAGGGGGATAGTGTAGGCGGCATCGTGGAATGCATAGTGGATGGCTTAAGGGCTGGTGTAGGAGAGCCCATATTCAGCTCATTAGACAGCGAGCTGAGCAAAGCAATATTCTCGATACCCGCGGTTAAAGGTGTAGAGTTCGGCTTAGGCTTCCAAGCAGCAAGAGTCAAAGGCTCAGAAGACAACGACGAATACACCATCCGAGACGGAAAGATCGTAACCTTAACCAACCGCTCAGGTGGAGTGCTCGGTGGGCTATCAACTGGTATGCCACTTATATTTCGAGCAGCCTTCAAACCCCCATCATCCATAGCAAAGAAGCAGAAGACAGTCGATCTCAAAACTATGAAGGAAGTGGAGATCACGGTAAAGGGGCGCCACGACCCCTGTGTTGTCCCGAGAGCTGTCCCTATAGTTGAGGCGGTAACAGCGATAGTCTTGGCAGACCTAGCTTTAAGAGGCGGGTACATACCAGCGGTACTAGAAAAGTGAGCCCCTTTGGATGATAGTAAACGGCTTAAAGAAATCAGAGAGCAGATAGCTGAAAAGACACGTATAATCGCTGAAGCATTCTGCCAAAGGACCCTCCTAGCGAGTGAGATGGCGTCTCTAAAAGCGAAGCTCAACCTACCTATTGATGATTACCACGTGGAGAAGAATCTGGCTAAGCAGATTAGAGAAATATGTACCAAATACGGCTTAGATCCAACCAAGGGGATTAGGCTCCTCAACCTACTTATCTCAGAGTCGATAGCCTTACAGAAATCAGTATACAAACCTCTAATCACATCAACAACCGTGTTTGAAGAAAGTAGACGCCTAGAGGAACAGGGTTCAAAGGTAATACATTTAGAAGTTGGTGAACCCGACTTCGGCCCACCCCAAAGAGTGATAGATGCTATGATCAAAGCGCTTAAAGAGGGGCGTACACACTACACCTCAAAGTATGGTCTACCTGAGTTAAGAAGAGCTCTAGCGGAGAAGATGAGCGAAAGATGGGGAGCCTCCATCAAACCAAACGAGGTCCTAATTACAGTGGGTGGGAGAGCGGCTCTAGCCCTCGCGTTATCAGCCACCTTAAAGCTAGGTGACTCAGCCATAATCATCGAACCTGCTTGGCCAGCCTATAAGAGATGCGTCGAATCACTTGGGTGTAGAGCTAGAGTCGTGCAAACAACACTTGAAAATAGGTGGGAGCCTGATGTAAACGAAATAGAAGAGTTGATAGATGGAATAACGAAGGTCATCATTCTAAATTCGCCTAACAACCCAACAGGCAAGGTTTTGGATAGAGGAACCGTCGAATCGATAATAGAGGTGGCGGCCAAACATAACATAACCATATTGAGTGACGAAGCATACGCTGAGTTCTCATACAAGGACCGCTACAGCCTATTAGCAGAAGACTGCGACAAGATAGTAATAGGCACATTTTCTAAGGCCTGGGGTATGACAGGCTTCAGACTCGGCTATCTAATCACATCAGCTGAGCGCTGCGCTGCTATCGCAGACCTCGCCGGAGAACTCTACACTTGCGTACCAGAGCCGATTCAGCTGGCTGGCTTAGCTGCGCTAGAATGCTTTGACGAAGTCAACACATATGTGGCAGAGATGAAGAAGAGGCGTGACCTCATAATATCACTTCTCAAACCTCTACCTATCGAGTTTAGGGAGCCTGAAGGCGCCTTCTACATCTTCTTCAAACTTAGGGGCGAAATGCGTGGTGAAGAGTTTGTTGAGCAGATGCTTGAGAAGCAGCGAGTAGCCCTAACACCAGGTTCTAGTTTCGGAAACTATCCTCAATTCGTTAGGCTATCGTTCTGTAGACCAGAAGAAGAGCTACGTGAAGGCGTAGCGAGGATGCGTGAGATGCTGTGAATATAGCTATAGTAGGCGCCGCAGGCAACATGGGTAGGTGGTTTACCAACTACTTCATCAGAAAGGGGTATAGCGTTAGGGTCTATGATAAGAGAAGGAAAGATGCAGAAGCCTTAGCGAAGGAGGTTGGAGCAGAATATACGCCTACTCTAAAGCGGTGCATTCAAAATTCTGACGTTATATTCCTCTCAATACCTATAGAGGCTACACCACAGACACTAGGGAAGATAGGGAGAAGCGTAGAAAGTAGTGCGTTGCTCGTTGAAATCTCCTCTCTAAAGAGCCCTGTAATTTCAGCGTTAAGAAGACTGCCTAAACAAATTACGCCTCTCTCATTACACCCCCTATTTGGCCCAGGTCTGTCTGATCTAAAGTTCGGGCGTATAATCGTGGTTAAGGTGAATGATCTAGACCGTGAAGCTGAGTTAGCTAAACACCTCTTCCCAGAAGCAAGTTTTGTGGAGTGTGATGTAGAAGAGCACGATAGGATGATAGCTTACTCTCTAACTCTACCTTACTTCATGAACCTCGCTTTTGGCCTCTCTCTATCAGATGTTGACGTGGCTAAGCTACGGCAGTTTGCTGGCACTACGTTAACTGTTCAACTCGATCTATTAGAGGCGATCATTCAGAGCAGCAGAAATTTGATTTCAACACTTGTAGTAAAGAACCCCTACTCGCGTGAAGTAGTTAACCACTATCTTAAAGCTGCGGAAAAACTCAGCCAATACGTAAAAAGAGAAGCGGGGTTGGAGAAGATTGTAAGCAGGTTGGAGAAGGAATTATCTTCAGACCAAGCGTACTCGAAAGCCTACCAAAACATATATAGATTAACTGAGAAGAGCCGTTAAGAAGCAGATAGTCAAAGGCGCAGCCCAAAAGATTGGGCGAACTCTTCGAAGCGAGAATATGCTATAAGGAACTGGCGCCCTTGATCGCTGATCCTGTATCTTACACCTCTCTTTGCGTAGACCTCCTCAATAAGCCCACACTTGACCAAATCTTTTAATAAGCGGCTTAAACGTGAGTACGAAATATTACCCTTCCGAAGCAGGGTTGTTATACCGACCCCTTTTTCTGAATCAGCATCCTTGGCGATTGTGAGAATATCGACGACTATTCTTAAAGAGTTTCTATACACCATCTTTAACAACCACCCTTCAGTGAAGCAAACTTAACTATCGGTGCTAATAGAGTTGAGAACCCTACCAACTTTAACACCAAAGATGTAGAATACCAAAACGGCCAAGATAACTCGACATAGCTTATCCACCTCAGAAGCTCACTTACAGCAAGGAAAATAAGACCAAAAGATAGCGCCAACGTCTCAACCCTCCTTGTCCTCACATACGCTATAGCGGTTTCTACTGACGCATATACTAATAGGTAAAAAGAAATAGACTTTAAAGCAGCTGAAATTTGAACAACGGGTAGGCTTAATGGGAGGATGAGTGGCATAATCGAAGCCCTCTGAACAGCCCTAACGTTGAGTATATATGAGAAAGCTAAGAAGAAGAAACCTAAGGTCTGTAAGAAATTCGAGGCGATTGTAAAGAAGGCTGTTGCAAGAGCGAGAATAGGAAGTACGCCAACATACCCAAATATAGCAAGCGATTCGCAGATAAAGCCTAGGAAGAGGAGAATAAATGCAGCGGCAAGTCTCAGTAAAGCCGGGCTACCTGTCTCCCTATATCCAGTCAACGAAATATAGCCTATGACTAGCCCTATAAATGCTCCGACTAGAACCAGCACACCCTCAGCGATAAGTAGGGCAAGCAACGCCTCAGGCTCCTCTATCTACTATGAAGGAGGGGTTATTAAAGCCTTCTTTGCCTAACAACCTAGACAAGCAGCTCAGCTAACTGGGCTCCCGCCCCAAACCACCTTAAAAATTTTTATACCCTTTTATCTTATCATCTACACTAGTAAGATGGCAGGGTCAAAAGATAATCATGTACCCACTACTCAAAATGTGGGTCTACTGGTGGTGTGATGGTCGAAACCTGTAGTAAATGTGGATTACCCCGTGATCTCTGTGTCTGCGAGGAACTTAACAAACAAGAAAGTAGGATAATCATTCGGTTAGAGATGCGGCGCTTCAGAAAACCGACTACGATGATAGAGGGTCTTAATATGAAGCAATCAGAATTAGAGAAGCTTGCGCAGAGCCTTAAAACGAAGCTAGCCTGCGGCGGTACGGCGAAGGACGGATACGTACTTCTACAAGGAGACCATAGAGAAGCTGTAAAAGAAGAACTGATAAACATGGGTTTCAATAAATCATCGATAGAAGTGCAGTAGTGAACACTTTGGGTGGAGAAGAGAAGATAGGGCGGCTGGTTAGGAGATCCCCCGCTAGCTTATCAACTAAGCTCTGCCCTAAATGCCTTAACCCTCTTAAGCCGTTATCGCAGCTCAGCGGGTGGCTAATCCACGACTACTATTATTGCGAAGCTTGCGGTTATTCGGGTGTTGTTGCGTTTGAGGCGGTTGAGGATGAGTGTAATGAGTAGCCTATATGCCCCAACTTAACTTCATTCGAACAGCGGCTAAAGTAGTATTTTTAGCCCTACTCCTCATCTTCTTAATCTTTTTCACAATCTCCTTTCCACTAGGTGCTTACGTATCTCTTACTTTCCATAACAGAGAAGCCCCTCAGACTATAAAGACCCTACCCTTTTTTGTCTTCGGCTTAGCCGTGCCAATTAGAGCAACTATAGACGCCTTAACCCTATTTACCCTACTCTTAGTATTCTACTTCTTGCTCGTCTATCTTGCTGCTACGGGGCCTTTAGCAAATCTTTACCAAACGCTGAAGACAGTATACTACAAAGGAATCTCCTCTGTGCTTGGCAACACACTTACCACAGTAAGCACAATCTTCGCTCCACTTCTGTTGGTAAATGTGGGGTTAGAATATTTACAAAGCCTCTTCGGTGTAGCTACCGGAGCGCTCCCTAGAAGCGAGCCGTTGATCGACTTCGCTCTACTCACGTACGCGCCTCTTGCTGAAGAATTCGGTTTCAGATTGACGTTGATCGGAGTAATATCTTCTTTGTTTCGTCTCCCGCACAGTGGTTTTAAATCTGCCCTCTATACACTATGGCGCCCCTCTGCCTCTCTCAACACCAAAAGTTCACAAATCAAAGTGCTTTTAAATTCGTTGATAATATTCTCCGCCCTTATCTTTGGTTTAGCGCACGTATTTTATGGGGGAGGGTGGGAGCTCGGTAAGGTCTTGCCTGCTTTTGTGGCTGGCTTATGCTTGGGTTGGCTATATGTTAAATGGGGTTTCCACGCAGCGGTCCTCCTTCATCTCCTCTTCAACTACTTCTTTGGCACTTTTGACTACTTTGCTGAATTAGCGGGCTCAACACTCCTTGCCGATGCTGTGTCGATTACACTTTACTTGTTCGGTGCGGTAGTGCTTGTTTGGCTCGTCTTAAGATTAAGCTCTCTCATCAAGGAGTAGGAAGGATTAAATCTGGATAGGAAGGAAAGCTAGTTGCGAGTCAGATTGTGTGTCCTAGGTAAGGATAAACTATTAGCTCTAATTGAAGAGAATAAATGTATCTACCCATTTGACAGAGCCCTATTGGATGGCGACGGATACGTCTTAACCGTAAAAGAGGAGACCACCCTAAACTACTTAGAACATAAGAACCTCATATCCTATGAGATTGTCTTTACCCCACCAAATATAGTAGCCCACTTGACAGCAAAGAGCAGATATGGTAGGATGGGTCTATCATTCCTTAATGCAGCAAAGGTTCACAGCGGGTTTATAGGCAGATTAGCGCTGGAATTAGTAAATCTAAATAATGAGCGAATACCCATAACTATTAAGAGAGGAGATCCACTAATGCACATAGAGTTTATGACAAGGGAAGGAGAACCATCACCCTATATGGGTGAGTACCTCTTCCAATACATGTCTGATGAAGAGGTCGCCCTGTATCTCGACCTAATAAATAAAAAGTTTCCAAACCTCTACCCACCAGGTTTCTTAGAAAAGAAGGCTAGGAATCGAATATTAGTATCGGAGATTTAGGAGGGAGAAGCGTGGTTAGATCAGAGCGCAGCGGTCCAATAAGCGGTAAACAACATACTGTTATGATCTCTCGGCTTGCTTCAGAGCTTCAGAAAACGATCAACACGGGGTTGGCTTCAATAAGAGTTATGAAGCAAGTCGATGAAGTCGTTAAATCTAACCTTGAGCGGAGGATATCTGCCGTGCTCAAGAAGCTTGATAAGCTTCTAAACAGCAACGCTAGATCTGAGCTTGGAACTAGAGTAGGTCTGCTCTACGTTAAGTTAGTGTCTTTGCAGGAGCTTGTAAAGGGCGGTGAGGAAGGTTATCGTCTTGCTTGCTCACCTAAGGGTAAAGTCAACGTCTCTATGATCAAGGAGCTTCTTAAGATTGATGATGAAATAGCGCAATTTATAAACACCCTCTATGAGTTAATCCCCCAGAGATCTAGAATTAGAGAAGAAAGTTTGAGGGAAGCAGAAGAAATCGTTGAAGATCTATTCTCTCTACTACAAAGAAGGCAGAAGCTGGTAGCGGAGGTTAAGCAAACTAGAGGTTAAGAGCGGCTTTAAGACCTTTGTATCTGTTTCTAATAGTAACTTCTGTTACACCAGCGGCTTCAGCGACATCCTTCTGTGTTTTGTTTTCGCCTTCCAGCACGCAAGCTACATAGAGGGCTGCCGCCGCCAAACCCATCGGGTCTTTTCCAGCCGATGTTCTTGTTTCCGCAGCTTTACGGAGGATTTCGATCGCTCTCCTCTTAGTCTTCTCTGATAATCCAGCCTTACTCGCTATTCTTGAGACACACTTTATTGGGTCTACGACTGGCATCTTAAGATCCAGCTCTCTTAACAGGAGCCGGTAACATCTTGCTATATCCTTCTTCTTCACATTGCTTACTTGAGCCACATCTTTGAGGGTTCTAGGTGTCTCGGTTTCTCTACAAGCTGCGTATAAGGCGGCTGCGATTAATGCTGAAATAGATCTTCCTCTGACTAAACCTTTCTCTAAGGCCTTTCGGTAGATATAGGCTGCCTTCTCTATGACCGCATCGCTAACACTGAGCTTATCTGCTAACCTATCAAGTTCACTGAAGGCTTGCCTAAGGTTGCGGTCTATGGGCTCGTGTACTTGGCTCCTACCGTCCCAGGTTCTCAGCCTCTCTATCGTAGCCTTCATTGAAGCGGGTAAGGCTTTGCCTGATGCATCCCGATCCTCAACACCGATCATAGTGGCTAGCCCCATATCGTGCATAGCAAGGGAGGACGGCACGCCAGCTCTACTTCGGCTCTCCTTTTCTTCTTTTGAGAAGGCTCTCCATTCTGGTCCGAGTTCCTCTATTTTCTCTTTAACTACGTAACCGCAGTTGCTGCAGAAGAGTTCGCCTCCCGCGGTATCCATGACCATCGGTCCCTTTCCACACCTAGGGCATCGGTCTGTAGACTGCCGTAGCCTATATAGGTTCGCGAACTCCTTGTTTTCACTCATTTCGCTCACCAAAAGACTTTTATCCAGCTGTAAGATAGGTAGTAACCTGTTAATAAACTTTGCTAAATATTGTTAATAGAGGTACATACACCGCCACTCCTCTTAAAGACAACAGAGTAACACTTAACAAACATTAGCACAGTGTGTAACATCAAACCCCCAACAAAATGGTGGACCGGGGGGGATTTGAACCCCCGACCTCCCGCGTGCGAGGCGGGCGTATGTACCAGCTTAAGCAGCTGCTCATACCACTGAACTACCGGCCCAACTTCTGATTAAGGGTTTAAAGCACAGCCCAACACTTTGCTCCTCATCCCAGCGTGGATTGGTCAGATCGCCCGTCGATTGGTTGGGCTGCGCCTCTCCCCATAACCCTATATGATATAGAGGGATATTACGGTTATTGGTAGCTTGGTGAGTATGGCGTTTAAGGTGTTTGCTGATAGGTTGGCATAAGACTTATTTTTGGTAAGCGTCAAGTCTTTTCAAATCTATACGTCTATATTACTCACATTTTAGATAACTCCTTTTTCTTTTAACCGATTTATTTCGTGAGTGCTCATATTTAATAGATTTTTTAGGACTTCTTCTGTATGCTGCCCTAGTAACGGTGGTGGAGACCGCACCTGTAATTGTGTTTCTGAGAATTTAATAGGTATCCCGATCTGCTTGATCTTATCCACCTTTGGATGCTTAATTTCGATTAACATGTTCCTCTCAAGGATTTGAGGGTCTTCGAATACCTCGTCTACCGTATTTAGTGGGCCGCAAGGCACATCACTCTCCAGAAGGATCCTTATCCATTCATCTCGTCTCTTCGTTAGGAAGATTTCGTTGAGTAAGGAAACCAATCTCTCCCTATTTTGAACTCTCTTCTCGTTTGTTGCAAACTCTGGGTCGTGGATCAGCCTTTCTAAACCGATAGCGTGACAAAACCTCTTCCAAATCTCATCGTTACCAACAGCTAACACCAGATATTTTTCATCAGCAGCTTTAAAGCATTGGTAGGGGGCGATATTCGGATGCGCAGAACCCATACGTTTAGGAGAAACACCAGTCGCAAAGTAATTTGCAGCAACGTGTGTAAGCAGCGAAACAGCTGAATCTAGAAGAGAAATGTCAATCCACTGCCCTTTTCCCGATTTTTCACGCGCTATGATGGCTGAGAGTATGGCGATAGCAGCATACAGACCAGCACTTAGATCCGCTATTGACACACCCACTTTAACTGGTGGTCGACTATCTTCACCTGTGACGCCCATTATCCCACTCATCCCTTGGATGATTATATCATAGGCTGGGCGGTTTCTGTACGGTCCGGTGTGACCAAAACCCGATATGGAGCAATAGATTATGCGCGGATTTATCTTGCTGATTTTTTCGTAGTGAATCCCAAGTCTCTCAGCAACGCCTGGTCTGAAATTCTCCAGAAAGACGTCAGATTTCTCAACTATTTTATATAAAATTTCTCTTCCTTCCTCGGTTTTCAAGTTTATCGTAACACTCTTCTTATTACGGTTTACGCTGAGGAAGTATGCACTTTCGCCGCAGATAAATGGAGGGCCCCAAGATCTTGCTTCGTCACCTCTTCCTGGGATCTCTACTTTAATTACCTCAGCTCCTAAATCCGCAAGAATCATGGAGCAGAAGGGGCCGGCTAGATCGCGTGATAAATCTAAGATGCGTATGCTATCTAATGGTAAAGCCAAGGCACCACACAGCTACCAGTATCCTTGACCTTTTAGCCTCCGTTTTTAATTTTTTCGATGGGACGAGTGGTGAAAACAGATTGAGAAATTTCATAAAAGTTTAATATATTCGCTTATCTACCATAGAATAAGCTTACACCCGACTGAAAGGTTGTGAAGAGGGTGTAAGTGGGTGATCAAATATGGGAAAGAGGAAGGTGATAAGTGAAGAGGAGTTAAAGGAGATGGTCTATCCTAGTGAAGGGGAGGTACTTGGTAGAGTGATTAAAAGGCTTGGAAGCGACCTTATGCTCGTTAAATGCGCTGATGGTAAGACTAGGATCGGTAGGATAAGAGGGAAGCTTAAGCGTAGGATATGGGTAAGGGATAACGATGTAGTTTTGGTAGCGCCTTGGGACTTTAAGAGCGATGAGCGTGGGGATATTATCTGGCGCTATACCGTAGCTCAAGTAGACCTCTTAAAGTCCCAAGGGTATCTACCGTTGGACCTCTGAGATGAGGATAGATGTGGGGCGAGGGAGACTTTCCAGAGGAGGTAAGGGCGAGGATACTGGAGTATGAGAAGAAGAGTAGATACCTTAGAAAGCGCTCAGAAGACTATGAGGTGGTAGAAGATGTCTTCGATAAAAGCACCAAGATGGCGCTCTACAAGCTTATCAACAAAGGGGTGCTTCACATACTCTTGGGCGTAGTCAAGACTGGCAAAGAGTCAAGGGTCTATTGGGGTAAGAAGGCTGATGGCACAGATGTTGCAGTGAAGATTTACTTGACCGTGGCTTCGGAGTTTAAGAGGCGCCTACCCTACATAGAAGGCGACCCAAGGTTTGCTGATGTAGGCAGGGGTATACATGATGTAATTGAGGTTTGGGCTAGAAAAGAGTACCGTAATTTAACTGAAGCTTATGAGGCGGGTGTTAAGGTTCCTCAGCCTTTCGGTTTGAAACGCAATGTACTTGTTATGCAGTTTATAGGGGAGAACGGCACACCAGCCCCAACTCTGAGAGAGGTTGAGGAGGTTACGCAGAGAGATTACCGCATGATCATAGAGCAAGTACGTTTACTTTATCAGAAGGCAGAGTTGGTGCACGCGGATCTCTCTGAGTATAACATCTTTAAATGGAGAGGGGAGGTCATCTTATTTGACTTTGGTTCTGCGGTAAGCGTAGACCACCCTAATGCAGATGAATTTCTACTACGTGACTTGGAGAATCTGAATCGATTCTTCGACAAAAATGGTGTGAGGACGTTGCGGCTACAAACCTTGCTCAAAAAAGTGAAGGGCTAATGAGCTTTGAACAGACGCTAAAGATACCTTTGGATCGCATAGGTGTGCTGGTAGGTAAGCAAGGTTCGACGAAAGCAGAAATAGAGAAGACTTGTAATGTCTCTCTCGACGTTGACAGCAAGACTGGAGAGGTTACTGTAAGGCTGAAGGGTTCGGTTGAGGAGGCGGAGCCATTTAAGGCGGTAGCCATAATAAATGCTATAGGTCGAGGGTTTTCGCCGCAAAGAGCGTTTAAGCTCTTGAGCGATAACTGCATACTTGAAACCATAGACCTTCGTGAATATGTTGGCAGATCTAAAGACGCGCTAACTAGAATAAAGGGTAGAATAATTGGGTTACGTGGCAAAGCTAGGAGGGTAATAGAAGAACTCACGGGGACTGAGATCTCTGTTTATGGCCACACCGTAGCCATCATAGGTGAGCCCGAAGGGGTTAAACTTGCATCAGAAGCTGTGAAGATGCTAGCATCTGGTAGTCAACACAGCACAGTTTATAGGATGCTGCAGAGAGCTAGGCAGCAAGCAAAATTTGAGCGCCTGAAGCTATGGGAGGAGGAGTAGGTGGCTAAGAGAGAGACGCTCTTCAAGGAAATCTCGCCTAGTGAATTCTTCTACCGTAATAGAGATCTTGCTGGTTTTAGCAACCCTAGCAGAGCCCTCTACTCAGCGACAAGAGAACTTGTTGAGAACGCGTTAGATGCTTGTGAAGCAGCAGAGGTACTACCCGATATATTCGTGAGAATAACTCCCGCTGACCTAGATGGCACATTAACAGACCCGAAACCCTACATACTGAAGGTTCAAGATAATGGACCTGGTGTTGAGCCGAAGTACGTACCGGACGCTTTTGCCCGCATATTCTACGGGAGTAAGTTTCAGCTCAAGCAGTCTAGAGGTATGTTTGGTATGGGTGCTACGATGGCTATCCTATACGGGCAGGTTACTACAAACAAGCCCGTTTTAGTTACGACTTCCGTGGATGGTGAAAAAGCGTACACGTTTGAGTTGATGATCAACATACACGACAATACACCACTTGTGCTTAACAAATCGGTTAAGCCGGCTCTCGGCAAAACAGGGGTGTCTGTGCAGATCACATTAGAAGGCGATTATGGCAGAGCCGGATTAAAGATACAAGAATATTTTAAGCAGACGGCGCTTGTAACACCTTACGCTAATATTCTCTTCATCGACCCTAGTGGTAGGCCCTTCTTTTATGAACGAGTAACAGAGAAGATGCCGAAGCCAGCAAAAGAGACGCTCCCACACCCCTTGGGCATAGATCTAGAAGCTCTTAAGAGGCTTCTTAGAGAATCTAAGGAAAACACATTAAAGAAGTTCCTTTCAAAGAACTTTCATAGGGTTGGTGACCGCATCGCAGAAGACTTTCTAAGATACGCTGGTCTAGACCCCAATAAGAAACCCAAAGATTTGACTAACGATGAGATAACTAGGCTTGGGAACGCTCTACATTCCTACGATAAGTTCTTACCACCAGATTCTAGATGCCTATCACCTCTAGGTGAGGAACTACTTGCCGCAGGTATCGAAAAAGAGCTTCAACCAGAGTTTATAGCGGTGGTGCAGAGACCTCCTTCAGCATACTCCGGCTTCCCCTTTATTGTTGAGGTTGGTCTAGCCTATGGTGGGAAGAATGTTGAGCCTGGATTGAAGCTTCTTAGGTTTGCTAATAGAATCCCGCTTCTATATGATGAGGCTAACGATGTATCTTGGAAGGTGGTTAACGAGGAGATAGATTGGAAGAGGTATAAGATTCCGCAGGACGCGCCCCTAACCATCGTAACACACGTATGCTCAACGAAGGTGCCTTATAAGACTGTGGGAAAAGAGTATCTCGCCGACAGACCTGAACTCGAGAGGGAGTTAAAGAATGGGTTAAGGGAGGTCCTTAGAAGACTTAGCGCATACCTTTCCAGAAAGAGTACGCTTGCATTTGTCAAGAAGAAAATGAATATATATGAAAAGTATTTGCCTCTGATTGCGAGGTTTTCAGCCGAACTTATTGAAGCACCTAGACCGCCAAATTATAGGAAGCTGCTTAAGAAGAGTATAAAGGAGCCTTTCTTTGAGGAGAGTGAAAGGCCTACAAAGGGAGAGGAGGAAGTTAATTACGTTGAGGAAGTGGTGAAATTTGAGCAGCGAAAGCTCGAAGACTACAGCTAGTAAGAGGAAGGCTGAGGTAAAGAAGCTGCTTTATGAGCTAGGTCGGATGGTTTATGAAGATATTGAGAATGAGAACTTCCCTGAAGTAAGCTTGGCCAGTAGATCGGTCAGTAACATAGTTTATGATGAGCGGCTTAGGCAATATGTGCTTGGTCCAGCTAGGATAAAGAGGTCAGCCCATAACATTAAGCATATTCGTTCATTTACTCAGCTGATCTGGCTTGCTTCTTTCGTAAAGAAGCTCGTTGAGACGTCGAAGACGTCTACACTTAGAGACGTCTTTTACTCGGCCCAAGCTTATGGTGTGGATTTTACCGATCAGTCTGAGTCTGATGAGATAATAACTGATTTAGAGGTTCTGCTATCTAAGGCTAGAGAAGACTTTAATGTGTACCCTGAGGAGCGTTCTGCAATATTCGGTGATCTGACGATAGAATATACTGTGCCGGGTTATGAGGGTAAGCGCCTAAACTTAGCTTCACACCCCGACGGTTACCTTATCGGCCCTAGTCTTAGCACAGCTGAGTTTGTTGACACTTCAGCGGAGATGGTGATAGCTATTGAGAAGGGCGGGATATTTACTAGGTTTGTTGAGGAGAATGTGCATAAACGGTTTAAAGCGTTGATCGTTGACACAGCTGGTCAACCTCCTAGATCCACACGATATATGTTAAGAAGACTGAATACTGAGCTAAAGCTTCCAGTGTATATTCTTACAGATGGCGATGTTTATGGCGAGCATATCGCTATGGTCATAGTCTCTGGGTCTGTTGGTGCTGCTCATCTACAAGATCTGACGGTTCCTGATGCTAAGTGGATAGGGGTTTGGGGTACAGATATAGTTAGGTAC
>Ga0197143_1000481_pt1 | contig 43514 bp, 35 predicted proteins | sample GBS70_MetaG_FD_148603 | JGI IMG/M metagenome (GOLD analysis project Ga0197143, IMG submission 148603) | Sediment microbial communities from Great Boiling Springs, Gerlach, Nevada, United States - GBS 70_MetaG | ecosystem: Environmental > Aquatic > Thermal springs > Hot (42-90C) > Sediment... | reverse complement strand
AACTTCTTGTGCTCTTCTTACTACTATATTCCATTTTCCATTTTTAAAAGCTGTCTCTGCTTCACTATAATAAGTTTCAGCATCATCAATCAATTTGTTACCACCTTCAAAGTTCTTCATATTTTTATCTCAACCACTTCCCCGGGCCTCCAATCAGGCTTCAACTCCCAGTAATACGAGCCATCAGGAAGGAAAACTTTCCTTGAGCCAAGTTCTTTAATTTTTTCTCTAAATTTTTCCATTAGATATTTAAAACTTTCATCCTTGTCGTAAAGAACTATTCCTTCATCTATAATGTCAAGCAAAATTAATGGGTTTTCTTTTAATTCCTCTACTGTTACTAAGTAAGGCGAAATTTCTACAAAAATTCCCTCTTTAATAAGTTCTTCATATTCTTTTGTTTCCCGTGCTTTAATTACTATTTCCGGATATATTTCATTCAAATTGTTCTCGCTCTTTCTATATAGTATCAACAAATCTATATCAGAGGAAGGTTTTGCTCTCCCTTTCGCAACTGAACCGTAAAGGACAACAGAAAGTAAACCACCTTTTGCATTCTCTTTTAACATTTCAACAAACACTCTTAAAAAATCTTTATAGATATAGTAGCCGAGATTCATTTTTTTTAATTCAAGCTTCTAAGCAAGTAGATTTTACAAAATTTTTGTACAATTTTCAAAAAATATTCAAAAATTCCTATTTGCAGTTGGATTGCTGTGGCAAAAATAAGTTTTAATCTATATCCTTAAGCATTAGTTTGTGTAAATTTTTACCTTTTGAAGTTTCAAAGGTCAATTTTTTCGCTAAAGAAAGATAGTAATTATATTTCTTTTCGTCACCAATTTTCTTATAATACTTTATTCTTACTCTGAGACCAGCCAGTAAATAATAGTTTTTGTAGTCGTTAAATGAAAGAAAATTTCTATAGTCCTTGTATACTACGCGGTTTACCGCACCCGCTACAAATATTTTAACATCAAACAGGAGTATTGTGGATATGAAAATTACAATTGTCAAGCCTCGTGCAAAATTGCTTTTAGCGAGGGAATTCAATAATTTTGTTATACTGAGGCATAATACAAAAAGTAAAATGATGAAAAAATATTCTTCATAGCTTAGCGCCGTTCTTGGCAGAAATTCGACCTTCAGCAGGTGGTTAATGTTGTTTGTTACTACACTAAAAAATTCTTTCAGAGTATATGGTTCTAAGAGGTCAATTGTGCCTATAGAGGAGTAGATAGTTAATATTACACTCCATAGGCATAATAAACCACACAGGGCGAAAAATAAGGTTTTAATTTTTCTGTCTTTAAACAAACAATACACTTGATAGAGACCGTAGGTAAAAATTAATGTAGAATCTGTGAGGTACCTGATACCGAAGGATGCGCCACCGCCACCAGGCGCTGCAATAACTAATGAGATTAAAAATATCTGACAAAAAAGTATTAAGATAAAGCTTATAGATACTGCAAGATTTTTTCTTAAGCCCAAAAATAGACCAATTATACCTAAAATTAATATAGGTGTCCACCAAAGAAGGCCGTGATAGCTTGAGAAAATAATTTCTAACATTGCCGATATGGAGACTTCTTTTAGAGACAATGTATAGCTTTTAGGGATGAGTAACTTGCCAAAAATTACCCAAGTGTTCAAGAAATACGGTGTCATTGCAAAAAGAAACATTACCAGAAAGATGGGTATTGATTTTAGATAAAACTTTTCAATTTTTTTCCTATGCAGTATTTCTGAAATAACTTCTATTGCCAAGGTTATACCAAATAGAAGCTCTTGCTCTCTGACTAAACTTGCCAATCCTAAGAGTAGTCCGAGGAGTGCCCACCGCGATAAGCTTTTCTGTTTATACGTTGAGAGCCAAAAATATAAGTATGCGGAGCATAAAAAAGAGCATACAGTATGAGAATTTTGTGGAATAACGTAAGTGTAGAACAGCAGTGGACTGCCAAGAAAAATAAACAGAGAGAGAACTTTTGCAACGAGTTTATCACTGTTAAGTAATAGAAGAACTTTATAGGCAAAAAATAAGGAGAAAAGCCCTAATAACGAAGAAAAAAAATTAACGAAAATTATTGAAACTCTTCTTGATTCAAAGATAGTGCTTATCAGATATGACGGAGACCATATGATTGCAGAGCCGCAGCTGAACTCATTAACTATGAGTCCTCTCTGCGTAATACCTAAGTTCGTGGTGTACAGTTCAAATAGGCTCCTAAAATCGTAATTTTTCTTTTCAAACAGGACAGGTAAGTAAGAGTAATATCCCATACCGTCGGGGAAGTGCCACACTGTAGTTGGGAAGTATAAAATTATAAAAATGAGGCACACAATGTATAAAACTTTTATCCCGTAGAGCTTGTAAGAAAAAACTTCTTTACTTTGTTTCTTCATTTTTCGGAAACACTATTTTATTGAGACAAAAAAGAACAAAAAAATAACAACAAGCAGAAAAACCGAAAAAAAACTTCTTTTGTTTTCCTTTGTAATTTGATCTTTTAATAACCAATTTTTTTACGTCCAGCGCTTTTCAGCAATTTTTCTTTTTAATTCAAAATAATACAATGCATTTTCAAGAGGAATTTCTGGTGAGAAGCAGTGATCAAGTGTTGGAATGTATCCACCAGTCTCAAGCAGAGGAATGATTTTGTTTCTTAATTCTTTCTCAATGGCAGACTTATTGCCAAAAAGTGCCCTTTTATCAATACCGCCTAATAATGCAAGGTTTTTGCCATATTGTTTATGAATTTTTACAGGGTGCATGCCGGCAGCAGCTTCAACTGGCCAATGGCAGTTAAAACCAGCCTCAATTATTAATGGCAGCAGGGCCTCCGTATTGCCGTCGCTGTCAAGCTCTACAACTTTCACGCCGTGCTTACGCAAATGCTCAATGATTAACTTATGTCTTGGTAGAAAGAACTCCTTGTATATTTTAGGTGAGATAAGGGGTCCTTCCTTCCCGGCAAAATCTTCGTTAATGATGCACGCATCAACTTCAACTTCTGTTAATGCTTTCTCAGTTACTCTTATGAAAAACTCAGTGATAAAATCAAGCATTTCATGTATAAGCCTTGGCTGGTCGAAGAAGGCATACGATAAGCCAACGGTTCCCATCCACTCGCGTAAGTTCCAATATAGCCCACCAAAGGCACAATTTGGGTAAAGGTAGAGGGGGTAGTCCCTCTTGGCAAACCGCAGTTTCAGTTCTTCCCAATTTTCTGGATACCGTGAAGGCTCGTCTGGATTGTATCGTTTCTTTATTTCTAAAAAGGATGCTCTATCTTTTACGAAAAATTCCAAATACGTATCCATACTCATCCGTGTTCCTCTTACAGCACCTTCTTTCAACGCTCGTCGTTTTCTGCCAAGCTCATCACGATAAACAATATATCTATCATTCTCTTCAAATACTTCGCACTCAAAAGGAGGCAGTACGGACATTTTTAATGGTATGAAATCTCTTTTATCAAGGTTTGCAAACTTCGGCTCACCTTTGAACCAATCACCTTGCACATCTTCCTCCGATAAGCCTTCTTTTATCCACCTCTCAATAGTTTGTCCCCAAGCGCCAAGTTCATAGAAAGGATATCTATCAACTTCTTGGAAGGACATTACCCGAAGGTATCGTTCACGCCCGGTCATATGGAGCCTTTCTTTCTCATAACAGTAGCTCAAACTTTTACCTTTTTTTTTCTTTTCAATAGCTTTAATGCTCTATGCACTATATGCTTATGCGATAGGCCATATTTTTTAAATAACTCTTGAGGTGAGCCTGACTCACCAAAAGTGTCCTTCAAGCCTACAAATTCCATAGGAGCTGGATAACTTCTGCATAAAATCTCTGCAACTGCACTACCTAAGCCCCCTAATATGTTATGGTCTTCGGCAGTCAATATCGCGTTTGTCTTCTTCGCAGAATCCACAATCATATCCTCATCAATGGGTTTTATCGTATGGATGTCCACAACTCGTGCATAAATGCCCTTACTCCGCAAAACTTCCTCCGCTTTCAACGCTTCAAATACCATAATACCGGTTGCAACGATTGTCACATCATTGCCTTCTTTTAAAATCTTAGCTTTACCAAGTGTAAACTTCTCATCATCTCCGTAAATTATAGGGCATGGATTTCTTGCAAGGCGAATATACATTGGTCCTTTATGCTTTACTGAGATTTCTATTAACTTTTCAGTTGCTATAGGGTCTGCAGGACTGACTACCGTCATATTTGGTATACAACGCATTATGCCAATATCCTCCGTACCTTGATGCGTTACACCATCCCAACCTGTAGAAATGCCACCATGGGAGGCTACAATTTTTACATTTAAACACGGATAAGCTATCATTGTGCGTATTTGCTCGCAAGCACGCATACTCGCAAATACTGCATACGTGTTCACAAAAGGTATTTTTCCACAGGTAGCGAGGCCCGCTGCTGCTGATACCATGTTCTGCTCCGCAACACCAAAGTTGAACCACCGTTGTGGAAACCTTTTGCCAAAGTAGTACGTGCAGGTGCTTTTGGAAATGTCAGCATCTAAGACAACAATGTTTTTATATTTCTCACCCAATTTGACTAACGTCTTGCCGTAACTCTCACGCATCGTCATCATCATTACATTGGACATAATCATATACACCTCTTCCTGCTTTATTTTTTGCCATATAATTCTCTCATAGCAAGTTTATATTCTTCTTTTGTTGGTGCTTTACCATGCCAGTCTACAACATTTTCCATAAAAGACACACCCTTGCCTTTAACCGTGTGCGCTATTATTACAACAGGAACGTTTCTACTACTTTTTGCTTCTTCTATGCTTTCTAATATCTGATAAAAGTTATGTCCGTCTATCTTTAATACTTTCCAACCAAAACTTTTCCATTTTTCCGCAACAGGCGCTATTTCCATAATATCGCTCACCTTACCATCTACTTGCAAACCATTATAATCTACTATTGCCGTTAAATTATCCAACTTATAATGTGCTGCTGACATTGCAGCTTCCCAAATTAAACCTTCTTGTAATTCACCATCCCCAAGCAAAACGTATACATGATAGTCCTTGTTGTCAAGCTTTGCAGCTAATGCCATGCCTACACCTACGGATAACCCATGTCCAAGGGAACCTGATGTCATATCTACACCTGGCGTTTTCTTCATATCGGGATGTCCCTGCAAGATGCTATTTATCCTTCGCAAAGTGTACAATTCTTTTATATTGAAGAAGCCGCGCTCTGCGAGTGCTGCGTAAAGCACAGGACATGCATGACCTTTAGAAAGTATAAATCTATCTCTATCTTCCCAGTGAGGTTCTTTAGGTCTTATGCGCATTATATGGAAATATAATGCAGTGACTATTTCAACTGCAGACAGTGAGCCGCCTGGGTGTCCGGAGCCTGCCCTATACACCATTTCAATGATAAGCTGGCGTATACGTAGTGCCTTCTTCTCTAAGTTGGAAATCAACTTTTGTGAATACTGCCCCTTTCTCATTTTCTATCCAATCTCTTCACCGTAACGCACCACTACTTCAGGGTCGTGGTTAGGTAAGACAATATCTGCCTCCTTACGGATACGCTCCATGGCAAGGAAACATTCTTCTAAATTAGAATTGAACCCTACTGGGATGTCATTTTCTATATTTCTGTAAGTAAAGACTGCATCGCCACAAATGATAGCCTTTCCTGCTTGGGTGTTTATCTTTACTGCCTGGCTACCTGGCGTGTGCCCACCTACAAAGAGTACTGAGATGCCAGGCAAGATTTCCTCATCCCTAGATGTTAAATTTACTCTATTTTTGTACTCTTTTTTTAGCTTCCTTAAAGTATCTAAAAATATAAATTTACTGAACCATGGATGTGGTGGCTTAAGAGCATATTTTACATCTTTTTTGTGAATGTATATTTTTGCATTTGTGAACTTTTCTATTATAGGAGACAAGTGGTCCCAATGAACATGGGTTATAATTATATGAGAAACATCTTCGGGTTTTATGTTATGCTTTTCAAGTTGCGATACAGGATCCTCTCCTTCTTGTTGTTTAATATCAGGGTTAACAGTCTTGCCATCTTCGCAAGTAAAGCCTGTATCAACTAATATTTTTTCTTTTTCTCCAACTATTAACCAAAAATACGTGTATAATTTAATTGTCTTGCTGCAGTCGCCGAGATAAAATATACGTGGCTCAGGCTCTACAGTTTCTGCAACTTTCAAAGGATAAATCTTATAATACATTTCTCCTCTTACAGCCTCCTTTCTAAGAAGGAAAAGAAGATGTTTTCTACTACAATTTTTTGAGACTTTGTCGTAAGAAGTTCAATGCTGCGTTAGCAAATTTATCTTTGATTTCCTGCCGTGAGCCGCTAAATCGCACTTCATATACTTTGACTTCGTTGTCAACAATTACGGAAATATATGCTAACCCAACAGGTTTATTTTCTTCAGCTGTAGGCCCTGCAACACCCGTAAGCCCTATACTACAGTCGGTAGAGTAAAGTTTTTTTATTCCTTCTGCCATCCTCCTCGCAACTTCTTCCGATATCACGCCATGTGTTTTGATTATTTCTTCAGGGATGCATAGTATTTTTGTCTTAATCTCGTTATTATATGCAACAACTCCACCACGAAAGTATAGTGAACTACCTGCAATGTTCGTAATTTTATTACCTATTAGACCACCTGTGGCAGACTCTGCCACTGAGAGTGTTTTCTTCTTTGCAAGCAGCAATTCTCCCACTACACTTGGTAACGTCTGTGTCCCCTCACCATAAATGTCGTCCTTTAGAACTTCATACAATCTCCGTTTGACATTCAACAAGGCTTCTTCAACTAACATTTGATCCTTACCGCTAACATAAACTTTCACGTCTACTATTGCCTGGTGTGCTAAAATACCAAATTCTACGTTTATATCTTCATTATGCAAAGTTTCTTGCTTCACTATAGGCTCTATTTTATGATTTATTTCCGATTCAGGCCTGCCAAAAATGTGTAATATAGCATATTTTGTGATAAGCGGTGTTTTAACTTTTTTTGCCAAGTATGGTACAACGTCATTCGTTAATATAGGTGTGAGTTCATTAGGTGGCCCTGGCAAGAGAACTATGCAAATTTTACGTCCTTTGACTTCTGTATCAATGATTTGTGCTGGCGCAGTCCCCACAGGATTAAGTATGTACTTTGCGCCTTCAACTACATATGCTTGGCGCTCGTTCTCTTCTGGCATTTCAATGCCACGCGATATAAAATGTCTAACTATGCTTTCTAAAACTTCACGGACGAAAATACGGCGTTTACCCAAAACTTGCGCTACAGCATCACAGGTGAAGTCGTCAAATGTTGGTCCCAAGCCACCACATGTGATGATTATATCAAATAAAGATATACTCTCAGAAAGCACCTTTTTTATCTCTTCAAGCTCGTCAGGGACCGTGTATGCGCGATTGATACGTAGACCTAATTTTAAGAACAATTCATTACTTATAAGATTGAGATTAGTATTAATTTTATCTTGCAGCAGCTCCGAGCCAATACATATAATAGCCGTTTTCATAATGGCAAAACTTACAATTTCCCCTTCACACAGATTTTGCTAAAAAAATTATATAACTATCGGTAAATGAAATACAAAAGACTTATTTTAATTTTTCTTCTACTACTGCTAAGTATTTTCTTACATCTTCGCGGTATGGAGCAAGCAATAACACCTTTCCAAAGTATTTCTTTACTTTCTGCCAATCTCCCTTATGCCAGTGTAACACACCAAGATTATAATAAGCATCTACATTTTCTGGTGCAATATTCACCACCATAGAATAATATTTTTCAGCTTCTTCGTAATTATTTAGCTTTTCATACACTATACCTAAATTAAGAAGCACTTCAACCCACAATGGGTTCAGTTTCAACAACTCTAAGTATTCTATTTCTGCAAGTCTATAATTACCTTGCATAAAATATTTCCATGGTATTTGTAACAATAAATTTTTTCGCGAAGTATCCCTAAAGAATACGCACTTGAAACATTCTTTTGCTTTTATTATATCTACTTCAAGAAAATATTCTCCTAATAAGGCGTAGTGGCTACAATAAAAGAAGACATCGCGGATATTGAAATTTTTGCTTTTCCTTAAAAAATAAATTTCATCCCAAGGGAAAGAAAAATCACCCCTATCTCCGTTTTTATCCTTGATCACTTTATATAATAATCCATATTTCCTTTTAGGGATATTTATTTGATTTGGCAAAAACGTAGCGTAAAACACCTCCTTCTGCTTGCCTGTCTGCTCAAAAATAATTTTCTTTTCCACTTTTTCGCGTATTTTCAGTCGTCTATTTCCCCAGATAGTATAGTATTCATCTCCATAAATACTTCTACTTACACCACTGTTGCAATCTATATAAATCACATCTTGCCTATATTTGTGAATTCTTTGGAAGTATGCAAACACGAATTCAAACTCATCCGCACGATCTGAAAACAATATGCTATTATATGGCAACGTATGAAATACGTTTTTGACATAATCATAATACAAAAATTTATCTCTCTGGCTGATTGTGCCATAATTTTTTATAAATAAAAATATTGCTATTATTGAAAAAAATACGTAAAAAAAGCATTTCCTTGTGAAAAATTTTATCCCCACACCAACGCTTAGTAACATTATTATTACTATACTTGGTGTAAAGCGCATGAGAATAAATTTAATATTTGGTCCTACAAACTCAACTTGCGACAAAGTAAACAAAAAGGGCCCAGAGAGAAGTATATATGAGCACAATAAGCTGAAATTGTGTAATTCTTTCGTCAGACCTACTGTTAACATTACTACAATAACAAGTAAACCAGGAAGTGTAAAATTTTCTTTAAGAAGGTAGTAAAAAATTTTGAACCCGTTAACTACATGGAGAGAAGTTATTTTTTTAGCTGCGCCCTGTGCAAGCTGCAACGTGCCGTAGCGCCCTCGCGTTACTACATAGATGAAACGTCTAAGTGTCTCCGGATCTTCCCAGTCATATAAAGGTTCTTTCAACGAACGGATATATAGAAATGCGTACACAGAGAAGAAACCTATAATAAAAAACATAGCACAAGCAGATATGAACTTTAAAAGTTGCGAATATGGGAATTTGTGAGGAGAAGTTTTTTTTATGAGTTGTTGAAATATTAAAATAACTATCGAAGGAATTGTAAAAACAATTGTATGTTGATTACCAAAAGAGATACCCAGGAGGAAAGAGACAAAGTACATCTTTTGTGGAAAGTTTATTTTTTCTTCCAAGAGGAAATAGAAGAGAAAAATTGTTAAAAGTCCATGTAATGCAAAAACCTCTGTATGTAGAGATTCTTGCCATACGCTTGCTGTCGCGCCACAGAAGAATAAAACAATTAGGGAAAAGGCTATGTCATTAGAGAATTTATAGGTAATAATTCCTAATAAATAAAGCGTTAAGACAGAAAATATTATTGTAGATATAGTTGTCCTGTAGGCTGGGTTGCCAAAAGGTAAGCTTGTTGAGAGAAATTTTGTCAGAAGGACATATAAAGGATACCCTGGAGAGTGCGAGATACCTAGCGAAAAAGCGCTACCTGAGAGCTCACCAGTATCACCATCGCTGACAGTTGGTGTGGAGGTTGACAAATAAACAAGGAAATAAAATATTATGAGAAGTAAAAAAAATCCGTGGTTTTTCATTTATTTCTGAACATTTTGTAGCGAGATTAGATGTTTTCTGCGAGCTAATTCAAGATAATATTTTGCATTTCTGTAATTAGGATTTATATTTACAATATGCTCAAAATTTTTTATCACGTTTTCCCAATCTTCTTCGTTCCAGTGTACTACTGCGAGGTTGAAATACGCATCTAAATTTTCCGGCTCTACATTTAATACTTTTTTATAGCATTCTTTTGCTAAGGAAAAATTTCTTTTCTTTTCGTAAATCACACCTAAATTTAACAATGCTGAAGTGTTTTGAACATCAATAGATATTATACCTTTGTAATACATCTCGGCTATATCATATTTGCCTTCATTGTACAGTCTATATGCTGTCTCGTGCAGTTTAAATATACAGTTTGACTTCAGCCATAACACCTCGTGCCACCTCTTACAAATAAGAAGTAAGCACTTCAACATCTCCGTTTCTGTTTTATCCAAGCTGGACATATAATAGTATATTGGCACTAAGGCGTTGCTGCGGTAGTCATGGTATTTTTTTATGCTGCGGTCCAAAATGTAAAATTCCTCCATTGGGTAAGTATTTTCACCTACACGATACAATATGCCAGCACGAGTAATCTTCTCAGATGGCAGAATTTTGTCGTTAAACGTAGAATAAAATACCGGCCGTAAAGGTATAAATTTTTTCTCAACACTTATGCGCCGTGTTTCTTTCTCTTCTTTTGTAAGCCTCCTAAAATCTTCTCCATAAATTGACTTAAATACAACACCGCCGCGGTCGTGTAACTCTACATCTTTGCGCCTGCCCTCTGCAAAAATTAAATATCCCAAACTGTAGAATGTATCGTCCCCGCCGTCCATAAAAAGTATAGTATTATATGGCAGTGTACGCAGTATATTCCTGCCATAGTCATACGTCAAGTAGTAATTTCTTTTATTAATTTTAACCGCGAGTGGCAAGAGTTGAAGAAATAAAATTATTACTAGCAGTGGCATCGCTACTAATTTCAATTTTCTTATCCCAATATATATAAAAATTACAAATACTGCTAATGACATAAGATAAAACCTTGGCAAGATGCCCTCCGTTTCGGAGGTAATGGGCAGGTTCGCAACTAAAAAAAAGAATACGCCACTAAGAAGAAATGATAATAATAATAACACATGTTTTTTATCTTCTCTTACTCCAATTACAATGCCGCATATTCCTAAAATCGCACCTATTGTGGTAACCTGTAGTCCTAAATGTTTAAAATAATGAACTACTTGCAGAATTATATTCTTAAGAGTATACTCCTGCTTACCGCTGACGGTTAAGGCGAATGTTCCATAGTCTTTTCTTAATATCACGCGGTACAATTTGTTTAGTGTTTGCGGATCTCCTACATCAAAGCCTGGGTTTTTGGTAGAACGTATAACCAACATTAGATATATACTGAAACCTATTATAAAAAATATGATTGATGTGAATAATACTTTTGTTTTATTGTTTTTTAGGTTCGCAATAAAATATAGCAATACAGAAGGTAATAGAAAAACTAAGGTATGGTGGTTGCACAACCCTATACCACAGATGAAGGCTACCAAGTATGCACGCTTAGTAATAGGAATTTCGTAGTAAAATGCAAAGTATATTATAAGTAAAGTGAAGAGTGTATTCAATATGAAAACTTCGCTTACTGTTGCAGTGTCACTGAAATAATATGAAAACATCAAAATTAATGGACATAGCGCTTGTGCTATCACAAGGTATGGCGGTTCGTATCCATTTTTTTCTATTTTGGAAAGTAATAAATAAAAAACAAAAAAGCATGCCACAGCAAAGAGCGCATTCCCAACATTTACCCTGTATGCTGTGTTGGCAAAAGGAATTATATTAACGAAAAATTTTCCTAGTAAAGTGTAGAGCGGATATCCTGGAGCGTGCGGTATACCTAAGATCTTGGCACATGCGACAAACTCTCCGCTATCGCCAGTATGTATTGTGGGAGCAAGGAAATAGAGATAGAATCCAAATATGAATATAATTAAAACGAACAACAACAGACTCTTACTTTTAGTTTTAACAGAATTTCTATTTGACAAGAACATCATATTTTCTTACCAAGTAACGTGGATGATATGACAACTTGCTTTTTCTCAATCCTGGCAAACCGACATCTTGTTCCCAATTCACGAATTTATACTTATTTAAAATGCTTGCACAAAACAATTGGTTAATTGCAGGATAAATGCCAATATACTCCGGGTTGGCTTTTTCCGCATGCACCACTACAGTATCATTATTTAGCTCCTCAGCTATTATAAATCCCTCGACTTTGTCCTTTATCAATAACACATTTCCGAAAAGGCCGAGCTTGCTAAAATTTAATAACAAATTTGTGACACTTTTGTTTTCCAACGACATAGATGAAATATCCTCAGCATTGGATATTTTCATGTTGAACCATTTCTCTTGCAAGCGTAAGCATTCTTCTATAAGATTTTCCCTCAACTCTAAAAATTTATATTCATACTTCCCTTTGAAACGCTTGACGTAGTTCCTTTTAGCCTGATATTTTTTTCCTCGCAGCTTCGCTAAATCTTCTACTTTGTATACATAATCCGCATCGTCTCTATTCTCAACTATTTCTATCTTCTCCTTAATATCCGGAGATATACCTGTTGATGAGATAACGTCAATAATTAAAGAAGGTACTGCATTTATCCTTCCACCATTGTACTTTTCTTTGAGATAACTAATACAGCATTCTAACATCGCTACAAATTTATCCTTTAGAGGAGGCAATATAAATGATGGGATATCTTCTATTGTACCGAAAACAATAAGGTTGCCAAAAAGTAGCGATAGTTTAAAATTAAAACTCTCGTTATACCCGTAAAGGAAGCCAAGAGAAAGCTCTGATATTTCAGGTTGGATCTTTTTTAAGTATTTCCCAACGTCGTTTATCTGCTCTAGAGTAAGAGCCAAAAAATCGGGAAATTGTGGTATTATCATATGCTTGAAGATTGAAACGAAATCAGACTTTACTTACTGAATTGTGGTAAAAAAAGACCTTTAAGCCTTACAGCATCCGAAAAGCTGTTCATATATTTGACATGAGCCTCAAAGACATTCTTTTACACATACACAACACCTAGTTTACGGAGCTCCCGTTGAAAAAGAAATCAGTTAACTCACTACTTAAAGAATTATTTTTTTCTATAATCTTGATACTCGGAAATAAATTTAGAAACGATATAATTTCTAATTTTTTCCCTATCAGTAGATGACATTTCAGAAAAAGACACACCAACTAATGCGCTAAACTCCGCCATTTCTTTCTTTTTTACCACCTTAGTCCATTCTACATTGCCGATTGCTGAGATTGGCGTTTCATGTTCAGGAAGAAATATCTCCATTTCAATCTTGATGTTCTTCATTTTAAGGAAACGTACTGCTGCATTCTGTTCTGGAGGCACTATAATACATATCCCGTTTGTACTAATATCGCGTGAGAGACAACGAAAGGTCTCACTAACTTCTGTTGTTCCGTTTTTCTCACTTAATTGTACACGGAGATTTACTGGGAAGATTTCATATCGGCGGACATATGCGCGTCGCTCCTCACCTGTAAATTTTTCTTCTCTTGTCGAGTTCATGATAATAAACTTTCTCCTTTTTTAAAAAACACTTTTATTGTTGCCTTGAAAGCAAATATTTGCATAAAATATCAGGCTCTATGTTAACCATTTCACCTACTTTACGTAAGCCTAAAGTTGTATGAGATAAAGTGTATGGGATAACAACAAAGCTAAATACTACACTAGATAAGGATGCGGATTTTGTGTTTATTGTAAGGCTTACACCATCAACTGCTATACAACCTTTTTCAATTATATATTTCTCTATCGTTTTAGGGGCCGACACTGAAAAACATTTGACGTCTTTTTCTAAAGTTTTTATATCAACTATTTTGCCGGTACATTCTACATGTCCGGTAACAATGTGCCCATCTATACTATCGGTTAGCCGCAGGGCAGGCTCAAGATTAACTTTCGCACCAATCTCTAACTTACCTAAGTTGGTCTTTTGTAGCGTCTCGCTGCCAATGTCAAATCTAACAATATTCCTATTTCCTTTAGTTCTTTTTTCAACGTCAGTTATAGTTACGCACACACCATTAACTGCAACACTGCTTCCCGGTAATATATCCTCTAAAGAAGTCCTAACACTCATCAACATTCTACTCTTGCTAATACATTTTTTACTTTCAACTTCACCAATATCTTTTATTATACCGGTAAACATTCAATCATCTCCTTTAGCTTTTCAAAATTATATAAAATTTATACACTTTGGTAGTATAAAATTTTGTGAATTTGTTATAATATCTCTATCATGGTGCACGAAAGGCAAACCTTTATTTATTCTTTCAGAAATGCAATACTATCCTTTCTAGTTAGAAGGAGCGATTGAAAAGCAATAATGAATTTTTTTATTTACACATTTGGCTGCAAAACTAACCAATGCGATAGCGAAGAAATAGCCAGACTGTTATTATCGTTAAACGGGCAAAATAAGCTTACTGATTTACCCGAAGCTGATATTGTTATAATAAACAGTTGTGCAGTGACAAGCGAAGCCGAGCGGCAGTGCAGACAATATGTACGCAAAATTTTGCGTACATATCCGCAAAAGAAAGTTATCCTTACAGGGTGCTATTTGCGACGAGATAAGGAGAATATCAAAAATTTGTTTCCTAACGTCATTCTAATAGACATTAAAGAGAAGGAAGAGTTCCGTAGGCATTTTAACTTGCCAGATGATGATAATTTTTACGAGAATAACAGAAATGAGAGGGAGCCTATTTTTAACTATCCTTTTTATCATACACGTGGCTTCGTTAAAATAGAAGAAGGATGTGACAATTTCTGCAGTTATTGTGTAGTTCCTTTTGTCCGTGGTAGCAAAATTTGCAGTAAACCTTTCTCAGAAGTAGTAAGAGAGGTAAAAGAAATGCTAAGCCGGGGCGTGAAGGAAATTGTCCTTACCGGAATAAGATTAGGTAAATATCTAAGCGAAGATAACGGCAAAAAAATAACATTATCGGACCTAGTGGAAGAAATCTTATCATTTAACACAAGCCACGAATACCGGCTACGGTTGAGTTCTATTGAATGTGTAGATATAGACGACAAATTATTAAATTTTATGTCATACAAACCTACTTCTTTATGCAGATACTTACACATACCTTTACAGAGTGGTGACAATAAAATTCTTACCCTTATGAGAAGAAACTACACAGTAGAAATTTATAGAGAAAGGATGGAGCATATAAGAAGCAGAGTGAGCGGTATAGGAATATATACAGATGTAATAGTAGGCTTCCCAGGAGAAGATGAGAGATCTTTCGAGAAGACTAAAAAGTTTATAGAAGAAATTAGTTTTAGCGGCTTGCATGTGTTTCCTTACTCTATACGTCCTTATACGTATGCAGCAAGCTTAAATAACCACGTAAGTCCAAAAATTAAAAATGAACGTGTCAAGACACTATTACGGTTGGATAAAGATTTACGCAAGAAGTTTGTATCACAGTTCATTGACACAACCTTGTATGTGTTATTTGAAAAAAAAGAGAAAAATGGTTTTATTTCGGGATATACAGACAACTACATACGTGTAAATGTTCCTAAAGAAGCGATAGTAAACAATGAAGAGACGGAATATGGCAAAATGTTGCCTGTAAAATTGCTGCATTCATACATCTACAATGAAAGATAAAGAGAAATTGTCTATTGATAAACTGTTAGATGAGAGAGAAAAGCTTAATTTTAAGCTCTTAGAGTTGGAAGAGAAAAAAAAGCAAGAAATAGAGCAGCTTAGGGATGAAATTGCTAAGTTAAAGCTTGAACTTGTGCGTACTAAACGTCTTTTAGAAAGTAAGGAGAAAGAAGCTGAGGTAGAAAGGAAAAAGACTAAAACTGTTATTGAGAAAGTTTATGTTCCTGTACGTGACGAAAGAGAAACAAGATACTGGGAGTTAAAGTTTGAAGAGTTAAAAGAGAGCTATGAAGAAAAAATAGAAGAGAAAGAGAAGAAGATAAGTAAACTTGAAGGCACAATTCAAGACCTAAATAATAAATTGTACGAGCTGAAACTACAAATTTCTGAGTTTGAAAATGTGCTACAAAAATTGAAAGACACCATTAATAGCATCGTTTCCAAGAATTTCCACACACAGGTGGAGTTGTACAGAAAGTTTAGTTCTGGCGTGTTTAGTAAACTTAAAAATTATCTTTCCACTATTGATATACTAACAGGGCTTGTGACTAGAAAAGTTAGGGATAAAAAAATTAAAAATTATGCAAATATTGCATCTGGACAAACTAAAAAAATTGTAGAACTTTTTGACAAAATAAACATTCACTTATTTCCACCACACAAGTTGGAGCTAGCGCCCTTATCAATAAATGAAATTGTTGAGATTGTTCTAAAAGAAATAGATATTGACATGCAGAAAATAAAGATAAAGACGGCATTAGCGCCACAATTGCCCAAAATTAGGGCGGATGCGCGTTGGCTAAAGAAAGCCCTCTATAACATAATAGTCAATGCTATTGAAGCTATAAATGAAAATAAAGATAAGGCTGGAGAAATTACTATTTCTACAGAAGAGAGGGACGGTAATGTAGTAGTGAATATTTCTGACACCGGCTGCGGTATAGACGAGAACTTGCATTACAATCTCTTTACACCGTTTTTTACTACTAAGAAAAGCAACATTGGTTTAGGATTGTTCATCTCTAAAATTATTTTACTTGCTCACCAAGGTGATATTGAAATATACTCAACTAAAGGTAAAGGGACAATGGTGATTATACAGATACCATCTATTATAGTGAAGAATGACTGAAGAACCGATGGAAAAGAAAATACTTATTATTTCGCAAGAGCATGATTTTGCATACGCATTGAAAGAATTTCTTGTTGACGAAGGTTATATAGTAGATATTGTAGGAGACGGCATAAGTGGAATAGAATACATAAAAAAGCACCTTATAGATTTAGTGATAATGGATTATGAGTTACCCTTAAAGAATGGTCTTGAGGTGGCAGAGGAAATAAGGCTTTTACGCTTCTCTCTGCCAATAATAATGTTATCTACAGAAAATAATATAGAATTAGCAGTAGAGGCTATGCGGGTGGGTGTGCGCGATTATCTAATTAAACCTTTTGATAATGATAAACTTATAACTTTGATAAAAAATATATTTAGGCATGAAAAATTTAGAGAAAAAATTGAGCAGAAACTTCACAATTCCGCACTTCCACCAACAACGGGGCTACAGACACCAATACCTATAGTCATATCATTAAGCATAGCACTTATACTTTTTATGTTTGCTTCGTACTTTACGTTTTTGCGTAATATAAAACATACACCTAAATGGAGCGAGTATGACATTGACACAAGCTACGCTTCCAGCATATGTATTGCCCCGGAAGACGAAACAACATTGTGGCTATCAGATTGGTATAACCAGAAAATTTATAAATATAAAATTTTGCGTTTACCGAGAAAGCAACTAACGTTGAAGCTTGAGACAAATATTTATCTTCCCGACATACGTCCTTCTGGGATAACAGTCATTGGCGATAAGCACATGTTTATCAGTGACATTAAGAAACAGAGCATTTGGTACATACAGCTTGTGCCGCATTTTAAAGTAATAAGAAAGTACAAATATCTTGGTATTAGTCCTATTTCTATAACCTACGATGGGCGTAATTTTATCACTATAGACTCTGCAAGGGAGAAAATATACCGGCACGCTAATGACAACATGTTGTCCATAATTGGGGATTACGATTTACCTGCAGGGGAGCCTACAACGGTATTATACGCAAATGGCTATCTATGGACAGTGGATGGTGCACGTGCCTTGATATACCAGCATAAGCTTGACTTAAATCTCTCTGTGGTGAGAACTTATAATTTATCTTTTTTGCCGTTATCAAAGCGTGGTGTGACGGGCTTCGCTATAGATAGCAAGAACAACATCTGGGTATGCTCAGAAGGTATACGTAAGATTTTCCGTACTGTGTTAGAAGAAAGAAAAACTTCTATCTTTTTTTCCCCCTCATTTTAGGAAAAAAGAATTCCGTATATGGTTTTCTCTTTTGAAAAAAATGATTGTATATTGATATTTTTACTCTGATAGGCGAAGAAATAAGCCAGTTTTTCTCGCATGCCTTACCACAAGTATTAAGCAGAAGTAGAATAACAGTAAATATATTATAGTTAAAGTAAAACCTCTCTGCAGCATTGTTCCCGTTGTGTTATTAGTTGTAACAATATAACTTGCACGGAAATATTCAAGAAAATAAGTCAATGGGATCAGGTATGCAACTGTTTGCAATATAGGAGGAAAAATAGTGACTGGGTAGTAGACACCACAGATGAGCATTAATAATGGCGACAGCGCCCATGCAACTGCTTCGGCTCGCTGGCCAAAAAGCAAAATTAACACGCAAACGCATATTCCTACAAGCAGAGCTGAGAGAAAGGTTCCACATAAGAAGATGAGCATTGTTGTAATTGTAGGGATACGGAAATTAAACATATAAAGAGAAATTATCGTCAAGATAGCGTAAATCACAAACCCACGTAATATACCAAATAGCCAACCGCCTATAATAACATTGCTTACGCTGATTGGTGTGGAGAAGGTGTGCTTGACACTTTTTGACCAAATATCATAAAATAGACTATATGAAACGTCCAACTGCGTTATTTGTAATACATTCATTGTAATTATGCCAGTTAGGATAAATGACATCATTTCTTGATTGAGGGCAAGGAAACGGCTCATGAGCCCTAAAGATATTACACCTATTATTGGCCAGAAGAATAATTCAAATAAGAAAAACAGGTTTCTTTTGGCAAATAGGTAACTACGGTAGCTAAACGTTATTGTCTGTCTTAGCCAGTTCAATAAATGCATCTTCCATATCATCCTTTTGTGTAAGTTTTTTTATTTCTTCCGGTGTACCCGTAGCAATTATTTTACCATTTTTGATGAAATAAATCCGTTGACAGAGTTCTTCAACCTCTTTCATATAGTGTGTTGTTAACACTATGGTCGTTTTTTGTTGTTGGTGGAGTTGACAAATTTGTTTTCTGATCTGCCGCGCTATATTAGGGTCGAGCCCTACTGTAGGCTCATCAAGGAATAACACCTCCGGTTGGTTGATGATTACTTTTGCTAGGGCGATACGTTGTTTGCCACCAGTGGATAAGTTTTCGTATCGTCGGTCGGCGAGTTCTTCTAGTTGAAAGAGCTGTATGCACTCGTCAACGCGGCTTTTAAGTTTCTTACCATATAAGCCGTATAGTTTGCCATAAAATATTAATATTTCTCTTACTGTCAAACACCACGGGAAATTGGGGTTTCCTGAGGAGATGTTAATTTTATATTTCAGTTCTCTATTATCTGATGAATGGGTATTTTTCCCAAAAAGTATTAATTTTCCAGCATCTGGTAGAAGTTGCAGAGAAAGTATACTGAGCAGTGTAGTTTTGCCTGCACCGTTAGGCCCAAGTATGCCCACAAATTCACCGCGATTTATCGTCAATGAGACGTTTTGTAATGCACGTATTTCGTAATGATAGGGGAATTTTTTGCGGTAAGTTTTATATAAATTTTCAGCAATGATGATGCTATCCATTTATCTATTTTTGCAACATTTGTTCTTAGGATAATTTTTCTATCATCTTACCTATTTTTGTTCTTAGTTTATGCAATTTTTGTGGATCTGTCTCATAGTCAAAGAGATTATTCACCAACTGGTTAGCTTGTTCTATAAGCATCTCTGCTTCCAACAGTAGCTTCTTTTTACTATTACATTTTCTGGTGCGAAGATGTGCAATTTTTTCTTCAAGCAAGTGAAGATATTCTTTGTCTTCAAGACCTTCTCTGAGCAGCTCCCACCGTATAGAATTAACAGGTCCCTCAATTACTGGCTCCTGCGGTTTATCTTTTCTTGGCGGATACAATAGTCTACCTTCGCCATTGCCATAATTGTCGCCTCCATGGGGGTTAACTGACATCGCGTATATCCATGGGTTTTGTGTCCAATAATTAACAGTCCAATAGAGTTCACCATCTACTTTGTATTTATACATCATCCAGAATCTAATGCGATGATTTATTGCTGGGTGATCTATAAAATTGTTTGGGAATGGTGCACGCGGTACACAACATACATACCACCACACTTTTTCTCCTTCTTTCTGGCGCAGTTTAGCACGCTCAGGATGATACGCAGCAAGTACAGGAACCCAAATATCTACTAGACCGTAAAAATACTCACAAGGGAAGGGTTCTATACAATTAGTTAACAATCTTTTAACACCAGGGATAACTTCTTTAAGCAGTTTCATACCCTCTGCTACACGAGGATAATCATCTTTGGAAGGTTCATCTACCCAATAACAATAGGCTTTCTCAAGCCAACCTTTCTCTTTTAGATGCGAGACTATTTCCTTGCAAAGAGAAACTTCTTTGGGAATAGACGTTGGTGAAAATTTATCAGGCTGGAGAGGAGCGGAGCGTAAGTGATTAATGAGGCTTCTTGGCAGGTCAATACGGAAAGTATTAAATTTGAAGTTATCTAAGTAGCGTTCAGCTGCCTTGTCAAACTCGGAAAAATCTATTTTTGTTTCGTTATTTTCCGTGTAGATATATTTATGATGGGCCATAGGTGAATATGGTGATATTTTATGTTCAGCAAAATTTTGCATATATAGATCGTGGACTTTCTTTATATCTTCCAAATCTGAAATGCCGTGATACTCTGGACGGAAGTGCAGTCCGTAGGCAGTTTGAGTGTGAAACTCTTCGGGTAAATCAAAGTTGAAAACTATCAATCGCATCTTTACTATAGCTTGAGGTGCATTTTTGGGAATAATTTTAATTTCTCCTGTATATTCGCCCGCAGGTGTACCTCGTGGGACATAAACGGTTATCCAGAGAGGACAATTTTCACCTGCTTTCACTTCCAATCCACCTTTGTAAGGTGGCAACGGGTCAGGCCAAAATCCTGCATGACCAAAACTATCTGAAGGTGTAACAATTTCTACATACTCAACTACGCTGATGTTAATATTTTCTTTCTTAAACAAAATGTTCCCTCCTTTTTTCTTCAAATCTTGTATCTCTATTTTTACATCTTCTAAATCCTGCGTTGGGGTTATTACCAGCTGGAATGGCTCATACTCACCTCTTGCTGCATAAATCTCAATCCTAGAACTTCTTTCCTGTGGAGGCTCCGCGTCTTTAAAAATTTTGTAAGTGCTCTCTGTCCACCAAAGAGCATAGTACTGATTACTTTGCAGGAAATAGCCAAACCTTTTCGGTGGCTTTTTAGTGAAAGCAGGAACTTCAACTGCACAATTCCAAAAACATAAAAGTGTTTTTTCCTTTACAGAGTACCCTGCAATGATAATATTGTAAATGCCAAAACTTTCAAATTTTACTTTCTCCAATTTCAATATAGATTCGCTAAAAGCAGAAATTTTTATTGAATTTTCAAATTCTAAACGATCGAAATTAATTAAATAACGGAAGTCTTTGGGTATGAAGAAGGTTTTTATCTCCAAGGCCACCGCAGAATTACTTCTATTTTTTATCCTAATAGGAACCGTATTGTAACTCATTCCTTTTAGAGAGGCATCAGAGGCTAAACTGACTTCAATTTTAGGTAAAACATTGTTTTCGGTCAAAAGTATATTACCGAAACGTTCTGGCACGTGCGGGTTACCTCTAATGAATGGTGGGTTCCAAGAGGATTCTTCCATATCGCGCCATGAAGTTTCTTTTGTTGATGTATGTGCAAAGCGTTTCCGGGCAATGTTCATCCCCAAAATTATTTCTTTCTCGTATTTTATTCCTAACGTACTAAAAGGGATGGCTATTTCTGCACACCAGCTGTCCTTCTCAACATTGCAAGCAGCCTCCCAAGGAGCATTCCAACTTTTATCGTATTTATATTCTTCTTGCCTTGTCCCTAAACTATTCACAATAAAATGGAAATACTCGTACGGGTTGCGATAGTCAGGAGCAATAAAAATTTCTATACAATCGTCAAGCCAAACGTCATCGTCGTGTGTAGTTCGTTCATTTTTTAGTTGTCCGACTTTTGACTCGTAAGCCCGCAAAGCAAAATAAAGATTATCTCGGTCCCAAGTGATGAAAACAACAGTCTGTTCTTTTGGCATCAGTCCGGAATCTGTAAGGACAAATTTATCTATTTTAGCTGCCGTTGCCCAGCACTCATCATCTAATTTTCCATCTAATATAGGCTCGCTTGTACAAGGGTATACTCGCAAAAACTTGTTAGGTGTTAGAGCATCTATAGTTTTTACATTAGCGCTTCCTTTTATAACTAAAAGACATATCATCATTCTAAGTATCCATTTATCCATAGTTTTCTCACTTATCCCTCCTTTCGAAACACACAGAGTAGTTTTTGCAAATTTCTGTTGTTTTCTACATTATGCACATTATTATATACATTTTTTACTTCGACAGGTCAACCAAAGAATTTTTTTTCTAAATTTGCGTAAAAATTCCATATAAATCCGTGAAACTGCTATTTCATTGTTCAGATCAAACTTAACATATTTTAACCACTGCACGGCTTTTAAAAAGAAATCAATATAAGATTTTCTGATCTAACCAGTGCGCGCTATTCTACAGTGACGCTTTTTGCCAAGTTGCGCGGCTGGTCAACGTCACAGCCACGCTTCACTGCAATATAGTATGCCAAAAGCTGCAGTGGAACAACAACAACAGGTGGATAGAACATTTCAGAAGTTTTAGGAATGTAAATTACATCATCTGCAAATTTTTTTATTTCCTTGTCACCTTCCGTAGCAATCACTATTACTTTACCTCTCCTCGCGCGTATCTCTTGTATATTGCTTACCATTTTGTCATAAACGCTGTCCTGGACTGCTATGGCTACCACCATGAAATTTTCATCAACTAAAGCTATAGGACCATGTTTCATTTCACCTGCAGCATAACCCTCGGCATGAATATAGGATATCTCTTTTAGCTTGAGTGCTCCTTCTAAAGCATTCGGGTAATTAAATTTGCGGCCCAAGTATAAGGCATTTGTAAATTTGTGATATTTTTCAGCAATACGTACAATTTCCTCTTGATTATTTATAATTTTCTCAACCAAATCGGCCGTCTTTTCAAGTTCTGATATCATGTCTTCTCTTTCCCTATCAGAAATATTACCAAGCAATGTGGACAAATATACGGCGAATAAATAAAAGGCTGTCAATTGCGCTGTATAAGCTTTCGTTGACGCAACTCCTATCTCAGGACCTGCATACGTATAAATAACACCATCCGATTCCCGAGCTATAGTACTACCTACAACATTACAAATTGATATAACTTTTGCATCCTTCTCTCTTGCATACCTTATGCTTGCCAACGTGTCTGCAGTCTCGCCCGATTGCGTAACGCTCATAACAAGTGTTTGAGGATTGATTTTAGGCTTCCTGTAACGGAATTCAGACGCTAAATCTACTTCTACCGGCAAGTCTACCATGTTTTCTAAGATGTATTTCCCCGTCAGCCCCGCATAATATGCCGTTCCGCAAGCTACTATGAAAATTTTCTCTTTTTTCAATAATTCCTCTTCTTTGATGTTCATATCCGCAAGAAGTATTTTCTTCTTATCTCTAGAAATTCTTCCTCGCAAAGTGTCACGTATGACACGTGGCTGCTCACAAATCTCTTTTAACATAAAATGCGGGTAGCCGCCTTTCTCTGCAGACTCTACATCCCACTCTATTGTAGAGATCGCCTTTTCTTTTATGTTGCCTTCTAAATCCATAACTTTGACTTTATTCTTTGTAATAGTGATTATCTCTTTATCATCAAGAAAAATTACTTTGTTCGTATATTTTAATATAGCAGGCACATCAGAAGCTATAAAATTTTCTCCCTCACCAAGGCCTACAACTAGTGGACTACCGTTGCGCGCTGCTACTATTTTATCTTTGTCCCATAGGCTTATAATGCCTAAAGCATACGCTCCCTCCACCTCTTTAAGGGCTGCTGCAGTAGCCTCTTCTAAAGTTTTTGCGCCAAGAGAGAAATATTTTTCTATGAGATGCGCTACAACTTCAGTATCCGTTTGTGAAGTGAAGGTATGCCCATCTTTTATTAATTGTTCTCGCAATTCATAGAAGTTTTCTATTATGCCATTGTGCACAAGAGCTATATTCCCTTTACAGTCTGTATGTGGATGAGAATTTACCTCTGAAGGGACGCCATGCGTTGCCCAGCGCGTATGACCTAAACCTATGGAGCCCTTAAGAGAATAACACTTGAGAGCTTCCTCTAATGTACGTATTTTCCCTGCGCGCTTGACTATATTTATTTTATTTTCTTTGTTATCAACTACTGCTATACCTGCAGAGTCGTAACCACGATATTCCAGACGTTTTAGCCCTGTAACTAAGATCTCCACTACGTTCTTGTCACCAATATATCCTACTATGCCACACATAACAATAAGCGAGTTTTTTCTTTTTTTACTCTATATAAACAAAATTATATAATTTTGCAAACCTAAAATTAAAGTATATGTACTCATGCTATGTTACAATTTTACAAGCCACGAAAATGTTATTTCATCATTTTTCCCACGACCACCTTCATAAGCAACTTCGCAGCAAAAATTGCGATACAGTGCAGCAAGTATAGAGGCTTCGAAAGATGTATTTATGGCATTCTTGGAGTCATAATAGAAACCCAACATGAAATTAACTTCTAAGAGGTTTAGCTTTTTCCTCATAAAGAGAAAGAGTAGCGGGAGAGCGTCGTTTTTACTTACCAGCGGCAGATAGGACAGAATGCTATATTTTATATTTAGCCAGGCAGTAGAATAATATTCTATCTGGAAATGTAATTTCGCAGGATCACTATAGACCATGCTACACGACAACAAGTGTTTACACAAAATACTATAATTGCCCACGTATATTTGCTGCTTATATGGCGCGTCTTGCTGCTGAAAATTTTTATATCTTATGTATGGCATCAAGTAGATATTGAAGTTATACAAAAATTGTATTTCCGAGCATAAGTCCGAAAAATATCCATCTTTTATTGCCTTGTTGTATTTTGTGCCAAATTTCACGTAAAAATTATTAAAAGGGGTTATATAGATATCAGAAAATATTTTGAACCTCGCGCCATAAAAATTGACCCTCTTTACAGAACAAAAACTATCAAATTGCCACAACAAATGCGAAGAAATAAAATTGTTGTGTTTTCTTTTCCCCCACTCTTCTTTGTTCCTATTTGATATACTTTTATAAATTTTGTCTGCTGTTTTATGCCCCATATAGGCGCCTGCAAAAATATCTGCTGGCCAGTGTGCACCTTCACAAATGCGCGCTATACCAATCAATGTTGCTATGCCGTAAGGATACACTTTTTGCCCAAAAACTTTATTATACGTTTCTGCAAAGCTAAAGATTGCGGTTGCGTGCCCGGAAGGAAAAGAATCGTTCTCTATGGACATTCCTAAGGAAGGCACCACGTTCCAGGGTCGCTCGTTCCCTATAAGATGTTTATATAACTGCACCTGTACTCCTGAGAGAATAAAAGATTTTACTCCTGCAACTGCAAATTTTTTACACTTCTCATCTCCTGTGAGATACGATATTGCAAAGAGTGGAATTTGTATCCACCCGGTACCTAAATAGCTTATATAGGAACAGATTTTTTTCACTTCTGGCGAAACATTTCGTTGGAACAAGTCAAATATTTGAGAATTGTAATACAACAGATATGTTTGTAAGAGTGTGAAATATGGCAAGGTGACGTCATATGGCGTAAAAACTGTACCTTGCAACGTCAAAAAATCTAAAATTCCAATGTTTCTATAAGTCTCATTTAAAGTAGGCTCTTTCAAAAAAAATTTGCGGTTAGTTTTGTCGTCAAATGTATAAATGTCTATTGTTAAACTACATAGAAATGTGTTGCTGTGCAAAGTGAAAAATAATAAAAGATAAGTTGTAAACCTCTTTTTATATGTTTTCATATATAAACCGTGCTATATCATATGCAGCCTTGGGACGCGAAACCCTCGCCATGTTGCCTTTCTTCTCATTCAGGAAAACCTCATCCGTAGAGAATCGTTGTATAACTCTAATCGCTCTTTCTATATTCTTTTCATAAATGCCAACATTATACTTTTTTATTAACATCACATTCCCTTTTTCCTGTCCAGGAGGAAAACTTAATATTACGGGAGGGCGCTTTGCTGCTAAAGATTCCATAATTATCCCCCCTCCAGCTTTTGTTATTATTATGTCACTGGCACGAATGTAGTCTGCCATTTTGTCCGTCCAGCCCACAATTTTAACCGGACAGGAATAACGCTTGCTAAAAAGTAAATTGTATAGCTTCTTATGTTTACCAGTAATACATATAAATTGCAATTTATGATTTTTAATATGAATTAGTTTAAAGAACAACATCAGGTAATTGTACAACCTCCCTAAGCCAAAATTGAACAATACTGTGAATCTTCCTACCTCAAGCCCAATATCAGCCAGAAATCTTTCTTTATCAATCTCTTCCCCTAGAAGGGGGTCTACAGGAAAACCTAAAATCCTTATTTTCCCTTCATCTACCCTGTACTTAGTTATTAAAAGCCTTGCAGTATCTTCATCAAATACTATGTAAAAATCAACATTTTCTGCAATCCAAACAGGATGTATTGCAATGGCATCAGTAACAACAACTATGTATCTTTTGTCCCTCCCTTTATATTTTGAAACTATGTTATGCCAATACGGATGAGTAGAAACATAAATGTCGCTTGGCACATCTTGTAAGATTTTCTTCACTCTATCTACATTGTACACCACCGGTAAAAATTTTTTTAACCCCGGAAAGAGATAAAGTATATGATTGGTAACAACAAATAACACATCCCAGGCAATAGGTAGATATAACATAGAAAACTCGTAAAAAAAACTTGTCAGCTTTCCAACTGTTGCCGGCAATAACTCTATTAAGTCTACAATTTTTACATTTATTTGGGAGCCGTATAGTTTGGACAACGCAACAGCAGTAAACCTCGCTGCTGTGTTATGTCCGCTACCATAACTTGCTGTCAAAATTAAAACTCTCTTCTCATCCATACCATACTCTGTCACTCCTTTTCATCAGATAGTGGACTATAAGAAATTTTACTAAATTCGGTTCACTTCATCAAAAGTTTTTTAGAGCCTTTCTTAACTTTGGAGTTTTCTAATTTGCAAAAAATTGTTTGAAAAGGATAACGCGTTTTGTTTAAAATTTCTAGCAAAATAACTTATTTGCAAACTTTTCCACTAAAAAAGAGAAAGGATAAAAGAGTTTCCTAAATGTCTACACTAGCGTTAGATGTGGCTTTGCTGTTGTTCTCCGTTGTGTTACACGAGTACGCCCATGGCTGGATAGCTGAGAAATGCGGTGACACCACGCCTCGGAACGCAGGAAGATTAACCCTGAACCCCTTTGCACACTTAGATCCAATAGGCTCCATAATATTCCCTTTTTTGCTGATCACGCTGAGGTTCCCAATAGTTTTTGGCTGGGCAAAACCTGTACCCATAAACCCGTATAACTTCCGCAATTATCGCAGTGACATGATAAAAGTATCGCTTGCCGGGGTAACCGCTAATTTCGCATTTTCTACACTCTTAGCGGTAATAATATGGTTAATTCCAGCAAAATCCGAATTTACACATTTAACTTTCCAGTGGCTAAATAATGGTATAAGGTTGAACCTATTTTTAGCTACTTTCAATCTTTTACCTATACCTCCCTTAGATGGCTCCAGGGTGGTTGTTTCCCTTTTACCACCCACCGTGTCACACAAGTTTGAAAGCGCAGTTACGCCATATGGTTTCATTATAATTGTTATACTTATGTACATGGGAGTAATAGAGAGAGTTATACTGCCAATTGTAAATTTTATTCAGGCATTTTTGCTGCGTGGTATTTAGTTCAAAATGGGGAGAGAATCTATATTATCCGGAATGAGACCTACAGGTACACTGCACCTGGGTAATTATTTTGGTGCGCTTCTCAACTGGGTGAATTTACAAAACTCTGGCTTATACGAATGTTACTATATGATAGCGGATTGGCACGCACTTACTACGGACTACGAAGACACAAAGCAGTTGAAAAATAATATTCTCGAAGTAGCTAGGTGTTTTTTAGCTGCAGGCTTGGATCCGGAAAAGTCTACTATTTTTGTCCAGTCCTGGGTGAAAGAGCACTGCGAGCTGGCTCTACTACTTTCTATGATAGTACCCTTATCCTGGCTTGAGCGTAACCCTACCTATAAGGAGCAGCTACGCGAACTTAAAGGTCGAGAACTACGTACATATGGTTTTCTTGGATATCCCGTGTTACAGGCAGCAGATATCATACTTTACAAAGCTGCATATGTACCTGTTGGAGAAGACCAACTGCCTCATATAGAACTTACACGTGAGATTGTTCGTAGGTTTAACTATATATACAAATCTAATATTTTCCCCGAACCGCAGCCTCTACTCACTCCTCAACAGAAAGTTTTAGGCCTAGACGGACGTAAAATGTCAAAGTCCTATAATAATTGCATCTACCTTTCTGATACAAAGGATAAATTAAAAGAAAAAACATATTCTATGTTTACTGATCCGCAAAAAGTACATATCAGTGACAAAGGACATCCTGAAGGATGCGTAGTGTTTTCCTTCTACCAATTATTACGTAAGGAAAGTAGCAGCTCGAGGGAAAAGGAGTGCAAAGAAGGTAAGATAGGCTGCGTCGCGTGTAAAAACGAATTAGCCACAATCTTTGACAATTTTCTTTCCCCAATACGCGAAAAATACTATAATTTAGAACAAAAGAGTGACTACCTATATAATGTTTTAGAAGAGGGCGCAAAAAAGGCAAAAAATAAAGCAGAACAAACTATGAACGAAGTAAGAGAAGCCATATGGAGGTGAAACAAGACTTATGGAAAGCGTATGCCAGTATAATGTAAAACTTGATATATTTGAAGGTCCTATGGACCTTTTGCTTTATCTTGTAGAAAAGAACGATATTGATATTTACGATATCAATATCTCCGAAATAACACGTGAGTTCCTGGAGTATGTGGAAATAATGAAATTTATAAATTTAGACTCTATTGGCGAATTTCTAATAATGGCTGCAAGGTTAATGGAAATAAAGGCAAAAACCCTGCTGCCGAGAACTGAAGAAAAGCAAGAAGAAGGCCCTGATCCAAGAGAAGAGCTTGCACGGCAATTAGTCGAATACAGCAAGTGCAAAGAAGCTGCAAAACTACTAAAAGCCTATCAAGAGAGACAAAAAGACATATTCTATCGCGATATGCCACTGTTCAATTTTGACGAATACATCATTGAGGCTTCCTTGTACGATCTGATAGAAGCTTTTAGAAGGGTTATTTCGCGTGCTGAACCTGCTATAAAAGAACTTATTTTCGAGGAAATACCAATAGAAACAAAAATACGCGAAATATTGTCTCTGTTTCAAAATCGTAGCTATGTTGAATTTGAAGAATTGTTTCCCACGGTTTTTAATAAATACATATTTATAGTAACATTCCTAGCTGTGCTTGAACTCATACGGACACGACAAATATCTGCACGGCAGAGGGAATCTTTTGGTAAGATACGTCTCTTTCGCATCGCTACAACGGAAAATAACAATGTTTAACCTTTTATGGAAAAGGATGAGATAAAAAATATTATTGAAGTACTGTTATTCATTACAAACACTCCTATCTCGTTGGAAAAATTTGTTGAAATTTTGGAAGTAGACAAAGAAAATATAATTGAAGCGCTAAACGAACTCCAAAAGGAGTATCAAAATAAACCTCTTATGATAAACGAAGTAGCAGGAGGATACATAATGTCTTCACGTGCAGAATATCATACGTGGATAAAAAAGCTTTTCAAAGAGAAAATTACATACAAACTTTCACAATCCGCTTTGGAAACTTTAGCAATAATAGCATATAAGCAGCCAATAACGCGTGCCGAGATTGAAGCCATACGTGGCGTAGACGTTTCTGGTGTGATAGAGACGCTATTGGAACGTAAATTGATACGTGTGAGCGGACGTAAAGAAACTTTAGGTAGGCCTTTACTTTACAGCACTACGCCGGAATTTTTAAAATATTTCGGCCTCAAAGACCTTGGAGAATTGCCTCCGTGGGACAAGTTTGTATCTCTTTCTCCCGAAGAAACAACTCAAGAAATACAAAATGATAACTATAACGAGTAGAAAAGAAAGGGAAGAATACATACGGTATGGTAAAAGTTTTTGAGACTAATGAGATTATAAATACGTGTTTAATAGGGAATAGTGGGGTTGGGAAAACTTCTTTTGCAGAAGCCCTGTTATACAATGCAGGGGTAACTTCGCGATTAGGTAAAATAGACGACGGTAATACCATCTCTGATTATACCCCTGAAGAAATTGAACGTCGCGGTTCTATATATCTTGCCTCCATGTTTTTCATATACAATGGCAAGAAAATGAACATCATTGATGTCCCTGGATATGCGGACTTTTTCTCTGAGTCTTTTGCAGGTATATGGTGTGCAGAAAACTTAATACTTATATTTGATGCTACAAGTAATGAGCTTGAGGCCGATGCAGAAGAGCTTCTGTTTGCGCCTTCTGCGAAAGGAAAGCCTCTTTTCGTTTTTGTCAATAAAATGGATAAAGAGAATGCCAATTTCCCAAAAAGTCTTGAAATATTGCAAAGAAGTCTTTCTCGGCAACTTGTAGTAGTTACTTTACCTGTAGGTGTTGGCGAAAAATTTAGTAGTGTAGCGGATGTATTAACAAAAAAATGCTACGGTAGAAACAATTCCGAAATATCCTTAACATCAGAAGTAGAAAAAGAACTTAACATCTACTATAGCAGATTTGTTGAATCTATTGCTGCTGAAGATGAACTTCTTATAGAAAAATATCTTAACGGAGAAGAAATTACACAAGACGAAATTATCTCTACTTTAATAAAAAGTGTACAAAGTGCCAAAATCATACCTTTATTTTGTGGCTCTTGTACGAATAATATTGGAGTGAAGGCCTTCTTGGAGTTTTTCTCAAAAACGGCTCTCACTGCAGACCACGGTAAATATACTTCAATGGACAACGAAACGATAGAAGTTTCGTCCAAAACAGACGGTAATAAAGTAATAGCGCATGTTTTCAAAACAGTATTAGAGCCACACATGGGCAGGGTTTCTTATATTAAAGTGATTAAAGGTAAATTACGTGCTGGATCAAACGTTATCAACTCCACAAAAAATGTAGAAGAACGTGTAGGACAAATGTGTCTACTTCAAGGTAAAGAAAAAATTGATATTACTGAGTTATCTGCAGGTGACATCGGGGGCATTATTAAGCTAAAAGATACACACACGAATGATACTCTTTGCGACGAGGAAAGTAAAATTCATATAAAGAAGATAGAATTTCCACCTTCATTATTAACAATGGCAATATATTCCTCAAGTAAAGGTGATGAGGAGAAACTTGCCACAGCACTGTCTACCGCAAGCGAAGAAGATCCTACCATAAACTTCTCTTACAATACTGACACCAAAGAGTGGGTAGTGACCGCTCTTGGAGAGCGCCAGTTGGAAATTATGGCAAAGAAGTTTTCTACACGTTTCGGCGTAAAGGTTGAGTTAAAAACGCCAAAAGTGCCTTATAGAGAAACTATAACAGCAGTTTCTGAACAGCAAGGAAAATATAAGAGGCAAACTGGCGGTAGAGGGCAATATGGTGACTGTTGGCTACGTGTAGAACCATTACCGCGCGAGATAGAATACGAATTCATAAATAAAATAACGCAAGGTAAAATACCTAAAAACTATATACCTTCTATTGAAAAGGGTGTAAAGGAAGTTATGGAAAGTGGCGTAATCGCAGGATACCGCGTAGTGAATATCCGCGTAATATTGTACGATGGTTCTTATCACGAAGTGGACTCTTCCGATATAGCATTCAAAATCGCAGGACGTATAGCTTTAAGAAAATGTGTAGAAACAGCTAACCCTATAATACTTGAACCTTACGCTAATGTAGATATAGATGTAACCAAGGAATATGTAGGAACAGTTATTGGAGATCTTAACATGCGCCGTGGACGCGTGCTCGGCATAGATCAGAAAAATGGTAAACAAGTTATCCACGCACAGCTGCCATATGGTGAGGTGTATAGATACATAACTGATCTTCGCTCTATGACCAAAGGTAGAGGAAAATTTAAAATGTCGTTTTCACACTACGAACCTCTAAATCCTTTATTGCAACAAAAATTAATAGAAGAATACCAAAAAAGTAAGCAGGAAGAAAAAGAGGAATAGCTTCGTAAAAAAACGGAACAATTTTTTCTGCTCCTTCTCCAAAAATGAATAAATCCCACTAACTATGCCAAAACGTAAAGATTTGCATAAAATACTCATAATAGGTTCAGGACCAATAGTTATAGGTCAGGCGTGCGAGTTTGACTACTCTGGCACACAAGCCTGCAAAGCACTTAAAGAAGAAGGCTACGAGATTGTACTTGTAAACTCTAACCCTGCAACTATAATGACTGACCCTGAAATGGCTAATAAAACTTATATTGAACCTCTAACTGTAGAAATATTAGAACGAATCATTGAGAAGGAGCGTCCCGATGCACTTCTGCCAACCTTAGGTGGACAAACAGCGTTAAATTTAGCGGTAGCACTCTTTGAAAAAGGTATTTTAAGCAAATATAACGTAGAACTTATTGGAGCAAAATATGAAGTGATACGGCGCGCTGAAAATAGGTTGTTGTTCAAAGGGACTTTACTTAAAGCTGGTATCGATGTTCCACGAAGCATCTATACCAAAAATATCGAAGAAGGCAAAAAATTTGCCAAAGAAATAGGATATCCTGTAATAATACGACCGTCATTTACACTAGGGGGTACAGGAAGTGCAATTGCCTGGAATGAAGAAGAATTTGTTGCCTCAGCAAAATGGGGTATAAACGTTAGTCCCGTAAAGGAAATTTTGGTAGAAGAATCTGTCCTTGGTTGGAAAGAATATGAACTTGAAGTTATGCGTGATTACAAAGATAATGTTGTCATTGTGTGCCCTATTGAGAATTTTGATCCTATGGGAGTACACACAGGCGATTCTATAACTGTGGCTCCTGCACAAACTCTAACCGATAAAGAATATCAAAGTATGCGCGATTGGGCAATAAAGATTATGCGCGTTGTCGGCGTAGAAACTGGCGGCTCTAATATACAATTCGCTGTAAATCCGGAAAACGGCCGCATGGTAGCAATTGAAATGAATCCACGCGTGTCGCGTAGCTCTGCACTTGCATCTAAAGCAACTGGCTTTCCAATAGCTAAAATTGCAGCTAAACTAGCAGTAGGATATTCTCTGGACGAAATACCTAATGACATTACTAAGAAGACCCCAGCTTGCTTCGAACCTACAATAGATTACTGCGTAGTAAAGATCCCAAGGTTCACTTTTGAAAAGTTCAAAAACATAAAAGATATGTTGGGAACTTCTATGAAATCTGTAGGTGAAACGATGGCTATTGGCCGTACTTTTAAAGAAGCTCTACAGAAAGCACTAAGAGGGCTGGAAATGAACTATTACGGGCTTGACTACGAAGATGCAAAAGAGTGGAAAAGTTTATCAAATGCGGAACTTGAAAATAAACTAAAATATCCAAACAGTAAAAGAATTTTTGCTATTAAAGAGGCCTTGCTGCGTAATTTTACAATTGAAAAAATTTATCAGCTTTCCAAAATAGATCCCTGGTTCATAAATCAAGTAAAAGAAATAGTAGAAATGGAAAAGGAACTTATAAAATATAAAAACAAAAAAAATAAAAAAGACGCCGAAACAAAACAAATACTTTACAAAGCAAAACAATATGGTTTTTCGGACAAACAGATAAGCAAACTGTGGAATACTGGCGAAAGCCAAATCCGTAAGTTACGAAAAAAATATAAAATCTTGCCAACATATAAGTTAATTGACACATGTGCAGGAGAATTCCCAGCTTATACTCCATACTTTTACTCTACTTACGATGAAGAAGATGAGATAACAAGAGAAAAGAGATGTATAGTCATTATCGGCAGTGGGCCTAATCGTATAGGCCAAGGTATAGAGTTTGACTATTGCTGTGTACACGCGGCTTTCGCGTTGCGCGAACTAAATTATCGTACCGTAATGATCAATTCTAATCCAGAAACGGTCTCCACAGACTACGAAACTTGCAACCATTTGTATTTTGAACCTATAACACTTGAGGATGTGTTGAACGTTGTTGAGAAAGAGAGACCACTCGGTGTAATAATACAATTTGGAGGGCAAACGCCAATAAATCTGGCACTGTCCTTAGAAAAAGAGAAAGTTAAGATATTAGGAACACAGCCTAAATATATTAATATAGCCGAAAATAGGAAACTTTTTGCACAACTTCTTGATAAACTAAAAATACCGCGGCCTGACTATGGAACTGCAATGTCTTTCAAAGAAGCACGAGTAATATCAAAAAAATTAGGCTATCCTGTGATGGTGCGGCCTTCTTACGTCTTAGGAGGACGCGCAATGGAAATTGTAGAATCTGAAGAACAATTATATGAATACATACGAAACGCAACCAAAATATCGCCAGAGCACCCTGTATTAATAGATAAATTTCTCACAAATGCTATAGAAATTGACGTTGACGCTGTATGTGATGGAGAAACAGTATATATTGGCGGCATAATGGAACATATTGAAGAAGCTGGCGTACATTCAGGTGATTCGGCTTGCGTATTGCCACCATATAGCCTCTCGCCAAGACATATAGAACAACTCAAGGAGTACACGGAATTCATTGCACTTGAATTACATACCATCGGACTAATAAACATACAGTACGCAATAAAAGATGATACAGTATACGTGTTGGAAGCAAATCCACGCGCATCGCGTACTGTGCCATTCGTAAGTAAAGCTACGGGTGTGCCATTGGCTAAGCTCGCAGCTAAAGTTTGTGTTGGCAAAAAACTTAAAAATTTACTAAAAGAATACCCGGCAAATGCTTATATGCCCAAAAATATTTCTGTTAAGGAGGTTCTACTGCCTTTTTCGCGGTTTGACAGTGTGGATACATTATTAGGTCCTGAAATGCGTTCAACTGGTGAAGTGATGGGAATAGACTACAGTTTTCCTTTAGCATTTGCAAAAGCACAAGATGGCGCTAATAATAAATTGCCGCTAAAAGGAACTATCTTTTTCACTGTGCGCGACGAAGATAAGCCTAAAATAGTACGTCCTGCTAGTAAACTCTATAAAGCAGGATTCAAAATAATTGCTACCAAAAACACTGCAAAAATCCTGCAAGAAGCCGGTATACCCGCAGAAGTAGTATATAAGCTTAACGAAGGAACTCCTAACTCCGTAGACATTATATACAGTAAAAAAGCAGATCTGATCGTCAACACCCCGTCCGGCTCTAAATCGCGCGCAGATGGCTATCATATACGTCGTGCAGCATTGGAAAATAACATTCCTATCATAACAACAATACCTGCGTTAGAAGCTGCTGTCAAAGCTATCTTAGCAAGTAAGGAGCAATCATATACTATAAAATCCCTACAAGAGTACTACAGCAGTTGGAGAAAGAAATAAAATAGCCATGAGTGACGATACATCTTCTAGTAAAGAAACTTTGAAAATCTGTATGCTTATAGCGCGATTTTATCCTTATATTGGTGGCACTGAAAGACAAGCATTATTGTTGTCTAAAAACTTGATAGCACGCGGAGTAAAACTCTTTGTCGTCACAGAAAGACACAGAAAAACTTTGCAAAAATGCGAAGTAATAGAAAAAGTTCCTATATATAGACTACCCTCCTGGGGTAAAGGTATAATTTCCTCTATAATATTTTTCATCTCTACAGTTCTATTTCTTATCAAACGTAGAGACGTGTTTGATATTATTCACGCTCATTTAGCCTCCTCCCCAGCACTAGCAGCTATACTTGTGAGTAAAGTGCTGAACAAAAAGACAATGATAAAGTTTGGTGGAGCTGGTTACACTGGAGATATAGCTACTTCTAAACGGCGCCTCTTCGGAGTGATAAAATTAAAAATAATCTCCCGCTATGGTGATATGTTCGTTGTACCCTCAGAAACAGTCAAAAATGAACTTATTGAATTTGGCTTCCCAGAGGGAAAAATTGTCAAAATAAACAATGGCGTCGAAGAAAAAATTTTTTCACCTATTGGAGAGTACAAAGAGAAAGTGAGATTGCGCGAGCGGCTCAAGTTGCCCCTTGATAATATCATACTTATTTACACTGGGCGCCTGCAATATGGTAAAGGTATTGATTGGCTAGTCTCTGTTTGGCACAAAATAATAGAAAAATATCCAAACCTAACATTATTAATTTTAGGTAGTGGAATATTGTATAATAAAATTGCAGACTTAATACAGAAGTCACATATAGAAGACAAAGTTTTATTGTTAGGGGAACAAAACAATGTGATTAAATATCTACACGCAAGTGATATCTTCGTTTTGCCTTCATTCTATGAAGGTTTCTCAAATTCCTTGTTGGAGGGGATGTCTTGCGGCTTACCTGTTATAGCTACAAATATCGGTCCTAATAAAGAAATAATACGGGACGGCGAAAATGGCTTGCTATACACGCCCGGGAAATATCGCGAATTCCTTGATAAACTTGAAATGTTGATTTCCTTGCCAAATGGGCCACTAAAGAGAGAATTCTACGGAAAGCAAAGTAGAAATACTATACTCAAATATTATAGTATTTCCAAAATTACTTCTGAGTATATTGCGCAATACAAAAGTTTGATAAATACCTCTAAGGAGGAAAATTGAAAATAAAAATGGGAGAACAACAACAAAAAACTTTAGAAGTACAAATAGAAATCGATGACTCAACTGCACAAGGTTCTTATGCAAACTTGGCAATTATAACACATAGCGAAACCGAGTTCATCTTTGATTTTATTTTTGTGCAGCCGCAGGTCCCAAAAGCTAAAATACGAGCACGTATTATAACTTCTCCAGTACATGCAAAACGTTTCCTCCGTGCTTTAGAAGAAAACATCAAAAAATATGAAGCAACATTTGGCCCTCTGCCAGAAACAAAAAGTCCTATGCCACGACCTATAGGTTTTGCATAAAACAATAGGATGAAACTGCAATGGAAACAAAAAGAGTTCTAGTTACAGGTGGACTAGGATATATTGGAAGTCATACGGTAGTAGAATTGTTGAATGCAGGGTATGAAGTAATCATTTATGACAATCTGCAGCAGGGACACAAGGAAGCCATCCCTGCCATCTCCAAGATTGTGAATTGCAAAGACAAAGATATTAAATTGGTAATAGGGGATCTCTGTGAAAAAGAAAAATTAGACAAAATGTTCAAAGATTTCAAAGTGGACAGCGTCATACATTTTGCTGCTGATTGCTCAGTTCCAGAGTCAATGCTTAATCCACAAAAATATTTCCATAACAATGTAGAAAATAGCCTAACTCTTCTCAACTGTATGGTCGAAAATAAAGTTGATAAAATAATATTTTCATCTTCTGCTGCAGTCTATGGTGAACCTAAAAGTATACCCATCAAAGAGAACGACCCTACAGAGCCAACAAACGTATATGGCGAAACAAAGCTCATGTTTGAAAAAATACTCTACTGGTACAATGAAATCCACGGAATAAAATATGTCTCACTGCGATACTTCAATGCTGCAGGTGCGCATGTATCAGGACTTATAGGAGAAGACCACAACCCTGAAACACATCTTATACCCCTAGTGCTGTACACACTTATTGGAAAAGCAAAAGAAGTTGAAATTTATGGAGATGACTACCCTACACCAGATGGTACCTGTATACGTGACTATATACACGTCACAGATTTGGCTGTTGCACATCTGCTATCGCTTGAATATTTATATAAAAATGGTAAGAGTAAAATATATAATTTAGGCAATGAGAAGGGCTTCTCTGTCAAAGAAATAATAAGTATTGCAGAAAAAATTACAAACAAAAGTGTACCAACAAAAATTGTCTCGCGGCGCCCTGGCGACCCCGCTATACTTATTGCATCATCAGAAAAAATTAAACAAGAACTAAAATGGAAGCCTCAATATAGCAATATAGAAGAAATAGTCTCCACTGCATGGAATTGGCATTCTACACATGTTAACGGGTTTTTAACATAAAAAAACACACCTCTTTCAGTAACTACTCTATGATAAAATTGAATAGGAAAAGACATAAGACAGCGATAAAATTTGACCCAACGCCAATGACAGATGTGGTATTCCTGCTATTGATTTTTTTTCTATTATCCTCGCCATTTATGATACAGCCCGGGATAAAAATTAAATTACCAAAGGCAGCTTCTGCAGAAGCCGAAATCTATGATAAAGTGATAATTACTGTAACAAGAGATAACAAAACCTTTATAAACGAGAAGGAAGTCACACTGGACCACCTTGAAGATGAAATAAAGAAAGCGTTATCCAAAACCAGAGAACGTATCTTAATAGTCAAAGCCGACGCGGAAACGCCTCATGGTATGGTAGTTGAAGTGTTGGATAAGGCTAAACTTGCCGGTGCTGAAAGGTTAGCTATTGCAACTGAAGCAAAAAGAAGATGAAAAAAATTATAATTTTACAAAAAGGAGAGAAGATATCATGAATAAAGTATTAGGAGAATTAAAAATTTTTTCAGGTACTGCTCACCCAACACTAAGTAAAAAAATCTGTGAATTTTTAAATATAGAATTAGGAAAAGCTACAATTGGACGTTTTGCAGATGGCGAAATAAACGTTAAAATAGAAGAGAATGTCCGCGGATGCGATTGTTTCGTAATACAACCCACATGCCCCCCAGTTAACGAAAATTTAATGGAGCTATTGATAATAGTGGACGCGCTCAGACGCGCTTCCGCAGCACGCATCACCGCAGTAATACCATACTATGGATATGCTAGACAAGATAGAAAAGTAGAACCTCGCGTACCAATATCAGCTAAGCTTGTGGCTAATTTATTAACGGCAAGCAAAGTAGATAGAATTTTAACCTTAGACTTGCACGCAGGACAAATACAAGGTTTTTTTGACATACCTGTGGATAATTTATACGCCATACCCGTCTTTCTTGAATATCTCAGCAAGCAGAACTTTTCTAACTTGGTAATAGTATCACCAGACCCTGGTGGTGTGGAACGTGCACGCGCACTCGCAAGAAAACTCAATTGTGGCCTCGCCATTATAGATAAACGTAGACCAAAAGCTAATGAAGTTGCAGTAATGCATGTCATTGGAGAAGTTGAAGGAAAAGATACTTTAATATTTGACGATATAATAGACACTGGAAATACACTTATTAATGTTGCAGAAGCTCTGCTCAATAACGGCTGTAAAAAAGTATACGCTGCGGCAACACATTTAGTTCTCTCAGGCAACGCAAAAGATAAAATTGAAAGCTCCCGTATTACAAATGTCATAGGAACAGACTCAATTCCTCTCCCTGAAACAAAATACTCTGATAAATTTGTTATTTTAAGTGTGGTCAAACTTTTTGCAGAAGCTATCTACAGGATACATAATAACCAATCTGTAAGTGCATTGTTCGTGTAAGAAAAACAAAATTTCCCTCTGTCTTGCTAAAGGTGAATGTATGCCGAAGTAGTATTCCCTATCCCGGTAAATAAAGTTTTCTACTATAAACTCTCTGACAGCGTTGCCTCTCACGTGCGCCGCGGTGTGCGTGTTCTAACTCCCTTCAAAACAAAAGAAAAAGTAGGCTATGTGAACAATATTATAAACAAGGCTGAGATTACAGATAAGGAAATCAAATATATAAAAGATGTGTATTCTCCAGAGTTATATTTGACGGAGGAACTTCTGCAATTGGGAGAATGGCTATCTAAACGTTATGTATGTACTTTAGGAGAAGCATATAACGCAATTTTGCCGGTAAACCTTAGAACACCTAAAAGAATTCTCTTAAGGAAAGATGTACAACAAGATTACACCGTAATAACACAAAATCCTGTACCCTTAGACCAACTCACAAGTGAACAAAAAAATGCAGTAGAAACTATATTCAGTTCAACAATCCATAACGTATACTTACTTTTTGGTGTTACTGCTAGCGGTAAAACTCAAGTATATTTCCACTGCATCTACAGAGTGCTCTCTGCAGGAAAAGATATAATTTATCTTCTTCCAGAAATATCATTAACACCACAATTCGTCTCCCGCGCAATAGAATACTTCGGCAAGAATATAATCCGTGTGTGGCACAGTAGATTGTCCTTAAGCGAACGTTACGAGACATATCACAGTATACTTGAAGGCAAAGTAAAAATACTCATTGGTGCAAGGTCTGCTATCTTCGCACCATTTAAAAACCTCGGTTTAATAATTATTGATGAAGAGCACGAATTCACTTATAAACAAGACCAAAAACCATATTACCATGCGCGTGATACTGCAATTGAGCGCGCAAAAATTAATAACGCAAAGGTTATTTTAGGCTCTGCCACACCTTCAATAGAATCTTATTACAATGCCCTTTCCGGAAAGTACGTCCTCATACGGTTAAAAGAGCGTTTTGCGCAACGCAGCCACGCTAAAATACACGTCGTTGATATGCGCAATCTATCGCCTAAATCTACGATGTGCGATGAACTTAAAAATGATATTAAAAAATGTATAGAGAAGAAAGAGCAAGTTTTGTTGTTTATAAATCGTCGTGGCTTCTCTACTTATATACATTGCAACAAATGCGGCTGGACTGCACAATGCGTCAACTGCAAGATAAGTTTAGTGTATCACCGTGATGTTGATAAATTGGTTTGTCACTTATGTTCTTATGAAGACAGAGTTCCTACTTCGTGTCCACGTTGTGGAAAGTTCAAACTGCATTTTGGCGGCATAGGAACGGAACGTGTAGAGTCTGAAATAAAGTTTTTACATCCTTATATAAAAGTGCAACGTGTCGACCTTGATACTATCACCTCGCGATATATATATGAGAAAATTTATAAAGACATTCTGGAGAAAAAAATCGACGTATTGATAGGCACACAAATGATAGGTAAAGGTTTTGATTTCCCCAATATTACGCTTGTAGGAATAATAAATGCAGATATTATGCTAAACTTACCGGACTTCCGTGCTGCTGAGCGCACTTTCCAAATGATAGTGCAGGTTTCTGGACGTACAGGGAGAGGCATTCTTGGCGGCAAAGTCTACCTGCAAACTTATAACCCAAACTCTTATGTTATAACTACTGCTGTAGAGTACGATTATGAGAAGTTCTATGAACAAGAGATACAGCTACGTAAAATACTCAATTATCCGCCTTTCGTATATTTTGCACGTATAATTTTCGTCGGTAAAGATGAAAAGCGTGTAAAAAGTGTCTCAGAAAAATATGCAAAGGACTTACACACAACACTCTCTGTTTTAGGTTTAGAGAAAAGAATAGCGCTTGTAGGGCCACTTACTGCTCCCTATAGCTATGTAAGGAAAAAGTATCGTTGGCAGATATTAATTAAAGGTGATGTGAAAGATATAGAGAGGCTTTTCTCTTATGTTCATACGGGACCTGTGATCAAAAATGTGAGACTTATTATAGACGTCGACCCCATAGATATTTTATAGAGTAATTCTTCTTTCTATTCTATAAAGTTTTCTTTGCCTGTCAGCAATCTGTAAACTTCTAAGTATTTCTCACTTGTCATTTTGATAACGTTGGGTGGCAACTTTGGCCCAGGATATGTCTTATCCCAACCGGTAGACTCTGTGTAATCTCTTACATATTGTTTATCAAAAGAAGGCTGTGGTTTCCCAATCTCATATTTATCCTTCGGCCAAAAACGCGACGAGTCGGGTGTAAGTATTTCATCAATTAAAATTATCTTCCTTGTTTTTTCATCAACGCCGAACTCAAACTTCGTGTCTGCAATGATTATCCCCCTTGTTTCAGCATAATCTGCCGCTTTTTTGTAAAGCTCAATAGATTTTTGCTTTATAAACTCGGCACATTCTCTTCCTATAATTTCAGACATTCTCCCAAAAGTTATATTTTCGTCGTGGCCAATATCTGCTTTCGTTGATGGGGTAAATATAGGCTCGGGCAGCTTCTCAGACTCCTTGAGCCCAGCAGGTAACGCTATACCGCAAACTGCCTGCGTCCTCTGATACTCTTTCCAACCACTACCTGATAGATATCCTCGGACAATGCACTCTATAGGTAGAACCTTTGCTTTTTTTACAACCATTGTTCTGTTTTGAAGTATGTCTCTATATTTTGTAAACTCATCTGGCAAATTATCAACACCAAACTCTATTATGTGATTTTCAATGACATTCTTCAAAAATTCAGACCAAAATTTTGTAAGTTGCGTTAAAATTACACCTTTATACGGTATAGGGTCGTCAAGAACAACGTCAAAAACAGAGATCCTATCTGTAGTAACAATTACAAGCTTTTCTCCTAAGTCAAAAATATCTCTTACCTTACCTTTTTTGGTCGGTCTGAGGCCAAGCTCTTCCACAGTTTTTAATACGTTCATTTTTTCTTACCTCCTATCATTTCTGACCATTTTGATGCGAGCTCGTCCCTTCTTGGCTTATAAACCACCTCGTAAAAATATCTTTGCGACTTCAAAACTGCTTCATTGAAACTCTTACAAATCCTTATAGCTTCATCCCATGCCTGTTGAAATTTTCTCCCAAACCGCCGCTCAACTTGTTTATAAAAGCTTTCAAGTGATTGAATTTCATTACCTATCATAAAATATATCTCATCATCTATTTTTACACTATAAGCCATTTCGTCTCCTAAATAAAAAATATTAAATGTTTTCATAATCTTCTCTTGCGTTTTTTCATCTAACCTTTTCTCCGGAATTTTTATCTCTTTTATTTCAAGCAAACCCTTAGGTTTTACAAAGCCTTTCTTTGCAGCAGCGTAAAATATTGCGCGGTTTAGCCCCCAGCTTTTGGCAGAATTTAAAGATAGACCTAAGACGTATGCTCTTGCTGCTTGCAAAACCGCCATCACCTGGAACCTACCAATCACGGTTTTATTTTCCTCCAGTCAGCTGTAGGTGTTGGCGCTTCTTCTGAAATAAAGTAAAAAGATTCCAATTTCTTCACAACAATACCTTCATGGCTTTGCTCTAACGCATTTCTTAATGCACTACTTATATTCTTTAGTTGCTTAAACTCTGTATAATAAAATGGTGGCTCAAACTTTATTTCTTCTTTGAGAATTTGTTTTCTCTCCCACAACTCTCTATTACCTAAAAATTCATTATTTAGATATATTATATCAAAAACAAAAATTTGCGGTTTAGCCTTTGGATTAGGGCAAAAAAGGGATGGAATAAATCTTCTTCCTTTATTAGAACATAATTCTGCATCAAGTATTGTTCCAACGGGTAAAAATTTCTCTAACTTCTCTGTAATATAATTCAATTTTCTCGTCCAGTCAGGATTTTTTTCCAATCTTCTCCCAAAAATTTTTGGTTCTCCATTTGAATATTTAATTAATTGCATTCTCCAGCCGTCATACTTCGGTTCATAAATCCAAGCACCTTCAAGTTGTTCTCCAAAATAAGGTATAGGCTGCAT
>Ga0197143_1000480_pt1 | contig 43616 bp, 40 predicted proteins | sample GBS70_MetaG_FD_148603 | JGI IMG/M metagenome (GOLD analysis project Ga0197143, IMG submission 148603) | Sediment microbial communities from Great Boiling Springs, Gerlach, Nevada, United States - GBS 70_MetaG | ecosystem: Environmental > Aquatic > Thermal springs > Hot (42-90C) > Sediment... | reverse complement strand
CTACCACGCTACCAAGCGCGGCTCTCTGGAGATGAGATGCTCTTGTTGGCGTCTCGGCTGCTTCAGGTGATAGATGGCGTTATTCAGGGCTATGCGCCCAGTCGCCGTAAAAAGTCTCCTGTGCTGAAGATGTCTTTCATAGACAGCAGCCTGCTTGAGTTGCGTGTGGTACCCTCTGAAGAGTTTCAGGGGCTGATTGACTGGATAAAAGCGCGTCAGACGACTCCCGAGCATTAAACTCCGAGTTTGACGGTTAGGGATTAGCTTGCCCCGCTGGGAGCCGCGCGACCCGTGCGACGAGTGGTACTTGGCAGGGCATTTGGTGGGCGCAGTTCACGATTATACGCTCACACGCGGGGCGGGCAAAGCGGGTGGTGGATTGAGATTGGCGAAGCGAGGAAGTAGCCATACGCAAGGGAATTTAGGAGATGAAGTAGCAACAATAACAATAAAGGGATCGCAATCACCAGAAGCAGCTCAACATATTGAGGACACCATTCAACAGGGACATCCGTCCATCTTAACATACGATCCCGGTCCTAACGCTTCAAGACGGCGACGAGAGGCTACTCGCTCTTTGCCTCCAAAAGCTGGCATGGATAGGGACGAGTATCTGCCAGCGTTCTCCAAAGAGGGAGGTGTCGGCTCAAGTGTGCGCTATGTTCCCCCAGGCGACAATCGCAGTGCTGGCGCGCAAGCTGGTCGGCAACTAAAGGGTTTGAAACCAGGGCAAAAATTCCGTTTTGATATCGAGTGAGGGTAGAATGTATGGAGCTAATCATGGGAATAAGCCCCTCCCTTCAGAGAATTGCGGAGTTAGCAGAGCCAGCGCTGTGCCCCCACCCGCCACAGCTACCGAAGCACCTGCGCCAGTTGGCAGGTGAGGAAGCAGCCTCGCAGTTGCTCATGCTGCTCTGCTTGAAAAACGGGTTTTATGCCTTCGCACGCGCGCTGCATGTCTTTCCCGCAGGTTGCGCCCACGAAGACCTCGATCTCACAACATGGAACGATAATGCCCTTTGGCGAGGCAACTATGGAGATGCCACAGCAGGCTACCTCTTTTTCGCGGAAAACCTGTTCGGAGACCAGTTCGCACTTCGCGAAAACCGAGTGTGGTTGTTTGACCCAGAGACCGCAACGATGCATCCCTACGCAGAGAGCCTGGAGGAATGGGCAGCGCGTATTCTACACGATCCCGACGAGATTGGCTTCCTTACAGCACAGGAGTGGAAGAATGCCCGCGGCGACATTCCTATTGGAAAGCGACTGTTCTCGAAGATACCGTTTGCGCTGGGGGGAACGGCAACGCTTACAAATCTGTATTGCGGGGATCCGTTAGACGCGCTGCGCTGGCGCGCGGATTTGGCGCGTCAGCTGAAAGATTTATCACCAGGTACGAAAGTGAGGCTGATTGTGGAGGATTAGAGCAGGTTTGATCTGCCCCTAAGTAGCTCGCTGTCGGCAACTATTTGCCTTCTGCCCGCAGTTAGTTTATCATTTCTTGGGCGGTAGTGGCGCAGGGGCTGCACGCTTTGGGATGTGTCGGCTCCAACAAGTATCTGCACGTGCTGCTGGCACCCGATGGACAGCCCGCCGAAGTCTGGTCCTACGACAGTTGGGGCAACCCGATTGCGCACGAAGTCAACCCTGCCTACGGCGCAGTTGCCCAACCGTTCACTTGGAACGCAGCGTACGGCTACGAGTGGGACTGCTTTGCGGACACGGGTCTCTACCATGTCGGCGCTCGTGCGTATGACCCCCGCACCGCCCGCTGGCTGCAGCGCGACCCGATAGACGCCGCCAGCGGCGACCTAAACCGTATCGGTACGCAGACATCAAGGTTCCCCCTGCTCGCAGGGGGGGATCCCTCTCAGTTTCGCCCTGTTTGGAAATACGCATGGAGACCCCAACTCTCCGCGTGTGATGCGCGTACAGTGGCACAGCAACGCGACCAACATCTTCAATAGCGCTCTTACTCGGAGGCTTGCTGACTACCGCCAACACGGTCCCTACCGTTCACTGTCATGGGGGCTTACATCGAGTGGACGCTTTGGTTCCAGCGTCGGAGTTTTACGAGCCTAACCACAACGAATAACGCCTACGGTTTGATGATTGACGACGCGCGTTTGCAGTTAGTATCTGGTCCTGCAAGCCTGCTGGCGTTAGGCACAGGGTTGGTAAGGCTGCACCGATGCACGCGCTAACTCTCTCCTACTTCACGGAAGCGTTTGCGCGCCGATCCCGCCGATACGGTCAGCCGCACTGTCGGTTCAGAAAGTCGGGGATAAAGCGCAGCAGGTACAATATACTCTGTGCGTATTCCAGCGTGGTTGAAAGTAGCAGCAGGCATCGGCGCAGCGATCGCAGGCGCAAACTGGTTTTTGCGCAAGGTGTGGTTCTACCGCGATCCGTTGCGCATCCCGCCCCCCGACCCAAACCTGATCCTCGCGCCGTGCGACGGCAAGGTGGTCTACATCCGCCCCATCAGCGCAGACGGCACGGTCTTCGCCGAGAAACTGGGGCGCGCCATCCCCATCACCGAGATCACCCGCGCCGACTGGGAAGGCGTCGCGCCCGAAGGCTGGCTGATTGGCGTCTACATGAGTCCGCTCGATGTGCATTACAACTACGCGCCGATTGCGGGCACGGTACGGCGCATCGTCTACACGCCCGCCCGCGCTAATCTGCCGATGGTGGACTTGTGGGAGTATGTGAGTATGGCGTGGCTGCGCCGCGCGGTTGACCTGCTGGGCAAACGGTATCACCTGCAGAACGAGCGGCAGACGATTTTTATTGAGGGCGATCGGGTGCGTGTGGCGCTGGTGGAAATCGCCGACAAGTTTGTCAACAAAATCACGACCTATGTCCACGAAGGGCAGTGCGTCAAGCCCGCGCAGAAACTCTCGTTCATTGAGCGGGGCAGTCAGGTAGACCTTGTAATCTTCTCGCGGGCGGTGGAGATTCTCACGCACACGGGCGCGCAGGTTTACGGCGGGCAGACGCCCCTCGCGCGGGTGCTATCGCCATGAGAGAGACACCCTTCGGTCAGGTGCGGGCGGTCGGCTTCGACTTGGATGACACGCTGTGCGCCTACATGCCTGCTGCCGTGCAGGCGCGGCGGGCAATCATGCAGCGCTACCTCGTCCCCCAAACAGGGCTGCCCATCGAGACGCTGGATCAGTACTACAAGCAGGCGTTCCAGAGTGTGCTGGACGAACTGCACACAGAGCGGTGGTACCCGCTGTACCTGCAGGAAGGGCGTGCAACGCGCACGGAAACTTTCCGCCGCCTGCTGCGAAGTCTGAACCTCGATGCCGACGGGCTGGCGGAGCGTCTCAGCGAGGAGTACGCTGCCCTACGCGAGCAAAAGCTACGCCTCTACGAGGAGACGCTGGAGGTGCTGCACGCGCTGAAAGCGCGCTATCCGCTGTTTGTCATCACAAACGGTCCCGCCTACGAGCAGCGGCGCGAACTGCAGGTGTTGGGGCTGGAAGGGCTGTTCAACCGCGTCGCGATTGAGGGCGAAGTGGGCGTCGGCAAGCCGCACCCAGCAATCTTCGAGCAAGTGCAGCGTCAGCTGGGGCTGCCCCGCAAGCAAATCCTGTTTGTGGGCAACTCGTGGGCGCACGATGTGCTGGGGGCGTTGAATGTGGGCTGGTGCGCTGCGTGGGTGAACCGTGAGGGTGCGCCCCATCCCGACCCGCAAAGTGGCGTTCCTGAGCTGCGTGATCTGCGTCTGTTGTTGGAGTGGTTATGAGGGGCGTGGTTATCTTGGTGGGTGGGGGTGGCACACCGTCGGAAGTGCCCCAGACGATGCTGCGGCTGGCGGGTGGCGTGAATGCACGCATCGTCGTCTTGGCGCACACGCAAGCGGATGTCGCGCAGGGTGCGCGTCGCTCCGCCGAGTTCTTTGCCGCAAACGGCGCGCAGGATGTCATTGCGCCTGACACGCTGGACACAGGTGAACTTATCGCGCTGGTGCAGTCGGCGCGGGGTGTTTGGATCCCTGGCGGCGACCAGAATCGCTTCATGGAGCGGCTGGGCGGTTCAGTGGCGTTGCTGGAGGCGATACGGGGCGTCGTAGCACGGGGCGGGGTAGTAGGAGGCACAAGCGCGGGCGCGTCACTGATGGGCGCGCGCATGCCCACAGGCGACCACGCCCCTGACGGCGACCTTAAGGTCGGCGCAAGTCCCACCGCACCCGCGATCGGCGCGCTGCCAAACGCGATCGTCGACCAGCACTTTCTCAAGCGTCAGCGGTTGCCGCGCCTACTGTGCGCCCTGCTGGAGCATCCGAGCCTCATCGGGATCGGCGTCGACGAGGAGGCGTGGGCGTTGGTGCAAAAGGGCAAACTTACGGCTTACCGCGCGCAAGTGGTTGTCGCGCGGGTGCAGCAAAAGCCACGCCAACATGAGCACATGCTGGGCAGCCGCGACATTCGGCTACAAATCCTGCTGCCCAACGAGACGGTGCGGATGTGAGATTACCTGAGCGGTCGCAACTCTTCGTCAGTGGGCGTGCGCCAGTGTCCTGATCTAGGGTTGCGCGTTGGGCGACGGCACCCTCACACCTGCTCGAAGCGGCAGACATCGAGGTTCCCCCTTGCGCGCAGGGGGAACCCGACGATTTAGCGCGCGACCTTGTCAGCAATCACGCGCCGCATAATCGCGGCAGCGATTGCCTCTGCGGGGAGTGCGTGATGCAGCGACTGGCTTGCGGCTTGCACGCGATCTTCCCGAATGTCGGGAGTATCGGCGAGCATGCGGGCGATCTCACGCGCCAGCTGCTCGTCTTCGGCTTTGGGCGCGACAAACGGCGCAGGCACGGGCTCTAACGGCTGCACCACTGCCTGCTGTCCGCGATACGCCTGCGCAACTTTCCGCAGCTCCTCAAGCGAGATTTGCATCGTTCTGCCTCCTGTCTTGCTGCAATTCAGCAAGCCAGAAGCAGGCAGCCTGGCTATCTGTCATGTGCTTGACAGACCCATAGGCTTTGCGCCCCTGCATCGCTACAGGTTTGCCCTTTTCTGCTTCGGCTCACACCGATACCGAATTATCGGCGCGTTGCGTGGCATTCTTTAGCCCCTATACGACGCTGCCTTCCAGAATCCTGCGCAGTCGTTGGATTTCGTCGCGCAACACAGCGGCGCGCTCGAACTCCAACGCCTTTGCCGCTTGGCGCATCTCCTGCTCCAAGCGATTGATGACCAGCGGCAGGTCTTCGAACGCCACGCGGTCAGTGTCCACAATCTGATAGGAGGCGCGCTCCTCGGCGACCTTGTAGGCGCGCACGGTCTCGCGCACCTCTTTGCGCACGGTTTCGGGCGTGATACCGTGTTTGAGATTATACTCCATCTGGATCTGGCGGCGGCGGTTGGTCTCGTCGATGGCGCGTTGCATCGAGCCTGTGATGCGGTCGGCGTACAGGATGACGGTGCCGAACTTGTTGCGGGCGGCGCGCCCGATGGTCTGAATCAGTGAAGTCTCGGAACGCAAAAACCCCTCCTTGTCGGCGTCCAGAATCGCCACCAGCGACACTTCGGGCAAGTCCAGCCCTTCGCGCAGCAGGTTTACCCCGACTACCACATCGTAAGTGCCCAGACGCAAGTCGCGCAAAATCTCCGCCCGCTCCAGCGACTGCACATCCGAATGCAGGTACTGCACGCGGATGCCCAGCTCTTGCAGGTAGCTCGTGAGGTCTTCCGCCATCTTTTTGGTGAGGGTGGTGACCAGCGTGCGTTCGTTGCGTTCGATGCGCCGGCGGATTTCGGCGATGAGGTCGTCGATTTGCCCCTGCGTCGGGCGTACAATCACTTCGGGATCCAACAGCCCTGTGGGACGGATAATCTGCTCTACAATCTGTTCGCTAACCTGCCGCTCGAAAGGACCAGGCGTTGCCGAGACAAAGATTACCTGTCCCACGCGCTGCAGGAACTCCTCAAAGCGCAGCGGGCGGTTGTCCAGTGCGGAGGGTAGGCGGAAGCCGTACTCCACCAGCGTGCGCTTGCGTTGCATATCACCGTTGTACATCGCGCGGATTTGCGGAATCGTCTGATGCGACTCGTCGATAAACAGCAGGTAGTCTTCGGGGAAGTAGTCCAGCAGGGTGTAGGGTGGCTCGCCTGGTTTGCGCCCGTCGAAGTAGCGCGAGTAGTTCTCGATGCCGTTGCAGTAGCCCAGCTCGCGCATCATCTCCAAGTCCATCTCCACGCGCTGGCGGATGCGCTGGGCTTCCAGCAGGCGTCCCTGCGACTCGAAGTAGGCGACCTGCGCCTCCAGCTCCTCGCGAATCTGCGCGATGATGGAATCCATCTTGTCCCACGGAGTCACATAGTGCGTGGCGGGGAAGAAGGTTACCCGCTCCAGCTCGGCGATGGTCTCGCCTTTGAGGGGGTCGTACTCGGTGATGCGCTCCACTTCGTCGCCGAACAGTTCGATGCGCGTGATATACTCCTCGTCGGCGGGCTGCACATCGATCACATCGCCGCGGATGCGGAAAGTGCCGCGCCCCAGCACCATGTCGGAGCGCACATACTGCAACTCCACAAGGCGCATCGCCAGCTCGCGCGGGTCAAGTCGGTCGCCACGCTTAACCGTGACGATGCTGCGCAGGTACTCTTGGGGCGAGCCCAGCCCGTAGATGCTGGAGACGCTGGCGACCACAATCACATCGCGCCGTTCCAGCACTGCCTGCGTTGCCGCATGGCGCAGGCGGTCAATTTCGTCGTTGATGGAGGCGGTCTTCTCGATGTAGGTGTCCGTCTGGGGCACATAGGCTTCGGGCTGGTAGTAGTCGTAGTAGCTGATGAAAAAGTGGACGGCGTTGTCGGGGAAAAACGCGCGGAACTCTTGGCACAGTTGCGCCGCAAGCGTCTTGTTGTGCGCGATGACGAGCGCAGGGCGCTGCACAGCGGCGATGACCGACGCCATCGTGAAGGTCTTGCCCGTGCCCGTTGCCCCCAAAAGCGTTTGGAACCTATACCCGCGCTGGAGACCTTCCACCAGCTTCGCGATGGCTTGGGGCTGGTCGCCGCGCGGTTCGAACGCCGTGCTGAGTCGGAACATACGCCTTGATTCTACCCTATCGCCTCCCCCTTTGAAGACGCCCGAATTGTTGACGGCTTTTTCACAAGTCTGATAAAAACGCCTGCGTGAACGCGACCTCGTGGCACGCGACTTGCTAAACCGAGAAGCGAGCGCCCCTAATGCGCTCCAGATTACAGTATGGGGGGTAAATGATGATGCGTATGGGTCAGATCTTTCGGGTTGCAGCGACGGCAGTCGTCGCGATAAGCGCACTGAGCGCAGCATGCGCACAAGTAAACCTTATCGTCAATGGGAGCTTCGAGGAGCCTGCTCTAAGCTCATCTTGGGATGTGTTTCCCTCGATTCCTGGCTGGGCACTCTCTTATGGACCTGCGATAGAGATTCAGCACCAGTCCGGCGGGTGGTCGGCAGCGCATGGTAGTCAGTGGGTCGAACTGGATGCTGATACTATTCCTCCTACACACACTAACGGAAGCATCGGGATCTACCAAGTCATTTCGACAACTCCTGGTGCCATCTACCAGTTGAGTTTTGCATTTTCGCCGCGTCCTGGATACCATCCCAACGATGAAGCCTACGATGGTGTGCGTGTTCTGTGGGGGGGCAACCTTGTTGCGACAATCACTGCTGATGGACGCTCTCTAAGCCAGCCAAATTGGGTCTACTATACCTACACACTGGTCGCTTCTGGAACTCTTACCCGATTGGAATTCCAAGACGCAGGGCAATATGACAATACCTATGGCGCATTTATTGACGATGTGCAGCTTATTCTTGTGCCTGAACCCGCCTCTTTATTTGTGTTGGCGACAGGGGTAGTCAGCTTAGCGGCGCGTCGTCGCCGAGCGCGCGCGTAAGCGGCTCTTTGCACCGATTAGCTTCTATAGCCCCGCTCTCGTGAAGGGAGCGGGGCATTTTGCATACGGTGGGCGTTAGGATGCGCCTCAATATGGCATAACCCTCATGTGCGCAGGGGGCAGTTTCGGCGTATGCAGTTATGGGTGCGGGTTGCTGTGTGGCGGCTGCGCGAAGGCTGGGCGCGCCTGCCGATAGGCGTGCGCTTTTTGTGGCTGCTACTGGGCGTGATGCTGGGGCTGATGACGCCGCTGATGGGTGCAGGCTACCTCTATTTGCAGCGGTCGCTCGAGGTGCATCAGCAGTTGGTGCAGCGTCAACGCCTGGTCGCCATAGTGAGTGCGCTGGAGCGCGAACTTGCCGCGCTGCTGCGCCAAGTGCAGGATTACACGGTCTGGGACGACGCCTATGCCGCCCTAAGTCAGCGCGATACAGCATGGATTCGTCGCAACATCACCGAGTGGCTCCCGGAGCAGTTCCATTACGATTTCGCAGTCGTTGTGGACTCGCAAGGCACAGTGATCGAGCGCACTGCGGGCGATTGGGAATGGATATGGCAGACGGAGCTGTTCCAGCGGGCGATGCGCGGTGTCAGCAGTGCGGCGCTGCATCGGCGCGGGGAGACGATTTACCTGCTTGCCGCCGCGCCGTTCGTCGACGAGGCGTGTTCTCGTCCCCCAGCAGGTGTGCTGGTGGTCGGCAGGGCATTGGATGCCCCGCTGCTACGGCGCATCAGCCAATCGGCAGGGCACACGGGTGGGGTGTGGGTGCATTTGAATCCCCCCTCGCCCCGACCCTCTCCCCCCTTATCAAGGGGGGAGAGGGTAAGGGAGTGGGGGGATTCAATTGGCTTGTTGACATGGAACCCCCTTCACGACAGCATGGGGCAACCGATTGCGCTCCTGACGGTTGAGCCGCCGCGGGCGGAGCAGGCGTGGCTGCTGAACGCGCTGTACCTCGCCAAGCAGTACCTGTTTGTGTTTGGAGGCGCGCTCGCGCTGATTGCCAGCTTGACGATGGTGTTGCTGCTCCAGAGCCAACTGCGACGGTTCAGCATCGCGATTCAGCGGCTGGCATCAGGCGATTGGCAGGCGCGCGTCGCCTACCCCGCCCGTGACGAGCTTGGCTACCTCGCCCGCGCCTTCAACCAGATGGCGCAGCGACTCCAGCAGGCGTTCGAAGCGCAAGAGCAGCAACGGGAGGAACTGCTCGCCCAGAAAGAGGAGCTGGAGCGCGTGCATGCGCAACTGCAACAGGCGCACCAAGAGCTGGCGGCGCTGAACGCCGAGCTGCTGGAAGCGAACCGCGCGTTGGCGCAAGCTGCTGTCACGGACGGGCTGACCGGGCTGAAAAACCACCGCGCGTTCCAAGAGTCGCTGCACAGCGCGGCGCAGATGGCGGAACGGCTCCAGCAGCCCCTGTCGCTAATCATGTTCGACATCGACCACTTCAAGCAGTTCAACGATACCTTTGGACACCCTGCGGGCGACGAGTTGTTGCGTCAGGTGGCGCAGGTGTTGCGTGAGTCGGCGCGCGCCTACGATGTCGCCGCGCGCTATGGGGGCGAGGAGTTTGCGCTGCTGTTGCCCAACACGACGCTGGAGCAGGCGGTGCAGGTCGCCGAGCGATTGCGCCAGCAAATTCGCGCAATCGAGAACCCGCACGCGCCCGTCTCCGCCAGTTTTGGCGTGGCGACCTATCGGCACGGGACACCCCCCGCAACGCTGGTCTATGAAGCGGACGCTGCGCTCTACCGCGCCAAACGCCGCGGACGCGACCAAGTGTGCGTTTACCAGCCCGAAGCGGCGTAAACGGGGCAAGGAAGAAAAGCGAAGGAATCCCCGCCCCCAAAAGGCTGGGAGCGGGGATGGTAAGGGTAGTTAGGGCTTACGAACCGCAGCCGAAGTTGAACAGCACTACCAGCAGATCGGCGTCGTCGACCACCTGATCGCAGTTCACATCGACGCGTCCGAGGTTGTCGCCCGTCTGCCCGAAGGCGAACAGCACCAGCAGCAGGTCGGCATCATCGACGCATCCGTTGTTATCCACATCACCATTGTGCTGCTGGCAAGAAGGCGGCTCGACATTGAGGGTTAGGGCAAGCGCCATTGAACGACTCTCGCCATCTAACAGAGTGAACCGCCACTGGAACGCGCCCGTGAAGTCTCCTGGACCGAACGGCGAACCAGAGTTATTCAGGTCATCGATGTCCGTGTCGGTCAGCAGATCGCGAACATCAGGATACGCGCCTATCTGCCAAGCAAACGGCGTCTGGGGCGTGGCGATATGCGCTGTGTTGGTCTCGAAGACGCGCATGTAGCCTGGGCGCACCAGTTCGCCACGATCGCTGCCTGAGGAGGCTTCCATATCGAAGTCCGAGTAGTTGAACAGGTTCAGCTCGATAGGCGTGCTGGTGCCATTAGTGATAGTGAGCTGAGCAACCACAACCGCCTGATTGTCGCCTACATCCGTGAGCGTGTAGGTAATTTCGTATCTCAGCCCGCTCTCCTCGTAGGTAAGCGATACGGTGTTCGCTTGGGGTTGGTCAAACGCCGTGAGATTAGAGAGCGCGAACTCGCGTGTGTCGCTGTCCGTGCGGTACCACCACCAGTTCTGGAACATGTGATCGGGAGCAGTTCCGCCGAGCGACTTGTAGTCGCCAAGTCCGCCAGCGGAGGTAGTGCGCTCGCCGCGAATACCCCTCAGAGTAAAGGTCGCATCGCCGTCAGTCAGAGTGAACTCGCGCGGTAAAGCGGGCGGACAGTCGGCGGGGTCTGCGCCCAGTGGCGCGGTAAACGCGCCCTGCAACACAATCTGGTAGGTTCCCGCCGAGGTACTGCCTGTCCACGACGCTACGCGCGAACGCCCAGCCACAGCGCACGCATTGGCTGTGCCTGCCCAAATCGCGTTGCCGTCACAATCGTTCGCGTCGCGATTCCAACGGCTAATCGCGATGTAGTAGATGCCCGGTCCGGGAATACAGTTGTTCGCGTTGGTGATACGCGAGCGCAGACTACCCGCTGAGTCGTCGTCATGCACAATCCCGTTGCCGTTCGCATCGAACAGCCAGAGTTGTGAGTCGAAGTCGGTCGTGCTGGTGTTGGTCTCGGCTTGGAACGCGCTTGGGTCGGCGATATAGATGGCGAACATATCCACATCGTTCTCATCGAGCGCGCCGCTAATTGAACTCAGCGGGGTGTCTGTATCAGTTCCAGTCGCTTGGGCGGTTTCGGGCAAGTCGCCTGCATCGCCCTGCTCACTCCAATCAACCTGTGCCAGCGCTATCGTTGTAAGCGCGGTTAGTGCCAGAAAGCTCCAGAGTAATCGCATCGCTAACCTCCTTTCGCAGGTTCTGCCTGCCGTGGTTAATATACCCTTAACGACGGCGGTGAATGCAACCTCTGTGGGCGGGGGCACTTGCAATTCGGTGGGTGCGGGGGGTATAATAGCGTGCCTTGCAGTGCGTGGCACGCGCTGCAGACACCATCCCAAAGGGGGGAGGCGAGACGGGCGCTATGTCGCGGTCCAACTCGGTGTCCGTAAGCGGCTCCTGCTGAGCCGTTACGGAGATTGACCAATACCGTTTTGGATGCACGCCACATAGGCGCTTGTGCCCCTCGGGGCGCGCTGGAAGCGTCTGGTACCGAAACCGACCGCGCAAAATCACCCACATCGCCTCCGGGTTCGGGGTAGCTGAAGCTGCCCGCGAAACTCGGTCGTAGCCATGCGCTACGAGACAAACACACTTGTCGGGAGACACAACGATGATGAAGGTTGGCATTCTGGGGCGCCGACCTGCGCGGTCGACGATGCGCACCTTGGCGCAGTCGGTCTGGCGCGGCGCGCGCGATTGGATCGTTCGGGTTTTCGCACCGTCGACGCAACGAGCGGTTGTTCAGCCGCCGACGCAGGGGTTTGAATACGAAATCGCCCCGCGCAACCTGCGCCAAGATGACCAGCGCACGCTGGGCACGCACCTGCTGGTCGAACTCTACGGCTGCAACGCAAAGACCTTAGAGCGCGTCGCGTATGTCGAAAACGCATTGGTACGCGCCGCACACGAATCGAACGCGAACATCGTGAGCCACTTCTTCCACGAGTTCGAACCCTACGGCGTGTCGGGCGTGGTGGTCATCGAAGAGTCGCACTACACGATCCACACCTGGCCCGAGCGACGCTACGCGGCGGTTGACCTGTTCTTCTGCTCCGAGACGGTGGACGCCGAGCGCGCGCTGGAGGTACTGCGCTGCGCGTTCGAGCCTGAGCAAGTCGATGTGATGCTGATTCGGCGTGGGGTGCTGGAGCGTGCACCGGGTTGACTGGTGTGCATGTCGCGTCCCCGCGCGACCCATAAGCGACGATGGAACCGATGCATGACGCCGCGCTGCGAGCGGACGCGCCCGAAGGCGAAATCGGGCTGGTCGCGCCGCAGCGCGCCGTCTTCCCTGACGGCATAACGCTCGCTAATGGACAGCGGCTTGCGCCCCTCGAAGCCGTCTACGAAACCTACGGTACGCTCGCGCCCGACAAAAGCAATGTCATCCTACTGTGCCACGCGCTTTCGGGCGGCGCGCACGCCGCTGGCAGACACCACCCCGACGACCGCAAGCCCGGCTGGTGGGACCTCTACATCGGTCCCAACAAAGCGCTGGACACGAACCGATTTTTCGTGATCTGCATCAATGTGCTGGCAAGCCCCTACGGAACCACTTCCCCCCTCTCAATAGACCCTGCTACGGGCAAGCCGTACCACCTGAACTTCCCGCCGATTCGCGTCACCGATTGGGTGGAGCTGGAGCGCATGGTGCTGGAGACGCTGGGCATTAGGCAGGTGTACGCGGTGGTGGGCGGCTCCACAGGTGGCATGCGGGCGTTCGAGTGGGCGGTGCGTTACCCCGAGCGCGTGCGCAAAGCGCTGGTCATCGCCGCGCCCGCACGCTCCAGCCCGATGGTGATTGCGCTCAACCACATCCAGCGGCAGACCATCCTGATGGGGCTGGAACACGGCGGGCTGCAGGGCGCAAATCGCGGGCTGATGCTTGCCCGCATGCTGGCGCACCTGTCGTACCTGTCGGAATACGCGCTCTGGAGCAAGTTCGGACGCGACACCACGCCTGAAACCGACCTCTGGAGCGTGATGTTCCAAGTGGAGAGCTATCTGGAATACAAGGCGACCACCTTCCTGCAGCGGTTCGACCCATTCTGCTACCTATACATCACGCGGGCGATGGACACTTATGATTTGGGCTACTGGTATGGGGAGGGCGATTTGCGTCGTGCGCTGGCGCGGGTGCAGGCGACGATGCGCTTCGTGAGCTTCACCTCTGACTGGCTGTTCCCGCCATCTGGGCAGCAAGAGGCGGTGGAGATTCTGCAATCTTTGGGCAAGTGCGCCGACCATGTGGTGATAGATAGCCCGTGGGGGCACGACTCGTTTCTGGTGGAGCGGGTGAAGCCGCAGTTGAAGCCCGTCATTAAGGCGTTTTTGGAGAGCGATGCTGACGGAATGGCTGGCGTTTGACTTCGTGCGGAACGCGCTGTGGGCGATGGCGCTGTTGGCAGCGGTCTACCCGCTGCTGGGGGTGTTCGTGGTGGGACAGCGCGTGGCGTACTTTAGCGATGCGGTGGCGCATGCGGCGTTTATTGGCGCGGCAATTGCGGGGCTGCTGGGCTGGCAGCTGGGCGACGCACTGCTGGTGACTGCGCCGCCATTCGCGCTGTTAATCGCGTGGTTCCAGGCGCGCACGCGCCTGCCGACCGACACGCTGCTGGTGGTCGCGATTACAGGTGTGTCGGGGCTGGGGATTGCGCTGGTTAGCCTGACCGAGTCACCGCTGGCGTTGGGCGCGCTGCTGTTTGGGGATGTGTTGGCGTTGGAGGCGAGCGACTTGTGGCGGTTGTTCGGGGTGGACTGCCTCGCGCTGGCGATGCTGTTGGGGCTGGCGCGTCCGCTGATACGGGTCGGCTTCCACCGCGAGCTGGCACAGGCGCAGGGCGTGCCCGTGCGGTTGGTGGAGACGCTGTTTTTGCTGGGGCTGTCACTGGCGGTGGCAGTCGGGATACGCGCTGTGGGCATCCTGCCGATTAGCGCGCTGTTGGTGCTGCCTGCGGCGTCGGCGCGCGCTGTGTGCCAGAGTTTCCGCGCGATGTTGGCAACCAGCGCGCTGCTGGGTGCGTTGAGCCTCGCGGTTGGCTTCACGCTCGCGCTCTGGCAGCCGATTCCGCCCGGCGCGGCGGTCGCGTTGGTTGCCGCGACGCTGTTCGTCGCAATCGCCCTGCTGCGCCCTGCGCAAGGAGCCGTCGCATGACGCGCTGGCTGCCCGCGATGCTCTGGGTCGGGATGCTGCTGCTGATTTTCTACTTCTCGTCGCAGGCGGGCAGCCCCGAAAGCTCCGCCGGGTGGATTATGACCCTTCTGCGCTGGATTGCGCCCCAACTGGCGGAGCAACTGACGCTTGAGCAGCTGCACGCGCTGAACTACGCCTTTCGCAAGCTGGGACACGGCACAGGGTATTTTCTGCTGACATTGCTGGGCTACTGGGCGTTTCGGCGCAGTTTCGGCGTGGACTCGCGTCCTGCCCTGCGTTGGGCGATTCTGACCAGCCTACTACGCGCGATTATCGACGAGATTCACCAAGCGTTCGTGCCCGGACGCACTGGCACGCCTGTGGATGTGCTGATTGACGCTGTTGGGGTTGCGCTGGCGGCGTGGCTGATACGGCAACGCAGGCGATGAACTCGGCTATTCTCCTTGCGGAGGGAACTCATGCAAGGATTCTAACGCCTCGCGCCGAACCTGACGAACGCGATGTTCCCCACGCGCATCATCATCGGGCTGGGCAACCCCGGCGCGCAGTACGCCCCCACGCGGCATAATGTCGGCTTTTGGACGGTGGAGGTGCTGGCGCAGCGGCACGGTATTGAGTTGCGCACGCGCCGCTACCACAGTCGGGTCGGCGTGGGGACGATTGCGGGCGTAGTCGTCGCGCTGGCGCAGCCACAGACCTATATGAACCTCAGCGGACAGGCGGCGCAGGCACTGCTGCACGCCTACCGCCTGACGCCCGACCAGATGCTGGTGGTGTTCGACGACATCTGGCTCGCGCCAGGCACCGTGCGCGTGCGCCCCAAAGGGTCTGCAGGCGGGCATAACGGCATGAAGTCGATTATCGCCGCGCTGGGCACGGAGGCGTTCCCGCGCGTGCGCATCGGGATTGGGCAGCCGCCTGAGGGGGTAGACCTCGCTGACTATGTGCTGTCCGCGCCGAGCGCCGATGAGCGTGAACTGCTGCTGAACGCCGTGCAACGCGCCGCCGACGCCTGCGAAGCGTGGCTCACGGAACCCATCGAGCAGGTCATGGCGCGATTCAACGCCAGCGCGCCTAAAAAGTGAAATTCATATTCGCGTCCAGCGAGCGCGCACGGTAGCTGTATTGGCTATACTGCGGGTCAAGGTTCAGCTGCTCGCGGAAGCGATAGCTTAGCACGAACGCCCAGTTGCGCGTGATGCGGTACTGGTAGCCGATGCTGAACAAGGTGTCGCGCGAGGGAAGATAACCGCGCAGGTCGGTGCGCTGGAACTCCGCGAATAGGCTTTGGTTGGCACCGATATCGTAGCTTACGCGCGCCGAGAAGCCGACAGGCTCTTGCACAAACTCGCCCTGCCCGCCCTGAAAACCCTCGCCCAGAAAGCTGCGCGTCTTCATCGCGTAGAAGTTGAGGCTCACCGTCCAGCGGCGCAGCGGACCAATATCCACCGCAAGGGTCAGGAACTCGTTGCTGGAGTTGCCCTGCGCCGTGAGGAACTGCACCTCTTGGCGCGACCAGGTGGCGCTAACTGTCAACCACTCGCGCGGCAGGTAGCTCACACCGACCGAGAGCGACTCCTGCGCGCTGTTGGTCTGCAAATCGCCCAGCGAGCGGTTCTGGCTCCACTGTAGGTCTATTGCGAGCGCGTCATGCGGTGTCCACTGCACAGTGAGGTCTTGACCCCTGCCCCGTATACCGTAGTAGGTGAACCCACTGAAGAGCGGCGCGCCCGACGAGAAGCCGTTGCCGTCGAAGCCGACGCCCCACGGGTTCGTCGGGAAGTTCACCGTTGGCGGCAGCGGGTTGCCGAACTGCCGCGAGCGCACATCGGTCGGCGCAAGGTTCAGCGACCCTGAATCGCTATCACGCCAGCGGTAGGTGAGGCTTAGGCTCGATAGCGGTCGCCACGAGGCGTCCACTGAATAGTCGCGCGATTGGGTGCGCACGCTCCCACTCGGCTGGCGCTGCTGGGTGTCGCTTTGGGCGAGCGAAGCGCGCAGGGTCAGCTGCGTGTTTACCGTCCAGTCCACCTGCGAACGCAGGCTGCGGATGCGATAGAACAGGTTTGTACCTCCCCCCAGCGCGCTGAAGGCGTCCGACTCGGTCTGCTCGTAGCCCAGCGAGAGGTTGAGCGCATCCCAGCGACGGGCGAGGCTAATCGCATCGCGCGTCTGCTGGCTGCGGCTGTTCGGAGCGCGCACCTCGTTCGTGTTGCGGCTGAGCGTGAGTTGGAAGCCGTTCGGCGGGGTGTAGGTGTAGGTGAAGTTCTGGATGCGCGTGTCGGTGAAGCTCGCGCTGAAGCTGCTGCTGAGTGGGTTCAGCGCGGCGACGCGCAGGTTGCTGAAACTCGCCTGCAGGTTCGATATCGCGCTGAAGCGGTAGCTGAGGTCGGCTTGGTAGCCGCGCTCGTTGCGGCGGAAGCCGACCGATTCGATGCCGATGAATTCCGCAGGAATGTCACGGTAGGTCGCGTTCAGGGTGAGGCGTCCGAATTCGAGGCGCCCTGTGGCGTTGTGCGCAATCGCCTCCAGTCGGCTGCCCTGCGCGATGGCGCGGCTCTGCGCCGCGTTCCACACAAGGCTCCCGACGCGCCCCAGCGGGAGCGTCAGGTCAATCCCCATCACCTCGCGGTCGCCACCAAGCGTCGAGCTGGGGTCGGGGCGCGGGGTGTATTCCACCTGAATGATGACTGTTGGGGGCATAAAGCGCGTGAAGTAGAAACGGTAGGGCAGCAGCTCGTCGAAGTAGTAATCGACGCCTTCCACCTGCGGAACGCCCGCGACGGTGATGATGATGGGGTTGGCAGCGTCGCGCAGGGGCGGGAACTGCAGGTCGTAGGGTGTGCTGGGCGCGCCGAAGCCGTAGAACTGCTCCGTGCGACGGCGCAGCCCCGTGCGCACCGTCGACTTCTGCGAGAGCATCGTGAAGCCCAAGTTGAACCCACTGCCGAGATTCGATTCCCAGCGGAAGCCTTGCAAGCGGCTCGGCGCAGAGTTGAACGCATAGGTCTCGTAGGTCACCACGATGGTGGAGGTGCGCGGGATAATCATCCCGTCGCGGAAGCGCAGGATGCCCCCGAAGTAGTCGATGGTGTAGTCTTCGCCGCGCCGTTTTTCGACGCCGTCGACTTGCACGCGCTCGCTGCCGTCCACGATTTGGCTGCCCTGCAGGTAGTAGGGTCCAGCGCTGTCATTGCCCTGAATCGTGATGGTGCGTGCGGCGGCTTTGGTCTCGGAGGTGATGTACCGAAAGCGGTTCCTGCCCCAAGTGGCGGTCGCTGACGCGCCTTTGAGCGTGCGGTTGAACCCCACCAGCGGGTTCGCCCCGCCCAGCGATGCCGTGATGTCGCCCCACTCCAGCATCAGGTTCGGCGACTCGTAGGTGTAGGTGATCCGCGCGTCATACGGGTTGCGAAAGCGGCTGTTCGTCCAGCGCCAGTCGAAGCTGAAAAAGCCCAGAAACTTGTTCACGCGGATGGTCAGCTCGGTGTTGTCCGTGATGCGCTGTCCGCCTTGCCCAAAGTAGTTCTGGTCGCGGAAGGCGGCGAAATCGCCCTCGATGTCGTGCAGGTGGAAGCCGATTCTTTTGTGCCCGCTGATGGTGACCGTGCGTCGGAACTCCTCTTCCAGCGTCTCCCAGCTGCGCAGGGCGCGCAGAATGCTGTCGAGCGTGTCGCGTCGTTGTGGGCGTGGGCGGGGCGTCTCGGCAGGTTGGGTACGCGGCAGCGCTTCCTGCGGAATCTCGATGCCCGGCACGACGCCTGCGGGGGTAAGGATGGGGGGTGTTCTGAGTTGCGCCGATGCGGACGCGCTGAGTGCGACAGTAATTCCAATCGCTGCGAGGAGGAAAATGAAATTCTGGACTACCTCCTCCTTAAGGTTCCCCCTGCGAGCAGGGGGAACCGAGCCGCGCGCCCGTTCGGTTCCCCTCGCCAAGCGGGGGGAACCTAAAGGAGGGGGGCAATTCGTGAACTTTGAACGCGCGGTCAGTATAATACCAATCGCGTCGTCAGAGTTCATAAATTCCTGCGTGTGCAGAATTCCCCCACTCCCTGCCCTCTCCCCCCTTGTCAAGGGGGGAGAGGGTCGGGGTGAGGGGGGATTCGAGTCCTGCGCATTCACAAACTTTGGCAACGCAGTTGGTGTAAGGGCAGCCCCCCTCCTAACCTCCCCCGCCAACAGGCGAGGAAGCCCCCCCTCCCCGCATGCGGGGAGGGGCGAGGTGGGAGCTGCTCGGTCATAGCCCGTGTGCAGTTCACTGGCTCGTTTGCTGCGCATTCGTCATCTTCGGCTCCTTGCGGATGAGCGAAGCGGTAAGATCGAGTTTCGAAGTCTCCCGCTCGTAGTCTTTGATTTCGGAGCCGTCCTTTTTGATAGGTTCGGTCGTCTGGTTCAGGCTGGCTTGCATCGTCATGCGCTGTATCAACCCGTTGTCGGGGTGATACCACATGGTCATCGTGCCCTTCATCAGCCCTCTGGTAACGCGCACAGCAGCTTCTTTGTCGGTGGTCGGCTGGTAGAAGGCGTCTTGGTACAACTCGATGGTCTGCTCGAAGGTCTGGGTGATTTTGTGCAGTTTGACGCCGTTGTAGTCCTCCGTGCCTTCGTAGCGGGCGGTCATGGGGATTTGGAGCGCGTCGCTGCCCGCGCCGATAACGCGCGTGAACTGCCAAGTCATGCCGTTGGTGAGCGGCTTGTCGGGCAGCTCGGTGGGAAACAGCAGCGTTGCCAGGTTGCGGGGGTCAAAGCCTGGCAGTTGGAAGCCCATCAGCCCGCCGCCGCTCTGCAGCCCCGACAGCTTGCCGTTGGGCGCGACAGTCGCCGTCGAGTCGGGGATCACATTCCGCGCCATGTCCAGCCCGACGGGGAACGGCTGCCCGTTGAACTCCGCCTCGAACGCTTCCAGTCCCGTCTTGACAGTCGCCTTGCCGTCCTCCTCGACCTTCTCCACTTCCATAAACACGGTCATCATCATCTTCAGCGTGCCTGCCATGCCCGCTGCGCCTGGGATGGGCAGGTTGCCGTTCAGTTCCACAGTCGCGTCGAACAGCTCCCGCTGCTTCTCGGTGAGCTTGAACTGTAGCGTGGTGGACGCCTCTTGCGCCCAGAGTGCATTAACCAACGCGCTTACCGCCAATAGACTCGCGAGTCGTCTCATAGCGTGTGCCTCCTGCATGGTGTAGCGCAATGCGCTTGTGGAAGTATACCCGCGTCTTTGGACGGCTGAAGTTGCCGAAAGTTATGCGACGGTCAACAGTTGCACGAACAGGTTCTCCGTGACGATTTGTGCGTTGGCGTTGCCGAGGATGGCACGCCTTGCCTCGATGATGGCTTGCAGGTCGCGTATGCGTTCGGGTGTGGCGAAGCGTTGGGCGAGTTGGCGCAACGCCTCGCGGTGCGCTTCGAAGCGCAGGGGCGCGTCGGGGTACTGAATGGCGAGCGCGTCGCGATACCACTGCACGAGGTACTCCAGTCCCAGCGCGAGCGCGGCGCGTGCTGAACGCGACTCGGTGCCGCCTTCCAACGCCTTGCACGCCTCGCGAAACTCGTGCGCGATGCGCAGCGCGTCCTCCAGCGACGCCTGTCCCAGCCGCGCGAACACGCCGAGCAACGCCTGCAGCGCGTCCAACTCGCGCGGGGCGTTGTCGGAACCCTGCAACGCCTCCGCCCAGCGGATGGCGCGTCCCAGCGCGCCGTCCGAGAACGCCGCGATTGCCTGCACGGTCGCCTCGGGCAGCGGGTAGCGCGCCTGCAGATGCGCCGCCACCTGCGCCGTCGGCAGCGCACCCAAGCGCACAATCCGACAGCGCGAGAGTATCGTCTGCAGCAGCAGGTCGCTGGCAGGCGCGGTCAGCAGGAAATGGTAGCGCGGGGGCGGCTCTTCGAGCGTTTTGAGGAGCGCGTTCGCCGCCGCAGGGTTCAGCAGGTGCGCCTCCTCCAGCACAACGAACCGCACGGGCGCAACCGTCGGCGCGAACGCCGACCACTGACGCACCCCGCGCACGGCGTCGATCTTAATCTGGTCGGGGTCGGGGCGTAGGATGCGCAGGTCGGGATGCTCGCCCGCGTCCGACCACTTCTGGCACACGGGACACGCGCCGCAGTGTCCGTCGGGCGTGCGCTGCGGGCACATCCACGCGGCGGCAAGCGAACGCGCCAGCGTGCGCTTGCCCACACCCGCCATCCCTACCAGTAGCAGCGACTGCGGCGGGCTGGGGCGCGTCAGCATCTGCGTCAGCGCACGGCGCACCGAGTCGGGCGCAACGACCACCTCGCGGAACGGCAACGGACGCATCGGCTAACGGCGGGTAACCAGAAAGATGATGCTCAGAATCAGCCACAGGACGCGCAACGGCTCTTCAATGGAGGCGCGTTGCTGTGCGGGTTCGGGCACCTCCACCGTGTCGCCGGGTAGCAGCCGCTCGTCGGGGCGCGTGCCCCGCGCAACCTCCAGCAGGTTCACCGTCAGCCGCTGCTGCCTGCCGCGCTCCGTCGGGCGCAGAATCACCACCCGCTCCAAAATCGCGTTCGGCTTGGGACCGCCCGCCGCCTCAATCGCCTGCGTCAGCGTCATGTTCTCAGTGTAGTTGATGAGTCCCGCGCGGTTCACCCCGCCGCGCACCACGATGAACTGCCGCACGCTGCGGAACGGCACGGTAATCTGGTCGCCGGGCTGGAGGTCGATGTCGCCCGTAATTGTGTTCAGGTTCACGGCGATTGGCTCGGCTTGGTTCGCGCGTCGGATTTGGATGCGCGTGGTGTCGGCTTCGGGCAGGGTTCCGCCTGCCTTGCCGAGGGCTTGAATCAGCGTGCGGGCGTCGTTGTAGTCGAACGCGCCTGGCGAACGCACCGCGCCCAGCACCAAGACGCTCCTGCCGCCCGCGCGCAGTGGTACGAAGATGCGGTCGCCCGCCTGCAAAACGGGGTTTGCGCTCTCGTCGCCCTCTTGGACGAACTTCAAGTAGTTGATGGTCAGCCGTTCGCCGCCCGCGCGCTCCAGTCGCACCGCGCTCAAGTCGGCAGTGTCGGTCGGTTGCGCGGCGTTCAGCGCGTCGCTTAGTCGCCAGCCTGCCTGCAGTGGGTAGTCGCCCCCGCGCCGCACCGCGCCCTGCACCGTGACGGTCGCCTGCGCCCGCTGGGCAATCTCCACCGTCACCTTCGGGTCGCGATAGAAGTTGCCCTCGCGCAGCCGTTGGGCAATCTCACGGGCGAGTTCGTCGGTGGTGCGCCCCGCCGCCTGCACCAAGCCGATCAGCGGCATCCGAAACGCGCCCGACGAGTCCACCACATAGACGCGCGACAGCGACTCGTCGCCCTCCACCGTGATTCGCAGCGAGTCGCCTGCCTGCACGCGCGGCGAATCCTGCGCCCAGACCGCAACCAGCGTCAGCCACAACGCCAATAGCCCAACCCATCGCGCCATAACACGATAAGGATACCCGCTTAGGCGTAGTCCGAACGGAACATCCCGCCGATGAACCAGCCCAGAAACATCGCCAACAGCGGCAGGCTCCCGAAAAAGGCGATGCCCACTGTCAGCCAGTCTGCAGGATCCGCGTAGTCCACCAGCATCAACACCAAATCAAAGAGGATGCGTAGCAGCACATAGATTGTCATCACGCCCAGCAGCGACCAGTTGATGTCCGCCCGCGTAATCGCCCAGACGATCAGTATGCCCAACCCGTAGAACACGAACGCGAACAGCGGGTTGCAGCACAGGAAGTTGAGAAGCAGCACAATCCCCAAGTCGCGGAACAGTTCCACATCGGTGTCCAGTTTGTCCACCAGATGGGAGACGGGCAGCCATGCGCCGATGAGAAAGAAAAACAGGAAGTTCGCCCACGCTGCCCATTCGGGCTTCCAGCCCAGCACCAGCACATTCAGGGCAGCCAAAGGTAATGCGACGCCGAAGAACCGCTCCAACTTCGCCGTGAAAGTGTAGCCTTCGACGACCTCGCTGATGAAGCGAATGGAGTCGGCGGGCTGCTGCTGCACGGCGGCTTGCCCTGCGGGGCGCGAGTAGTCGTACAGCGGGGCGGGCTGCGGCGTCGGGATGGCTTGCGTCGGCTGACTGCTCGGCGGCGCACTGGGCGCGTAAGGAATTGCCTGCGTCGGTTGGCTGCTTGGGGTCATCGGCGCAGCGGGCGCAGGGTCGGCAGTGCTGGGCGCGCCTGCAGGCGGATTCGCGGCAGGGTTCGGCGGCAGCGTGCGCACCAGCGCGCCCGTCGCCCGATCGCGCCGACACCACTCGCACACCTGCGGATGCGCGCTTTCCTGACCGCACCAGCGACAGCGAATCACCGCAACCACCCCCCGAACGGATTCTGCGACGCTTGGCGTACCTCAACCGTGGCGATAATCTGGTCGTACACCTTCTCGTAGTCGCCGAAACTGTTGGGCGGGCAGTAGGCGTTGAAGTGAATCACCTCCGTCGGCGACAGCGGCAGCGTAATCAGGTAGCCCTGCACGGGCATGCTCAGAAACGGCACGGGATGCGGGATTTTGTATTTGTAGTCGCTGCGGATGCCTTGCACGCCGCGAATCCGCACGGTGGTGCGCTTCGTCTCTGAGAAGTCCGCGTGTCTGAAGTCTTCGCGCAAGATGGCAAGGAACCTGTCGTGTGCGCGACGCATGAACTGGCTTATGTTGAACGAGGGTGCGCCCTGTAGCTGCCCCAGTTGCGGCAGGAGCGGTGCCTGCTTCGGCGCGGTAATCACTATCTGCATCCCTGTGCGCTGACCGCGCTGCAGAACGAAGGCGTCTACAACCTCGACATCCTCACCAAAGTCGGGCAAACTCATCAGCAACGACAGACCGCGCTCCACGCGGAATCGCTTCGGCGCACGCACGCGGAACCGACCCTGCTCCCGTATCTCCCAGTCCGACGCCCTCTGCGGGGCGACCTGGCGTGGATTCGCCAGAATCACCATCTCCGCCACTAACGCAATCAAACCCACAATCCAAAAGATGCGGTAGACAATCAGCATCTTCTTGTCCCCCGTAGCAATAATCCTATATACGCATCGTCGACTACCAATTCCTGCTGAGTTCGAAGCCAAATCCCGAAAATTTGCCCGACTTAGCGTTTGCTTTTCGCAACGATATGCGTTGTGCTGGTGAGTGCGTTCACCCTGACGACGCCGACGACTCTGCAAATATCAGCGTTTCCACCTGCCCGCATGCTGGCGTTGGATGTGGGGCTGGGGGGTGCTGTGTTGGCGGCTGAGGTAAGCCCTCACCTCCAAGCCCTTCTCTCACGGAGGGGTGTAAGCAAGGCGCACAGTGGTGCATCCTGCCTACACCCCTTGCCTGCTTGCGGGGTGAGAGTGCCGAAGCGTCGGGCGCGAGTTAGGTACAATCCTCGCTGCTATGGCATACCAGCCGCTGACACTGCGACAGGTCGTGGCAGCGATTCGAGAGGAGCAGGTATCGCTCGGGGACGACCCGTGGCTGTGGGAGTGGCAGTTTATGGACGACTTTTACGCAGCGACGCCTGAACCGCGCGTACAACCGATGCCTAAGCGCTTCAATCTCAAAACCGAGTTTCACAGACGCTGATACGGAGGTCAACCCGATGCGAACGCTGATTGAATACTTTTACCGTCCCCATCGCTCGAGTCCGCGCATTCGCGAAGTAGAGCCGAGCCTTACGCAGTTAGGGGGCACCTTCTGGGTCTATGTGCGCAACGACTCGCGCCAACCCCGCTCCGTCAGCTCGATTCAGTTGAACGGGCGCGAGATTGAGGCGATTCCGAAAGGCAAGGGGCTGAACTGGTATCGTCTGAGCCACGAGTTGATCCCGCCGCGCACGACAGCGCTGCTGATTCTGAACCTGCAGCGGGCGATGCTGGATTCCGCGCCGATTCAACTCGTGATGCGCTTTGGCGACGGGACGCAGGCGACGGCGCGGCTGGAGCCGAAGCCCGCGCCTGGCGCGCTGGCGAGCGCGTGGCTGGAAGGGCGCAGGCTGACCGTCGTCGTGCGCAATGACGACCCTGTGCTGCCTATGCGCGTCCAGCGGCTGCGTATGGAGGGCAGGTCGGTGCGCTTCCGTGCGCTGGCGCCCGAAGCGGAGCCAAGCGGCGGGCTGAATTTCCTCACGGCGACGCTACCGCGTGCGCCGTTGCCCCACCAAAGCCTGCCCCTGCAGGTGGATGTGCGCGTCGGCGAGACCGCGTGGATGCTGGGCGGCACAGTGCGCCCCATACCCCGCTTCTTCCCGCTGGGCACATGGCGCACGAGCGTCTGGGAGAACGACGCGGAGCGTCGGGCATGGCGCGAACGCGGGTTCGATACCTTCGTCTTCTACGGAAGCGCAGAACTTACCGAGACCGAGCGGCGTGCGTTTAGCGAAATCTGCCCACGCGAGGGCGTCTACGCACTGGCATACTGCGGATTCCCCCGCCCAGCAGTGCCTTTCATCGAGCGCAATCGCCAGAATCCGCACATCATCGCCTACATGATCAAGGACGAGCCTGACTGGGCAGACCCCGCGCAGCACGAGGGCTGGCATATCCCTGCACTGTGCGAGCGGGTGGCGAAGGTGTTCCGCGACCGCGAAGGGAGACCGCCTGTGTACCTGAACTTAGCACGGTCGCGTCGGTTCGGCGAGTTCGCCGAGATTCCCGACATTGCCTGCTACGACGCCTATCGCGTAGGCGCGCCGATGCCCGACCTGTCGCCCGCCGAGTGGGGCAACCTACTGGAGCTGGCAGCAACCTACACGGAAGACCTGCGCGCAAACTGCGAGCCGTTGCCATTCTGGGTGTGGGCGCAAGGCGCACACATGTGGGACGAGCGCGTGTGGGTGGATGACGCGCTTGGACGCGCATGCCCCACACCTGAAGAGATTCGCGTGCAGCTGTGGCTGCAACTCAGTCGTGGCGCAAAAGGCGTGCTGTGGTTCATCGGCTTCGATGAGGCGGAGTTTCGGCGGTACTACACCGAGGCGCGCGACCTCCCCGCGCTGCGCAACCTACCCGAAGCCGAGCGCGCCCCTTTGGTGGAGCAACTCGTGGCGCACGGGCGCGAGGCGTTCGAGGAGCAGACCCGCCTGAACCGTTTCCTGCAGCCCCTGCGCAACGCCCTGCTGGGCATGGAGTGGCGTCCCAACGGTGTGCGCGTGCTGACTGCCAGCAACCCGCGCCGACTGGACGCCGCACTGCAGGTCGGGGCGCAAACCGCTGCCATCTGGCTGACCAACCTCGACTATGTGATGCACCCGCAGGGGTATCGGTTTCGCGAGCAGCGCGGCATCGAGCTGGAAGCGCGCTTGCCCGTGTGGCTGAACCCCAAGCGAGCGCGCTTGCTTGCACCTGATAGCGAGCCGCGCCCGCTAACTATTGAGCGCGGCGGGGGAACCCTACGCCTACGCATCAACGCGCTGCCAAAGCAGGTGGGAGTCGTCTGGGTGGAGTGATGCTGAGGGGTCGCCCCCGTATTAGCGGGGGGCGACTTCCTCCTCTTCGCGTTCGGCAGGCTCCACCGCTTCCGCCTCCACAGGCACCGCGCCCCGACGCCAAATCAGCTTGCCCAGCCAGCGCGTTGCATCGTCCATCACCGTGTAGGTACACGGGATGACGATGAGCGTCAGCAGCGTACTCACGGTCAGCCCGCCAATCAGCACGATGCCCAGCGGCGCGCGGAACTCCGACCCGCGCCCGACCGCCAACGCAATCGGGATCATCGCCAGCACCAGCGAGAGCGTCGTCATCAGAATCGGGCGCAGGCGCGTCTCGCCCGCCTCCAACAACGCCTCGTCGCGCGGCAAGCCTCGCTGACGCAGGGTGTTCGTGTAGTCCACCAGCAGGATGGCGTTCTTGCCCACAATCCCCACCAGCGCGATAATCCCGATCATCGAGATGATGTTCAGCTCGGAGCGGAAGATAATGAGCGCAAGCAGCGCGCCCACCAGCGCCTGCGGCTGGCTGAACATGATGATGAACGGGTAGAGCCAGTTCTCGAACAGCGCGACCATCAGCAGGTACACGAGGATGAGCGCGAGGAGCAGGGCTTGTGCCATGTAGACGCCCTCGCGTGCCATCACCTCGTTCTCGCCGAACCACGACACGCGCACGCCAGGCGGAATGATATTTGCTTCCGCCAACTTCGCGTCGATGACCTGACGCATGTTGCCCGGCGTGAAGCCTGGCAGCAGGTTCGCCGTGACAGTAATGCGTCGCTGGCGGTCGGTGCGCTCGATCTTCGTGGGTCCCTCGCCCAGCGAGATGCTCGCCACATCGCGCAGGTACACGGGTGCGCCCTGCACATAGCCGACCACGAGGTCGTTCAGGTCGCTGAGCCGCTGGCGCTGGTCGGGGCGCAGGCGCACGCGGATGTCGTACTCCTGACCTGCCTCGCGGAACTTCGCGCTGGTGTCGCCCTCGTAGGCGGTGCGCAGCGCGGCGGCGATTTCCGCAAGGCTGATGCCCAGCGAAGCCGCCTTCTCGCGGTCAACGCGCACTTGCAGCTCGGGCTTGCCTGCCGACCACGATAGGTCGGGGTCTTTGATGCCTGGAATCTGCGCAATCAGGTTGCGCACTTTGGTCGCGGTCTCCAGTAGCGTCTCGGTGTCTTTGCCGACGAGCGCGATCTGGATGGGCGCGCCGAAGCCGCCCCCGCGAAAGCCCGACACAGCATTGATGCTGATCTGTGCGCCTGGGATCTCGCCCACCTTCTGGCGCAGTTCCGCAGCGATTTCGATGTCGCGTCGCGTGCGCAACTGCTCGTCATGCCGGACCCAGAACATCAGGCTGTCCAGCAGCGCTTTCTTCTCGTGCAGGGTAATTTGCAGCGAGGCAAAACGAGGTCCGATATCGCCCGCGCCCAGCACGCCTGCCGAGAGCCGTCCCAAGCGCGTAGACACATACTTCACTTCGGGGATAGAGAGCGCGGCTTGCTCGATGCGCCGCACCACGCGGTCGGTCTGCTCCAAGGCGGCGTCAGGAGGCATCTTCACGGTGACCTGAATCAGCCCTTGGTCTTGCGAAGGCGCGAAGCGGAACGGCAGCAGCGGGCTGCCGCTAATCGCCGAGCCAATCACCAGCGCGAACACCGCCACCAGCACGCCGTTCGCCGTCAGAATCACCAGCCAGCGATGGCGCAGCGACCACGCCAACGCGCGCCGATACGATCGCTTGAGCGCGTTCAGGCGGTTGTCGAACCACTTGAAAAAGCCGCGCGGCTCCTCCACCGCCTCGCCCCGACGATACAAGCGGCTTGCCAGCATCGGAGTCAAGGTGAACGACACAATCAGCGAGAACAGCACCGTCACGGCGACCGTCAACCCGAACGAGCGGAAGAACTGCCCCGTGACGCCGCCCATAAACGCAATCGGCAAGAAGACCACCACATCGACGAAGGTGATCGTGATGGCAGCCAGCCCGATCTCGGTGCGCCCGTTGTACGCCGCCTCCATCGGCTCCTCGCCCATCGACAGGTGGCGGTAGATGTTCTCGATAACCACAATCGCGTCGTCCACCAGCACGCCCACCGCCAGCGAGAGCGCGAGCATCGTCATAAAGTTAATCGTGAACCCGAAGAAATACATCGCGATAAACGCCGCGAAGAAACAGGTCGGGATCGCCAGCGAGACGATGAGCGCGCCGCGCACATTGTACAGGAACAGGTAAATAATCACCACCACGAGGAAAATCGCGATACCGAGCGCGAGGCGCAAGTCCGCAAGGCTCTCCTTGACGGCGTCCGCCTCGTCCTGCGTGATGGCGAAGTTCAGGTCAGGGTATTCTGCCTTGAGGCGTGCAATCTGTTCGCGGACGGCGTTGGAGATTTCAATCGCGTTGCCGTCGCTGGTGCGCTGGATGACCAGCGTGACATCTTCTTTGCCGTTGACTCGCGTGATTTCCGTGCGCTCCACCACGCCATCGCGTATAGTCGCGACATCCTTGAGGCGGACGATGCTCCCACGCGCCATCGGGTTGCGGTTGTTGGGCAGGTAAATTTCCAGTTCGCGCAGTTCGTCCACCGACTGGAACTCGCCCAGCAGGCGCACATTGTAGTCGCGTTCACCTTCTGTGATGCGCCCTGCAGGCACATTTAGGTTCGCCCCCTGCAGCGTGCGCACAATCGCGTTGATCGATAACCCATAGGCATTCAGTCGCTGTTTGTCGACCAGTACTTGAATTTCGCGCTTTTCACCACCTGCGACGGCGACGCCCGCCACGCCAGGTACACTGGCAAGTCGATCCTTGATGACATTTTCTGCCAAGTCGCGCAGCTCGTAGGCAGGACGGTTGCCCGTCAGCGAAATATACATCGTCGGCTGCGACTGCGTATCTAACTTGAGGATAGTGGGACGCTCTGCTCCGTCGGGCAACTGGCTCAAAATCGTGTTCAGCTTCGATTGAACTTCCAGATATGCGTCAGAAAGGTTTGTACCGATATTGAACTCCAACGCCACTTGCGACACCCCGAACTGCGAGGTGGAGGTGATTTGACGCAGTCCCTCTGCCCCCGCAACGGCATCCTCTATCGGCTTCGTGATGAGGGTTTCAACCTCTTCGGGGGAGGCACCGGGGTAGACCGTTACGATGGTGATGTACGGAAAGTCCACCTTCGGCTGCAGCTCGACCTGCATGCGTCCCAGCGCGTAGTAGCCCAGCACAAGAATGGCGACCACGAACACCATAATGGTGACGGGTCGGTTCAGAGCCAATCGGGTCATCCACATGGTAGTGCCTCCTTACTGCTCCAAGATGCGTACAGGTTGCCCGTCGCTGAGTAGGTCTTGCCCGCGCGTGACGATGGTTTCGCCGACGCGCACGCCTTCAGCGTAGATGTAGTCGGTGTTGGTCGCGACGACTTTGAGCGTGCGCTGCTTGGCAACGCCGTTCTCGACGACAAAGACGCGCGTGACGCCGCCCTTCTCCAGCAAGGCGAGCTTGGGGGTCAGCGGCACGCCCTTGTACTCGCGGATAAGAATCTCGCCGCGTGCGAACAGTCCCGTCTTGAGGGGCAGGTCGCTGGGGTTCGCGAGGCTGACGCGAATGCGCAGATTGCGTGCTTGGTCGGCGACAGCAGGGTATATCGCCTCGATTTGAGCGTTGAAGGTGCGGTTGGGGAAGGCGTCCACGCGCACTGTGACGGGCATGCCGACGCGCACCTCGCGCAGTAGCACTTCGGGCAGCGTGCCCTCAAAGTAGAGTCGATCGAGCGACACGATGCGCGCTACGGGCGTGCCTGCGCCCGCCACCACACCGACATCCACGAACCGCTGGGCAACCACGCCGTCAAAGGGCGCGCGGATAACCGTATCCGCGAGTTGTTGACGCAGCAGGGCAAGGTTGGCTTGCGCTTGCTGCAGCGCGGCGCGTGCGGCTTCCACCCGACGCTGGGCGAGTTCATCCTGCGCCTTGCCCAGCATCGCCTGACGGTACGCCTCCTCCGCTTGGCGCACGGCTTGCTCGGCTGCCTCGATCTCCTCTTGGCGCGGACCCTCGCGCACGAGGCTCAGTGCCTCTTCCGCTTGGCGCAGTTGTGCTTGCGCCGCTTCGAACGCCGTGCGCGCCGAATCGAGCTGCTGCTTGGGAATCGCGCCTTGCTGGTAGAGTTGCTGGGCGCGTTCGTAGTTCGCGCGGGCGAGTTCGAAGTTCGCGCGTGCGGCGGCGACGGCTTGCTCGGCTTGCTGGCGTTCCTGCGGGCGTGCGCCTGTTTGCAGCGCGCGTAGGCGCGCCCGCGCTGCCTCCAGCGCGGCTTTCGCGGTGCGAATCTGCGCGTCGGTCTGCTCAGGCTGCGTGCGGGCGGCGATCTCCGCTTGGCGCAGGTTCGACTCCGCCGCGCGCACCGCCGCTTCCGCCTGCCGAATCTGCAACTTCAGGTCGGTCGGGTCTTGGATGGCGATCACATCGCCCTTGCGTACGCGCTGCCCTTCCAGCACGCGCACTTCGATAATCTTGCCGCCGAGTTTGGTCGCGACGGTTGTGTCGTTGTAGGCTTGCAGTTCGCCCGTGACCGCGGCAGTCTCGCTTAGGTTGCCCGTGCGGATGGTCTGCACGGCGACGGTGACGGCGGCGGCTTCGTTGGCTTGCGCTTGCGGAGCGGGCGCGCCACCGCCTCCACCGCGCCCACAGCCCGCCAGTAGTGCCGTCGTCAGTGCAACGACACCCATAATCCCATACAGTTTCCGTTTCCGAAGGTTCGTTTTCATCGCTGCCCTCCTGCATTACAGGCGTGTGTAGTACTCATCGATCGTGCCAATCGCGCGCAGCAGCGCGGCGTAGGCGTCGAGGTAGTCAAACTGTGCGTTCACGAGGTTGGTTTGCGCTTGGGTGAAGGCGAGTTCAGCGTCGCTGATCTCCAGTTGGGGTGAGACACCCGCTTCGAAGCGCACGCGGGCGAGGCGCAACGCCTCAGTCGCCTGCTCCAGCCCTTTGCGGGCGACTTCGAGCCGTTTTTGGGCGTCCTGCAGGTTCAGGTAGGCTTGGCGCACCTCCAGCGCGATGCCTTCCTGTGCTTGTTTGAGGCGCAACTGAGCGATTTCGAGGTCGTCGCGCGCTTGCGCTTCGCGGGCGCGGGCGACCCCACCGTCCCATATCGGCACAGACAGCACGGCGACGCCAGTGTAGGTTTCACGGCGCGGGCTGAACGGCGAGGTATTGAAGTTGAAGTCGGCTTGCCCCGTCAGCACGATGCTGGGCAGCAGGCTGCGCCGTGCCGCTTCTATACCCGTTTGTGCCAGTTCGACCCCGCGCTGCGCTGCAATGAGTTCGGGGCGGTTCTGGAATGCTTGCTGGGTCAGCGTCTCCAGCGGGGGCAGTTGCAGTTCTGGCAGGCGTTCGGGCTTGGCGACTCGCACGGGCGTGTTCAGGTCGCGTCCCAGCAGGTTGTTCAATGCAGCGGCGGCGAGTTCGCGCTGGTTGCGGGCGTTCAGCACGGCTTGCTCGGCTTGGGCGACCGCTGTTTCCGCGCGCAGCAGGTCGAACTGCGCGGCGACGCCTGCGTCTACCTGCGCACGGATAATGCGCAGCCGCTCTTGGGCGTTGCGCAGCGCCTCTTCCGCCACGCGCACGAACTCATCGGCGCGCGCCACGCCCTGATACGCCTGCACCACCTGCAGAATCGTATCGTTGCGCGTGCGCTCGAACTCCAGTTCGCTCACGGTCAGCGTCAGGTTCGCCGCGCGGATCGCCGTGCGAATAATCCCGCTGATGTCCACTACCTGCGTCAGTGTGAGGCGTGCGGTGCGGTTCTCGATGTTGCCGATGCGCACGGGCTGCGGTCCGAAGCGCGCTTCGGCGACGCGGTCAAAGCGGGTGTAGGTCGCATTGCCCTGAATGGTGAAGTTGGCGTTGCTGCGCGCCTCGCGCAGCGCGTTGCGCGTTTTGTCGACGCTCCGCGCGCTAATCTGTACGGCGCGGTTGTTTTTGAGGGCGAGCGCAACCGCCTCTTGCAGGGTCAGCGTCTCGCCATCTTGTGCGAACACGCCAAACACTATCAGCGCACAAATAGTTGTCGCTAAGGTGCGCTTTGTTCTCATCCCTTGTCCTCCTGCAAACGGCTGGGATGCAAAAACGCGGGCTTGTAGAACTCCAGAATCTGCTCCACGATTTGCTCCAACGGGGTGTGTTCGTTTTCCATCATCCACTCCATCTGGCACAGGCGGTAGAGGCGAATGGCTTGGTGCGCGAGGGTTTCTGGGGGCACATCGTCGCGGAACTCACCGCGCTGTTGCCCCTTGCGAAAGCCCTCCACAGCGTACTCGGTCGCCTCACGCACGATGTCCATCATCTGTGCGCGTACTTCGGGGTTGTTGCAACAGGCGACCATCAGCGAGCGGCTAATCAGCAGCGAGCGGGCGTCTCGCCGCGCAATAAACAGCATCACCTGCCGCAGCACCTCCCACTGGCTTGGCGCGTTCTCCGCGTCTAACGCCTCCAGAAACTCGTACACCTCGTCTGCAAGGTCGCGCATGTAGGCGTGCAGCAGATGCTCTTTGGTGGGGAAGTAGGTGAAGAAGGTGCCTTTGGCGACATCGGCGAGTTCGGTGATCTCCTCGACGGTCACCTGCTCGAACGGCTTTTGTTGCATCAACGCGAGGGCCGCCTCGATGAGGCGCTGGCGCGTCTCCTCTCGGCGGCGCTCGCGTCGACTCGGACGGATTGACGATGGTTTACTCATAGCGCGTTCCAACATGCGTACTAACGGTCAGTCATATACCGACGGTCAATCATGACCATCGGTCAAGATTATACCATAGGTCAGACGGATTTGTCAAGGGGGTAAGGAGGGTGTTTGAAAGTTGGGTGCGAACAACCCTAAAACGGAGCGTAGAGACCGCACCCGCGCCTATGCGTGTAGGGGTGCGGTCGCCATACCTACAGACACGCAGTGGAACATGCCCTAACCCACGCAGTAGATGCGATTTCTCGAACGCCCTCGCACGCACCCTTGACATCACCTCCACCCGATTGGGTATACATTCGTATAACATGGCGTTCAATGTCCGACGGTATCTGATACGGGTGCGCGGGGGGCAGCAGTATTTGCCCGTTGCCGCGCGGCTGGTCTGGTTCCGCGAGGAACACCCCGACTGGAGCATCGAAACGCATCCGCTGCATCTGGACATAGAGGGTGGGTGCGTAGTGTTCCAGGCGGTGGTGAAGGACGCACAGGGGCGCATCATCGCGACGGCAAGCAAGATGGAGACGCGCGACGACTTCGCCGACTTCGTGGAGAAGGCGGAGACAGGCGCAATCGGGCGTGCGCTGGCGATGTGCGGCTACGGCACGCAGTTCGCGCCTGAACTCAGTGAGGGCGACTTGGAGACGGGGCGCATCGCCTACGCCGATTCACCGCAGCCGATACGCGGCGAAGCGGCAGCCCGCGTTGCCGAACCGCCCCCAGAAGCGATGGTGTGCGCCGAGTGCGGACGCGCGCTGCGCAAGCCGCAATACGACCTCAGCATGGCGAAGTTTCATCGCCCGCTGTGTCCGACTTGCCAACGGCGCGCTCAGCCAGCCGCTCCGACCACCCCATGACAGGGCAACGGTTAGACCGCTACCTGAGCGAGCGACACCCCGACATCAGTCGCGCCCGCTGGCAAGAGTGGATTGCGGCAGGGCGGGTGCGCGTCAACGGGCAGCCCATCACAAAACCCGCCTACCGCCTGCGCGCAGGCGATACGGTGGACTACACGCTGCCGCCCGACCGACCCCCTGACTACGACCTCACGCCCGAAGCCATCCCCGTGCCCATCGTCTACGAGGACGACCACCTGCTGGTGGTGAATAAGCCGCGCGGGCTGACCGTGCATCCCGCACCAGGACACCCGCACGGCACGCTGGTCAACGCGCTGCTGGCGCACAGCCCCGCCCTCGCGCAGGGCAGCGCGGCGTTTCGCCCCGGTATCGTGCATCGGCTGGACAAGGACACCACGGGGCTGCTGGTGGTCGCTAAGACCGACCGTGCGCATGCGCGACTCAGTAGCGCACTGCAGCGACATGCCATCGAGCGGGAGTACCTTGCGCTGGTATGGGGTGTGCCGCGCAAGAGGCACTTCACAGTAGACCTGCCGATTGGTCGCCACCCTGTGCAGCGCAAAAAGATGGCGGCGCTGGACGCGGCGGCGGTTCTGGCGGGCAAAGCGCGCCCTGCACGCACGCACTTCACAGTGCAGGAGGCGTTCCGCGACTGCGCCCTGTTGGCAGCGCGGCTGGAGACAGGGCGCACGCACCAAGTGCGCGTCCACGCCAGCGCAGTGGGGCATCCCGTCGTCGGCGACCCGCTGTATGGCGGCATACGCAAGCCCCCGCGCGACTGGTTGCCCGACCTCGCCGACGCCGTCGCCTGCCTACAGGGGCAACTACTGCACGCCTACGCACTCGCGTTCGAGCATCCCATCACGGGTGAGCGCATGCACTTCACCGCGCCGCTGCCCGACGACTTCCAACAGGTGCTGACGCTCCTGCGGGGGTATAATCAGGCGCGATGATTATCGATGTCAGCGTGCCGTTGCGCCAGCCGATGCCGACCTACCCTGGCGACGCGCCGTTCGAGTTGATTCCCGTCGTTCGGATGGCGGAGGGTGGGGTATGCAACGGCTCGCGCCTGTCGCTGGGCACGCATACGGGCACGCACATCGACGCCCCGTGGCACTTCAACGACGCGGGCAAGCGCATCCACGAGATTCCGCTCGCACGACTGATTGGCTTCTGCTGGGTCGCCGACCTGCGCGGCTACCCGCACATCACTGCCGACGCCCTCGAACGCGCGAACATCCCGCCCAACACCACGCGCCTGCTGCTCAAGACCGACAACAGCGCGCTCTGGGGGCAGACGCACGAGTTCAACACGGCATATGTCGCGCTCACCCCAGATGCCGCCGAGTGGCTCATCCGCCACTGCGTCGATGTCGTTGGGGTGGACTACCTCTCCATCGAACGCTACGGCGCAACGCCCGAAGTGCATCGCCTGCTCTGCGGCGCAGGCAAAATCATCATCGAAGGGCTAAACCTCAGCGCAGTGGATGCAGGCGAGTACGAGTTGCTCTGCATGCCGCTGCTGATTGAAGGCGCGGACGGCGCGCCCGCACGAGTTGCCTTACGCACGCTCCGCTAAATCTGGCAAATTTCCCAGCCTCAGTTTTCCCGAAACCGAATTATAATAGCCATGCCACTGCGCAAGTGGCAGAGCAGACCGCACAGCCTTGTTAACCCAACCTCCCTCTGGTGGAGCCTGCAAAGGCTCCACGATTTTTTTACAGCGCGCTCATCCACAGGGGCAGCAGCGCGAGCGCGACCACAGTAGATGCCACGACCACCGCTGATGCCAGTTCAGGCTCGGTGCGGAACGCGGTGGCGTAGACCGCGCTGACCATCACGGTTGGCATTGCGCTCTGCAGGAGCAACGCCTGCGCGGCGAAGGGGGGCAACCCCGCCAGATGCAGCAGCCCCAGCATGAGCAGCGGCATCACGAGCGTTTTGAAGCCGACAATCAGCGCAACCGCCTTCCAGCGCGTGCCCAGCGTGCGCCAGCGGAGCATCCCGCCGATTGCCAGAAGCACCAGCGGCGTGGTGGTCTGCCCCAGCCGCTCCAGCGTGAACAGCAACGGTTCGGGCAGGCGCAGCCGCGTGAGCATTAGCGCGTAGCCCGCAATTGCCGCCCAGAACACGGGCATCTGCGCAAGCCGTCGCAGCCCGTTCGCCCCGTCGGAAACGCCCTGCCCATCCCCCACACGCGCCAGCATCCGCGCACCCACCAAGTGAATCATCAGGCTGGTAACGCCCATATCGTAGGCGACGGCGGCGGCGACGATATTGGGTTCGTGGCTGTAGAGCGCGGCAATCAGCGGCGTGCCCAGAAAGCCCGTGTTGCTGATACTGCCCTGCACGATGAGCAAGGCGCGGGTCGGTGGCGCCAGCGGCAGTAGGTTGCCCAGCAGCCACGCCAGCCCCATGCCCAACCACACCGAGAGCATCGCAACGCCCCACGCCCCCAGCAGCGTCGGCGAGAAGGACGCTTTCGCCAGCGCGCTCAGCACCAACGCTGGCAACGGCGCAAGCGCAACCAGCCGCGCCAACCACGCCGTCGTCTCGTCCGTCAAAACGCCCCCGCGCCGCAAACCGTACCCCAGCAGCAACAGGAGCAGAAACATCACCAAGTAGTGCCCAACCGCGCCCTGCACGCTGACCCTAAAGGGTACCTGAGCCTGCCCGTAAACGCACTGTAATTTCGCGCCCCACTGTGGAAGCCGCAAGCCGTACCCCAGCAGCAACAGGAGCAGAAACATCACCAAGTAGTGCCCAACCGCGCCCTGCACGCTGACCCTAAAGAGTACCTGAGCCTGCCCGTAAACGCACTGTAATTTCGCGCCCCACTGTGGAAGACTCCCCACGAGGTGAAACCGATGAAACGCTGGACGATTGTGTGTTCACTGGGGCTATTGATTTCGGGGGCGCTGGCAATCCCCGAAACCGTAGTGTTTATGCCCACGGCGAATCTTGGCACGCCGCGTTCGGTCTACTTGGCGACGGAGCAATACGGCGTCCCACGCTATTATAGCCAGACGCGCACGCGCTGCCTCTACACGCAGCTGATGGTCACCGAGCGGTTCGACTTCGGCGTCGATTTCATCGGGCTGGACAGCAACCAGTCGCGCCAGACGCTGGGCAACGCCCGCTTCGTGCTGACGCCCGAATCGAAGCGTTCGCCCGGCTTTGCCGTCGGCGCGATGAATCTCACCGACAACGCGAACCCCACCTTCTATCTGGTGGGCACGCAGACGGTATCGTTCGGCAGGTTCCACTTGGGCGCGTATCGTCAGGGGAGCAACACGGGCTGGAGCGGCGCGTTTCAGACCACGCTGCCGTTCGGTCTGGATGTCGCGCTGGAGTATTACCGCTTCCCCGACGGCAACGCCTACACCAGCATCGGCGCGGGCTACAAAGTGAACCCGACGGTGTACCTCTACACTTACTACTCGCGCCACAACCAGACACGCGACGCAGACCTGTTCGGCGTCTTCGTTGCCTTCACGCCGTTTCGGCTGTTCTGAAGTAAACGCGGTTGCGGTTGTGGACACCCTTGCGATACGGTTCCAGCAGGCGTGCGGGGTAGACATGGAGGTTTACCCCGCACGCCCTGCATAAGGGGTATCCTATTGATGCATGCCCACCCCGACGCTAATGCTGATTCTGCCCTACACGGCGCAGACCGACCCCGCGCGGGCGGTGTGGGTTGCCGAGCGCGCGCTGCAGGGTGGGGTGAACTGGGTGATGCTGCGGGTGCGTGAGTTGCCCGCGCGTCTTGCACTCGATGTTGCCCTCGAACTGCGTCGCCTCACGCGGGCGCACGGTGCGTGGCTGGGCGTAAACCCGTACCCTGCGCTGGCGGAGTGGGTGGAGGCGAACGCGCTACATCTGCCCGAAGCCGCGCCGCCCTACACCCCGCCCGACCCGATGTGGCTGGGCAGGTCGGTACACAGCACGGACGCCGCGCAACGCGCCGAAGCCGAAGGCTGCCGCTACCTGCTGGTCGGCACAATGTTCCCCACCGCCAGCCATCCCGACCAGCCGCCTGCAGGCATCCCGCTGTTGCGCGCCGTGCGCAGAGCCGTCTCAATCCCGCTGATTGCGATTGGGGGCATTACCCCAGAGCGCGTCGCCGAATGCATACAGGCAGGGGCGCAAGGCGTTGCCGTGCTGTCGGGGATCGCCGATGCGCCCGACCCCGCCGATGCCGCTACACGCTACTGGGCGGCTTTGCGCGCGTGTGCAACCTGATGTTCAGCACCTCCACTGCCAGCGAGAACGCCATCGCGAAGTAGGTGTAGCCCTTCGGGATTTTGTAGCCGAACCCCTCGCCCATTAGGTTGAATCCAATCAACACCAGAAACGCCAGCGCCAGCACCTTCAGCGACGGGTGCGCGTCAATCACCCGACTCACTGCGCCCGCAAACGCCATCATAAACACAATCGCAATCAGCACAGCGACAATCATCACCCACAACTCGCGTGCCAGCCCCACCGCCGTAATCACCGAATCGACAGAGAACACCAAGTCCACCAGCACAATTTGGAGGATCGCCAGCCCGAAGGTGAGCCGTTTGGGAACCTTGACCTCACCCTTCGCGACTTCGAGTTTGTGGTGAATCTCGTAGGTCGCCTTGCCCATCAGGAACAGCCCGCCCGCAATCAGGATCAAATCGCGCCCCGAAAACTCGTTGCCCAGCACGGCAAACAGCGGCGATTCCAAGCGCATAATCCAAGTAATCGAGAGCAGGAACACCAAGCGTAGCAGGAACGCCAGGCTCAACCCAATAAACCGCGCCTTCGCCCGCTGTTCAGGCGGCAACTTATCGGTCAGGATAGAGATGAAGACGATGTTGTCGATCCCCAGCACAATCTCCAGTGCAGTGAGCGTTAGTAGCGCAATCAGTGCTTCCATGCCGATGTGTGAGTATACCTCGTCGGGGTATCCTATGGGCGTGCGCTGGCAGATTCTGGGCGAGTCGGAGCGTCCGCGTGTGGGCGCGTTTGTGGCGGTTGCCGTCGTCAGAGACGACATGACGGCGACGCTGGTGCGCGACCACCTGCGCCTGCACGGAATCGCGGCGAACTTCCCGACGATAACCTATATCCCCTGGAATATGAGCGCGTACATCTGGGTTCCCATCGACGACGAGGCGGAGGCGGTGGCGTTGTTGCGCCAGTTGGCGCAGGAGTGGTACACGGAGCCGTAGATGCGAGTGGCGGTAATCGGCGCGGGTTCGTGGGGCACGGCGTTAGCGTGGCTGCTGGGGCAAAAAGGGTTGCCTGTGTACCTATGGGGACGCGACGCGGAGCAGATTGCTCGCATCGCTGCCGAGCGGGTCAACCGTCGCTACCTGCCCGAAGCGCGCCTGCCCGACACGGTTGTGCCCACCACCGAAGCCGCCCCGCTTCAGGCGTGCGCGGTTTGGGTGCTGGCGGTTCCGTCGGGCGCGCTACGCGAGGCGTTGCGCCTGTGTCCGCCGCCCGACGCCACGCTGATAATCGCCGCCAAGGGGCTGGAACCCGACACGGGCAAACTGCTGACGCAGGTGGTGTGCGAGGCGTTGGGCAACCGCGAGGCGCACACGGCGGTGCTGTCGGGACCGAACCTCGCGGTGGAGTTGGTGCGCGGTGCACCGACCGCCAGCGTCGCTGCCTCCCGTAGCCTCGCCTGCGCCGAGCAGGTGCAAGAGTTGCTGATGACCCCGCCCATCCTGCGCGTCTACACCAGCGACGATGTGGTCGGCGTGGAGTTGGGCGGCGCGCTCAAAAATGTGTACGCCATCGGCGCGGGGATTAGCGATGGGCTGGGCTTTGGCGACAACACGAAAGCCACACTACTGACGCGCGGGCTGGCGGAGATGATGCGCTTCGGCGCGGCGATGGGCGCGCGCCCAGAGACCTTCATGGGGCTGACGGGCGTGGGCGATTTGTTCGCAACCGCCGTGAGCCGCCTGAGCCGCAACTACCGCTTCGGCAGGGCAATCGCCGAGGGCAAGACCGCCGACGAGGCGCGCGCCCTGCTGGGGCAGGTCGCCGAGGGCTACCCGACCGCGCTGGCAGCGCAGGCGCTGGCGACGCAACTCGGCGTCGAGATGCCCCTGCTGCACGCGATTGCCGACATCCTCACGGGCAGGCGCACGATTCACGACGCGCTGCAAGGCTTGATGACCCGCCCGCCCAAGGGCGAGTGCGAGTTCCGCTTCACCGCGCTGTAGACGCCAGCGGGCACTCGACGCGCACGACGCCTGCGCGTTCGTGGCGCGCTGTCAGACGCACCGTGCCGCCCTGCGGCGCATGCACGATCCACTCCACCTTCGCGCGGTCGTCGGTTGGGTCGGCGTTCCATACGCTGATAGCGGACGGCTTGTAGGCGCGCCCTTCCAGTTGCCCCAGCTCCTCGCGCGGCTTGCCTGTGTGGAGTGTCGCCCCGTCAGGCAGCTCGATCTCGGCAATCACCCCGCGCACGAGCTTCTTCTCCAACGCCTTCTTGGTGATGTAGGTCGGCAGCCAGCCCGTGTTCTGCACCACCAAGCGCACCTTGTAAAGCGCGTCGCCCAGCGGCTCCACCGTCGCCTCGTACACCTCCAGCCTCGGCGAAATCAGCAGGTGCCACACCAGCCAGTCGGGGAACAGCGCAACCTCCTTCTCCAGAAACTCAGGCGGCGGGTTGCGCCATGCATACAGCATGTCCCAGCCGCCAAGTTCCACCCTACCCAGCTGCGGATGCTCGAACGGATACCAGTCCACATAGCCCCTGCCGCCCAGCACCTCGTCGCTCCACTTCAGCAGTTTCAGGTCGTCCTCGACGGGATGCTCGCGGTACCAGTCGATGAACTTGTAGTCGGTGATGCCCGCCTGCCGTTGGGGGCTCCAAATCTCCACCGTCCACGCGAACACGCCCATATGGTCGTACATCCAGTCGTCGAACACGCCTGAGATGTATTCCTTCGGGTGGTACTTGAAATCGTGGTAGACGGAGATGTTGGGGTAGCCTGTGATTTCGGTGCCCTTTGCGCCGATTTTCTGGTAAGTCCACAGGTCTTCGGCGGGGAAGGCGTCATCGGGTTGGTGGCTGTAGGGGCGTAGCAGCACGCCACTCCAAGTGTGGAAGGTCACCCCGCCTGTGATGTTGGGGTGCTTGACGATGAAGTCCACAATCGCACGCACTTCTGGCTCGGAGGTGGGGTAGGGACCCGCGCCTTGCTGTTCGTACTCTTGGCGCCAGTGGGCAGGGAAGTTGCGGTTGAGGTCTAAGCCCTCCTTTTTGGGCTGGATAGTGAGGATGGCGGGGTCGAACGGCTCGTCAAACCTGCCTTCGGGCAGGATGCGGTAGTATTCGCCGCCCACTTCGTCGGGGTCGCGCCGAATCATCAGGCGCGGTTCGTCGGGGTGCTTTTTCCAGTTGCCGTTCGGGTCGGGGATACGCATCATCAGCATGCGTCCGTCGCCGTCGATATCTTCCACCACCAGCCCGCCGATGGGGTCTTCGTCGTAGGGATAGGGTCGCGTGCTGGAGCGGATGATTTTCGGCTTGTCCGCCAGCGCCCACTCCGCGCCGTCGGGATTCACGCGCGGGCATATGTAAAACGCGCGGGTGTCCAAGCAGCGCGTGATTTTCTCGTGCGACCCATACTCGCGCGTGAGGCGGTGAATCAGGTACAGGCATGCGGACGAGGGTGAGACCTCGCTCGCGTGAATGTTGCCATCCACCCACAGCGCAGGCTTCTCTTCGGCAGGACCCGTCGCAAAGTTCGTGACGGTCAGCAGCCAGATGTCGCGCCCCTCGTAGCTTTTGCCGATGCTCTCGATACGCACCAGTTGCGGATACTCCTCCGCAAAGGCGTGCAGAATGCGCGTCAGTTCGTCATACCGATAGTAGGTGTCGAAACGCACTTGTGGCATAGTCGCTCGCTCCTCGTGATGAGGATTTCGTGGCAGGGGGGAATTTTCCTGTCGCGCGTGGGCGGGTGGGTATACTCTTTTGTGCTTATGGCGGTGCAGGTGTATCTCAGTCTCGGCTCCAATCTGGGCGACCGCTTGCGGAACCTGCGTGAGGGGGTGCGTCGGCTACCGCAGTATGGCGTGTTCCCGCGTCAGGTCTCGCGCGTGTACGAGACCGTACCTGTGGGCGAGACGCCTGACCCGCGCCTTTACTTGAATCTGGGCGTGTGGGCAGAGACCGAACTCAGCCCCCACGATTTGCTCCGCGCTGTCAAAGCCGTCGAAGCCGCGCAGGGGCGCACCTTCACCGAAGGGCACTGGATGCCCCGCACGCTGGATATCGATATTATCCTGTACGGCGACCTGACGCTGGAGACACCCGAACTGACCATTCCGCACCCACGCATGCGCGAGCGCGCCTTCGTGCTGATCCCGCTCGCCGAGATGACGCCCGATTACACCTTGCCCGATGGAACCCGTGTGCAGGAGTTGCTGCACGACCCGCGAATCCAGCAACAGGAGGTACGAATCTACGATGCCGACCTTTCGGTATCAAGCCGTTGACGCTGGGGGACGAAGCGTCGCGGGAGAGATTCAGGCGACTGATGTGCGCCACGCCCAACAACTCCTTCGCCAGCAGGGCTTAGTACCGACCTACATCCAAGCAGCCACACCTGCGCAGGCTTCCAGTTTTCAACAACCCCCTCCTGCAGGTTCCCCCTGCTTGCAGGGGGAACCAAGCATGCACTTGCTTGGTTCCCCTCATGGCGTGGGGAAAACCTCAGGCAGCTTCTCCCCAGTTGGTTCCCCTCACAGCGTGGGGGGAGCCTCAGGGACAGGGGCACAATTGTGGGAACGCTCGCGCGTTGCGCCGCACCCGATGGTGATGTGGCTGATCCAGATTCGGGCGATGCTTAAGGCAGGCATGTCGCCAGCAAATGCGTTCCAGAGCGTAAGCCAGCGCACAACGCACGCTGGCTTGCGCCGTGCGAGCGAGAGCATCGCCCGCGACACGGCGCAGGGTGTGAGCCTCGCCGATGCGCTGGCGAAGTTCCCCGAGCTGTTTCCAGGCTTTCTGGTCGGGGCGTTCCGCGCTGCCGAACATGGGGGCTATCTGCCCGAAATGCTCGATCGGCTAATCACCTATTACGAGCAGTGGCGCACGGTGCGACGCTGGTCGCTGCTGACGCAGGGGTGCCTATGGCATGCGGCGCTGCTGTTGCCGCTGATTGCACCGTTCGGGATTGGGCTGACTTGGGCGTTCCGCGACTTTGCAGGCAGTACGACGGCAGACGCCCTGCAGGCGATTGGCAGTAGTGTGTGGCAGGCGTACCTGCGCTATGGGTTGCCCCTAACGCTGCTTTTGATTGCGCTGATGCTCTTGGGCTACCTGCTGACGGGGCTGGAGCGCATAGGTGCGCGGCTGCGTCTGAACGCGCTCGGCTTTTTCACCTACGCCGACTGGATTCGCGCGCAGTCGCTGGAGCAGTATTTGTTCCATCTCGGTCGGCTCACGCAGGCGGGGGTTCCTCCTGCGACGGCACACGCGCTCGCAGCGGCTGCGGTGCCGAACCGCGCGCTGGCGGAGGCACTGCTGTCGGTAGAGTTGGGACGCGCAGAAGGCGCGGCGCACATCGACCAAGCGTTAGAGCGGTCGGGGCTGTTCCCGATTGAGGAAGTGATGATGGCGCGCACGGGCGTGCAAACGGGCGAGTTGCCCAGCATCCTACAGACGCTCGTCGCATGGTACACCCAGCGCGCCGACGAGAACCTGCGCCAATTGCCTCGCGCGTTTGTACGCCTGATGACGCTTATTAGCATCATCGCCACAGGAATTGCGCTCATCAGTTTCGCGTGGGGCTACTATCACAACATCTTCCGCGCGGTAGATGAGTTCATGGGCGTGGGAAATTGATTACGCGGATGGCTAATTCGTGCCTATGCGAATCTTGACGGGCGCAACTATGCGTTCAGGGGGGCAACGATAGAGGATTGCCCCTACACCACGGCGCCTTCGTAGGGGCAGACCGATGTGTCTGCTTCCATTTCGCATGCTGAAATCATATGGGAGGCACTTACGAATCCTGTGGGCGCAGTGGCGTGCAAAAGTGCTCCTTGCCCAGAATACGATTTCTGAATTGGGGTATAATAGGGTACCCCCTACGGGGAAAGGAGGTATATCAACGATGAGACGACCGATGATGGTACTCGGTGGGCTATTGGCGCTGGCAGCGCTGGCGCATGCGCAAGTAGACGGGCGCAACATCCCCAGCAAGTACGGCGCACCGCTTGCCTCGCAGACGAACTACACAGGCTTCGGCGACCGCGTGAGCGACGACCAAGCATGGGGCTCCGAACTGAACCAGCTCTTCGCCAAGTGTGTCAACGGCGTGCTGTATATTGCGGTCACGGGCAACCTGGAGGGCAACGGCAACGCGATTCACTTCTATATCGACACAGGGCGCAGCCAAAGCAA
>Ga0197143_1000479_pt1 | contig 43650 bp, 44 predicted proteins | sample GBS70_MetaG_FD_148603 | JGI IMG/M metagenome (GOLD analysis project Ga0197143, IMG submission 148603) | Sediment microbial communities from Great Boiling Springs, Gerlach, Nevada, United States - GBS 70_MetaG | ecosystem: Environmental > Aquatic > Thermal springs > Hot (42-90C) > Sediment... | reverse complement strand
AAGTTAAGCGTGAAAGCGACAGAGCCATTGATGGCGTTCCAGCGGCTTACGAAGCAGCGCTCCAAGCCTACTATCGTGGCGACGCTATCTGTCCATTTTGCGGTAAGCCCTACAAGCAAATTGAAGCCGAACACATAGGCTTTGGCGAAATTGTCATCGTAACCTGCTTAAGGTGTCAGTGTGGCGTCTTTCCTGTCAAGGCAACGGTCGTGCCTGATTGAGCGCAAAACAGGGCGCGGGCTCTTAATGGGCTCGCGCCCCGTTTCCACTTTTGTAAGGAGCGGATAAGTCGTGGCATCCCTGCGTCCACTTTTAGGTGACTTTTGTTTTGGCTTGACGCATCGTTGCGTTTGTGCTATGTTGGTCATACGGTTGTGTGGTTGACAGAAAGGCTTGTCGGTTAAAAAGGGGACGCGAAAAATGGGGACGAAATCGGGAAAAGAGGGCGAAAAATTGGGTGGCGGAACTTGGCAGACGCGCTGGCCTCAGGAGCCAGTGGGCTTTAAGCCCGTGCGGGTTCAAATCCCGCCCGCGGCACCAATTCTCTTAGCATGCCCCATCCGCAGGATCCAACCTGATGCCATCTTTGGGATCGGCGTGAACCCGCAAATAAGTTAGCCCCCCCTGACGGTTCCTACCAGCGATGTCGCTTTAGGAGTTAGCCCCGAACAAGAATGTCGCCCTTGACTTGCTATCCTTTTGCGACAGGTCAGACATCAAGTGCTATAGTGCATTGCGCCCAATCCCATCTCGCATCGGGGCGATGAGGGCGATGGTGTATCCGAGAAAAGAGGAGTTTTTGAGACTGGCGGAAAAAGGCAACTTAGTGCCCGTGTGGCGGGAAATCCTTGCCGACTTGGAGACGCCTGTCTCTGCTTTTCTGAAACTGTCAAGGGGCGATTTCGCCTTCCTGTTGGAGAGCGTGGAAGGGGGCGAGCATGTCGCCCGCTACTCCTTTCTGGGCTTCCAACCCTTGTTGCTTTTCCGCAGCAAGGGCGATGTCGTGCTGATTGAGCAGGGAGGCAGTTTGCAAGTCCATCGTCTTCGGAGTGGCGAAGACCCGTTGCATGTCTTGAAACGCTTGATGGCGCGATTTCGCTTCGTCGCCGTGCCCGATTTGCCCCGCTTTTGCGGTGGTTTTGTCGGTTACCTCGGCTACGATTTGGTTCGCTTCTTTGAGCGGTTGCCCGACCAGACGGAAGATGACTTGCAGTTGCCCGATTGTTACTTGATGCTCGCTGGCACTGTCATCATCTTTGACCACTTGAAGCGACGGATGCGCATCCTCCTCAACGCCTTCGTGGATGACGACCCTGAAAAAGCCTACGAGGCAGCGATGGAACGCATCCACGATATCGTGCAGCGCCTTCACAGGATGCCCATCCCTTTCGCCTATCGCCCCTCGTCTCCCGTCTTCCGCCCCGAAGTCGTCTCCAACTTCACTTGCGAAGGGTTTGAGGAAGTGGTGAGGCGGGCGAAGGAATACATCGCAGCGGGCGACATCATCCAAGTCGTCTTGTCACAGCGTTTCCAGACCAAAATCGGTGCCCCGCCCTTTGACATCTATCGCGCCCTGCGCACCATCAACCCGTCGCCTTACATGTTCTACCTGAGTTTCGGCGACCTGAAACTCATCGGCAGTTCGCCTGAGATTTTGGTCAGTTGCTTTGGGACGAAGGTCATCACGCGCCCTTTGGCGGGGACGCGCCCACGCGGTCAAACGCCTGAGGAAGATGCCGAATTGGAGCAGGAGTTACTTGCCGACCCGAAGGAGCGTGCCGAACACATCATGCTCGTGGACTTAGGGCGCAACGATTTGGGGCGCGTCTGCAAAGTCGGGACGGTGAAGACGACGGAGTTGATGAAGGTGGAGCGCTACAGCCATGTCATGCACATCTACTCCACGGTGGAGGGCGAACTGGACACGGAACGCTTTGATGTCTTTGATGTTTTGCGGGCAACTTTTCCTGCGGGGACGGTTTCGGGCGCCCCCAAAATTCGGGCGATGGAAATCATTGAAGAGTTGGAGCCGACCAAGCGCGGTCCTTATGCGGGCAGCGTCGGCTACTTCAGTTTCAATGGCAACATGGACATGGCGATCACTATCCGCACCATCGTCTTGAAAGGGACGACAGCGTATGTGCAAGCGGGGGCAGGCATCGTCGCCGACAGCGTGCCTGAGCGGGAGTATCAGGAAACTGTCAACAAAGCCAAAGCCCTCCTCTCCGCCATTGACCTCGCCGAGCAAGGCTTGGAAACTTGAGAACGGCAGCGAAGAGCGAGCAGCGAATAATATGGGCGAACGGATGTTCGCCCTGAAATGGCTTTTGTTAGAGTGGCTACCAGCCACGACGAAAAAGGGTGGGGAGGGGCGATGAGCAACGAAGGTTTCAGTCGGTCACATAGACGATGATGCGTCTTTGCTTGGGACCGTCAAACTCGTAAAAGTAGACCCGTTGGTCGTCGTCCATGACCAATTTGCCGTCCTTGACGATGAGGACTTCCGTCGGGGCGACGAGAGCGGCTTTGGTGTAGTGGGGCGTTGCAGGGTCGGGGTTGATTCGGTCTAACATTTCGTCCAATCTGGGTCGGTCGGCGACATCCACCTCTCTGTGGATGCTCACCGCCGCCGAAGTGTGGGGCACATAGACGCAAACGAACCCGTCCTTGATGCCCAATTCGGTGACGATGGCTTGGATGTGCGGGGTGAGGTCAATCAGTTGCTCCCGCTCCGTCGTTGCGATAGTGACCTCTCGGATGAACCCCATCGCCACTGCTGCCTCCTTCATCCTTTGCGCTCTCAAAGTTTAACGCATCGGTGACCAAACGGGTTACCTTTGTGCGTCTTCCATGCGATAATTGAGGCGCTAACGCAAGGGGTTGAGCCAAGATGTCTGAGTTGCGCAAAGACCCAATCGTTCAACGGTGGGTGATCATTGCGGCGGAGCGGGGGCAGCGCCCGTCCGACTTGCGGTCGGAGACGACGGTGAAGGAAATCAATCCGAGGGCATGTCCCCTTTGCCCTCACAATGAGGACCGAACGCCCCCCGAAGTGTATGCCGTCCGACCCGACGGCAGTCAACCCAACACACCAGGTTGGCTCGTTCGGGTCGTGCCCAACAAGTTCCCTGCCTTGCAAAAGGAAGGAGAGGTGCGGCGACGAGGGTTCGGGCTTTTTGACGCGATGGACGGTGTCGGGGTGCATGAGGTCGTCATTGAAACGCCTGACCATTCCGCCGACTGGGACACGATGACGCCAGAGCACCTCTACCTTGTCCTGAAAACTTACCAGAGTCGGCTAAAGGCGCTCATGCAAGATGACCGCTTCCGCTACATCCTTATCTTCCGCAACTATGGCGTTCAGGCGGGCGCTTCCTTGTCACACCCTCACTCTCAAATCATCGCCTTGCCCATCGTCCCTCAATTGCCTAAGGAGGAACTGAACGCTGCCCGTCGCCACTACCTTGAGAAGGAGCGATGCATCTTCTGCGACTTGATCTGCCAAGAGCAAGAGTTAGGGCAGAGGGTCGTAGATGAAAGCGAGCACTTGATTGCCCTTTCCCCCTTTGCGGCACGGTTTCCCTACGAGGTGCATCTCTTCCCAAAACACCATAGCCACGATTTCGCCCAAGCCGACGATAGCCTCATCGCTGACATCGCTTTCGCCTTGCATCGGCTGGTGAAGGCAGTGAAAGAGTTGCTTGGCAACCCTTCCTACAACTTCGTCCTGCATACCGCTCCCAACCCCGTCCCGCGCCCGGGTCGTCCCGATTTTTGGGGCACTTTGCCCTACGATTACCATTGGCATTTGGAGTTCATCCCTCGGCTAACCCGTATCGCAGGTTTTGAGTGGGGCACGGGTTTTTACATCAATCCCGTCTCGCCCGAAGCAGCCGCTGACGCCTTGCGGGAAGCCCTTGCCGCCGTGACGGCAACGGTGAGGTGACGAAGATTGGTGATGGAACGGGAGCAAAAGGAGCGGGTTATGACTGCCTTTGGGGAGTGGTGGTCGGCGCTTTGCCGCAACTTTCCGATTGGGGGTGGTCGCCGCCCTTCTTTGGCTGACCTTCGCCCTGCCTTGGAAGAGATTGTCGCCACTCTTTTAGACCAACTGACCCGTCCCGACTGGCAACAGGCAGCCCACCAACCGATGATGATCCTGCGCTTTTTGGCAGATCAATTGAACCTTTCCCTTCCCGATGCCCTCACTGCTTTCCTTGCCCTGCGCAACCCTATCGTTCAAGCCGTCGCAGAACGGTTGGGGGACGAGGGGGAAGCGTGGCGACGGGTGTTGACTGTTTGGGATGAGAGCATCCTCGCTTTAACAACCGCCCGCCAGATCGTTAGCCAGCAAGCGCTGGAATCAGCCCACCGAAAATACCTTTCCCTTTTTGAGCGCGCCTCTGACGCCTTCTTCCTCATTCGGATGGACGAGAAGGGCACCATCGTGGAAGCCAACGCTGCCGCCGCCGAGTTGACAGGTTACCCATTGGAGGAATTAGTCAATGCCCCTGCCATCACCCTTGTGCCCGAAGAGGCGCACGCCACTTACCGCCAAGCCTTGGGGCGCTTGCGGCGGGACGGTCAGTTACGCGTGAGAGGATTGCCCCTTCAGCGTCGGGATGGCGAGGTCATCCAGTTGGATGTATCCTGTGCCATCCTTCACCTTGACGGTGAGGATTTTGCCCTCTGTGTCGCCCGCGACATCACCGAGCAAGTGCGGGCGCAGGAACGCCTTCAGCGATTGATTGACGAGAAAACGAAGGAACTGCAAATCGCTTTGGAGCGGGAACGGCATCGGGCAGCCCAACTTTCGGTCTTGTCTACCGTCGCCGCCAAAGCCTTGACCGTGACCGATCCGACAGCACTTTACCGAGCCGCCGTGGATGCCCTCTATCAGCATTTAGCCTTTTACAATGTCGCCATCTTCGTCGCCGACAAGGAGCGGCGGCAATTGGTGTTAGCGGCGTGTCGGGGGGCTTACGAAAAGGCGTGGACGAGCGATTATCGCCAGCCGATAGAGGTCGGATTGATCGGTTGGGTCACTCGGCACGGTGAGCCATTGTTGATCAATGAGGTCGCAAAAGACCCCCGCTACTTTCGCGCCGTCCCCGAAGAGGGGAAGACCCAATCGGAGTTGGTGGTGCCCATCAAAAGTCAAGGGGAAGTCATCGGGGTCATTGACCTTCAGTCGGATGTCAAGGACGCTTTTGATGACGAAGACCTTCGGATGGCGCAAGCCGTCGCCGATCAAATCGCCCACGCCCTTCAAGCCCTTCAAAACTTTCAGCGGGTGCGCGTCCTTCGGGAGTTGAACGAACAAATCGTCCTCAACCTTCCCGATGGCGTTGCCCTCCTCAACGAGCGGGGTGAGATCATCATCGCCAACAACTCTTTTTGCCGCACCGTTTGTGAGTTGCCTTCCGAGCAGGTTTTAAATCGTCCCGTGCGGGAAGTGCTCCCGACCTCCCTTTGGCTTGCTTTCGTGGGTCGGGGAGTTGACTTGGACACGGCAATACGGCACGCCTTAGAGCAAAAAGAGCCGTCCTTCTTCCCCGAAATCGCCTATCGCGACGGTTGGTGGGATGCGCGGGTCTTGCCCATTCACGGAGACGGTCGCCGACGAGTGATGCTTTACTTGCGGGATGCTTCCGCCCGCGTCCGTCGCATCTATCAGTTGGAGACGCTGTTAGCCATCGGACAAGCGATGGAGAGCAAGATTGACCTTCATCCCTTGCTGCACGCTATCTTGACAGCGGCGACGGCAGGACCAGGCTTGGGTTTCAACCGAGCCATCCTTTTCCTCGTGGACAAAGAGGCGCAAGTTTTGCGGGTGGCGATGGCAGTGGGGGCTTTAACGGCAGAAGAAGCCTATGCCACTTGGGCGCAATTAGCCAACGAGCGGAAAACCCTTTGGGATTTCCTGCGGGAGTATCCTGGCGACGAAGCCATCCGCCAAACGCCTCTAATGCAGCGGGTGCAAGATTTGGTCGTCCGCTTAGACGAGGAAAACCTGCTCACCTCTTGCTTGCAGCGCCACGAGCCTTTGCGCATCACCAATCCCCAAAGTGACCCTCGCCTTCCTGAACGACTTCGGCAAATCCTGACCGATAGCGATGCCATCTGCGTCCCTTTGATTGCCCAAGACGAGCCGTTGGGTTTGATCGTGGCGGACAACGCTTTCAGCCGCCACCCCATCACGGAAGAGTCGGAACGGCTGTTGCGCTTGTTCGCTTCCTCTGCCAGCATCGCCTTGCGCAACGCCCAACTTATCGCCCAACTCCGTCAATCCCTGCAGCGAGAAAAGGAGATGCGAGAACAACTCCTCCATTCGGAGCGGTTAGCGGTGATCGGCGAGTTAGCGACGAGAATCGCCCACGACTTACGGTCGCCGTTGGTGACCATCGGTGGCTACGCCCGCCAATTGCAACGCCATCCTGACGACGCCGAGCGCGTCCGCCGCAATGCCCAAATCATCGTGGACGAAGTGGAACGGTTAGAACGGCAATTGCGAGATCTTTTGGATTTCACGACACCCCGCACCCCTCAATTGAAACCCGCTTCCCTCGGCGAACTGGTGCAACGCTTAGCCGACCTGCAAAGACCCAGCATGGAAGCCGCCCGCGTGACCTTCACTTTGGATATCCCTGACCACCTTCCACCCGTTTTGCTGGACGAACTGCAAATGGAGCGGGTGATTTTGAACCTTTGGCGCAACGCTGTGGAAGCGATGCCCGATGGCGGCACCTTGTCCGTGCGGGTCTGGCAGGAAGGCGATTGGGTCAAATTGCAAGTCGCCGACACAGGCGAAGGCATCCCCGCTGAAGTGATGGAAAACATCTTCCAACCTTTCTTCACGACCAAACGCACGGGCAGCGGGTTGGGCTTGGCGATTTGCGAAAAAATTGTCACCGATCACGGTGGCACTATCCGTTTGAGCAGCACGGTCGGGCAAGGCACTATCGTGGAAATCACCCTCCCTGTCGCCAAGGGCGAATGAGTGTCAGGTTTTTCCCTGATGACACCGAGGAAAGGAGGCGACATGATGGAAAGGGCAATAGCGCTGTCGGAGGTGAGCCGCGATGGCGAAGGCACGCATCTTAGTCGTGGAGGACGAAGAGACCCAATGCCGACTTTATTGTGAGGAACTGACCGCAGCGGGGTATGAAGCCATCGGGGTCGGCAGCGCCTTGGAAGCCGAGGAGTTCCTCAGTCGGGAGCGGGTGGATTTGGTCGTCTTGGATTTGAACCTCCCCGTCGTTTCAGGCCTTGACCTTTTGCCCCGCATCCATGAGTTGCACCCTGGTTTGCCCATCATCATCCACACCGCTTATGGCAGTTACCGCGACGAATTCATCAGTTGGCTGGCAGATGTCTTTCTTGTCAAATCGCCCGATGCGGGCAACCTCGTGGAGGCAGTGGATGAACTGTTGAACCGACAGCGTGAGGTGGCGTCCAATTTATGAGCCGTCTTAGTGCGATGGGGCGGACTTTGGCGATGGTGCTGGCGGGCGGGCTGGGGGAGCGATTGTATCCCTTGACGAAAACGAAAGCGAAACCTGCCGTCGCCTTCGGCGCCATCTACCGCATCATTGACTTCACCCTCTCCAACTGTTTGCATTCGGGCATCCATCGCCTCTTCGTCCTAACGCAACACAAATCGCTGCCCTTAGACCGCCACTTGCGGTTGGGTTGGTCAAATCTGTTTCGGACGGAGTTGGGCGAATTTTTGGAAAGCGTCCCGCCCCAACAACGCCTCGTTCACGAGTGGTATCGGGGCACCGCCGATGCCGTCTTTCAGAACATTGACCTGCTTTCCCGCGAACGACCCCAATTCGTCCTCATCCTTTCTGGCGACCATGTGTATCGCATGGACTATCGGGCGATGCTGGACTTCCACTTGACCAAAGGGGCGGAAGTGACCATCGCTTGCACGACCGTCCCCCGCTCGGAAGCATCCCGCTTCGGCGTCATGGAAGTAGACCGCAACGACCGCATCGTCGGCTTTGAGGAGAAGCCGTCTAACCCAAAGCCTTTGCCCGATGACCCCGACCATTCCCTCATCTCTATGGGCATCTACTTGTTCAACACCGAGACGCTGGTGCGAGCGGTCATCAAAGATGCCAAGCGGCGCAACAGCAGCCACGATTTCGGCAAAGATGTTTTGCCCGATTTGGTTCGCAACCATGCCCGCCTCTTCGCCTTCAACATCCGTCGGGAGTTGCCGCCTCTGTTCCATTACTGGCAAGATATCGGGACGCTGGACAGTTACTACCAAGCCCACATGGAGTTGCTTCAACCCGATCCGCCCCTTCCGTTGCACCAAGATGAATGGGCAATCCGAACCTACTTGCCGCCCCTGCCGCCAGCGGTCTTGCGAGGGCGGGCGCGCATCCGCAATGTCCTGCTGGCGCCTGGCTGTGTCGTGGAAGAAGGCGCTGTCGTGGAAAATTCCGTCCTCAGTTACGGCGTCCATGTGGGTGCGGGTGCGACAGTGACAAGTTGCATCTTGCTGCCCCATGTGCGCGTCGGCAAAAAAGCGCGTCTGTTTCGGACAATTGTGGACGAAGAAGTGGCGATCCCTGACGGGGAAGTCATCGGCGCTGATCCCGAAGCGGAGCGGCGCCGATTCGCCGTTACGGAAAGCGGCATCATCGCCGTCCCAGCAGGCGTCGCCTTCCAACCAACCCGCCCCAAAACACTTGAATAGTCCCAACTCATCGCCGTCCCAGCAGGCGTCGCCTTCCAACCCACCTCGGTCGGTTGAAGCGCCCATAATTTGAAGCGGTGATTTGCCCATGCCTTTAGCGACCATTGAGCAGGCTTTGGACGAACTGCGCAAAGGTCACTTCATCATCGTCGTGGATGACGAAGACCGTGAGAACGAAGGCGACCTCGTTTTGGCAGCCGAGAAAGTCACGCCCGACGCCATCAACTTCATGACCAAGCATGGGCGTGGGCTCGTTTGCGTGGCGATGACGGGCGAACGATTAGATGCCTTGCAAATTCCTTTGCTACCAGGCGATAACTCTTCGCCCTTTGGTTCGCCCTTCGCCATGCCTGTAGATGCCCACCCCCGCTTTGGTGTGACGACAGGCATCTCCGCCTACGACCGCGCCACCACCGTTCGGGTGCTCATTGATCCCAACACCAAACCGACGGACTTGACAAAACCTGGGCATGTCTTTCCCCTGCGGGCGAAGGAAGGGGGCGTCTTGCGTCGGGCAGGGCACACCGAAGCCGCCGTGGATTTGTGCCGATTGGCAGGGCTTTATCCCGCCGCCGTTATCTGCGAAATCCTTCGCGATGATGGGCAAATGGCACGATTGCCCGATTTGGAAAAGTTCGCCAAGCAACACGGCTTTGTTATCGTCACTGTCGCCGACTTGATCGCTTATCGCCTTCAGCACGAGCAATTGGTGCGGCGGGTGGCGACCGCCCGTTACCCGACACCCTTCGGCGAATTCACCCTCATCTCTTACGAAAGCCTGTTGGACGGTTCACCGTTTCTGGCGTTGGTGATGGGTGACATCCGACCCGATGAACCCGTTTTGGTGCGCGTCCATTCGGCGTGCTTGACGGGTGATGCCCTCTTCTCTTTGCGGTGCGACTGTGGCAATCAATTGCGGTTGGCGATGGAAAAAATCGCCGCCGAAGGTCGGGGCGTTTTGCTTTACATCCCCCATCATGAGGGGCGGGGCATCGGCTTGCTCAACAAACTCAAAGCCTACGAGTTGCAAGATGCAGGCTTGGACACGGTGGACGCCAACTTGAAGTTAGGGCATCCGATGGACGCCCGCGATTACGGCTTGGGGGCGCAAGTTTTGCGGGATTTGGGTGTCCGAAAGATGCGCCTGATGACCAACAACCCGACGAAACGGGCAGGGCTTTCGGGCTACGGGTTGGAAATCGTGGAGCGCGTCCCCCTCGTCGCCGAACCCCAAAGCGATTTCGCCCGCCGCTACTTGGAAGTCAAGCGCGACAAGATGGGTCACCTCATTGAGTTGTGAGCCATTTTTCTGTTCGCCTACTCGCTATTCGCTAATCGCCGCCGTTTTCCGTCGTGGCTGAGAGCCACTCCGACATGGTTGCCTTTTGACCAGTCGCCAGTCGCTATTCGCTAATCGCCGCCGTTTTCAAGGAGGGTTTTCAAGCGCTCGGCGGCGGTTGCCCTCGGTTCGCGCCATTGCTCACTGCGCACCATGTCGCGGACGGTGACGCTGCCATCCCGCAGTTCGTCCTCGCCCAAAATCAACACGAACCGCGCCCCTAACTTGTCGGCAAAGCGCATTTGTGCCTTCAAACTTCGCCCCAAGTAATCGGTGTCCGTGCGGATACCTTTTTGGCGCAAAGCCCGAAGGAGTGCGAAGGCAGTCTCTTGGGCGATGGGCGATGCCACAGCGATGAAGGCGTCCACGATGGTGTCGTTGGGAGGTTGGTGACCATTCGTCCGCCTTGCTAACAAGGTTCGTTCTATCCCGCAACCGAACCCGACGCCGGGCGTCGGTTCGCCGCCCAATTCGGCGATCAGCCCGTCATAGCGCCCTCCCGCCAACACGGTGCTTTGAGCGCCCAACTTGGGATGGATGAACTCAAAGACGGTGCGGGTGTAGTAATCCAACCCGCGCACCAAATGACCGTCCAGTTCGTAGGCGATGCCCCAAGTTTGAAGTTGCTTTCGCACAGCCTCAAAGTGGGCTTGACAACCGGCGCAGAGATAGTCCAGCGTGATAGGCGCTTGGCGGACGACCGTTTGACAGCCTTCCTCTTTGCAATCCAAAACCCGCAGCGGGTTCGTCGCCATCCGCCGCTGGCAATCGGCGCACAACTTGGATTCGTGCTCTCGCAAAAATGCCAACAAGTTCGCTCGGTAGCGGGGACGGCATTCGGGGTTCAGGCAGCCGATGGAGTTGAGATGGACGGTAAAGCCGTCGGCACCGACAGCGGTCAGAAAATCCACGCCCAACGCAATGACTTCGGCGTCCAAAGCAGGATGAGGCGAGCCGATGGCTTCCACACCGCATTGGTGGTGCTGGCGCAACCGTCCCGCCTGCGGTCGTTCGTAGCGGAAGATGGGGGCGATGTAGAAGACTTTGACCAACGGCGTTTGTTGAAGGACGCCGTGCTCCAAAAGGGCGCGGGCGACAGGCGCCGTTCCTTCAGGGCGCAAGACCCAGCGCTCCTCGTCGCCGACGGGATGGCGCGACCCGTAAGGAATGACGGCAAACATCTGCTTTTGCACGATGTCGGAAGTTTCGCCCGCTGTCCGCTCAAAAAGACCCAAGTCCTCAAAGACAGGCGTGCGAATTTCACGGTAACCGTAATGGGCACACCACTTGCGAAAGGTTTCTTCCACGAAGCGCCACTCGGCGATTTCGTCGGGCAAAATGTCCTTCGTCCCGCGCGGGGCTTTGAACCGAACGGGCATCAATGCTCACCTCAAAGCGAGAGCAGAATGGGTTGCGGTCATTGCTCTGGCGGATACTCCGACGGGGGCGCAATGGGATTGCCCGCTTCGTCCAAAAGTTGCACCCTCACCCGCTGGCGGTTTTCGTCGTAAGCGTAAAAGTTGCCTTCTTCCTCGTCCCAAGTCTGCCGATGCGAGCCATCGCAATAGGGTTTGTTTTTGGACAAGCCGCAGGCGCAAAGGGCAATCGTTTTGCCCTCCACCTGAATGGTGTAGGGGCGATTGCGATCGTGGCGCACCAAGCGAGCCATAGGCGGTCAACCTCCTTCGCACAGATTTTTGCGCCTCATTGGCGGGGACGGCGAGAAACGGCTTCGGGCACGACGGTGATGGTCAGCCGTTCGTCGCCCCGCAAGATGACGAAGGGGACGGGTTTGTCAGGTTGCAGTTCGCTCAAGATGGCGGTGTAGTCGTAGATGTTGCGGACGGTTTTGCCCGCCACTTCCACGATGATGTCGCCCGCTTTCAAGCCTGCTTTTTCGGCAGGGCTACCAGGTCGCACGCCCAGCAACTTGACACCCTCGCCTTCCCAACCGTAATCGGGAACGATGCCCGTGCTCACCCGCGCCCCAGCGATGCTCGGTCGCTGCGCTTGTCGGGAGCGTTGAAAAGGTGGGCGTTCGGGCAAGTTAGCGATGCGTTCAATGAGAATTGCCGCCATGTGTAGCAAACGCTCCATGCCCTCGTAGTTGAGGGTGTCCCAAGTGTCGCTGGGGCGATGGTAGTTTTCGTGCATGCCTGTGAAGAAGAACAGGACGGGGATGCCTCGGTTGTAAAAAGCGAAGTGGTCACTGGCGCCGAAGATGCCGGGCGAATCGCGCAGGGTGAAGCCAAAAGAGCGGTTGACTTCGTTGACCAACTCCGCCCAGACAGGCGAACTGTCCCTGCCCAGCAGGTAGAGGGTGTCGTTGCGCAGTCGCCCAATCATGTCCATGTTGACCATCGCAATGATGCGCTCTAACGGGACGGTTGGATGGTTGACGAAATGCAACGAACCGATCAACCCTCGCTCCTCAGCGCCGAAGGCGATGAAGAGCAAACTGCGTTGGAGGCGGTCACGGTGGGCGGCGAAAAATTGCGCCAGTTCCAAAAGCCCTGCCGTGCCCGAAGCATTGTCGTCGGCGCCGTGAAAGATGCGTTGATTGCCCTTCTCGTCGGTGCTGATGCCCATGTGGTCGTAGTGGGCGCCGATGACGACGATTTCGTTTTTGCGCTTTGGGTCGCTCCCTTCCACCAAGCCGAGGACATTGGCGTCTTGCAACCGCTCCCGCGTCAAGTTCACCCGCAACCGCACGCGGGCGTTAGGGATGGCAAAGGAATTGGGCTTACGGGTTTCGTCTATGCGCTTTTGCACTTCCCCAAGGGGCAGCAACGCTTCGGCAAAAGGGCGCTTGACCGTCACCGCAAGGATGCCTGCATTGGCGGTCAGCGGTTCATTCCAGAAGGGCACGGGTTCGTCGTCAAAAGGGCTTTGCGGACCGGCGACGAGGATGATCGCCTTCGCTCCCTTCTCGCGGGCGATGCGGAGTTTGTTGGCGAACATCGCTTCGGTTGCCCAATTGGGGTCGTTGGCGGGCATCCCTCGCAGCGCCAAGACGATTTTGCCCTGCACGGAAATGCCTTCGTAATCGTCGTAACCTTTGTCGGGGGCGCTGAGACCGTAACCGACGAAGACGATTTCGCCGTCCACTTCGCCGTTGGCAGAAAGCGCCAACGGCAGGAACTCTTTTTCGGGTTGGAAGGTTCTTGTCGTCCCGTCGGGCAAAGTCAAAGCGAGGGCGTTGCCGTCGCCCAGCCGCAATCGTCCCTGAAAGGAAAAGCGCTGAAAGTAGGTGCCATCGTCGCCCATCGGCTTAAGCCCCCAAGAGGCGAAGAGGGCAGCGATGTAGTCGCGGGCTTTTTGCGCCCCTTCCGTGCCTGCCCCTCGTCCTTGCAATTCCTCCGACGCAAGGTAGCGGACATGTTCCCTCAATTCGGCGGCGGTGATCGCCGTCGTGGAGACGGTTTTGTAAGAGGCTAAATCGCTCCATCCCAACGACAGCCATCCGAGGGCAAGCAGAGAGAAAAACCAGCCGACTTTGCGCATCGTTCCTCACACTCCATCGGAAAGGTCGGAAGGCTTTGGGTTTTCAGATGCCCCACTCAGCGAAGTAAGCCAGTTGCTTGGTGGCTTCCTCGTTGGCGGGGTCAATTTCCAACACCTTCTCAAACTCGGCTTTGGCTTCTTCATACATGCCCAGCATCGTTAGAGTTTTGGCGAGGTTGAGGCGATAGGTAACATTTTGCGGGGCTAACTCCACCGCCTTGCGCAACTCCTCCACACTTTCGTCAAAGCGCCCACCGTGAAAGCAATAAACCAAGCCCAAGCCGTGATGGGCGGCGGCGTTGTCGGGGTCTTGCTGCAGGATGAGCAGGTAAAGTTGCTCGGCTTCCTCATATTGCCCGTCGTAGCGCAGCACATCGGCGCGCGCCAGTAACTCGTCCAGCGATACCTGATTTTCCGTTGCCATGTCCTTCAGCCCCCCTATCGGTTCGCCCCTGTCAAAGCCCCAACCACTGGCGAGCGTTGGCATCGGTGACCATTGAACGCTGTCGTTCCGTCAAGTCCGCTTCCTGAACGGCGCCCAACCCGCAGGCGGGATGGATGCGCAACATGCCACTGCCGAACAAAACACGCCGCTCTCCCAACAAAGCGATGGACTGTTCTATGATGCCCCGCTCGGTTAATAATCCTGACACGACGACGGCGATGTTGGCGACTTCCGAGACAATCTTCAACGCTGCCCACCAATCGCAACCTTGCAGCGGCACCATCAGGAAGCGGATGCCCGCAAAAGATTTTGTCAAGGCGACTAAGGCTTGGGCATCGTCGGAAGTTTCGGCGAAAGCGACGAAGGGGACATCGTAACGCCGCGCCATCTTGACCAACTCGGTCGTCCGCCACGATGACAAGGGATGGGAAAGGCTGGGCGGCGGCAGAACAATCCCGACGAACCCTTCCCGCCCTAAATACCGCTTCATGTCCTCCGCCGACTCGTCGGGATGGTTAGGGTTGGCGATGAGGTAGCCTCGCAAGCGGGGATTGCGGGCGACGGTTTCTGCGATCTTGCGGTTGCCCAATTGCAAGTCACCCCGCATCGCTTCCGCTGAGGCGACGCACACTGTCGTCATCCCATAGCGGTCGGCGTAACGCTCCAACACCGCCAGTTCGTCCCCGTCCTGATGAAAGAGCGCCCACCAACCCAGTTCGGCGTAAGCGTCTACGATGGGCATCTCCTTTCCCCCTCACGCTTGCACGAGACGACGCAAATTGTCCACGAGCACTTTCCGCTTCTCTTCGTCAGACAGCGACGAATGGAGCAAAGGTAGCAAGGCGCTGGCGAAATAATGCAACGGGGCGCCGCTCCCGAAAATCAACCGCTCCACGCCGACCGTCGCTGCCGCCATCTCGTAGCCATCGGGTTGCTTCAACCCGCTCGTCTCCAGATACAAGTTAGGACAAGCCGACAGGGCACTGAGGGCTTCGCCGAGGTTGCTTTCGTGGACTCCGACAAGGATAAGGGGCACGGAAAACCCTTGCGTCAGTTCCGCCAACTCGCTTGCCCAACCCACTTGGGGGCAATCCACCAACAAGGGCAAACCTTGTTCGTTAAGCCATTGCAGGAAGGTCCGAAAGGGGACGATGCGCGGTTGCCAACCTTGAAGGTGCGGGAAAACGCGAAAGAGGCGCAGCCCTTGCTGACGACGCCGCTCGGCTTCGTTGATCATGTCGCGGAAAAGGAGCGGATTGATGACGGCAACAGGCAGCAACATCCCGCCGCTTTGGTGGGCGACTTGCACCGCCCAATCGTTGCCCATGCGGGGGTCGTAAAAGACCGCCGTCGTGTGAACGAACAACGCCCGTGCCACGCCGTAGCGGCGCATCAGCGTCAGCAGCACCGTCGGGCTCAAATCAATGGCTTGGTGGGGATAAAACCCGACCCAAGTGTTGCAATCCACGATCGGCAAACCCGATTGCGCCACCGTTATCGCCACCTCCTCAAGCGACCAACGCCCCGACTTGCCGCAGCAACGCCTTCAATCTTGTCAAGCACTCTTTCGTGGCGACATCGCCCATGTAGGAGAACTGCTCACCTTTGGGCATCTGCACCAACTCTTCGGGCAACTGTGTCACGGGACGCCAGTGGGTTTCCAACGACAGGTAACCGTCATAGCCGTCCCGAACGAGGGCAGAAAGTTGCCCGACATAATCCACCTCGCCATCGCCGATGGGGACGGGCTCAAAACGCTGTGTCGTTGCGTCCCACTTGCCGTCTTTGATGTGGATGTGGGCGATCCAGGGCTTGACAATTTCGTAGCCATCGGGATAGGGCACTTCACGGTCGGGGTCAAAGACATCGTTGCCAGGGTCCCAAACGGCTTTCGCCTGCGGGTGATTGAGCCGACGGAGAACTTCCACGACTTTCCGTCCGTTGGTCGCCATCGTCGTCGGCTCGTTTTCCACGCCCAACACCAACGGCGTCCCTTCCACCAAGCGAGCGGTTTGGGCGAGTTTTTCGGCGATGGCATCCCATGACGGGAAAGGGGGCTTGCGCCAGAAGGTGAAGAGGCGAATGAGGGGTGCTCCTAATTCGCCCGCTATGTCCACGCAACGGCGCAAAATCGCCAAATGCTCCCGTTCCTGCTGCGGGTCACCGTAATCGCACTTGAAGACGGGCGAGGCGATGGAGCAAACGGCAAGCCCAAAGTCGGCGCAGCGGGCTTTAACTTGGCGGATTTCAGCGTCCGTCAACTCGTGGGGCGCTTTGTTCCACAGCGACCGCAGTTCAATCGCCGCCAACTGAAACTCCGCCGCTATTTCCAACACCCGCTCCAACTCCTGCGACACCTCGTCAGTGATGACGGCTAACTTCACGCCACTCCCTCCTTCAGGTTGGTCAGTGTCCCTCGGCGTTTCGCTCCTTGGGAGGGCAGCGGAAATTGTAGCGTCGGCGTCCTTTTTCCGACAAAGGTTTGCCTGCCTTACAATAGTCAGGCGGGCAATGCTCCCTCTTGTGCCCCTCTGCCATTTCACTGCCGATGGGGTGATTGTGTGTGGCGAGCCGACGCAAGTTCATCTTCGTGACGGGCGGCGTCGTTTCGTCCTTGGGCAAAGGCATCACCGCTGCCAGCATCGGGCGGTTGCTCAAGGCGCGGGGGCTCTCTGTCGCCCTGCAAAAGATTGACCCTTACCTCAATGTGGACGCAGGGACGATGAACCCTTACCAGCACGGCGAAGTTTTTGTCACCGAGGACGGCGCCGAGACGGACTTGGACTTGGGACACTACGAACGCTATGTGGACATCAACTTAACGCGCCGCTCCAATGTGACGACGGGGCAAGTTTACGGGGCGGTCATTGAAAAGGAGCGTCGGGGGGAATATTTGGGTCAAACGGTGCAAGTTATCCCGCATGTCACCGACGAAATCAAGCGGCGCATCCACGAAGTCGCCGACGAGTGGGACGCCGAAGTGACCATCGTGGAAATTGGCGGGACGGTCGGCGACATTGAAGGGTTGCCTTTCTTGGAAGCGGCGCGTCAGTTCAAGTTGGATGTCGGCGCTGACCATGTGCTTTATTTGCATGTCACCCTCGTCCCGACGGTCGTCGGCGGTGAATTGAAGACGAAGCCGACGCAACACAGCGTCCGAGAACTCCGCAGCATCGGCATCCAACCCGATGCTTTGGTGTGTCGTTGCCCTTCGCCCTTGACCGACGAGATGCGGCGAAAAATCGCCCTCTTTTGCGACACGCCTTTAGATGCCGTCTTTGAAGCCGTCAACACGGAGTTCGTCTATGCCCTGCCGTTGGTGCTGGAAGAGCAAGGCTTGGGCAAGTGGTTGATGCAGCGCTTGGGCTTAGGAGAAAGAGAGCCCGATTTGCGGGACTGGCACGAGTTGGTCTGGCGAGGCACTCATCCCAAAGACGAAGTGACCATTGCCATGGTCGGCAAATATGTGCAATTGCGGGACGCTTACCTGAGCGTTGCCGAAGCCCTCAAGCACGGCGGCTTCGCCCATCAACTCAGCGTCCAAATCCGCTGGGTGGACGCTGAGCAATTGACCGACGAAACAGCGCCGCAATTGCTTAACGATGTGGACGGCATCGTTGTGCCCGGCGGATTTGGCTACCGAGGCATTGAAGGCAAAATCGCCGCCATCCGTTATGCCCGCGAGCATGGCGTCCCGTTTTTGGGTTTGTGTTTGGGCTTGCAATGTGCTGTCATTGAGTTTGCCCGCAATGTCTGTGGGCTGAAGGACGCCAACAGCGCCGAGTTTGACGAACTTACCCGCCACCCTGTCATCGCCCTCATGGACGAGCAACGGCGGGTCGTGGAAAAAGGCGGAACGATGCGGTTGGGCGCTTTCCCTTGCTTCCTGAAACCAGGCACGAAAGTCGCTGAAATTTACGGGATGCACCTCACTTACGAGCGCCACCGCCATCGCTACGAAGTCAACCCCCGCTACCACGAAATTTTGGAGCGGCACGGCTTGGTGCTAAGTGGCATCTCGCCCGACGGCAAACTCGTGGAAGCCGTTGAGTTGCCCGACCATCCCTTCTTCATCGCCACGCAATTCCATCCCGAATTCAAATCCCGCCCCAACCGCCCCCATCCCCTTTTCGCCGCTTTTGTCAAGGCTGCCCTTCGGCAGCGAACCGCTGTGCCTGCCGCGCCTTCCATCAGCGTTGGCAAAAGCAATCCCGCCAACGCCGAAAGGCAGGGATGACGGATGAGCGAACACTCCATCCCGCGCCGACAATGGCGCGCCATCGTCAACGCCTGTCTGCCCTTGACCGACGATGGGCAAGGGCTATGGACGATTGTGTTGGACGGTGACCGAATCGCCGCCGTCGTGCCACAAACTGCGATGGTGCGCCCTGACGACGCTGTGGTTTGGGACGCACAAGGGCATCCTGTTCTGCCCGGTTTCATTGACGCCCACATGCACCCCATCAGCATGGGCTTGAAAAAGTTGCGCCTTGACTTAAGCCAAGTCCGAAGCCTGCGAGAGTTGTTGCAAGTCGTCCAAAATACCGCGTCCCTCGTCTCCCGTCCCTCGTCCCGTTTCCTGATTGGCTACGATTGGGACGAAAGTTTGTTCGGCGACGAAAAGCGTTACCCGACCCGTTGGGATTTGGACAAAGTTGCCCCTGATGTGCCCGTCGCTTTGCGACGCATTGACGGTCACCTTTGGGTCGTCAACACGAAGGCGATGCAAGCGATGAATTTGCCCACTGACCATCCCTTTGTCTTCAAGACCGACGGACAACCTAACGGCTTGCTCGCTGACGATGCCATCCGCTTCTTAAAGCCCTTCATTGAGCCGACCCTCAGCGAGAAGCGGGAAGCATTGCGCATTGCCAGCCAAATTGCCCTTGAGCATGGCGTCACCATCGTCGCTGACTTGTATGCCGATTTGGAAGTTTACGAAAGCGCTGTTGCCGACAATGACCTAACGGTTCGCTTTGTTTGCTGTGTCCCGCCAGCGACGGCTCAACATTTGAAAGCACCGTTGCGTTGGCGCATTGACAGGGAAAGGTGCGAGGCAAAGTTTGTCAAGTTGTTTTTGGACGGCTCCATCGGCGCTCACACAGCCGCGTTGCGCGAGCCTTACGCCGACATGCCGAATGAAACGGGACGGTTGCTTTTGCGTGACCGAACGGCAGAAGGGTTGATGCTGGAGTTCAACGACATGGGTTGGCGGCTTGCTGTCCATGCTATCGGCGACCTTGCCATTGACCAAGCCATTGAAGCCTTTCGGTTCGTTCGGATGGAAGGCAAGCGATTTTTGCGCCATCGGTTAGAGCATTTGGAATTGCTGCGTCCCGAACATTTGGGTTGGCTTCGTCAGTTGCAATTGGTGGCATCCATGCAACCCAACTTCGTCGCCCGCTGGCAAATGCCCCAAGGGCTTTACGAACATCGCCTCGGTTGGGAGCGGGCGAAAGGGATGAACCCGTTTGGCTCGGTCGTGCGAGCAGGCATCCCCTTGGCGTTCGGTTCCGACGGCATGCCTTTCGGTCCGCTTTACGGCATCGTCGGCGCATTAGCCCATCCCGAACCGAACGAACGGCTAACTTTGCCACAAGCCCTGTTGGCTTACACGCAAGGCGCAGCCTTCGCCTGCGGGATTGAGAGTCAAGTCGGCACCATCGCACCGGGCAAACTCGCCGATTTCGTCGTGCTCTCGCATTTGCCCGATGAGCGCAATTTCGCCGACGAATGGCAAAGCGTCAAAATCGTTGCGACTTTTGTCGGCGGCAAAGCAGAATTTTTGCGGGACGAATAAGTTGCGTTCCCTAAGCAAGGGAGGTGAGCCGAGATGGAAGGGCGAAAGTCTGAACCCATTGAAGAACTCCGAAAGCGCTACAAGGACGAGTGGTTGGTCGTTTTGGTGACGAAACATGACCGTTACGGCTTGCCGTCGGAAGGCATCCTGTTGGCTCGCTGCCCTGACAAATACAAAGTGCACGAAACCATCCTTGCCTTAAGGGAACGGGGCGAAAAAGGCGAGTTGTATTCCTTCTTTACCGGTCCGACCATCCCAGAGGGTTGGGAGGCGGTGCTGCATGGGAATTGATCGCTTTAATCCCAATAACCCAAACATCATCGTGCGCGCTCGCTTGTTCGGTCCAAGCGGCGTGGAGTGGGTGGATTTGATTTTGGACACAGGTGCGACCCACACCGTCATTGACGAAACCGTCACCTTTCGGCTCGGCTACGACCTTTCGTCAGCGCCAACAGTTTCCTTGACAACCGTTTCGGGAACGAGGCAAGCGTCCGTCATCGCCGTCCGACAGATTTTCGCTTTGGGCGAAACGGTCGGCGACTTTTAAGTTTTAGCCTTGCCGTTACCGATACAATTGCGAGCCGATGGGTTGCTCGGTTTGGACTTTCTCCGACGGCGCAACTTGTTTTGCAACTTTTGCAGAGGAATTCTGCTCGCCTTGCCCTTTGCCAATCAACTCTGGCATCGCATCGTTTTGTCAACGCAAATTTGCCCCCACCTTTGAAGGTTGCTCCATAGACATTAGGCGCTCGGCTACCCGACGAAATTAAACCTTTTGAGCGGAGGCAAAGGGAGATGGCAAACTTCTTTTCGGCTCAAGGCGAAGGAGGTGCACGAACAGTGCTTCAATGCCCTGTCTGCGGGACGGCGATGCGGGAAATTGAGCGGTTCGGCGTCTTGGTGGACATTTGCCCTTCGTGCAAAGGCGTTTGGCTGGATCGGGGCGAGTTGGACAAAATCATCCAGTATGCCCAGAGCGGCTACGGCGACGAGGTGATGGCGGCAGGTGGTTACGAACCCGTCGCTTACGAACCGCCACCCCCTCCGCCTCCAGCACCGCCATCGCCTCCGCCCCGCACGACCCGCCCGACGCACTCCATCCGCACCATCAACAACCTTCTCACCACCCACCCAAACGCAAGCGGCGCTTCTTTGAGTTTCTGGAAGACTTGTTTGAGTTCGGCGATTGATGGGGCGAGGGAAGTGCTTCTTGCTGGAACGCCTATCGGGCGCAAGTTGAGTTGCCGTTGCTTCCTGTTATGGCTGACAGCCAAGCGAAAAGAAGGTGAGAAGGATGGCAAAGCAGCAAGACGAACTCATCAAGGTAGTGCCCGTGCGCCTGAGCGAATTGTGGCGGAAAGGGTTGGCGGTTTATGAGCGGCTGAAGGAGCAGTTGGAGCGGGAGCACTGGGGCAAGTATGTCGTCATTGAACCTGAAAGCGGCGACTACGAGGTGGCGCCCACACGCACAGAAGCCTTGTTGCGGATGCGCCAGCGCCACCCCGATAAAGTCTTCGTCTCCCGTCGCATTGGCTTTTTGGACAAAAAGAGGTGGTGACGATGACCGTTGAAGGGCACATAGATGAGGCTCTGCAAATCCGCCTGCCTGTTCGGGTGTGGGGGCAACGAGGTGTTGCAGAATTGAACGCCATCGTGGACACAGGATTCAACGGCGCCTTATCCTTGCCCGTTAGTGTAGCCGTTACGCTGGGGCTGTTGCTCACTGATCTAGACATCGTGGAGTTAGCGGATGGTCGGACGCAACCTGAACTCATCTTTGAAGGTTGGGCACAAATCGGGGAAGCGCCAGAACAGTTGGTAGACATCTTGCTCACTTTCAGCGAAGAGGCGCTTGTCGGCATGGCGCTGCTCAACTTGCTCAACGCTGACTTGCAAGTGCGCTTGTCCCAACGGACAGTGACTTTGACCTTGCCTGAGACACCCAACGCTTGAAAGTGAGGGATGGGGATGGAGCCGATGAGTTTGGAAGATGCCCGAAGGCAAGTGGAAGCGTTGCGCCGAAAAGCCATTGACAAACCTGTCGCCGCTATGTCCCGTGAGGAAGCGGCGCAAGAGATAGAACGGCTGCGGCGGGAGTTGACCATCCACTGCTGGCTCTACTATGTGCTCAACAGCCCCATCATCAGCGACGAGGAGTATGACCGTTTGTTTCGTCGGTTGGTGGAATTGGAAGAGCGCTTCCCTGAATTCGTCACGCCCGATAGCCCCACGCAACGGGTCGGCTTTCCGCCCGCCGAGGAGTTCGCCAAAGTCCGCCACCGAAAGGTCATGCTCAGTCTGGACAACGCCTTCAACGAGGAAGAGTTGCGGGCTTTTGACCAAAGGGTCAAGCGCTTTTTGGGCTTGTCGCCCGATGAGGTCGTTGACTATACCTGCGAGTTGAAGATTGACGGTTTGGCGGTGAATTTGACTTACGAAAACGGCGTCTTGGTGCTGGGAGCGACGCGGGGCGACGGCGTGGAGGGCGAGGATGTCACTAACAACTTGCGAACCATCAAGTCTATCCCCTTGCGTCTGTTGGTGGACGATCCACCGCCCGTCATTGAAGTGCGGGGCGAGGTGTTCATGACGAAGGCGGATTTTGAGGCGCTCAACGAAGAGCAAAAGCGCAAAGGCGAACGCCCCTTCGCCAACCCTCGCAATGCCGCCGCTGGCTCCGTCCGCCAACTTGACCCATCCATTACGGCACGGCGAAGGCTTGACATTTTCTGTTACGGTGTCGGCTACTATGAGGGCGTAGAGTTTGAGACGCAATGGGAAGTTTTGCAGTGGCTGAAACGGGCGGGCTTTAAGGTCAACCCCCACAGCCGTCTCTGTCACGGCATCGGTGAGGTCATTGACTACTGCTACGAGTGGATGCAAAAAATTCACGACGAGCCTTACAGCGCCGATGGCGTCGTCGTGAAGGTCAACCGATTGGACTGGCAAGAGCAATTGGGCGCGACCGCCCATGCCCCCCGATGGGCGATCGCCTTCAAGTTCCCTGCCGAACAAAAGGAGACGAGGTTGCTCAACATCGTCGTGCAAGTCGGTCGGACGGGCAAATTGACGCCCGTCGCCGAGTTAGAACCCGTGCAAGTGGAAGGCGTGACGATCACCAGCGCCACGCTGCACAACGAAGACCAAATCAAGCGGTTGGATGTTCGGATTGGCGATTGGGTCATTGTCCAACGGGCGGGTGGCGTCATTCCCGAAGTCATCGGCGTCGTGAAGGAAAAGCGGACAGGTGACGAGAAGCCTTTTGAGATGCCCAGAGAGTGCCCCATTTGCGGAACTCCCGTCGTCCGACCCGTTGGCGAGGTGGACTACTATTGCCCCAACGACGAATGCCCGTCGCGGTTGGAAAACTGGATCAAGCATTGGTGCTCCCGCAATGCTTTGAACATTGAAGCGTTGGGCGAGGAGCGAATCCACCAACTTGTTGAGGCGGGCTTGATCAGTGACCCTGCTGACCTTTACTTTTTGCAAAAGTGGCAGTTGGTGCGGCTGCCCGGTTGGGGCGACAAACTGGCGACGAAGGTGCTCGGCGAGATTGAACGGAGCAAAACGGCGCCCCTTGCCCGCTTCATCTTCGCCTTGGGCATTCGGCATGTGGGCGAGCGGGTGGCGGAGTTGTTGGCGAAAAAGTTCGGCAGTTTGGAGCGCTTGGCACAAGCGCAGGAGTGGGAAATCACGACAATCCCAGGCGTCGGACCGAAAATCGCCGAAAGCGTCGTCCGCTTCTTTGGCAGCGAGTTGGGGAAGCGGTTGATGGAGAAGTTGCAGAAGGCAGGGGTGCGACCGACGGCTGAAGAGGAGGTCGTCGTCCCCGATTCACCGCTGAAGGGCAAAGTCGTCGTCTTCACGGGCGAACTGGAGCGATGGACGAGGGCGCAGGCGGAAGCGTTGGTCAAGCGGTTGGGAGGGCGAGCCGCGTCCAGCGTGTCGCGGCAGACGGATTTCGTCGTCGTCGGCAGAAACCCAGGCAGCAAGTTGCAGCGGGCACAGGAATTAGGGGTTCGTCTCTTGACAGAAGAGGAATTCGCCGCTATCGTGGAAGAGGCTCTGGGGGCGGGGTGACAGGGCGAGAAAGCGGGGTGACGATGGCGCCCGCAAACAGCCAGATGGTAAGGGGACTGGAGAAGTCATGGCGCGGAAGGACCGATGGGTGGGTTTGTTGAGCATCTTGCGATTGGGACGGCAAGGGCGTTGGCAGGAAGCCTTAAAGCACCTTTTCGCCCTTTGGGGGAGTGGGGGGCTTTATGCTCATCGCCGAGAGGGTTGGGAGGCGGTCGTCACAGCGGGGAAAGCCCCTCCTAACCTTCCTGCTTGCCCCTTGACCTCTGGTCAGCCCCTCCCTTTGAAGGTGGGAAAGCCCCGCAGTTCTTGGTGGCTCGTCGGCGTCCCACCTGAGAGTTCCCCACCGTCCCATGCCCTCCTTTGTCCAGCGCGCCTTGCCCCTTCCCAAGCCCTATTCTGGGCGGATTTGTGCGGGGTTTGGCTGCTCCTTTCTCCTCGGGGATGGCAACGGCTGATGGACAAGTTCCCCGACCCGATGCTGATCACTGACCCTGAGGGCAATCTCCTCGCTTGGAACGCCGCTGCCCAAACCCAATGGGGCATCCCGTTGGAGATGGGGCAAACCCTTCGGGCACTGGCGCATTCCCCTCAGGATGACGAGATTTTGCAAAAGTTAGGGCGGTCGGGCGTTTCAGAGGGGGTCGTTACCCTGCGCTTGCCGACAGCGCCCACGCCTTATCGCGTCTGCGTGACGACTTTGCCTTCGGGACATCAACTTTGGCAGTTCTATCCCATCCATCGGGACGACTTCCAATGGCAGCATTTGATCCGCTCCTTTCAGGTGGCGACGCTGGGCGAGTTAGCGTCGGGCATCGCCCACGAAATCAACAACCCGCTGCAAGTCATCTTGGGCAATGCCGAAATGGCGTTGGATGGGGGAAAAATGGACAGCGATACGCGCAGGAAGTTGGGAGACATCCTAACGGCTGCCATCCGAATCCGCGAACTCACCCGCACCGTCGTCCGCTTCGCCGACGCCCGCCGAACAAAGGAGCGGGAGTTATTGGATGTCAGCATGGTCGTTCAGGAAGCCGCCTGGTTGGCAGGTTATGCTTCGTCCAGAGAGGGAGTGCAGGTTTTGACCGATTGTGCCTCCCAGCCCTTGTTGGTCTTAGGGCAACGGGGTGAATTGCAGGAAGCCATCATCCAATTGGTGCGCAATGCCAGTGAAGCCATTGCCCATGCCCGCAAGGGGTCAAAAGTCATCGTCCGAACCCGCCAGCGCAACGGTTGGGCGCGGGTAGAAGTGGAAGACGACGGACCAGGCGTCCCTGAAGAGTTGCGCGACCGCATCTTTGTCCCCTTCGTCACGACGAAAACCTTACAAGGCGGAACGGGCTTGGGTTTGGCGATCGTCCAAAACATCGTCGCCGCCCATCAAGGGCGCATTTGGGTGGAAGATGCCCCCTCAGGCGGCGCCTTGTTCGTTATGGAGTTGCCTTTATGGCGTCCCGAAGAAAACCCTGAGCCGTGAGGTGAGGAGGTGCAAAGGATGTTCCCTGAAGTCAAAGAGCGCCAAGCCGAAATCGGTGTCTTCGGCGGTTCGGGGCTTTATAGCATGGAAGGGGCGACGGTGTTGGAGGAACTCAAAGTGGAGACGCCTTTCGGTGCTCCCAGCGATTTGATCACCATCGTGGAAATCGCTGGCAAGCGCGTCGCCTTTTTGCCCCGTCACGGGCGCAAGCATCAATACCCGCCTCACAAAGTGCCCTACAAGGCGAACATTTGGGCGATGAAAGCGTTGGGAGTAGAACGCGTGCTCGCCCCCAACGCCGTCGGCAGTTTGCAACGCCATGTCAAGCCTGGCGATTTCGTCATTTGCGACCAATTCGTTGACCGCACCCGCCACCGCGACGACACTTTCTTCAACGGTCCACTCACGACCCATGTCAGCACCGCCGACCCTTATTGCCCCCAGTTGCGAGCGATTGCTATTGAGGCATGTCGGGATTTAGGCATCCCTCATCACGAGCGGGGCACCGTCGTCGTCATTGAGGGTCCACGCTTTTCCACCAAAGCCGAAAGCCGCTGGTTTACTCAGATGGGTTGGGAAGTCATCAACATGACCCAATATCCCGAAGTCGTCTTGGCGCGAGAGGCGGAACTTTGCTATGTCAACATCTCCATCGTCACCGACTACGACACGGGTTTGGTGGCGGAAGGGGAAGTGGAGCCTGTCTCGGCAGAAGAAGTCATGCGCAACTTCGCCGCCAGCGTGGAGAGGGCTCGCCAGTTGATCGCCGAAATTATCCGACGACTTCCCGCCCAACGAACTTGCCGATGCGGCGAAGCCCTCAAACATGCCCGCGTCATCGTCTGAAAAACTTGATGAAGGAGGCGATGGACATGGCAGTTATTCCCGTCGTTTCAGGGTTGAAGGAAGCCATCCGCAACATCCCTGATTTTCCCAAGCCAGGCATCCTTTTCCGCGACATCACGCCCGTCTTGCAAGACCCCGACTTGTTCCGTCGGGTCATTGACGCTTTCGCCCAAATTTACGAGGGGCGTCGGATTGATGTCATCGCCGCCGTAGAATCACGGGGCTTCATCTTTGCGGCGCCTCTCGCCGTCAGGCTGGGGGCGGGTTTCGTGCCCTTGCGCAAATCGGGCAAACTGCCCTACATGACTTACAAGGTGCACTACGCCCTGGAATACGGCATTGAAGCGTTGGAGATGCATGTGGACTCCATTCAACAAGGGCAACGGGTGCTCATCATGGACGACTTGCTGGCGACGGGCGGGACGGCGCAAGCCGCTGCCCGTTTGGTCTTGCAAGCGGGCGGCGTCATTGACTCCTTCGCCTTCGTCATTGAGTTGACGGAGTTGAGGGGTCGGGAGAAACTGCAAGGCTACGAAGTCATCACCCTCGTCCAGTTCCCGTGAAGTGCCTGGCGAAGAACGGCAGCGAGTGGCGAATAGCGACTGGTCAAATGGCAACCATGTTGGAGTGGCTATTAGCCACGACAGGCTATCAGCCACGACAGAAAAGAACGGCAGCGACAGGCTATCAGCCACGACGGAAAGACCGAAAGAACGGGTGACGGGGTTTGGATTGGTTGCTGGCGGCAAAAGTTGTGGCGACTTTGTTGGCGGTCACCGCCTTCGTCGGTGTCCTGCTTAACTTCCCGACGACGCTGCTGGCTTGGTTGGGGTTGGTGTTGGTGGCGGTCGCCGATGGGTTTCAAACGCTGTCGGGTTGGTGGCTGGTCGCCACTTTCGTCGGTTGCCTGCTGATGGAACTCGCCGACAACCTGCTATCCACTTGGATGGTGCGGAAATTCGGGGCGAGCAAAGGGAGCGTGGTGGCGGCGTGGATTGGTGGATTGGTGGGCGCAATGGTTGGCGGCGCTATCGCTGGCTTGGCAGGGCTGATCGGTTCGGCGCTGGGGGCATTAGCGGGGGCTTTTGTGGGCGCTTACGGAGCCGTTTACTTTTGGGAGCGACGGGCAAAGCGGTCGCCCGAGGAAGCCGCCCGTGCCGCTTGGGGGACGGTCATCGGACGATTGCTGGGCATCGCTGCCAAACTGATTTGGCTGGTCGCATTGACCGTCCTTTGCTGGCGGGCTTGACAAAAACGGGATGGAAGGAGGGCAAGGGATGAAGTTGGCGGCTCAGGAAGGGTTGGTGCCTGGCGCATCGCTGGAAGAGAAACTGGATAAATTGGCGGCTTGGGGCTATGAGGGCGTGGAGTTTTGGGGTAGCGACTGGCTCGTTCAAAACGCCGCCTCGGTGCGCAACATCGTGGAGAAAGCGGGGTTGAAAGTTAGCACCCTTTGCGCGGGCTATCGGGGCTCAGTCCTTGACCCTGACCCCAATGTGCGCAAGCAAGCCGTTGAAGACATCAAAGCGCGCCTGACGGCAGCGGCGGAGTTGGGCGCCGTCGGGTTGATTTTCGTCCCCATCTTCGGTCAGCCCAAACTTCCCGATTTGTCGCCCTACAAGAGCGCGGTGGAGTTGGAGCGGGAATTGCTGCTGTTTTACTTGGACGACTTGGGTAAACACGCCGAGAAAGTAGGGGCGATTTTGCTCTTGGAGCCGCTCAACCGCTACGAGACGCATTTTTTTCGCCGCGTGGAGCAAGCCGTAGAAATTTGCGAGCAAATTGGCAACCCCTTCATCGGCATCATGGCGGACTTTTTCCACATGAACATTGAGGAAGCGTCCATACCTGAAGCCATCCGCAAAGGCGGTCGCTGGCTCAAACACATTCACCTTGCTGATAGCAACCGATTGCTGCCGGGTTGGGGACACACGGATTTTCGCAGCGGCTTTCTGGCGCTCAAGGAAATCGGCTTTGCGGGGTTCATGGCGTTGGAGTGCGGCGTGCCCGGCGACCCCAACGAGGCGCTCCCTGCCTGCGCCCAGAAGTTGCGGGAATGGATGGCGTGAGAGGAAGCGGAAAAGAAGGAAGTTGCGTGCTGTCAAGGCGTATTATCGCCGTTTTTTTGGGGGGCGAGGACGCCCTTCGTCAAAATCCCCAACCGACGCTGACGCCGAAAGTTTTGAGCCAGAACCAACCGACTGTCACCCAGCCATTGCGCCATTGGTGCGTTAGCAGCAAATGCGATTGTCGTCCGTCATTCATCGCCAACAAGTTCCAGCGGGGATGCAATTGCCAGCAAAGCCCGAAAGGGAAATTGAAGCCGTCTTCCCATTCGGAGTAGGCGACGGAGAGGTAAGGCGCTAAGGGAGTGCCCCGAAGCGTCTTGGCGATGGTCAGGTAATACATCTGCGTCCCTTTGGGCGAACCGATGCGGTCGCTGGAAGTGCCCAACGAGATGAGGGGCGTCGTCGCCATCTCTTGTGTCAAGTCGTAAGTGAGCCGCAGCGGGTTGAACTCTTTGGCGGCAGGGTTGTATTCCACGCCGACGAGAAGGCGCGGGTTGACGCGATAATCCAGCGTCCAGCGCCATCGGGGGCGCTTTCGGTCGGTGTCCACGAACCGAAGGGCGAAAGTCCAACGGGTTTGCGGGTTGCTCGCACCGAGCAACTGCCCTTCGCCCGGTCAGCCCGTTCAACTGGGTGCGCTGGCGATGCCTTCCCTTTCCTGCGGCGGCGTTGACGGCGTCCCCTGCGCCTTCAGCGAGTTCGGAAGTAACGCCAACATGAGCAACCCGATGAGCGCCAACTGTCGCATCGTTTCCGTCACCACCATCGCTATTAAACCCTGTCACCGCCGATTTCTGACGCAAAGCGCCTTTCCTCTTGACGGCGCTTTCAGCCTTTCCTGTCGCAGATAGGTGCGAACCAGAAAATGTGCTATGGCGCAGCATGGGGGTTGCTCCTAAATCGGGCTTCTTGCCGTCACTGACAACAGAGGCAATAAGGCAGCACCTCGCTCTGTCAGGTGGTAGCGGACTTGCAAAGGGCGGGTCGGGACGATTTCACGACGCACCAACCCAAGCCTTTCCAATTTGGCGAGGCGCTCAAAGAGCACTTTGTCGGCAATGGGTAATCGTGCCCATAGTTCTTTGGGGCGGCGAGGTCGTTCGGCGAGGAGGCGCAAGATGGCGACGATATAGCGGCAGCGCAAAATCGTCGTCAACTCATCCACGCTCAAACCGCTGGCGAGCAACCCTTTTGCCCATCGTGCCAGCACTGCGCCGTCAGTCGTCAAGCGATATTCGGTGTGGCGGGGGTAGCCATCAAAAGAAAGGCGCTCCACGAGGTTCAACCGCTCCAGTTTGCGCAACCGCTCCGACAGCACTTTCGCCGTCAATGACGGATAGCGGCGCAAGATTTGCGACGGACGGCAAAGCCCATCACCCAACGCCGCCAACACCGCCACGCCCCATTTGCATCGCAGCACCTCTTGCCAACCGTCTCGCCACTCCATCGGCATCACTCTCCAAACGAGCAGGCGGGCAAGTTTCCCTTCGGTGAGTGGCTTCCCTTTCCGTGCATTATTGACCCGCTGAAGTCGTCAAGTAAAGTTTAAGGCGGACGGTGAGACTATTCCCCGATGCGAGGTGATCAATGATGGTGCGAGGGATGAAGGCATTGGCGTTGGTGCTCGGCGCTTGTTGGGTTGGGGTGCTTTTGGCACAGCAAGCGAAAGCGCCCGTGCCGACGAAGGAACCGCAAGGTTGGCGGGATTGGACGCACATCACGACAGGCGTCATTTACAGTGACAAGCATCCCCTCTTCAAAGACTTCGGCGGCGTCCACCACATCTACGCCAACAAGGTGGCTGCTCAGGCTTACAAGCGAGGCGCTAAGAAGTTTCCTGAAGGGAGCATCATCGTCTTCGTGCTCTATGAAGCAAAAGACGAAAACGGCATGTTCGTAGCGGGCAATCGGAAAGTCGTGGCAATCATGGTCAAGGACAGCAAACGCTACGCCAAGACGGGCGGTTGGGGTTGGCAGGCTTGGGATGCGACGGGCAAGGCGTTGGTGACCGACCCGACCAATCAATGCGTCGGCTGCCACTTGAAGGTTAAGGACAACGATTTGGTGTTCAGCCGATGGACGCCGTAAAAGTCGTCTTCAACGCATTCGCCGCAGTAAGTCTTGAATCGGCACCCATTCGGGGCGGACGGAGACATCCAGCGAGCGTCCGTCCCGAAAGATGCGCAATTGGACAGATTGCCCTTTCCGCGCCGCCCGACGGACGGCGGCGCGCAAATGCCCCGTGTCCTGAACAGGTTGACCGTTGATGGCGACGATGATGTCGCCCTGCCGTAATCCAACCCGGTCGGCAGGGAGATTGCTCATTACATCGCTAATGCGCAAGGCTCGTTCGGCAGGGACGCGAAGGCGACGGCGTTCCTCTTCAGGCAACATCTCATAGCCGATGCCTAAAACGGGTTGGCGCACCTGTTGATGGCGCAATAGTTGCTCCACGACATCGCGGACAGTCTCAATGGGGATGGCGAACGCAATGCCTTGCGCACCAGGGCGCATGGCGACATTGATGCCGATGACCTCGCCTTTACTGTTGACAAGCGCGCCGCCGCTGTTGCCTGGGTTGATGGCAGCGTCCGTCTGGATAAGGTCATCCAGCAAGACGCTTTCGTCGGGCAACCGTCGCCCTTTGGCACTGACGACACCGACGGTGACGGAGTTGGAAAACCCAAAGGGGTTGCCGATAGCGATGACCCACGAACCTTCTTTTAAGTTCTCGGACGAACCAAACTTCGCTTCGGGCAGATTGTGGGCGGGGATTTGCAAGACGGCGATGTCCATGTGGGGCTCGCTGCCAATCACTTGGGCGCGGAAACGGCGACCGTCCCTCAAGGTGGCGAAAAGTTCCTTGGCGCCTTCCGTGACATGGTAGTTGGTCACGATCAAACCGCGACGCCCATCAAAGATGACGCCTGATCCTGCATTTTGTTCGGTCGGAAGGTTGCGTTCTGTCGTCTCAATGCTGACGACGGCTTGACCGACCTTTTCCACAATCGGCACCCAAAAATCAACGGGAAAAGGACCATTAGCGGGCGGAAATTCTGGAACGGTGTGGCGGGCGAGGGTGGAGACGGAACGGACTGGGGGAGTTTCAGGGCTAACAAGGCGCTGACGGACAGCCTCGTTGTAACCCATTTGCCGTCCCAACAAGACCAACGCCGCTCCCGCAAACATGCCCAAGAGCCAAAGCAAAAGGTCACGCCAAAGGTTGCGTCCCGCCATGAAAGGTCGCTCCTTTGCGTCAAAGTGCCTTCAGGGATTTTCCTTGCGGAAGGAAATTTTGACGCGCTTGGCGATGGGGGCTCGCTGCCAAAGGCGCATCGGGAAGGAACGCTGCCGCAAAAATTCCTCCCAATAATCGGCGACCAATTGGGCAGCCAATTGCTCCGCCTCTTCCCGAACGGCTTGATGGAAGCGTTTGCGCCATTTCGCCAATTCCGCTTCCAACTCTTCAATGCGCGCCATCAACTTGAAGGCAACTTCCACGCCCGCCAAGTTGACGCCCATCCCTTGCGTCAGTTCCTGAATTTTGCGAATCCGCTCAATGTCCGCTTCCGAATAGAGCCGATTGCCATGTTCGCTTCTTCGGGGCTTGACCAAGCCCAGCCGCTCATACAGGCGCAAAGTTTGGGGATGCAAGTTCAACATGCGGGCGACGACGCTGATGGCATAGAAACGCTCCTGCGTCGGTTCCGTTTTGCGTCGGGGCACTTGACTTCACCTCCTTTCAACGGCGGGGTCGCCACAAGGTGGCTCTGGGATTTTCAGGGCGCAGTCGCTGCAACTCTTCAATCAACTGGCGTTCGCGCAAGGTCAAATCACGGGGGACGACGATTTTGACCCGCACATACAAATCGCCCCGCCCACCCGTTCGTTTGGGCATGCCCAAGCCCGCGAGGCGCAAAAGTTGCCCACTTTGCGTGCCCGGCGGGACGCGCACTTTCACTTTGCCGTCCAAAGTCGGGACTTCAATCTCTGCTCCCAAAGCGGCTTCGGCAAAGGTGATGGGGACTTCGCAATAAAGGTCGTCGCCTTTTCGCTCAAAGAAAGGGTGGGGACGGATTTTGATGCGCAAGTAAAGGTCGCCCGCAAGACCCCCATCCCGCCCTTGCGCTCCTTGTCCCGTTAACCGCAGCACCGTCCCATCCTCCACACCGACAGGGATGCGCACTTCCACCGACCGCGTCCCTGTCACAGTGCCCGTCCCTTGACAACGAGAGCAACGAGTTTCTAAGATGACGCCCTCACCCCGACAGCGGGAACAGGTAGCGCCGATGTTGAAAAAGCCACGAACTTGTTGGACGACGCCGCTGCCGCCGCAAGTCGGGCAGGAACGGACGGTGCCCCCTTCGCCCCGACATTGCGGGCAAGGTTCTTCCGATGGGATGACGACGCGCTTTGTCGTTCCGAAGGCAGCATCTTCCAAGTCAATCTCCAACTCCAGTTCCACATCGCGCCCCCGCTGGGTGCGGGTGCGGCGGGAACGGGTTCGGGTCGCTGTGCCGCCACCCAAAAGGTCACCAACCCATTCGCGCAATGAACCGAACAAATCCCGCCAGTCGCTAAATTCCCACTCAAACCCTTCGCTGGTCGGCGGCACCCAAGGGGTGCTTTCCACATCAATGCCTTGTTGCTTTGCCTGCCATGCCGTCCGCCAGTTGTGCCCGAAGCGGTCGTAAAGGCGGCGCTTTTCAGGGTCGGACAAAACTTCGTAGGCTTCCTGAATTTCCTTGAACCGCTCTTCGGCTTCCTTTTTGTTGGGGTTCAAGTCGGGATGATACTGGCGCACCAAGCGCCGATAGGCTTGCTTGATGTCCTTGTCCGTCGCATCCCGCGAGACACCCAAGATTTCGTAGTAGTCTCGCTGCACCTTTTGGGACATCGGGACATCACCTCATCGCCTTTCAAAATTCCTTTGCTTCCCGCTCAAAGGAAACTTGATGGCTGTCACCGTCCAAAAGCATCCGATAGCCTCGCAACATTTCCAAGCCGATCAAGGCTTCATCGCTGTCGGTAAGCACAATGTGGACGGTCTGCTGGCGCCCCAGAAAACGCACAATGCCTTGAAACACCAATTCACGGGCGATGCGACCATCAGCATACTGGACAAACTCGTAACCTGCCAGTTCCAAACCCAAACTGACTGCTACCTCAACGGGCAGACAGAGGGCGCCATCAAAACCTGTGTCCACTGACATCCGCACCGAACGGCGCCGCCCCACGACCTCCACTTCCACCATCGCTGCCATCTCATTCACCTCTTATGCCTCAAACGCATCACAGGTCCGCCATCCGCCCGAATGACCAACGCCACCTTCCCTGGAAAACGACGACGAAACTTTTCGTCGGCTTCTACCCAATCTCTGCCGACGACGAAGCCTCCGCTTTCAGGTTCAATGGCGACGATGTGGTCAGCCTTTTCGGGCGAGAGCAAGGGTTGAATTTCTTTCAACCGCTCCAAACCCTTCCGCTCAAAAGTCGCCCAGTTTATGACTGGCGACCGATTTGTCGCCCCTTTGCGCTTGGGCATTGCCTTTCGCCATCTCCTCGCTGCAAGGGCAGGCAAAGGCGGGCTGAAGGAACGAAACCTTCCTTGTCTGCCCTTGCCTTCACACCTTTTCCGCCGTCAAGGGAGCGATAGGCGCAAGGTGACAGGTCATTGCTCTGGCGGGATGACAATCATCGTCATGCCTGTCTCCCGTCGGATGGTGACGGGAACGGAACGGGTCGGACGGATGTTGCGGGTGACTTGTAAGAAGTCGGCGACGGAACGAATTTCCTGATTGGCGATGACAGTGATGACATCGCCTTGCCGAATGCCTGCTTGCGCCGCTGGCGAACCTTGCCGAACGGCTAAGACGACGACGCCCCGCACATTGTTAGGCAAATTCAGTTGACGGCGCAATTGGTCGGTCAATTCGCCCACCAACAAGCCTCGCCACTCGCTTTCCCTGCTGGTCGCCGCTGCCAACGCCTCTTCCGTCAGTTCGCCGATTTGCACATTGACCGTCATCTCTTTGCCGTCCCGAAGGATTTTCAAGGGCACGGTCGTGCCGGGTGCGGTGCGCCCGACAAGGCTTTGGATATGGGCGATGTTGCGGACAGGGATGCCGTTGTATTCCAAGATGACATCCTTCGGTTTCAACCCCGCTTTCTCGGCAGGTGAACCTGCGATGACATCGTTGATGATGACGCCCCGCAGTTCTTTCAATCCCAGTGCCGCTGGGTCGGGCACATCTTCCACATCCTGCAATTCCACACCCAGCCAACCCCGCACGACTTTGCCCCGCTTGATCAACTGCTCCATGACGAATTTGGCGGTGTTGATGGGAATGGCGAAACCGATGCCGATGCTGCCACCCGTCGGCGAAAGGATGGCGGTGTTGATGCCGATGACTTCGCCCCGAATGTTGCAGAGCGGTCCACCACTGTTGCCCTGATTGATGGCGGCATCGGTCTGGATGAATTCGGTGTAACCGATCCTCGCTCCCGTCTCGCGGGGGGTGCGCCCCAAAGCGCTGACAACGCCGACCGTCATCGTTTGGCGCAACCCGAAGGGATTGCCCAAGGCAATCGCCCAATCGCCCACCCGCACCTTGTCGCTGTCGCCCAGAGTGGCAGGGACAAGGCGCATGTTGCCTGGCTCAATCTTCAGGACGGCAATGTCCGTGAATTCGTCAGAGCCAATCAGTTTCGCCTCAAAGCGCTGATTGTTCCACAAAGCGACGACGATGCGGTTGACGCCCTCCACGACATGGCGGTTGGTCAGGATGTAACCGTCCTCGCTGACGATGACGCCCGATCCGCGCGGGGCTAACTCGCGGGATCGCTCTTGACGCCCTTCAGGCTCTTCTGGAATGCCCCGCTCAAAGAAGCGGCGGAAAAACTCCTCAAAGGGGTCAGGACTGGGCGTGGGCGGGAAACGGAAACGCAAGGCGGGCGCTCCCAAACGGGGCGCCATGATGGTGACCGTGGACGGCTCCACCTTTTGCGCCACCCACCCAAACGCCTCTTGCAACGCTTCCGCCACCCGCAACGCCTCTTTCGGCGGGGAAGTGACCGTCGGGGTGGATGGGTTCGTTTGTGCCGTCAGGTTGGACGGGAACGGCGACAGCCATCGGCTCACTAAAACGCCCACGACAAACGCCGTCAGCATCGTCAATGCCAGCACGGTCATATGCTGGCGCGGCGTTAACATCCATTGGCGCATCGTCGTCACCCTCCTTAGTGAACGATTGGCAATTCGCCTTCTTCGCCCATCGCTTCAGTCGGCAGGTTTGTAGTCGGCGTCAATGACCTCGCCGCCTGTCGTTGCCTCTCGCCGTGCCTCGCCGCCATCCGTGCCGCTGCCCGTCGCTTGCGCCGCCGCCCGATACAGTTGCTCGGAGATGCGGAACATCGCCTCCTTGAGCCGGTCAATGCCCATACGGATGGCGGTGATGTCGTCGCCTTTCATTCGCTCCCGCAGGTCATTGATCGCCGCTTCAATTGCCGACTTCTCAGACGCACTGATGCGCTCGCCGTGCTCTTTCAGCGTCTTTTCCGCCGAGTAAATCAGGGCATCGGCTTCGTTGCGGGTTTCTGCCAGTTCCCGCATTCGGCGGTCTTGCTCGGCGAATTGCTCTGCCTCCCGAATCATCCGCTCAATCTCCTCGCGAGGCAAGTTGGTGGAGTCTTTGATGACGATGGACTGCTCTCGTCCCGTCGCCAAATCTTTCGCCGTCACATGCAAGATGCCGTTGGTGTCAATGTCAAAGGTGACTTCAATTTGCGGAACACCTCGTGGGGCAGGTGGGATGCCCGTCAGGTAGAACTTGCCCAAAGTTCGGTTGTCTTTCGCCAAGGGGCGTTCGCCTTGCAGCACATGGATTTCCACCGTCGTTTGACCGTCCGCTGCCGTCGTGAAGATTTCGCTCTTGCGGGTCGGGATGGTCGTGTTGCGGGGAATGAGAACGGTCATGACGCCGCCCAAAGTCTCAACGCCCAAAGACAGCGGGACGACATCCAACAAAACGATGTCTTTCGTCTTGCCCGTCAAAACTGCCGCTTGAATTGCCGCACCGACGGCAACAACCTCGTCGGGGTTGACGCCTTTGTGGGGTTCTTTGCCCGTCAACTTGCGGACGAGTTCTTGCACCATCGGCATCCGCGTCGCCCCGCCGACCAAGATGACTTCCTCAATCTGCGAAAGTTTGACGCCCGCATCTTGGATGGCTTGCTTGAAGGGGCGCTCGCAGCGCTCCAGCAAATCGCGGGTGAGTTCCTCAAACTTGGCGCGGGTGATGCGGACATTCAAGTGCAGCGGACCTTTTTCGGGATGGAAACTGATGAAGGGCAGGTTAACCTCGGTCTCCAGCATGGACGAAAGTTCAATCTTCGCCTTTTCAGCGGCTTCCTTGAGCCGTTGCAAGGCTTGGCGGTCTTTGCGCAGGTCAATGCCATGCTCGTTGGCAAAAATGTCGGCGAGGTAGTTCATCAAGCGTTCGTCCCAGTCGTCGCCGCCCAAGTGGCTGTCGCCCGCCGTTGCCTTGACCTCAAAGACACCCTCGCCAATCTCCAAGATGGACACATCAAAAGTGCCACCCCCCAAGTCCCAAACGAGAATCAGCCCCTCGCGCTTTTTGTCAAAGCCGTAGGCGAGGGCAGCAGCGGTCGGCTCAGGGATGATGCGCAAAACCTCTAAGCCAGCAATTTCGCCCGCGTTTTTGGTTGCCGTCCGCTGGGCACTGTCAAAGTAAGCGGGAACGGTGATGACCGCCTGCTTGATTTCTTCGCCCAAGTAGGCTTCGGCATCCTGCTTGAGTTTCTGCAAGACGAACGCCGAAATCTCTTCGGGCGTGAAGCGCTTATTGCCTAACGCAGGAATTTCCACCATCGGGATGTCGTTGGGACCTGGCACGACCTTGTAAGGCACGCGACGGCGCTCCACTTCCGTCGCCGAGTAGGTGCGCCCGATGAAGCGCTTGATGGAGTAAACAGTGTTCTCAGGGTTCAGCAGCGCCTGACGCTTGGCAGGAATGCCCACCAAGCGCTGTCCGTCTTTGGTAAAGGCGACGACGCTGGGTGTCAGGTTAGACCCTTCAGCGTTCGGGATGACCTTCACATTGCCATCGGCTTCCATCACCGCAATGACCGAGTTGGTCGTGCCCAAGTCAATGCCGACTGCCCGTGCCATCGGCGACACCTCCTTGCGTGGGTTGAGTGCTTGGGTTCGTGCCTTTTTGCCGTCCCCTCAATTACCCATTGACAGCATTGCACTAAACCCCTTTGCCAGCACACAAAGATTTTAGCCGATTTTTGGCGATGTGCAAGGGCACTGTTGCGCCCACTTTGCGCAAGGAGAGTGCCACTCACGAACCCGTTTTGTCGGGCACGATCATCGTCCCGATGCCTTTGTCGGTGAAGACTTCCATCAGCAAGGCATGGGGGATGGCGCCGTTGATGATGTGGGTTTGCGGGACGCCTGCCGCCAGCGCCTCCAAGCACCCTTCCACCTTCGGCACCATCCCTTTGTCCACGACTCCCGTCCGCAGTAACTCTTGCGCCTGCGTTGCCGTAAGGGTGGAAAGCAGCGTTGTCGGGTCGGCAGGGTCAAGGTAAATGCCGTCCACATCGGTCAGGAAGATGAGTTTCGTGCAGCGCAAGGCAGCGGCGATTTTCCCTGCCACATGGTCGGCGTTCAGGTTCAATGTGTTGCCATCCTCGTCGGCGCTAATGGAACTGACGACAGGGATGTAGCCCTCACGGGCAAGCAGGTGCAAGATGGCGGGGTTGACCTCTTCCACTTCTCCGACAAAGCCCAAATCCACGCCGCCCGTTCGCTCAGGTGGCAATTTCCGCGCCCGCAGCAAGTTGGCGTCCTTGCCCCCCAAGCCCACTGCCATCCCACCCGCACGATTGATCAAGTCCACCAGTTCCTTGTTGACCTTGCCCGCCAGCACCATCTCGGCGATTTCCGCTGTCTCGGCATCCGTCACCCGCAGCCCCCGCACGAACTTCGGCTCTTTGCCCAACCGTTGCATCAACTCGGTGATTTCAGGTCCGCCCCCGTGCACGACGATGGGGACGATGCCGACATACCGCAGCAGCACGATGTCCTGGACGACGCTCCGCTTCAATTCGTCGTCCACCATCGCCTTCCCGCCATACTTGACGACGAAAGTCTTGCCGTAAAATTGGCGGATGTAGGGCAGCGCCTCAATGAGCATCTCTGTCCGCAGGCGCAACTCCTCAGGCACAGCCATTGCGGTTTCCTCCTTCGTCGCCGATGGCGAAAGGTTAGCGAGTTGTCGCTTTTGCCACGCCGCTCAGCAGCAGCGTCGCCGCCAAAGCGAGCGCCGCACCCCAAAGGAACGCCTCTCTTACGCCCCAAACATCCCAAAGCACGCCAAAGAGCACGCTGGCAGGCAACATGCCCGCCCCGACGACGAAATGGAAAGCGCCATAGCCGACCCCTCGCCGTTCCGCTGGCACCAAATCCGCCACCAACGCCCGCTCCGCCCCTTCCGTCAAGCCGAAGTAAAGCCCATAGACGGTGAACGCCAGCCAAACTTGCCACGCACTTTGCAGGAAAGCGAAAGAAGCGTAAACGCCCGCATAAACGAGCCAACCCAATCGGATGGCGTTCAACCGCCCGATGCGGTCGGAAAGCAACCCGCCATGTGTCGTCGTCCCGCTCTTGACAATGTGCAGCCAAGTCCAAAGGAGCGGAATCATTTTCTCCGCCACGCCACAACCTTTCGCCCGCAAGAGCAAAAAAGCATCGCTGGAGTTGCTCAGGGTGAACAGCAACACGGACGCCAAATACCAGCGAAACGCCGACGGCAACTCTTTAACGCCCCGCCCAATTTGCCGAAGGCTCAACGCCGACGACGGTGACGATGATGACGGTTGCGTCGTCTCGGAAACGCCCAGCCACAAAACACTTAGCGACAACAAAGCAGGCACCGCCGCCAACGCAAACGCCAACCGATAATTGCCGGGCGCAATGAGCAGCACCGCTGACGCCAACAGCGGACCGATGACGGCGCCGAAGTTGTCCATCGCCCGATGGAAACCGAAGGCGAACCCCCGCGTTGCCTCATCGCAGGCGTTCGCCAACAACGCATCGCGGGGCGCTGTGCGGATGCCTTTTCCGATGCGGTCAACGAACCGCAATGCCAACACTTGCCACGCCGCCGTCACCACCACCATCAACGGGCGCGTGACGCTCGCTAAGGCGTAACCGATGAAGGTCAGCGTTTTATGTCGTCCGAGGCGGTCGGAGAGCCAACCCGAAAAAAGTTTCAGCAAACTCGCTGTCGTCTCAGCGATGCCTTCTACCAAACCGACGAACGCCACCGAGGCTTTCAGGTGCTCCCGCAGGAAAAAGGGCATCAACGGGTAAATCATTTCGCTGCTGGCATCGTTGAGCAAACTGACGATGCCCAAGACGACGACAGGGCGAGGCAACCGCCGTCGCGTCACCGTCGCCATTCGCTTTCACCGTCCCCTTCGGACTTCATCCCTCACCAACCCAATCGCTCATTGCTCATTGGTCATTGCTTCATTGCTCATTGCTCCATTGCTCATTGGTCATTGGTCATTGCTCCATTGGTCATTGCCCCCAGGTCAAGTCGTGTATTCGGCGTTGAAGCGGACATACTCGGTGCTCAAATCGCAAGTCCAGACCGTCCACGAAGCGGCGCCGATGCCCAAGTCAATGTGCAGCGTGATTTCACGACCGGCTTTCAGCCACTCGTGAGCCGCCACTTCGTCAAAGGTGGCGGGTTCGCCCCGACGGAAGCATTCAAACTCGCCAAGGCGAATGGTCAAGGTTTCCGATTTCACCCGCGCAGGCGCTCGCCCGACGGCAGCGGCGATGCGCCCCCAGTTAGGGTCGTTGCCAAAAAGTGCCGTCTTGACCAGCAACGAGTTGGCGACAGTCAGCGCCACCGCCTTCGCATCCCGCTCGCTTTCGGCGCCCGTGACGCAAATTTCCACCAACTTCGTCGCCCCTTCCCCATCGGCGGCAATCATCTTCGCCAACTTTTGGCACAACGCCGTCAACGCCGATTGAAACCGCTCCAATTCGGGTGTGCCCTCAGCGATTTCTCGTCCTGTCGCCCAATTCGCTAAGGCGATCACGGTGTCGTTGGTGGAAGTGTCGCCGTCAACGGTGATGCTGTTGAAACTGCGCTCAACGGCATAGCGCAACGCCGATTGCAACGCTTTCCGCCCGATGCAAGCGTCCGTCCCGATGAAGCAAAGCATCGTCGCCATGTTCGGGGCAATCATGCCTGCCCCTTTGGCGATCCCGCCAATGTGAATGGCTTTGCCGAAAAGTTCCAAGCGGACGGCAGCGAATTTGGGTTTTGTGTCCGTCGTCATGATGGCTTCCGCCGCTTCCCTGCCGCCTTGACGGGAAAGGTGGGCGACCGCCATCGTGATGCCTTGCTTTACCTTGTCCATCGGCAAGGGAACGCCGATGACCCCTGTGGACGCCACCAACACTTCGTGGGGCTGGATGTTCAGCCCTCTTTGAGTGCTCAGTTCGTGCGCCGCCATCTCGCACATCCGTCGGGCATCTTCAACCCCTTGTCCTCCCGTGCAGCAATTGGCGTTCCCGCTGTTGACGACGATGGCGCGCACCGTCGCCTTTTGCGGGCGCAAGTTCTCACGGCAAACGACGATGTGCGCCGCCTTGACCTTGTTGCTCGTGAAGGTCGCCGCCGCCACGCACGGCAGTTCGCTGACGATGAGCGCCAAATCTTTTCGCCCACTCGCTTTGATGCCACACGCCACCCCTGCCGCCAAAAAGCCTTCGGGCGTCGTGATGGAGCCGCCATCCATCCACTCCATCGCTGACCTTGCCACCTCCTTCGCTTTCGGTTGCGTCACCGATTATGCGACAGGGCGCTATAGCAGTGGCACGATTTGGGCGAACGGAGGCGACAACGATGCGGGTTGCGGTCTTAGACATCGGCACCAACGCCGTTCGCTATTTGCTGGCGGAGAAGCAACGGGACAAGTGGCGGGATGTGGAAATGGGCGGCGCCATCACGGGATTGGGACGGGGCTTGCAGGAACGGGGCGAATTAGCGCCCGTTGCGATGGAAGCGACTTTGGGAGCCGTTTCGGGTTTCCTTCGTGTCCTGAAAACCTTAGGCGCTGAAAAGTTCCTCTTCGTGGCGACAGAAGCCGTTCGGGCGGCAGCCAACGGCTCAGAGTTTTTGGAACGGTTGGAACGAGTGGCAGGCACGAAAGTGAAAGTCCTCAGCGGCGACGAAGAAGCGCGCCTCGCTTTCATCGGTGCGACTTCAGGGTTGCGAATGGGCTTCCGCAGCGATGCGACCTTTGCCGTCGCCGATGTCGGTGGTGGCAGCACGGAAATCGCCGTCGGCAAACTTGGGCGACCCGAAGCGTGGCAAAGCGTTCCCATCGGCTCCCGACGCTTGACCGAGCAATTTCTCACCGATGACCCGCCGACGACACAACAGTTGGACGCCGCTTACCAGTTCGCCCGCCAGCAACTGCAACCCGTCGCTTTCCTGTTGCGCCCCGCAGCCATGTTGCTGTTGACTGGCGGGACGGCAGCGCAATTGGGCATGTTACGATTGCGACTGAAGCATTTTGACCCCCAACGCATTCACGGTTTGCCTATTCGCCCCGAAACGGTGCGGGAATGGTTGGAACGACTATCAGCGATGCCCGCCAACGAACGCCGCCAAGTGCCCGGCATGGAGTGGGGGCGAGAGGGTGTCATCGTTGCGGGCTTGCTCCTTCTTCTGGCGCTCATGGAAGTGGCGGGCAAGGAGACGGCGCTCCTCAGCGCTCGCTCCGTGTTGCACGGGGTTCTGCTGACAATGGCGGATGACTGAGTTGTCGGCGCAGCCACTTCCCGTAGGCGCTGGCGACCAACCCGACGACCAATCCGACCAACCCGAACAGCAACAAGTTGCCCACCAACACATCTACCCGATGCAGCCCGACGAAGTTGCGGTCAAGGTCAATGCGGATGCGCCAAAGGTAAAACCGCCAAAGGGCGTAAAGGAGTGGGAAAAGCAAGGCGATGAGCGCTCCTGTCAAAAAGCCTAATTGCCATCGTCTCGGATGCCTTTGCCGTCTCGCCCAGAGCAACCCACCAATAATGCTACCGATGACGCCAACAACCGTCAACCACCGCAACCACACTTCAAAAGTCTCTATCGTCACCAACTCCCGCATCAACTCAGGCTGCATCAGCACTCACCAAATTGAGTTTGCCTTGTAAGTCCTAAATTTGCCATTCACTATTCGTCGGCACTTCGTGGGTGCTTTCGGAGAGGCATAGGGTCTGACTTTGCGGGTTGTCGGTGACATGCGCAAAATCCGAAGTTATGACACTTTCCCGCAATTGCTTAGGACATGAGGAAGGGGCACCGAGTGATTGACTGACCACCCGATGCCCCTTGAATCCTGTCAACCACATGAGGGGATGTCTTCCAAGGCGACTTGTTGGGGTTGACCACCGTTGACAGAAACGACGCCAACGCCGCAAGTTCCAGGGAAACTCCATTCCTCTGTCGTTCCGTTGTATGTCGCCCTCAAAGTCCCTCCGACAGGGAAGTCACAAGTCTCCTCAAATCGGAGATTCGTCGCCACATAGTTCACCTGAAGGTTACCGAGGTAAGATGCCGAGAAGGTTCCGCTGCCACTGACCGTGAAGAAAGTTTCGTCAGCAGAGAAAGCGATGGTGCCGTTCAAAGTCACGCGCTCCCAACATTCCCCCACTTGATATTGCAGGTTAAGGGAGACATTGGCGGTCAGTTCATTGATGATCTCCATGCTGAAAGTGCCGTTGATGGTCTCGCCCTCAATGCTGAAGTTGTTGAACTGGAATTCAGCAGTGCCGCCAATGAGGTCATATTCCGCATCAAATTGTGGGTTGTGAAGGACGAGTGTGAAAGAGCCCTTAACAAAATCCCCTTCCTCGTCCTCGCAGCCATTACCGTAGTCAACGGTAACGATCAGGGGATCGGGAGGCGTGCCAGTAAAGTCCCAGTTGACCGTCACATTGGGGCAAGTCGCTTGCCGAGAGAGACGCCGCAGCCGGGAAGTGAAACCTCTCCCACTTGCACTACCAAATGATTGGGCGAACACTTTACCGAAGGATCGGCTGACATCTTGCACCGTTTGCCGCGATTTGAACGGTTGCGGTTGTGGTTGTCCGCCTCCCCACCGCCCCCACATCCTTGCACGACAAATCCCGCGACTGCATAGACCGCCAACAAGCACGCCAACGCCAACTCACCTTGATACTTGCCACTCAACGCCTTCAGCCTCATCATCGCTCATCTCCTCCTTACGCCCATGTTGGGCATGGGTTTTGATGTTTTTATTTTAGCCTC
>Ga0197143_1000476_pt1 | contig 43867 bp, 37 predicted proteins | sample GBS70_MetaG_FD_148603 | JGI IMG/M metagenome (GOLD analysis project Ga0197143, IMG submission 148603) | Sediment microbial communities from Great Boiling Springs, Gerlach, Nevada, United States - GBS 70_MetaG | ecosystem: Environmental > Aquatic > Thermal springs > Hot (42-90C) > Sediment... | reverse complement strand
GGAGGACGGATACGGATGGAACTAATCACAGGACTGATTTGCGTTGGAGGGGGCGCACTGGGGCTGGCAGTCCTCTACGCCATCCTCTACAACTCGCTGATTGGCAAGAAGAACCAAGTCGAGTACGCTTTCAGCGGCATCGATGTGCAGCTGAAAAAGCGTCACGACCTGATTCCGAACCTTGTGGCAACGGTCAAGCAATACATGGAACACGAGCGCGGGCTGCTGGAACGCATCACCGAATTGCGCAGCCGCGCGATGAACCCGAACCTGCCTGAGGGGGAACGCATGCAGGTGGAAGCCGCGCTGTCAGGTGCGCTGCGCAACCTGATGATCGCCGTCGAGAACTACCCGCAACTGCGTGCCAACGAGAACTTTCTGCACCTGCAGGCGTCGCTGAACGAGATTGAGGAGCAAATCGCCGCCGCACGACGCACCTACAACGCTGCCGTGACCGACTACAACAACGCCATCGAGATGTTCCCCACGAACCTTATCGCAGCCACGATGGGTCTCAAACGGCGCGCGGTGTTCGAAGCGGAAGAGGCGGAGCGTGCCACGCCCAGCGTTGCGCAATTGTTCCGACAGTAAGCCATGCAGGTTAGCCCCGTTCAAGCCCTGCGCGAACTGGAGCCGATTCTGCGTGCGATTGAGGCAGAGCGCAGTCAGCGGGTTCACCAGTTCGCACAGATAACCCTCTGGAGCGTGGTCATCGGCGGGCTGCTGAGTCTGGGGCTGGCGATAGCTCAGGCGGGCGCATGGGCACTCGCACCGTTGGGGATCGCCCTGCTAATCATCGGCGGTGTCTATGCCGCCAAAGCGAACGAATGGCGCAACACCTTCAAGGTGCGCGTGATGACCCGCCTCGTGAAACTGTTTCATCCCAGCCTAAACTACTACCCCAATCGCGCCATCGCTAAGCAGGAGTACCACTTGAGCATGCTGTTCCACAACGCGCCAGAGCCCGATCGCTATTGGGGCGAGGACTACATCGAGGGCGTCATTGACAAAACCGACATCCGCCTCTCGGAACTGCACACAGAGTATCGCCAGGTGACCTACGACAGCAAGGGCAATCGCCGCGAGTATTGGGTGACCATTTTCCGCGGGCTGTTTATCAGCGCGGACTTCCACAAGCATTTTCACGGCGTTACGCTGGTGCTGCCCGACACGGAGCAGTCGTGGCTGGGCGGGCTGGGACAGTGGCTGCAGAGCATCAGCGCGAAGCTGGGCAACCAGCCTGGCGAACTGGTCAAGATGGAAGACCCTGAGTTCGAACGCTTGTTCAAGGTCTTCTCCACGGACCAGATTGAGGCGCGCTACATCCTTACCCCGAATATGATACGACGCATCGTGGAGTTCCGCAAGAAGACTGACTCCCCCATACGCCTCTCGTTTATCGCCTCGCGCGTGTTTGTGGCAATCCCGACCTATCATGACCACTTCGAGCCGCCCTCGCTGTTTGCGCCTGCCGACAAGTTGCTGGACCCCAGCACGCTGGCACAATACTTTGAGGAACTGAGGTTCGCGCTGGCGGTGGTAGACGAGTTGAACCTGAACACGCGCATCTGGACGAAGCGATAGGCGTCGGCGGGTATACTTGGGCAAGGAAACTCGCGCGTCTAACGAACATGGAGGTTGGTATGCGGAAGACGATTTGGGCGTTGTTGTTCGGCTTGATTGTGGCGGCAGCATGGGCGCAGACACCAGCGGCGATGTGGCGGTTTTTTGGTAACCCCGCAGCAAACAACCCCGCGCTGCCCGGCGTGGGCAAGGCAACGATTTACTATCCGTGCCTCACCCGCCTGTATGCGGTGGATTTAGAGAGTGGTACGCTGAAATGGCAGTACCCTGCGGACGCGCCGCTGAATACCACGATTCTCGGGCAGCCTGTGGAGGGCGATGGGTTGGTCTATATCGGCACGAGCAACGGGAATGTGTTGGCGCTGGATGTGAACACGGGCAGCCTGCGCTGGGTGTTCACCGCCGACAGCGCACCGACCGCCCGACCAGTACTGGACGAGGGCGTGCTGTATATCGGTACAGGGCGCGGCGAACTCTATGCGCTGAATGCTCGCAACGGCGAACCGCTCTGGCGCGAACCCTACCGCGCTGACGATTACATTTCGGGCAAGCTGGTCAAGGAGGGCGACACGCTCTTTTTCGGCACGAATGGCGGGTTCGTGCATGCCGTCAGCGCGGCGGGCGGACGCCGACGCTGGCTGTTTCGGCTGCCCGCCCCCAACTACGACTCACAGCCCGTGTTCGCTAACGGCAGCCTATATGTGACGACCAACGATGTGGTGATTGCGCTAAACCCCAACAGCGGCGCCGTGCGCTGGTCGCGACGGTTCAATACCGAGTTCCGCCTCGCACCTGCTGCTGACGAGAACTATGTCGCCGTCATCACGCGCGAGAACCGCCTGTTCGTGTTTGACCATCAGGGCAGGATTGTGGCAGGCGACCGCGAGCCGATTGAACTGCTCTACGAGCCGCTGGTCGCGCCTGAGATTCACAACGGCAAGTTGTGGGTGGCGACGCGGCGCGGCACGCTGCTGTGCTACGCGCTGCCCGACGGCAAACTGGAGTGGGTCTACACGCTGCGCCCGCCCGAAGGCACAGTTGACCAGAACAATCGGCGCGTGGCGTACCTTGCGCTGACGGGCAAGCCCGTGTTCACGCCGAATGGCTTCGTTGTGGCGACGGCGGAGGGCAACCTCACAGCGTTCGGCTACGGCTGGGTAGACCGCATCGCGCCGCAAGTGGTGCGCACCGTGCCCGCAATTGGCGAGATGCTGTCGGGGCAACTGCCGCTGGACTTCACGGCACGCCTGCGCGACGACGGGAGCGGGATCAACCCTGCCAGCGTACAGTGGCTGCTGAACGACGAGCCGCTGCCCGCCGAGTACGAGCCGTCTCTGGGCGAGGTGACGGTGCGCCTGCGCGCGGGAACCGCCGCCAAGCCACTGCCCGATGGACGCCACACGATGACCCTCATCGCAACTGACTGGGCTGGCAACACGGTGCGCTACACTTGGGCGATCTACATCGATAACAGCCTGCGCCGTGCGCCTGCACGCCCGCAGCAACAGCAGCAAGGCGGTCCCAGCGCGCCCGGCGGCGGACGCGGAGGACGCGGTGGCGCCGACTTTTGAACAGCAAAGCACAGCGACAGGAGCGACCGATGCTCCTGTCGCCATCCGCGCCGAGAACCTCACCAAAGAGTTCAAACTCGCCCACCACGCCTACGCCTCGCTTAAGGGGCTGCTGCTGTCGTTCCTGCCGCGACGCATCGAGCGCATCGTCGCCCTGCAGCAGGTGAGTTTCACCATCCGCAAAGGCGAGACGGTCGGCGTGATTGGACAGAACGGGTCGGGCAAAAGCACGCTGCTGGGGCTAATCGCCCGCGTCTACCGTCCCACCTCAGGCATTCTGGAGGTGAACGGGCGCGTCGCCCCGCTGCTCGAACTCGGCGCAGGTTTCCACCCCGACCTCACTGGGCTGGAGAACATCTACTTTAACGGCGTAATTCTGGGGCTAACGCGCAAACAAATCGCCGAACGCCTCGATGCCATCGTGCAATTTGCTGAACTGGAGGGCTACATCGACGCACCGATACGCACTTACTCATCGGGAATGCTGATGCGGCTGGGCTTCGCTATCGCGGTGCATGTGGACGCCGACATCCTGCTGGTGGACGAGGTGCTGGCGGTCGGTGATGCGCGATTTCAGCAGAAATGCTACGATAAAATCCGCCAGTTCCAGCGCGAGGGGCGCACGATTCTGTTCGTGTCGCACGATATGGAGGCGATTACGCAGGTGGCGGCGCGCGCCCTGTGGCTGGACAAGGGCGTGCTGCGCGCCGACGGCGACGCGCAGGCAGTGGCGCAGGAGTACCTGCGCGCTGTACAAGCAGGATAGGTATACTTTCCCCACCGATGGAGGGCTGGTAATGGTTAACGGCAACTTGCGCAAAGGACACGCCGTCGTGTTGGGCGCGGGCACGATGGGCGGTGGTATTGCCGCGCTGCTGGCAAGCATCGGCTGGCGCGTGCATCTGCTGGATCAAGGTGAGATTGCCCACCGCGCACTGGAACGCTTGCAGCAGTCGGGCGTGTTTTATCAGCCCAGCGATGCCACGCGAGTCACCCCAGGCAGCGTAGAAGCCGACTTGGACTGCGTGCGCGACGCCGACTGGGTCGTGGAAGCGATTATCGAGCAGATTGAACCCAAGCGTGCGCTGTGGCGGCAGGTCGCCGAGCGGGTGAACCCCAACGCCGTGCTGAGTTCCAACACTTCGGGGCTGGGCATCGCCGAAATCGCGCAAGCACTGCCCGAACCCCTGCGCAAACGCTTTCTGGGCACGCACTTTTTCAACCCCCCGCGCGTTATGCGTCTGCTGGAACTGATTCCTACCGAAGACACCGACCCTGACCTGACGGTGCGCTTTACGACCTTCGCCGAGCGGTTGCTGGGCAAGCGCGTTGTAGTAGCGAAAGACCGCCCTGGCTTTATCACGACACGCATCGGCATCTATGCGATGATGCAAGCGCTGGTGAGCGCGATCCGGTACGGCATCACGCCCGAAGAGGCGGACTTACTATTGGGCACACTCGTTGGTCGCCCGCGCAGCGGAGTGTTCCGCCTGACCGACCTCGTGGGGCTCGATGTCGCCGACAACATCATCCGCAACCAGAAAGAGCGTCTGCCCGACGATGCCTACATCCAGTCGCTGGAGATGCCTGCCCTTTGGCACGCGCTGATTGAGCAGGGGCGTCTCGGCGAGAAGGCGGGCGCGGGCTTCTATCGGCGCGAGGGCAAAGACATCTTCACGCTGGACTACGCGACGCTGGAGTACCGTCCGCGCGTAGAGCCGAACCTGCCGATTGAGCCGAGCCTCAGTCGCGCCCCCTACGAGGAGCGTCTGCCCGCTTTGCTAAACTTGCCCGACCCGTATGGCGCGTTCATGCGCGAAGCGTTCCTCAAGCCGCTGGCGTATGGTGCAGCAGTGATGCCCGAAGTCGCCTACGACATCCCCTCGCTGGACATGGCAATGCGTCTGGGCTACAACTGGGACCTCGGCGTGTTCGAGACTTGGGACGCGCTGGGCGATGCGGGACGCGACGCGCTAACGCGGCTCGACATCCCCGAAGAACCTGCCCCCATGCGCGCCCTGCGCAATGCGGGACTGAAGACCTTCTACACGACCAAAGGCGCGAGCCGACTCTATTTTGAGCCGCGCGACGAACAGGGCGACTACGCACCGCTGCTGACCCCGCAGTTTTTCGTGCGCTTGGACGACCTCGCCCGCGCAGGTAGGGTACTGGACGAGACCCATGAATGCCGCGTAATCGACCTTGGCGACGATGTAGCGTGCATCGAGTTCCGCACCAAAGCGAATGTGCTAACCCCCAGCCTGATGGAGTTCGTGCTGGCATACCTGGAGCGTGCCGAGCGCACCCATGTCGGTGTGGTCATCGGCAATCAGGGTCGGATGTTCTCGGCGGGGTTCAACCTGAACCTGTTTTTGGACTATATCGCCCGCGAAGATTGGCAGGGGATGGAGCGCGGGCTGGTGCTGCTGCAGGAACTCAGCCAGCGCATTCGGTACTGTGGCGTGCCTGTGGTGGCGGCGGTGCATGGCTACGCGCTGGGCGGCGGGCTGGAGGTCGTGCTGCCCTGCGTGCATGTACATGCGCATGTAGATACGGGATTGGGGCTGCCTGAAGCGGCGGTCGGGCTGATTCCTGCGGGTGGCGGCACGACGCTGATGACCCGACGCGCCCTGCAAAACCTGCCGCCCGAAGCCGACCCGCTGCCGCACCTACGCGCGCCGTTCCTCACCCTCGCCTACGGCAAGCGGTCGAGCAACGCTTTTGAGGCGTACACGCTGGGATTCTTGCGTGAGCGCGACACGGTGTGCTGGAACCTTGACCGCCTGCTGTACGAAGCCAAGCAGCATGTGCTGGCACTCTCGCGCGCGGGCTACCGACCCCCAGAGCCGACGCCGATCCTCGCAACAGGCGTCAACGGCTACAGCCGCCTGATGATGGAAGTCCACTGGATGCACCAGGCGGGGCAAATCAGCGACCACGACCGCCTGATTGCCGAGAAAATCGCCTTCGTGATGACGGGTGGCGACCTGCGCGATGCGACGCCTATGCCCGAAACGCACTTCCACGCCTTAGAGCGGCAGGTGTTCATCGAACTGTGCCAGACCGAGAAGACTGTCGCCCGCATCCGCCATATGCTGGAGACGGGCAAACCGCTGCGGAATTGAGGGCAATCGCCCTCACCGCGGCACGCTTTCGGTTGTGTTGTCGCTGTCTTCGGCGGGTTCGGGCAGGCGCGTCGCTTGTACGGTGCGGATTCGATGCCCCTCGATTGCGTGTACGCGCAGCTCCCAACCGTCCACGCGCACAGCCTCGCCCTCCGTCGGCTGATGCCCCAACTGCCCGAACACATAGCCGCCCAGCGTGTCGAACTCCTCCGACTCCAGCGGGATGCCCAGCAACTCGCTGGCATCGTCCAGGTGCATCCGCGCATCGATGAGTAGCGAGCCGTCTGGGAGCGTCTCGATGGGCGGCTCAGGCTCGACATCGTACTCGTCCTGAATCTCGCCGACAATCTCCTCCACGAGGTCTTCCAGCGTCACCAGCCCCGAAGTACCGCCGTATTCGTCTTGCAGGATTGCCATGTGCGTGCGTTGGCGTCGCATCTCCTGTAGGAGTTCGACCACGCGCTTGCTTTCAGGCACGAAGAAGGCGGGGCGCAACACCTCGCGCAGGCAGAATTTAGCGGTGCTGTCGCAGTAGCGCAGCAGGTCTTTCGCGTGGACGATACCGATAATGTTGTCCAGACTGCCCTCATAGACGGGGATGCGCGTGTGCCCCGTCTCGCGAACCAGTTTGATAATCTCCTGCGCGGTAGCGGTTGCGGGCGCCGCCTTAATGTCCACGCGCGGGGTCATCACTTCGCGGGCGATGGTGTCCGTGAACTCGAAGATGGACTGAATCATCTCCTTCTCTTGCTCTTCAATCACGCCTTGCTCCTCGCCTGCTTCCACCAGCACGCGCAGCTCTTCTTCGCTCACGACGGGCGCGAGACGCATCATCTGGATGCCGAACAGTTTCAGTACAGTGCGCGTGAGAGCGTTTACCAGAACAATTGGCAGCCAGAAGATTCGTTCGAACACGGTCATCGGCACGATGACTGCCAGCGCGACGCGCTCGGCATGCGTGATGGCGATGCTGCGCGGCACGGTCTCACCGATGACCACATTGGCTAAGGCGGTCAGAATCGCCACCACTGCCACGCTGACGCCCTGCAGGTTTACGCCTATCGCTGTTTCGAGGGGGTGCATCAGCGCGTGCAGCGGCTCGGCGAGGTTCGTCGCAGCGACCGCCGAAGCCAGAAACGCTACGATGTTCAACCCCACTTGCACAGTGGACAAAAAGCGCGACGGCTCGTTTTTGAACGCCGCCAAGTATGGCGCGAGGCGATGCTTTTGATCAGCGAGCATTCGTACCCAGCTATGGCGGACAGAGGTGAGCGCACTTTCCGCCATCGAGAAGAACGCGCTCAATAGCAGCAGCAAGAGAATGACCAAAAGGCTTGTGGCAGGAGTGAGCCCTCGTGCAGGTGGCGTCTCAGCGCCATCTGCTTGCCCATAGGTCGCCCACAGCATACCGAGTGCGGCGACAACTATCAGTAATCCGATTCGCGTAGCACTCTTTCTACGGCGACTGTTCGGGTTATCGGTCATAGGGTATTTGCTCCTCCTCATCGGGGCGTGAGCCAGAAGATAAGCGCGCCCAGAGCAACGCCGAGCAGGCTGCCCAGCACGACTTCACGCCAGCTGTGGATGTCGGCATCCACGCGGCTTTGGGCAATCAGCGCCGCCAGCAGCAGCGCCAGCACCGACGCCAGCAGGTCGCCCGACACAACGATAATCGCCATCGCGAAGAAGAAGCCCAGCGCCGCGTGCCCGCTCATCGCGCCACCGCGAAACAGACGCACTTTGCCCTGCGTCGCCAGTACCTTCACCAGCGACACAATCACAAAGATGAGGATTACGCCCAGAGTCACGGCGACGGCTAAGGTCGGCTCGGCGCGCTCCATGCGTAGCCGGATCTGCTCCAAGCGCAGGTCGCCCATAAACAGTACCCACGCGACCACCACAGCGTTCAGCGTCGCCACCAGTACTGCGCCCGCTGCGATGTCTTTCGCGAACTTCGCCTTCGGGTGGTACTCTTCCGTCACCAAGTCCACCGTCGCCTCAATCGCCGAGTTGAACATTTCGGCAATCAGCACGATGGAGATGGTGAACAGTAGCACGAGCATCTCGCGCTTGTCGAGGCGGAACAGCAGTCCCATCAGCAGCACCAGCACGACGCTGAAGAAGTGGAACCGCATATGGCGTTGGGTGCGCACGACGGCGACGATGCCTTCCAGCGCGTAGCGGAACCCTTCCAGCGGGTGGCGGCGTTCTGTGGGGAGTTCGGCGTCGGGCGGTTCCGAGTCGCCGTCGCGTGGTAGTGGGTACGCCTGCGGTTCACGCGCCCGTTCGGGCGGCTCCGAATCAGCTTTTCTCATAGTGCGAATGCCACTCCTCGCGGGCTGGGTAGCCCAGCGTGCGTAGCACAGACGCGGCGCGCCTATTCATCGCAGCGCGCTCAGCGTCAGTCGAATCGTTGTAGCCCATCAAATGTAGTGTACCATGCAACGCCAACATCAGCAGCTCAGTCAGCAAGTCGTGCCCGTTAAGCGGCGCTTGCCGATGGGCAGTTTCTACGGAAATCACAATGTCGCCCAGCGTGGGGAGATCTGCAACATCGGTTTGCCCTCCTTCCTTTAGGTTCTCCCCGCTTTGTGAGGGGAACCCATCGGGTGCAGTTCCCTCTGCGGGCAGGGGAAGCCCTGAAGCGAGGGTCGTCCGTGCGTCATCGTAGGCTTCGTATCCGAAACTTAGCACATCGGTCGGTGCGTCGACGCCGCGGTAGGCGCGGTTCAGGGCGCGAATTTCGGCGTCGGTGGTCAGGTAGAGGGCGACCTCGTAGGCGTGCGGAAGTGGCGCGTCTGCCGTCAGCGCATCGATGGCTGCCTGAACGGCGTCGTTCAGACGCTGCAGCCACTCCGTTTCAGCGTACCCAAGCTTGGTCTGAAGCAAGGGCACAACTTCGGGTGCGACCTGCAAGACGACGGAGAGGCTACGGGGGCACGGCATAGACGGGTTCATCATCCTGCGCTGCGCCGCTGGGGTACTCGATGCGTCGGTGGCGTGAGGCGACCAGCACTCGCACAAACGCCTCCTCGATGAGGCGTAAGTCGCGAAAAGTGAGGTTGCACTCATCGAGTTGCCCGTCTTGACGGCGCATTTCGATCATCTCATGCACAAAGTTCGCCAATCGCGCGGGGGTCACATCGCCCAGCACGCGCGAGGCTGCCTCAACAGTATCTGCCAGCATCACGATCGCTGCCTCGCGCGTTTGGGGCTTGGGTCCCTCGTAGCGGAAGTGCTGCTCCAGAACAGGATCTTGCCCCTCGCCAACGGCTTGATGATAGAAGTAGGTAATCAGCGAAGTGCCGTGATGCTGCGCGATAATGTCGCATACGGCAGTCGGCAGACGGTGCTGGCGTGCGAGTTCGACACCGTCGCGCACATGGGCAGCAATGATGCGCGCGGAGAGGGTGGGGTTGATTCGCGCATGCAGCGACTCAATGCCGTTCTGGTTTTCGATGAAGAATTCGGGCTTATTCAGTTTGCCGATGTCGTGGTAGTAGCCTGCGACGCGCGCCAGAAGTGGGTCGGCGCCGATGGCAAGCGCGGCTTCCTCAGCGAGTTGTCCAACCTGTTGGCTGTGGAAGTAGGTGCCTGGCGCGCGTTCGCGCAGTTCGCGTAGCAGGGGCTGCTCCAGCGAGGCAAGCTCCAAAAGCGTCATCGGGGTCGCCAGTCGGAACGGTCGCTCCAGCATGGTTAGCCCCAGCCAGAAGAGGGCAATTGCGCCGACTCCTGTGGCGATTCCCCACAGTCCGCTGCTAAGCGCGTCCATCCACTCCGCCGAGGTACTTAGCGACGCGCCGAACGCACTCGCAATCAGCAGGACGCTCAGCAGTGCGCCTGCCCAGAACATATCGGTGCGGCGGCGCATGGGAGCAATCGCGAGAATCGCGCTCCAGCCTGCCAGTCCCACCGCCCCGAGCGTCAGTGCAGGCAACCCTTGCGTTATCGCGACGCCCATCAGCAGCACTGCAAACACATAGAGCGCGAGCAGCGGGTGGATGAGCACGCTGAGCAGCATCCCACCTGCGATCAGCGGCGCGAAACCCAGAAAGCCCAGTTCGGGGGTCAAAGTTGCGCCCTGCCCCACCAGTGAAGCAGCGCGTACCCCGATTAGGCTCAGTAGCGCCACCAAGCACGCCAGCACCAGCCCAACCGAGCGCGCGCTATGGGCAATCGGCGAGCGCAGCGCCAGTCCCGTTGGACGCAGTAATCCTGTACTGTGGAAAAAGGCGGCAAGCAACCCGACTTGCGCCAGCGCGACCAGCAGCCGCGCCACCCACTCTGCAGGCGAGGCGCGCCAATCGCCGTTCAGAAGCGCAAGCATTGGCGCCGCCAGCAACCCCAGTGCAACAGGCGCACGCCAAGGCAGGCTCTTGAGTATCCGCACTCCGCCTGACGGCTCCTGCGCGCGCGCCCCGCGGCGCACTCTCCGCCTGAGAACGCGCATCGGCGTAGCTACCTACTTCTTGCGTCGCCGAAGTTTCTGACGCCGACGCCGCTCGCTCGGCTTCTCATAGTGCGTGTGGCGCTTGTACTCCTGTAGAATGCCGCTCTGCTCCAATACCTTCTTGAAGCGCTTGAGCGCGCTATCAATCGACTCGTTCTCACGAACCTGTATCTGTGCCAACGGTACGTCGCCTCCTTCACGCCGACAGCCTCGGCAGCAACGAGATTCGCGCCCCGCTGCCGCTTTCCTGCCAAGCGCTGCATGATTTTATCGGATTCCCCTTTGAAAAGTCAAGAGGGGAAGAGGGCGTTCGAAAGCGGAGAGCGTGAAGGCATACACTCAACCCCACTCAGTGTACAAACGGAACGAGTACAGCGTAGGCTCGTACCCTAAAGAGCGCATGGGCGGCGTAGGGCTGGCATAACGGGTGGGGGTTCCCCTTCTATGAGGAACCCCCACTGGAAGTATTAGCGCGGGCGGTCGTCGTCAACAGTGAAGCGGAACATCACGCAGGTCGTGCCACAGACTTGCGGGTTGGTCTCTGCCAGATAGTTCAGCGAGACTGCCTTCGCGTGCCCGTCCACCCACACGACATTAGTGAGCTTCATATGGCGTCCCAAGATTGCGCCGTTGTTGCGGCGGTTGAGCAGTGCAGGGAACGGGAAGGTCTCCACCGCGCGGGTCGGCTGATCGTCGCGCACAAGGTCGGCGCGATAGAAGTCCGCGCTCTGCCCCATGTTCTGCACTTCCGCGACCAGCACGGTGTCAGCAGGCTCGGCGATGATTGCCAGCGGCTTGTTGTTGGGCGGCGTACAAGTCGACAGCGAGGTGCTGATACCGCACCCTGCGTAATACATGTTATTGATGGCGTAGCTACCGAAGCGTCGCCCGACATTCGTGCGCCCATTCGGGTCGCCACAGTCCGCCTCGCGGAACACATTACGCCCATCGGGCGAGTAGGGCTGGAACACATAGGGCTTGTTCTCCGCCAGCGTGTGCTGTTGTCCGTTCGGCAGGGTGCCCGTAATCGGCGCGAACGGGTCGCTCGGACAGTTGTGCACCTGCGTGTTCTTGATGTAGGGCTGAATCACATCCATCCAGCGCGGTGAAGAGCAGTTTACGAAGTGATCGCCTTCCAACACGCGAGGCGGGTCCGCGTAAGCGTTGCGCGGAATATACTCGTCGAAGTCTTGGGCATACATCTGAATGCCAAGACCAATCTGCTTGACATTACTCAGACAGCCAGTCTGGCGCGCCTTCTCCCGCGCCTGAGCGAACACAGGGAACAGGATCGCTGCCAGTATCGCGATAATCGCGATGACCACCAGAAGCTCAATCAGAGTGAATCCTTTACGCATGGTCGGTACCTCCGCAAAGTATTAAACCCCTGCGTGTGTTATGGAATTGTTAAGCCGTGTTCACCACAGCGCAGTGAGTTGTGCGAGGGCGAAGCTGGCGGCGTGTTCGGTGCGGAGCACGCGTGCGCCCAGCGACACGGCGTAGGTCTCGGGCTGTTGTTGCATCCATGCCCGTTCGCTGGGGCTGAAGCCGCCTTCGGGACCGACAACGAGGCTCAGCGCATCGGGAATGGGCATGCGCCGTGCGCGCTGCTTGAGGGGTGTCGTGCCTTCCCACTCGTCCAACACGAACACGGGGCGTGGCAACCCCTCGAACGCCTGAAGCCAATTCGGGAGCACGCGCACTTGGGGCAATTGCGCGCGGCAGGCGAGTTCTGCCTCTTCTTGCGCAATCCGTTGCCAACGCGACTCGCGTTCGGCGCGCTTAGCAGGCTCCAGCTGGGCAATTGACCGCTCGCTGGGGGCAAGCCAAATCGCCTGTGCACCCGCCTGCACACACAGTCGGATCATCGTCTCTGCCTTTTCGGGGCGCACCAACGCCTGCAGCACCGTGACGGCGAAGGGCAGTTCGGTCGCAAGGGTGCTTGCCTCAATCGCTGCGATGCGCCCGTTCTCGCCCAGCTGCGCCAAGTAGACGCCCCTCGCACCATCCAGCAGGCATATCCAATCGCCTGCTTGCAAGCGCAGCACCCGGTAAACCTGATGCGCCACAGGGTCAGGCAGCGTGCGCGTCTGGAGCGTGGTCGGAGGCACGAAGAAGCGCGGCACGGCACGCGGTGTCAGGGCTTGCGGAATACGGCGGCGACCCATGTACGGCGTTTGCGCACCTCCTCCAGCGTCAACCCCGCGCCCTCAATCGCGCGGCGCACTCCGCCTCGCCAGTTGCGTCCGCTCGTGCCCGACACAATGTAGATGCCCCCCGCGTTCAGCAGCGACGGCACCTGCGGCGCAGTACTTATCAGAAAGCCACTGATGATGTTGCATACGATGAGGTCGAAGGTTCCCTCCAGGGCATAAAAACCGTCGCCGACGATGGCTTGCACGCGCTCGGCAACGCCGTTGCGCTCAAAGTTGCCCCGCGCTACCTTGACGGCGAGTGCGTCGTTGTCCACAGCGACCACCTCACGCGCACCAAGCTTGGCGGCTGCAATTGCAAGGATGCCCGTGCCTGTGCCCACATCCGCCACGCGCATTTCCGGTTGTAGGTAGCCCTCGAGCAGCTCCAAACACATAGCAGTGGTCGCATGCCCGCCCGTGCCGAACGCCAGCCCAGGATCTAACTGGATGAGAATCTCGTCGGGATCGGGCTTGTGTCGGCTCCAGCTGGGCTGCACCCGCAGGCGCTGCCCGAACCGCCGACTGCGAAAATAGCGTCGCCACGCGGTGTGCCAATTCTCCTCCGTAACGGGCTGTACCTCGAACTTGTGCACGGGAGGTAGGTCGTACTCGGGCAGCTTCCGTAGCTGCGCCTCGATGGTGGATAGTCGCTCTTTCTCGGTCGCGGGCAGATAAGCGACGATGCTATAGGGTTGGTCGCGCAGCTCCACACCTGCACATCCCGAATCGATAAGGACGGCTGCCACAGCGTCCCAAGCAGGCGGTGGTGCTACCACGCGAATACTGAGCCACTCAGTTGGCTTCATTGCAGGCGATTATACCACACAAAAAATCTCCCCCACCGGCGCCAAGTCAAGCTCTCTTAGAGGGCGTTCAAGAATCGCACCTTCTGCGTGCCCCGAAGCGTATCCGCCCAGTAGCGACAGACACACAGGTTCGCCCCCTACCGACCTGCCCTCGCAATCGGGTTAGGTAGTTGCGCCACACCATGTGGAATAACCCGTCGGAGGCGTTTCATGCGAGTGTGGCTGGGACTGTTGGGGACGATTCTGTGCGCGTATGCGTCGGCGCAGCCTGTGCGCCAGATGCCGATTGCCTACGACGCGGAGCGCGACGCCTACTATGTCGCCGATGAGTTGGTGGTGGGGCTGGAGCCGAACGCGCCCAGCGCGCTGGCGTCCGAAGTGATGCGCTGGGTCAGCCATTCGCGCGAACAGCTCGCGCCGCTGGGCGCGAGCGTGCTGCGCCTCAACCGCGCGACGGACGCCGAGAGCGTGCGCGACCTGCTCCTCGCGCTGCCTGGCGTGCGGTATGTGGAGCGCAACTACCTCGTGTTCACCTGCAACGACCCAATGTCCAGCCAGCAGTGGGGACTGACGCGCATTCAGGCGGCGCAGGCGTGGGCAATCGCCACGCCCCAACGAACAGTCTACCTCGCGATTATCGACACGGGTGTGGACGCCAACCACCCCGACCTTGCCCAGCGCGTGCGCCGCTACAGCAACGGCACGGTGTACGGCTATAATACGCAACTAAACAACGCGCACACCAACGACTTTCACGGGCACGGCACGCACTGCGCAGGGATTGCTGCCGCGCACACCGGCAACGGCATTGGCGTTGCAGGCGTTGCCGGCACCGCACCCGTGCAGATTATGCCCGTCAAGGTGCTGAACGACCAAGGCTTTGGCACAATCAGCGATGTGGCGCGGGGCATCACTTGGGCAGCGGACAACGGCGCACATGTGCTGAGCCTCAGTTTGGGCAGCAACGCGGGCACGCAGCAACTCGCGGATGCGGTGAACTATGCGTGGAATCGGGGCTGTCTGGTGGTGGCAGCAGCAGGCAACAACGGTAGCAACGCGCCCTTCTACCCCGCCGCCTACGAGAACGCGCTGGCAGTCGCCGCAAGCGACCCCAACGACCGCTTGACCAACTTCTCGCAGTACGGCGCGTGGGTGGACATCGCCGCACCCGGCAGAGACATCCTCTCCACCGTGCCTGGCAACAGGTACGAGGCGTGGAGTGGCACCTCGATGGCATGTCCGCATGTGGCAGGCGCAGCCGCGCTGATTTGGTCCTGCGCGCCGAGCCTGACTAACCAGCAACTGCGCTTTGCGCTGGAGAACAACGCCGACCCTGTGCAGCCCTACTGGTTCGGCGGGATTGGCGAGGGTAAGGGGCGGCTGAACCTGTACCGTGCGCTACAAGCCGCGCTACAGATGGAGAACACCCCCACCGTCAGCCAACTGACCCTTAACCCGACTTCGGTGACGGCGGGCGGCACAGCGCGTGGCACAGTCGTGCTATCGCGTCCTGCAGGCGCGGGCGGCACAGTGGTGGAACTGCGTAGCAGCAACCCGAACTTGGCATGGTGCGCCGCGCAAATCACCATCCCGCAGGGGCAGACGACGGGCGTGTTCGACATCCGCACGGCAGCGAACGGTGCGGGCAGTGCGACGATTACCGCCTCATCGGGGGGCGTCTCGCGCACGGCGACGCTGCAGGTCGTCTCGCCGTTCCGCGTGCAGTCGGTTGCCGTATCGCCTGCGGCGATAACAGGCGGGCGGAGCGCGACACTGACCGTGCGCCTTACGACACCTGCGCCTGCAGGCGGTGTACAGGTATCGCTGCAGAGCAACGCGTCCCAGGCATCGTTGCCCTCCAGTGTTATCGTGCCTGCAGGTCAGTCGAGCGTGAGCGTGCGGGTTGCTACTCATCCTGTCGCCCAGCGCATACACGCAACACTGACTGCCGCACTCAACGGTTCCCAAGCCAGCACGACGCTGACAATCAATCCGCCTGCGCCGATATCGCTAACACTGTCGCCATCAACTGTGGCAGGGGGCAGCAGCGCGACGGCGCGTGTGCTTCTCAATGGGAGCGCACCGCCTGGCGGGCTGTGGCTGCGCGTGAGCCGCAACAACCCGAACCGCGTGTGGGCGCCCAGTCAGGTCTATGTGCCTGCAGGAATGCGTTCGGTGCGGTTCACGGTCTACACCTATCGCGGGCGCGGTGTCGCCAGCGTACGAATCACAGTCGCCACAGACGGCGGGTCGCGTTCGGCGATACTGACGGTGCGCTAAGCCCCAGCGTGGCGATCAGCGCCAGCCCCGCGCTCGTCAGGAACGCCACAGGCGCGCCGTACCGCTGCCACAGCCAACCAAACAGCACGCTGGCGGGCAGCGCGGCAATGCCCACCACGAAATGGAATAACCCATACGCCTGCCCGCGCTGGTCAGGCGGCGCGAAGTCCGCCACCAGCGCGCGCTCCGCCCCCTCCGTTAGCGCGTAGAACACAGCGTACAGCCCAAACAGCACGGCGATGTGCCACACCGCCGTCGCATAGCCGAACCCTGCGTACACCAGCGCGTAGCACAGCCATCCCCAGCGTAGTACGAGCAGCCTGCCATACCGATCCGCCAGCCAGCCCCCGTAGACGCTGCACGCGCTGCGCAACAGGTTCAGCCCCATCCACAGCAGTGGCGCAAGCGCGATAGGCACGCCTACATCCTGCGCTCGCATCAGCAGAAAGGCATCGCTGGAGTTGCCCAGCGTGAACAGCAGCACGCACACCAAGTAGCCGCCGAAGTGCCCGCGCAGCAGCTTGCGCGCGCCCGTCAAGGGATGACGCGCCGCCCCCACGCGCGGCAGCTCGATACGGGGCACGCCCCACGCGAACACTGCCAACGACACCAGCGCAGGAACCGCCGCCAGCAGGAACACCAGCCGATAGTTTTCGGGCGCAAACAGCAGCACCAGTGTCGCCAGCGCGGGTCCAAGTGCCGCGCCGAGATTGTCCATCGCGCGGTGGAAGCCGAACGCCAGTCCGCGCTGCTCAGGTGCGGTCGTCGCGGCGATAAGCGCGTCGCGCGGTGCTGTGCGCACTCCCTTGCCCACCCGATCCGCGAAGCGCAGCACCAGCACATGCATAGGCACACTCGCGAAAGCCAGCAACGGGCGTGTCAGCGCAGCGATGCCGTAGCCCCAGAACGCAAAACTTCGATGTCGCCCCAGCCAATCTGCCAGCCAGCCCGAAAAGAGTTTCAGCAGGCTTGCCGTCGTCTCCGCCAGCCCCTCCACCAGCCCGATGAATGCAGGTGGCGCACCCAGACTGCGCAGAAACAACGGCAGCAAAGGGTACACCATCTCGCTGCTCGTGTCGTTCAGCAGGCTCACCGCGCCTAACGCGGCAACTGGACGCGGGATACGCTTCAGGAGCGAAGCTTTGGACCCCTCGCGCACGGCGGGTATTGTACCCTTGGCGCATCACCACCGTTCCCTGAGAGTTTCCAGCACCACCCGAAACGGGTATCCTCATGATGCCTTATGCTCAAACGCCATCCGCTCTCGCCGATACTGTTTTTGGTGCGCAATCCTGGCAGGAGCCTACCCCTGACGCTGGTGTTGGCGCTGGCAGTGCTGACTATTGCCAGCGTGGTCGCCCTGCTGAACTCCATCGACCGCACGATTCTGAAAATCTACGATTACAACCGCTACTTCGCGGCGGTTACCCCACGCGGGTCGAACAGGCTCAAGCAAGAGCTGGTGGAGCGTATCACGCGCGCGCCGTACTACGCGGCGTCCTACGAGACGGTTGTGTGCTTTATGAATGCGGAGACCATCGTGGGCAAGATGCCGTTCGTGATTTTTGGGCTGAAGCAGGAGCATATGGAGCCGCTGGCGGCGCGCTGTCGGCTTGTGCTGCGCGAGGGGCGCTACCCGCTGCCAGGCGAGGCAGGCGTCGTGCTATCGGAGCCGCTGATGCGCAATAAGAACCTCAAACTCGGCGATGTGGTGCTGTCGCCGCTGATCCCTGACCAGTACGCGCCTGTGCCCGTGCGCGTGGTGGGCGTGCTGCACGGCGACACATGGCTGGCGATTGGCTCGCTGGAGTTCATTCGGGACAACTTCTTCCCGCCGACGCGCAACCTGCTGATCTTCGCGACGGAGCCTCGCTACCAACCGCGCCTCGACGCTTGGCTGCGCGAAGCACTCAAGGGCGAGCAGGCGCGCGTGTGGACTTATGCCGAACTGCAAGAGGAGACGCACCGCGCCTTTCGGAACCTCTATTTCATCACGGGGGTTGTGGTCACAGTAGTCGCGGTGATGCTGGCGACGATGACGGGGCTGCTGGCGAACATCTACTTTCAGCAGCGGTTGGTGGAGTTCGGGCTGCTGCAGGCGATTGGGTTTACGCGGCGCGAGCTTCTGATGCGCGTGTCGCTTGAGACCATCACAGTCGTCGCGCTGGGCTGGGTGCTGGGCGTGCTGTGCGCGATGGGTGTGCTGCTCTGGGCAAAGGTGCGCATCATGGAGCCACGCGGGCTGTATATCGAACCGTTCGACCCCATCGCTTACCAGTATACGCTGCCCGTACCGATTATGGTGCTGGCGTTTGCGCTGTTCACGATTGGCTGGCGGCTGCGTACCTTCGACCCTGTGGCGATTGTGGAGCGGCGGATTGTTTAGCGGACCACCTCCGCCTTTATCCGCCCGCGCACGGAGTTGATGAGGTAGACTGCTTCGGCGCGGCGCAGGTCATCGGGGGTCAGTACGCGCTCGCGCAGCAACCCACGCTGGAGCAGATGCCCGCGATAGACGCCCGCCAGCAGCCCACACTCGACGGGCGGCGTATAGTAGCGTCCATCCAGACGCACGACGACATTCGCCAGCGTCGATTCGGTAATCTCGCCGCGCGTGTTCCACAGGATTACATCGTCGCAGTCGGGTCGTGCCGCGCGCGCCCGCTCGTACACCTGCCGATAGGTCGTCTTGTGGTACAGGAACACCTCGCGCGGGTTCACAGGCTCACGCGCCAGCGCAACGCGCCACACCCTGCGTTCGGGCGACAGCGGGGCGTACTCCACCTGCGCCTCGCCGTGCCGATTCACGCGCAGGCGCACGCGATAACGCGGCGCGGTAAACCGCTCGGCAACGGTCAGCAACTGGCGGCGCACGGCGTCGGCATCCAGCGCGAAGCCGAAGTAGTCGGCGGAGTCGCGTAGCCGCTGTAGGTGCGCCTCCAGCAAAAAGTAGCCGCGCCCACGCCGCCACAGCAGCGTCTCCAGCAACTCGAACGCGGGGCGCGGCGCAAACAGCACCTGCGCCTTTGTGAGGCACTCCTCGTACTCGGCGACCTGCTCGGAGTCCCACACCACGCCGCTGCCGACGCCGTACACTAATTGCCCTGCCGCCTTATCGTAGTGCAGGGTGCGGATGGCGACATTGAACTGCGCGCGTCGGTCGGGCAGCACGACGCCAATCGCGCCTGTGTAGATGCCGCGCGGGGCGCGCTCTAAGGCGTGGATAACATGCGTCGCGCGGATTTTAGGCGCGCCCGTGATGGACGCGGCAGGGAACAGCGCGCGAAAGATTTCGGGCAGCGGCGCGTCCGTGCAGGCGACGACCGTCGAGGTCATCTGCCACAGCGTGGCGTACCGCTCCGCCTCGAACAAACGCGGCACGCGCACGCTGCCGATGCGGGCGATGCGTCCCAAGTCGTTGCGCGCCATGTCGACAATCATCAGGTTCTCGGCGCGGTTTTTGGGGCACTGGGTGAGGCGTTCCGCCTGCTGCAGGTCGTCGGCAAGGGTCAGTCCCCGCGGGGCTGTACCCTTCATCGGGCGCGTCGTGATGCGTTCCCCATCCAACGCGAAAAACAGTTCGGGCGAGAGGGAAGCAATTGCGTGCGCACCCGTGTCGAAGTACGCCGCGTAGGGCACGGGCTGACGCTCGTACAACTGCCAGAACAGGGGCAGTAGGTCGCCGCTAAACGGCGCACGCAGCCGAAAACTGAAGTTCACCTGATAGACCTCGCCCGCGCCGATTGCCTCGTGGATGGCGCACAGAGCGCGTGCGTACTCGCTGCGGGTGAGGTTGGGATGCCACACCCTTATCCCCAGCCCCGCTTCCGTGCTGTGGGCGAGGGGTGTAGGGGCGCACGGCAGTGCGCCCTGCAGTTCCCTGTGGGCGAGGGAGGCAGGGGCACACGGCAGTGCGCCCTGCAGTTCCCTGTGGGCGAGGGAGGTAGGGGCGCACGGCAGTGCGCCCGCTCCATAATCCCCCTCGTCCGCCAGCGGGAGAGGAGGACGAAGGGGGTGAGGGCAAAAAGGTGCGCCTGCTCCAGAGCGTTCGCGCACCTGCTCAAACACTGCAAACCACACCAACGGCAGTGGGGCATCGGCACGGGGGAACGCCGAATCGAGCCCGTGCGCCGCTTCGTATGCCACGAAGCCGACCGCTGTTAGCCCACGCGCGGCGGCTTGCTCTACCCGCGCCAGCGCGGGCAGCACCGACTCGTGGGTGTGCGCCTCTATGACCTCGATAGGCTCGCGCCCCTCCAGCCAACGCGCCTCACCGTCGGGCACAGCGTACCGTAGCAGCACATACGGAGCTGTCAACGCGCCCATAGGATACCCGCTGACGATAGGAGACCACCCACGCAAGGCGAATCCCACTTTCTGTGAGACGATACCTCTTGATAACGCTTGCTGGAGTGGTGGTGGCAACTGCCCCACAGCCGACCCTATCCCAGCCCTCCTCGCACGCGGAGAGGGAGTCCGATTCCTGGCAGTCCATCCCCTTCAACGCGACCGACTGGCAGCGCGACGGCGCGCCGACCTACCGAATCGAAGACGGCATCCTCATCTTCGAAGGTAACGGGCGGGGACGCCTGATGAGCCGACACACCTACAGCGACTTCGAACTGCAGGTGGAGTTCCGCCTCAGTGCGGGCGCGAACAACGGGATTGCTATTCGCGCGCCGCTTGGCTTCCAATCGTCGCGCTACGGGATGGAGATTCAGATTCTGGACGACCACGCGCAGGAACAGCCCGACAAGCGGCGTATTTGCGGTGCTATCTACGGGTTGTACCCCGCCGTCAAAAGCGCAGTACGCCCTGCGGGGGAATGGAACGCGATTCACATCCGTTGTGAGGGTCGGCGCGTGCAGGTGACTCTCAACGGCGAGCGTATCGTGGACGCCGACCTGAACACGATACGCGACCGCGAGCAGCTGCGCGAGCGTCCTGGATTCCTGCGCGAATCGGGGCATATCGGCTTCATCCAGCACAATGGGCGCGTGGAGTTCCGCAATCTGCGCGTTCGCGAGTTGCCCACGACGCGCCTGCCCAACCAGCCGCCTGCGGGCTTCACCGCGCTGTTCAACGGGCGCGACCTGTCGGGCTGGCAGAGTTGGTACGCCGACCCGCCCGAAATCGCCCGCATGTCCGCCGACGAACGCCAACAGGCACAAGCACGCGCCAACGAACAGCACCTCAAGCACTGGCGCGTGCAAGACGGCGAACTCGTCTTCGACGGACAGGGCGTGCATCTCATCACCGAGAAGCCCTACGGCGACTTCGAACTGTGGCTGGACTGGCGAATCGAAGCGGGCGGCGACAGCGGAATCTACTTACGCGACACGCCCCAAGTGCAAATCTGGGACCACCCCGACGGCTCAGGCGGGCTATACAACAACGAGAAGCACCCCAACCGCCCGCGCGTCAGGGCAGACCGCCCGCCAGGGCAGTGGAACCGATTCCGTATCCTGATGCTGGGCGAGCGCGTCACGGTGTGGCTCAACGAAACGCTGGTGGTTCACGATGTGCCGCTGGAGAACTACTGGGACAGGGGCGCGCCGCTGCCGTCGTCGGGGCGCATCTGGCTGCAGGCGCACGGCACGCCCCTGCGCTTCCGCAATATTTTTATCCGACCACTCTAACGCGCCTGCCCTCGACGCGCAACCTGCCCTGCACAAACAGCCGTATCGCCTCGATGTAGGTCTCGTGTTCGATGGGCAGCACGCGCGCGGCGAGCGTTTCGGGCGTGTCGTCGTCCAGAATCGGCACGCACCGCTGCAGGATGATGGGTCCCGTGTCGTACCCCTCGTCCACGAAATGCACCGTGCAGCCCGTGATTTTCATCCCGCTGTCTATGGCGGCTTGGTGAACCTTCAGCCCGTACATGCCCTTGCCGCCAAATAGGGGCAGCAGCGCGGGGTGGATGTTCATAATGCGCATCGGGTACGCCTGCACCACTTGGGCGGGCAGCAGGCGCATGTAGCCCGCCAGACAAATCAGGTCGGGCTGCGCTTTCTGCAGCACCCACAGCAGCGCGTCGGCATACATGTCGGGTTCGGGAAACTCGCGCGGGTTCACCACGGCAGTGGCGACGCCCAGCGCGTGCGCTTTCTGCAGGGCGGGCGCGTCGTCCCGCGTGCCAATCACGGCGACCACCGCGCTGTCAGGGATACGCCCGTCGCGGCACGCCTCAATAATCGCCTGCATGTTGCTCCCGCGCGACGGACCCGACACCAAGATGGCAATTCGGTTCATCGGTTCACCACCCACAGTGCAACGGCGTGCGCCAGCGTGCGCGTGTGCGTAATGCTTACCAGCAGTTGCCCCTCGCTGACCACCTGTGCGCTTGCCCCGTGCAGGTGAACGACGGGCTTGCCGTTGGCGTCGGGCAGAATCTCCACCTCCTGCCAGCGCAGGGGTCGCCCGACGGCTTTGGCGATGGCTTCCTTGGCGCACCACCTGCCCGCGATGTGCTGGGCGGGGTTCGCACGGCGGCTCAGGCAGTAGGCGCGCTCGGCAGGCGTGAGGATCCGCTCCACGAAGCGCGGCTGGCGGGCGCACACCCGCGCAATGCGCTCAATCTCCACCACATCCGTGCCGACGCCGCGAATCATGGCTGGGGCTGCGGGGTGGGCACGGACGGCGCAGTCCATATGGCTTGGTCGTTCGCGTCCACGAACATGATTCGCGCGTTGCCCTCACGGTCGAGCAGGATCCACGCGCGCGGCTTGCCTTTCGAGTCGTACAGAAACAGCGCAGGCTCGCCGAACGGCATGCCCAGCTCGGCGCGCAAGTTGCCCTCTTGGTCGAACAGGCGGAATCGGCGGGCGTCCACACTTTCGGCGATGCGCGGGCGACGCTGCGCTTCGCGCGCCTCCATCAGCGCGACGCCGCTCAGAAACCCAAACAGCGCGACAATCGCTACAAGACCCAGATTCTGAACCAGTCGCATACGGTCGCCTCCCTCACTACAGACGCTCTGGTGCGCAACGGGGTACGCGCACCTGCGTGCAGCATTATACCGACTTCAGGTATCCTTTGGGCGGTGGAGCGACCCAGCTGGGACGAGTATTTCATGCAGATTGCGCATATGGTGGCGACGCGGGCGACCTGTCCGCGGCGTAGTGTCGGCGCAGTGATTGTACTGGACAAGCGCATCTTGGCGACAGGCTACAACGGCGCGCCGATTGGACTGGCGCACTGCACGGAGGTGGGCTGCCACATCGTGGCAGGGCACTGCATCCGCGCGCTGCACGCTGAGCAGAACGCAATCCTGCAAGCCGCGCTCAACGGCGTCTCCACGCGCGGCGCAACCATCTATGTCACCTGCCAGCCGTGCAACCACTGCGCGAAGATGATTATCAACGCGGGCATCCAGCGCGTGGTGTTCGAGGGCGACTATCCCGACGAGTTCGCGCTGGAGCTGTTTGCGGAGGCGGGCGTGCAGTTGTGCCGCTACAAAGCGGGCGTGGTCACGGAGGTTGACCTTGCGCCGTTCCGACCAAGGCGATGAAAACGATTACCGTAGTGTTTCTGCTGGCGTTGGCGACGACCTACCTGCTGACCCCATGGGTGCGCAGGTTGGCGATACGGGCGGGCGTGCTGGACATGCCCGACGCGCGGCGCGTGCATACCGAGCCGATACCGCGCTGGGGCGGGCTGGCGATTTACATCGGCGTGGCAGTCGGGATGCTGGCGGGGCTGGCGCGGCTGTATCTGCTTGCGCCGTCCGACGAGGCGTTTCTGGAGCGCGCGCTGCAGTTTCTGGGCTTGCTGCTGGTCGGCACGGGCGTGCTGATTGTCGGCATGCTGGACGATTGCAAGCAGTTCTCCGCGCTGATTCAGATGGGTGCGCTGCTGCTGGCGGGGCTGGTGGTGCAACTGTTCGGGGTGCAGATTGAGGGCTTCGCCGCGCCGATTGGCGGCAAGTTCAGCGAGGCGCGCTGGATCCCACTGGGCGCGTGGTCCATCCCGATTACCGCGCTGTGGCTGTTTGTGGTCAGCAAGACGATGGACACCATCGACGGGCTGGACGGGCTGGCGGCGGGAGTCAGCGCGATTGCCGCCTTCACGCTTGCGCTGATGGCGCTGCAGGCGGCAGACCTGCTCGACCAGCCCTACCCGAACTGGCTGATTGCGATTACGGCGGCGGCGATTGCAGGTGCAGCGGGCGGATTCCTGCGCTACAACTTCAACCCTGCACGGATATTCATGGGCACGGGTGGTGCGCAGTTTCTGGGGTTTATGCTCGGCGGGCTGTCGGTGATTGGCGCGTTCAAAACGGCAACAGCGTTTGCGATTCTCATCCCCGTGCTGGTGTTCGGGCTGCCGTTTCTGGATGCTGGTCTGGCGGTCGTGCGTCGCCTGCTCAGCGGGCAGCCCATCCACAAGCCCGACAAAAAACACATCCACCACCAACTGCTCGAGCGCGGGCTGAACCAGCGGCAGACCGTGCTGATTTTGTACGGCATCGCAACAGCGATGGCGGTCGTCGCGCTGATTCTGTTCCGTAAGGCGATGGGGTAGACGCTGTTTGCGCCCTGCGGTATAATTCGGCTTGCGATGGCGTTCGAAGTTCTCCTGGTGGCAACTATTGCCTCGTTCTGGGTGGGCGCACTGCCATTTGGGTACTGGGCGGCTCGACTGCGTGGAGTGGACATCCGCAAGGTGGGCAGCGGCAACATCGGCGCAACGAATGTGTTCCGCGCGCTGGGGGCGAAGATTGGTCTCACGGTGCTGGTCTTGGACGCGCTGAAGGGCTTCCTGCCGACTTGGCTGGCGGTACGGGCGGGCGCGAGCGATGTGGAGGCAATCGTGGTCGGCGTGGCGGCGATTTTGGGGCACACCTTCTCGCCACTTATGGGCTTCAAGGGGGGCAAAGGCGTCGCGACGGGCTTGGGTGCGCTGCTGGCGGCTGCACCGCTGACAGTCGCCGTCGCGTTCCCCATCTGGCTTGTGGCGTTCCTCATCACGCGCTGGGTATCGTTGGGGTCGGTGCTGGCGGCAGCAAGCGTACCGATTGCCGCCTACCTGTTTGGGCACTCGCTGCCTGCGGTCGGCATATTGGCAGCGGCATCAGCGACTGTCATTCTCAAGCACCGCTCGAACCTGTGGCGTATTCTGCACGGGGTGGAGCCGAAACTGCAACTGCGCAACTCGCGCCAAAACTTGGAGCAGGAGTGCCTGAACCTTGCACGCACAGCGGTCGAGCGAATGGTGCTGGAAGGCGCGAAGATCGAGCCTGACCTCAGTCGTTTGCCGACGCTGCTGCGCGAGCCAGGCAGCGTATTCGTCGCGTTATATCAGGGCGAGCAGTTGCGCGGGCTGATGGGCAGCCTCCAGCCGCAGCAGCCCACCCGCGCGCACGAGATTGTGCATCACGCGACCCGTGCCGCGCTGTTAGACCCCTACCACCCACCAATCGACCCTGCCGAGTTGCCCACCCTGCGCTATGTGGTCTACTTAGTGGAGTCTTACGAACCACTGCGCAATATCGACCAAGTAGACCTGAGCCGCGAGGGGCTACTGGTCGAGTGGCGCAATCGTGAGAGCGTGCTGCTTCCTCCTGAACCGAGTGGCAGCCCACAAGAGCGTATCCACCGTGCGCTGACCTGCGTGCGCGTCCCGCGCGAGGAGCGCCCGAATGTCTACCGCGTGCGCCTGAACCGACTGGGATAACCGATGTGGGTCAAAATCTGCGGGCTGACGAACCCTGCCGACGCGCTGCACGCCCTCGAAGCGGGTGCGGACGCGCTTGGGTTCATCTTCGTGCGCCAGAGTCCACGCTACCTACCTGCACACGACCCCAACTGGCAGGCATGGCTGCCCACGCTGCAAGGCGCAACGCGCGTGCTGGTCGTCAGCGACCCCGCCGAACTACCTGACGGATGGGAACAGTGCTTTGAGGCGGTGCAATTGATATGGGAACCCGTCTCGTCCGCGCTTACCCCACAGAGTCTAACGGGCGTGAGTTTTGTTGAACCCCCTCCTTTAGGTTCCCCCTGCACGCAGGGGGAACCAAGCCTCGGTTCCCCTCGCGAAGCGGGGGGAACCTTAAGGAGGGGGGCTGATTCTAATCCCACCCTCTGGCTCGCCCTGCGCTTCCCACCCGAATGCACGGCGGACGCTATCTTGCAGACGCTGGATGCCTTACACGCGCACGCCGAGCGCTTTGTGCTGGACACCTATCATCCGACGCTGTTGGGAGGCACGGGGCTGACGCAGGATTGGGCGCGCCTTCGAGAGGTATGCACTCGTGCGCCGCGCCCGATTCTGCTTGCGGGCGGGCTGACCCCCGAAAATGTCGCCGACGCGATTCGCACCGCACGCCCCGCAGGCGTCGATGTGAGTTCAGGGGTGGAAGCCGCACCTGGACGCAAAGACCCCGCCAAAGTGCGCGCCTTTATCTGCAACGCCAAAACCGCGTTGGAGGTCGAGCGTGGCTAAGCCGCCACCGATTCGCGAGCAGTACGGCAGCGCGGGCGCGGGCGCCATCGCCGTGCTGGTGTTCCTAAACATCCTGTGGGCGGGGGCGAACCCCGCCGCGCTGGTGATGATGCAGCACCACCGCCCCGAATGGGTCGCTGCGTTCCGTTTCATCGGCGCGGGCACGATGCTCGCACTGCTGCTCGCGATACCTGCTGCGCGCCGAATCCTTGCGCCGCGCCTGCCGCGCCACCTACCGCACCTGCTGACCGCCGCCGCAATCGGCACAATTGGCGTGCCCGCCGCCTACATCTGCTACTTCTGGGGCACGAAACTCAGTACCGCCACCGAAGCGACGCTGTTAGTCTCCAGCTCGCCGATTTTCTACGCGCTGCTGGCGCGCTTATGGCTTGCTGAACGCTTCCCGACCGAGAAGACGCTCGGCATCGTGCTGGGCATCGTCGGCGTGTGGGTGATTGTGAACAAGGGGTGGCTGCTGCGGGAGTTTTCGGGCGCGACGCTGGGCAACCTACTCGTACTGCTGGGTGTGCTGACTGAAAGCGTGAATGTGGTGGTCGCCAAGTCGCTGGCGATGCGCTATTCGGGCGTCGGGCTGCTGATGATCGAATCGTGCTGCGCGGCGGTCTCGCTCACGGTGATCTCCCTGCTGGTGGCGGGCGCACCGAATCTGAACTGGACGCCGACCGACGCTGCGATGTGGTTTTATCTGGCGTTCGTGTGTACGGTGTTCGCCTTCTCGGTGTGGTTTTACTTGATGGAGCGTGCCCCTGTGGGGGCGATGGGCGTAACGATATTCGCGCAGACGCCCGCTGCGGCGTTTATCGGCTACTTCCTGCTGCGCGAGGACCTGCACCCCACGATTTGGCTGGGCGCGGGGCTGATTATCGGCGGGATCCTGCTGACGCTGCGAGCGGGCAAGAAGTCCGTTAGTACGGCGGCAGCGCACGACGCACCAGGTGGGCAATAACCAGCCCAAGAAAGAGCAGGTTGCGCCCCAGCCGAAGGGGATAGAGCGGGCGGCGTAGGGCTTGCGGAGTCGCCGACTGCACCGCGTGCGCCGTTGCGGTCGCCAGCGCGTGCAGGGTGTTGGGGCGGGCGAGCGGGTCTTTCAGGCGTTCAAGCAACGCATCGGGCGCAACCCGCCTGCCCAGATGCGCGCCCATCCAGACACCCAACAGCGCGGCGGTGCTGTCCGTGTCGCCACCACAGCGGATGAGCGCGCTCACCGCCTCCACGAATTCGTCGGGAAAGCGGAGCCAAGCGTGTAGGGCAGCCGCCGTCGTATGCACGATGTAGCCCGACACGCCGCGCTGCCAGCCTTGCGACAGGGCGAACTGCTCCGTCGTCTGCCCCGCGTCTGCACTTGCCAGCGCGGCGCGCAACGGTTCGCGCAACTCCGCAGGACAGGCGTCCACCCGCTGGCGGATGGCGTCCACTGGCAGCGACGCGCCCGCGCTCTGCGTCGCTAACGCCGCAAGGTCGGCGCATAGGTGCGCTCCCGCCTCCGCTTTCGGGTCGGTGTGCGTGATTCGCGTCGCAAGGCGCACGAGCGTCTCGCGTTGCTGGGGGTCATCTGCAAGCGCGACACCCAGAATCGCCCCGCGCAGGGCAGGCGCGTTCCCCGCTGAGCGCACGCCACTGCGCTGGGGCGACATCCCCAACCAGAGCCGCACACCCGCCCGTGCGGTCGACAGCCCAATCCCTGCGGGCAGCGTTGCAACCCACACGCGCAACTCGGTCGCCAGACGCGCCTGAAAGCGCGCGGGGTCGCCCCCGCTGTGTGCCAGCGCACGCAGCGTCATTATCGCCTGCTCCGCATCGTCGGAGATAAGCCCCACGGACGGCAACAGATGGTAGCGCGTCGGGTCGGGGAACAAGCGCGACGCTCGGCGCGGCGAGAGATTCTCGTAGGCAATCCCCAGCGCGTCGCCAATGGCGCAGCCGATCAGCGCGCCGTAGAGGCTCTCTTCACGGCGCGTCGGGCTTACCGCGCTTTGCATGCTTGCACGAACCCCTCAAAGAGCGCGCGGGTGGCAGGCGCGTCGGGGTCGCGCTCAGGATGCCACTGCACGCCAACCAGAAACGGATGGTTGGGGTCTTCGATCGCCTCCACCACGCCATCAGGCGAGTAGGCGGTGATGACCAACCCCTTGCCCACCGTGCGTATCGCCTGATGGTGCGCGCTCACAATCTCGAAGCGCGTCTGCCCCAGAATCTGCGCAAGTTTCGAGTCAGGCGCAACCTCCACAAAATGGCGCGGGAATGGCTCGTCCTTGGAGGCGCGTTGGTGTTTGAGGCTCACGCTCGGCAAGTCGGGCAGGTGCTGATGCAGCGCCCCACCCCGCCACACATTCAGCAGTTGGCACCCGTAGCAGATGCCCAGAATCGGCTTGCGCCGCGCCTCGAACGCCTGCAGCAACGCCCACTCTTGGTCGAACCGCGCCGCGTTCACCAGTTCCGCTTTCGGGTGCAGCGGCTCGCCATAGTGCTTCGGGTCGATATCGTCGCCGCCGGGAATCAGCAGCCCGTCCAAGCGTGCCGCCAACGCCTCCGCATCCGCACCTGGCGGAATCAGTACTGCCACGCCCCCCGCGCGATGTACCGAACGCGCGTAAGCGTCGTTCAGGCTCGCCTGCCCGCTAATTTCATCAACGGTTTGCCAGTTAGTGGTTATTCCGATAAGCGGCTTCGCTTCGCTCATCGGCTATAGTATACCGCTCGAAAAAAAAATGAGCGACGCTGTCGAAAGGAGGATCAAAGCCCAGCGCCGCTGACATCTACCAATTCGCCCTGTGGAACGCCCTTTCAGGGCATTCCACCCTATTAAGACTCAAAACCGCGCCAAAAGCGGACACCGAATTCGGCAATTTTCGGGGAATTTGGGGGCAATTCGGACGGTTTGCCCCCTGACCCTGCTTGAGTGCCGCGCTTTGGGCATTGCGGAGCTATCCCTCCCAATCTTCCGCGTCAGGGGATTGCTGGCAGGAATCCTAACCCGCTGTTCGAATCTCCTGCGTATGAACATTCGCGAGGCGACCTTCGAATGGATGCGGGCGCGCGGTATCCGCTACATCTTCGGCAATCCTGGCTCGACCGAGTTGCCGTTTCTGGTGAACCTGCCCGACGGCGTGCGCTATGTGTTGGCGTTGCAGGAAAGCATCGCGCTGGCGATGGCGGACGGCTACGCGCAGGCAAGCGGGCAGCCCGCGCTGGTGAACCTGCATGTCGCGCCCGGACTGGGCAACGCGATGGGCGTGCTGTTCACCGCGCTGAAAAACCGTGCGCCGCTGATTGTCACCTGCGGGCAGCAGGACACGCGCCACATTTTTCACGAGCCGCTGCTGTCGGGCGACTTGGTGGGCATGGCGCGCCCCGTGACGAAGTGGGCGTATGAGGTCAAGCACGCTGCCGATGTGCCCGACGCGCTGGAGCAGGCATACCACTTGGCGATGACGCCGCCGCGCGGTCCCGTGTTCGTGTCGATCCCGATGAACTTCTGGGACGCGCCCGCCGAGCCGCCGCGCTTGAAGACGCTGCACACGCCCGACGCGCCGCAGGGACTGGATGCGGTCGTGGATGCGCTCGCGTCGGCGCAGAAGCCCGCGCTGGTGTGCGGGGCGGGCGTCGGGGGCGCAGGCGCAGTCGCCGAAGCAGTCGCCCTCGCCGAGAAACTCGGCTGCGCGGTCTACCACGCACCGCTGAACTCGCGGATGGGCTTCCCCACCAGCCACCCGCTGTATGAGGGGATGCTACTGCCCGCCACGCCGCGCCTAATGCAAGCGCTGAGCCAGCACGATTTTGTGCTGGTGGTCGGCGCGCCCGTGTTTTTGCTGTACCCCTACTTCCCAGGCGGGATGTTGCCGCCTGGCGTGCGGGCGATGCTGATTACCGACGACCCGCAGGAGGCGTCGCGTGCGCCCGTAGAGCAAGCGTTCGTGGGCGACATACGGCGCGCGCTGGCAATACTCATGGAGCGCGTGCCCGCCCGTGAGTATCAGATGCCCTCACGCACCGTAGAGGAGGCACGCCGCCGCTCGGAGGCGACCCGCGCACGAAGCAAAATGGGCGCGTTTTTCGTCCTGCACACGCTGGCACGCCACCTGCCTCAAAACGCCGTCGTGGTGGACGAGGCGGTCTCATCGAGCCTGTGCCTGCGCGAGTTCGTGCGCCTTGCGCCCACCCACGACTACTATACCTCCGCCAGCGGGGGGCTGGGCTGGGCGATGCCCGCCTCCATCGGGATCCAAATGGCGCAGCCCGACCGTCCCGTTGTGTGCGTCATCGGCGACGGCTCCGTGATGTATTCCGTGCAGGCGCTCTGGAGTGCGCGCGAGGAGAACGCGCCTGTGCTGTTTCTGGTGCTAAATAACAGCGCGTACAACATCCTCAAGAGCTTCACGATGGCGTTCTATCCGGGCAGCCGTGTGCAGGGGCTGGATGTGCCGCACTTGGACTTGGTGCAGCTGGCGCATGGGATGGGCGTGCATGCTGAGCGGCTGACCACGCCTGAAGCCGTAGAGGAAGCCATCCCGCGCGCCCTACAGCAGCGCCAGCCCATCCTGCTCGATGTCGCGATAGACCCGACCGTGCCGAGCCTGCTTTGATCGCACCTTAGTCGCAGCGCCCGAAGTTGAACAGCACCAGCAGCAGGTCGGCGTCGTCTACTGTGCCGTCGCCGTTTTGGTCTTCGGGCAAGCCCGTACCGCCTTGCCCGAAGGCGAACAGCACGCGCAGTAAGTCGGCGTCATCCACGCAGCCGTCCTCGTTGACATCGCCTTGCAAGATTAGCTCCACCCACTGCGAGCGAGTGAACTGGTAGAGCAGGCGCGGGTCAGGCAGCTCTTGGTCAATCCCACTGGTTGCGCGGTAGTCGATACCGCGTGCCCGCACATCGACGCGCGTGAAACTGAACTCTTGGCACAGCGCGTAGAGTTCGCCGTTAATCCAGTTGCCGACATCACCACCGTAGGGCACAGCGGTTAGGTTGAAAGTGCGCTCGCACAACGGCTCCGCGAAGAATGGCTGGCGCGTCAACTGAGCGGTGAGCTTGCCCCAAACCCGCTTGATTTTGACATTCACGCCCTCGACAGAGATGCAGAGGTCAGGGCGTGCATCGAGGGTCCACTCCACGACATCATCGCTGAGGGCGCGCCCTGCCAGCACAACGGTAATATTGAAGGGCAAGCCGAAGTCGCTCAAGTTGAGCGCGATGTCGAGCGAGCCGGGCTGCTTGGGAACGCATGCAGGTGGCGCTTGCTCGTCAGTCACCACACCGCCACCGCCAATAGCGCCCGAATAGCTGTAGGTTAGTCCCCGCAAGTCGAAGAAGACCCGATCGGCAGCGCGCAGGTCATCTACGGGGCGTCGCGTCGGGGGTGGCATCGGTTGTCCGTTACTATCAAACGGCAGGTGGCGCACCGCTGTGTTCAGGTCGAAGCTTATCACAGAGCCGCGCGGCAAGCCGCTCAGCGGAACAATAACGCTGCCGCTGTAGGTGGGAATCGAGCGATCCAGCGTGCCGTCCAAAGGCGCCCAATCTAAGGTATGGGACGCCGAAGCGTTGTGGCTGGTTAGTTCGCCATTAACGCGCACGGTAAGGGATGCTTCCAACATCACACGGTCGTGAAATGGGGAGGGACGGTTCTCGGTCGCGTAATTATCCAGCGAAACGACGCGCTTCAGTCCTTGCACCCAAGGACGCCTCACCAAGTACGACCCAAACTGCGCCGATACGGAAAGCTCGGACACCTGCGTAGGGTCAACCTGAATCCCTGCGCGATTGGGAAGGAGGTCGAGCCCGCTCAGATCTGTCCAACTGGGCGCGGTGTACGACACGAGCGCAGGCACGGGGGCATTTGCCGCGTAGACGCTCACGACGGCGCGACGACTCTGCCAGCTGAAATACTGCTCATTCCACAGCCGAATGCGGAATAGGTCGTTGCCGCTCCAAGTGTGCCCAACCTGCGCTGCCTCGTAAACGGGAGGTGCTTTGTAGCCGCCGCGGATCCAATACTCGGCGCGGTCGCCGCCGTTGCCTTCCCATCCGCTCCAAAGGACAACCACGCGCCCGAACGGGTCGCCACCATCGACAACACGGATATTCCGAATGTAGGCGTGGCGCGAGGTGCGAGGTGGTACACTCAAGTCGCCACGCAACTGACCCCACTGGAACGAGTTGATTCCGCTGCCGATGAGGGCATCGAAGCGGGTACCGCCTTCTGTAGTGATATCCCAGCCTTCAAGCCGCTGCCCAAAGGCAAAGCCGTTCAACACCAGCGCTGCCACAAGCAGGTGTACCCTCCGCATCGGGCATAACCTCCTCTTCGCCTAACCGCGCAACCTCTGCCTGTATTATACACCCACCTACCCCCACAACCCGCCGAGATATTCCAACAGCACTCTGCATGCAGGGAAGTATCCGTGAAGTATCGCTGTGTGCTGGTTTGTGCGAGACTGTTAGCAAGCATTAGCGGCAAGGTATACTACCTATGAGGTGGTCTCCGATGCGGAAAGGAGCTCTGGTTGCTTGGGTCTTGCTGGTGGCGATGAGCGTGGCGCAGACGCCTGCTTTCTACGGCGTGGGCGACCTCCCAGGCGGCAACTACAGCAGCAACCTGTTCGCGATTTCCGCGAATGGTCGTGTGGCGGTTGGTTGGAGTAGCTCCGCCAACGGCACGGAGGCGTGCTACTGGACGCTGGAGACAGGCTTGGTGCCGCTGGGCGATCTGCCCGGAGGCACTTTCACAAGCATTGCGTGGGGCGTGTCGTATGACGGCTCAGTGATTGTGGGGCAGGGTCGTTCGGCGTCGGGCACAGAGGCGTTCCTGTGGCGGCGCGATACGAATGAGATGGTCGGGCTGGGCGACCTGCCTGGTGGCGGGTTTCAGAGCTTCGCGCTGGGTGTGTCGGCAGACGGCGCAGTCGTCGTCGGCTGGAGCAGCTCGGCTAACGGTTCGGAGGCGTTCCGCTGGACACCTGACGACGGCATGGTCGGCTTGGGCGACCTGCCAGGCGGAAGTTTTGCCAGCTACGCGCAGAATGTGTCGGCAAACGGGCGTGTGATTGTGGGGCGTAGCGCGTCGTTCAACGGCGACAACGAGGCGTTCCGCTGGGAAAACGGCAACTGGCAACCACTGGGGAGCTTGGGCTACTTCCCCTTCTTCAGCTATGCCTACAGCGTCTCGGCAGATGGTTCCGTAGTCGTCGGCTGGGCGCGGGCAGCGGGTGGCATGGGCACTGTGGAAGCCTTCCGCTGGCGCGCCAGCACAGGCATGGTCGGACTGGGCGAGCTGGAAGGAGGCGCCTATGATAGCCGCGCCTATGCCGTGAGCGCGGACGGGCGACTGGTCGGTGGGTTCGGCACCTCCGAAATCGGCAAGGAAGCGGTCCTCTGGGACCACGAGGGCGTAATGTACCGCGTCAAAGACCTCCTGCTCAACGCAGGCGTTACAGAGGTGCTGAACTGGCGATTGGAGGAAGTGCGTGCCTTCTCGGCAGATGGCACGGTGATGGTCGGCACAGGCACGAACCCTGCAGGGCAACGCGAATCGTGGGTCGCCGTGCTGCCGCGCTTCGACCGTCGGCTGGAAGATGTGGATCTAAGCGGCTGCATCGACGACGCCGATCTCTTGGCAGTGCTATTTGCGTTCGGCAACACGGGCTACTTCGACCTTGCGGATGTGAACTACGACGGCGCAGTAGACGATGCCGACCTGCTCGCCGTGCTGTTTGCCTTCGGCGAGGGGTGCTAAACAGAGTGGCAGCGCGCCTCGAACGCTTCGAGTTCTCGCAGATACGGATGGGCGTGGACACGCCGATTATCGTCTACGCCCCCAGCGAATCGCAAGCGATAGAGGCGTGCCGCGCGGCTTACTCGCGCATCAGCCAGCTGGAGCAGCAGATGAGTGACTACCGCCTCGATAGCGAGCTGAACGCGGTTTGCAAGGAGGCGGTTGGACGCTGGCGGCGGGTGAGCCGCGAGCTGTTCTATGTGCTGTGGCGGGCGCATCGGCTGGCGCAGCAGACCGACGGCGCGTTTGACCCGACGGTCGGTGTGTTGGTGCGCCTGTGGCGCGAGGCGCGGCGCACCGAACGCCTGCCCGACCCGCAAACCCTACAGGAGGCGCGCGCCCGCGCGGGCTACCGCCTGATGGAACTCTGCCCGCGCCGACGCGCCGTGCGCCTACGCGCTGAAGGCATGCAGTTAGACCTCGGCGGCATCGCCAAAGGCTACGCCTGCGACCATGCGCTGCGCGTGCTGCGCCGCTACGGGCTGACCCGCGCGCTGATTCAGATGGGTGGCGACATCGTAGCGGGCGACCCGCCGCCCGACGCTCCTGCATGGCGCATCGCGCTCGCCGAAGGCGGCGAGACGACCCTCGTGCGCGGTGCGCTCTCCACTTCGGGCAGCACGGAGCAGTTCGTGGAGATCGGCGGCGTGCGGTACGCGCACATCATCGACCCGCGCACGGGGCTTGGGTTGACTAAACTCATCTTGGCGCGGGCGCGAGCGCGGGACGGCATCACCGCCGACAGCCTCGCCACCGCCGCCGCCGTGCTGGGCGCAGCGGGCATCCCCCGCCTGCAGCGGCTCTATAAAGGCGTGCAGATTGAGGTACGCGAGGGGTAGACACTCATCCAACGCCTGGAGCATGTTTACAGAACGCATGGTACAAAAGGTGCTCAAAGCCTTTCGTCAAGCACGGTTTCTCGTAGCACAAAGCCAGCCACTATTCTGTATTCTGCAGAAATAGTTCGACGAACTCGTCCAACGCTTTCTCATCGCTGAGAAGGTCTTCTATCGCAAACCAGCGCGTAATGTCCTCTTTACTTTGGTTCAGTCTCTCTACCAAACCGCTGGTGAGGGTTCCTTTACGGAGGAGTAGCAAGGTAACGCAGCGACTTTCCCGCGCTTTGCAATCACGCAAGGTTTTTATTGACGCGCCCAACCGCTCGTGTGCGCCTGCAGGGTCGATTCCCCCCTTCACTTCTACCGCCGCCAGCACTGTTGACTCCCTCACTATCGAGATGTCAGGATCAGTTCCAAAAATCACTTTTCGTCCATCCCGCAGAATCAATTGGGAGACATCTTGTAAATCCACGAGGTTACGCGCGACCAATCGCGCTGTTAGGAGCTGGCGAACAACCTCGTATTCAGAGCCTTTAGCGTTTTGCCACGCGCCTTGCGCTTGTGAACCTGCCGCCATCCCCCGCCAGAGGTCAATTTCCCGCGCATTGATTCTGGGGGCTGTTTCAGTCTCTACGACTCGGCAAATAATGCGGTTCAAGTGGCGTGCCAAGCGTAGGGCGACCTCTTCGTCTGGCGCTTTGCCTTGCTCATACGGCTCCGTATCGAGCCCAACATTCTTCATGGACTTTTGGGAAACCATCGCAAGCATTCGGTAGTAGCCAACAGACCGAGCAATCGATTGCAGCACGGCAGGGTGCGTGAAGACACGCACGGGAGCAATCCCGCTATGGATGACTCGGTTCCAAGCATGCTCGGATATACAGAGGTCTTGGAGGTTCCATTCGACTCGACTGCCGTCAAATGCTTCGATAGCGCGGGCGACTTCCAGTAGTCCCCATTCGTGAAGCTTTTGGTGGAAGAAGAGGCTCTTCGCGGTCTGCTCTTGCGCCCAATCCTCGAACTTGGCAGGGTCTTTAGGCATCGCTTTTTCTCCAGACAAGCACGCTTTCGCGAACAGGGACTCGCCCGTAGCGTCCCATTTGCTGCGAGCTGTTGCCCTTATACCGCGCCACCCAGATTGCCTTCGTCTCAAAACCTGCTTGCGCTGCCATATCACATAAGATTAGGTCGACAGGAAGCATCTCGCCGTCAAAGCGCACATTATCTACGACCATATACACATACGCACCTTCAGCTAAGACGCGCGAGAGTTCGCTGATGACGCGCTCCATGTCTACAAAGTATCCCGTCACCATGTCAGGGATGCGTGGGTTGTTGAGCAAGGTTCGTCGCTCGCGCAAGCGATTCACTACCTCCTCGACGATAGGGTGTGGGGGCTGCTCCTCAAGCGCGACGCGAGCCTCAATATGAGAACGCAGCACGCTATGCCTAAGACTTCGCAATTCGTCGAAATTCTTCACGAAGGCGAAACACAGCTCCAGCGAGTAAGAGCGCGTGTAATCATACCGATTGACATAAGGAGGCGAGGTGATTACCAGGTTGGGCTGCCCCTTCAAAGGTGGGTCAGGCAATGCACGCGCGTCGCCTAAAATCGCCACCGCAGGCGACTGAAGCTGCCAGCCCAACATTCGAGCGCGCTTGATGTCCTGCTCCGCCATCAGAACCCGCTCGCGCAATAGTTCTGTCGGGTTCGCGGGAATCTTCTCGCGACGCAGGCGCAGGAACTGACCATCTTTGGAGGTGTAGCTGCACGGCTCCAGAATCGAGAGGAATAACAGCAACATCGCCTCCTGCACAGGAGAGGGCAGCTGCAGAATCGCCGTTTTCCAGCGACGCAGCTCGCGCAGCACCTCACTGTCGAAAGCGACCCGCATAATCGCCACATCTTCCGCTACAGGCGCTTCAGGGAGTCGGTTCACCTGTGGGGCAAGCTGCTCGTAAGCCTGCAAGAGCACTCCCGACTCTAACTGAAGAGTTTGGAGCAGGGTGTTCGCCACAAAGACGCCGACAGGCAGCCGATCCACGCCCCACGCAGGCGCGCCTGAGAGCGCGGAGACAAACAAGGTCGTGCCCATCCCGCAGAAGGGATCCAGCACCTGCAGCGGCTGCTTCCCTTTGTGCTGATGCAAAATTTCCTGAACCAAAGTGAAGGCAAACGCCTCCTTGTAGCGATAGAGGCGAAGCAGCGGCAGTTCCTTGTTGGCACGGTAGGAGACGCGCTCCGCAAGTTCAGGACGCTCCGAGAGTAGGGGGCGGTACTGCTCCTCTAACTGGGCACGCAAGGGACACAGATTCGACTCCGAAATGCCCGATTCCCACAGGCGGAGTTGCGTCTCTCGCATGGCTGAATTTTACCTGTTGCCCTCAGTGCTATGTTTGGGTTCAGTGAAGCGTTGTACGCCTGCATGCCAATAATACCTTCGGTATGCACACGCCACTGACTTTTGCGGAGATTCTGAGCGCGCTTAGCCACGCGCTGGACATCACGGAGGGGCAGCCGCGCGGGCACGCCGTGCGCACCGCCTACCTCGCCCTGCGTATCGGCAAGGAACTGCATCTGCCCGATACCGACATGCGCGACCTCTACAAGGCGAGCCTGCTCAAGGACGCAGGCTGCTCCAGCAACGCTGTGCGCGTCTACAAGGTGTTCGCCGCCGATGACCTGCTCACTAAGCGCGATGTGAAGCTCATCAACTGGTCGAACCCGCTGGAGTCGCTGCGCTTCGCGCTGGAGCATATGATGCCAGGCGCGAACATCTTCCAAAAGATTGTTCACGCGCTCAAGGAGACGCGCGGCTCGGTCGGCGTGATGGACGAGGTGACCTTGGCGCGATGCACGCGCGGTGCGATGATTGCCCGCTACATCGGCTTCACCGAACAGGTCGCCAAAGCCATCGAGTACCTCGACGAACACTGGGACGGCAAAGGCTCGCCGTACAAGCTCAAGGGGGAGCAGATTCCGCTGCACGCGCGAATCTTATGCCTATGCCAGACGATGGAGGTGTTCGCTGCGACCTTCGGCGTGGATGCCGCGTATGAGATGCTGCAGCAGCGGCGCGGCAAGTGGTTTGATCCTGAGTTGGTGCGTGTGGCGGAGAGTTTCCGAAACGACCGCGCGTTCTGGGCGTTGCACGCGGAGATGCTGCACAATCCCGACATGGCGCCGCCGATGCCCGACTTCACGCGCCAAGTGCTGCCCAGCGACATCGACCGCGTGTGCGAGGCGTTTGCGATGATCGTCGACGCGAAGTCGAGCTTCACGGCGGAGCATTCGCGACGGGTAGCGCACTACGCTGTGCAGCTTGCTGAGGCGCTGGGCTGGGACGCCGAGCGCGTGAACTTCATCTACCGCGCGGGGCTACTGCACGACATCGGCAAGCTAGGCGTGTCGAACACCATTCTCGAAAAGCCAGGCAGGCTGACCGACGAGGAGTTCGCCGCAATACGCGCACACCCGCGCTACACCTTCGAGATTCTGCGGCGTATCCGCTCGTTCGCGTGGCTGGCGGAAGTCGCGGGGGCGCACCACGAGCGGCTCGACGGGCGCGGCTACTGGCAAGGGCGCACTGCCGAGCAACTCACCACCGAGATGCGCATTCTGGCAGTCGCTGATGTGTTCGATGCGCTCAGCGCGGAGCGCCCATACCGACCCGCACTGCCGTTGGAGCAGGTATTCGAGATTATGGAACGCGACAGCGGAACCGCGCTCGACGGCGAACTGGTGCAACTCCTGAAATCACTCCACACAGGTGTCACCCAAGCGCAAGCAGCATAGCGTCAAACGCACGGCAAGTGTGGTATAATAGGCTGACTGCCATATAACTATAAGGTAGTCGGTGAGATAGGGTTATGCGCTTCAATGCGGAGACGCCGCGCTATGTGCAGGTGCGCCAGTGGGTCGAACGGCAGATTGCAACGGGCTACTGGAAGCCAGGCGATACGCTGCCGCCTGAACGCGAGTTGGCGCAGCAGTTGGGCGTTAGCCCGCTGACCGTGAGCCGCGCGCTGCAGGGGCTGGCGCGCGAAGGCATCGTGACGCGCAAGCGGCGCGTCGGCACGGTCGTCGCCGAGAACCTGCCCCTGAACCTCCTGCAACGCTCGTTCACCATCATGGCGCTGGGGCTGGGCGGCGGCACGCGCCAACCCGTGGACTTCTACTTCAGCAGCATCCAGCGCAGTGTGTTGAACACGCTCGCGCCACTGGCGATGCGCACGCTGTGGCTGGACTACCAGATTGACCAAATCGAGCGCGAGTTGCTCTCGACGGAGTTTGTGGGCGTGCTGGCAATCGCGCCTGCGGCGGAACATATCGCGCTGCTGGAAGACCTGTACCGTCGGGGCGTGCCTGTGGTGATTGTCGGCGCGAGCGCGCAGGCATGGGAGACGCCGACGGTGGACACGGATAACTACCGCGCGGCGCGTGAGGGCGTGGAGTACCTGCTGGGGCTGGGGCATCGGCGGTTTCTGGGGCTGTTCGGTGCGTTGGAGACCTTCAACTCGCGCGACCGCTGGCGCGGCTTCCGCGACGCGCTGCACGAGGCGGGCATCCCCGAAGCGCACATCTGGACCTTTACGACGCCCTACGCCGACGAGGTGGACGAAGCCGTGCGCGAAGGCATCCGCACCGCGCTGCGCCTGCCCAACGGCCCGACGGCGATTGTCGCTGGGGGCTACTACCTCGCGCTCTCGGCAATGCAGACGGTGCATCAGGCGGGGCTGCGCGTGCCCGACGATGTGTCGGTGCTGGGGTTCGACGACCCGCCTTCAGCTGCGCTCGCCTCGCCGCCGCTGACCACCTTCCGCCAGCCGCTGGAACAGCTCGGCGCACGCGCCGTGCAGAAACTGCTGGAATGCGCTAAGGGCACGCGCCCCGACCCGCTGCACGAGTACCTGCCCATCGAACTCATCGTGCGGGGCTCGACCGCGCCGCCTACTCCAGCGGCGCGTGCGCTCGCGCAATCGCCGTAAGCGCAGCGCGCGCTTTGTTGAGGCACTCCTCGTACTCCCGCTCGGGCACCGAGTCGGCGACAATCCCTGCGCCCGCCTGCACATGCGCCATGCCGTCCTTGACCAGAATCGTGCGGATGGTGATGCAGGCGTCCATCTCGCCTGTGTAGCTGAAGTAGCCGACCGCGCCCGCGTAGGGTCCGCGCTGCGTCGGCTCCAGCTCGTCGATAATCTCCATCGCGCGCACTTTGGGCGCACCCGACACCGTGCCCGCAGGGAAGCACGCCCGCAGCGCATCGAACGCATCGGCGTCGGGACGCAACTGCCCCTGCACCTCCGACACGATGTGCATCACATGCGAGTAGCGTTCAATCACCATCAGGTCGGTCGTGCGCACCGTGCCGTAGACGCTCACGCGCCCGATGTCGTTGCGTCCTAAGTCCACCAGCATAATATGCTCGGCGCGCTCTTTGGGGTCGGCGAGGAGCTCCTGCGCGAGTTGGGCATCCTCTTCGGGGGTTTTGCCGCGTGGGCGCGTGCCTGCAATCGGGCGCGTGATTGCCTTGCCGTCCTCCACCGTCACCAACACTTCGGGCGACGCGCCAATCAGCGTCGTGTCGTCAAACTGCAGATAGAACATGTAGGGCGACGGGTTGATGGTGCGCAACGCGCGATAGAGGTAGAACGGCGGGGCGGTAATCGGCTGGCTGAACCGCTGCGACAGCACGACCTGAATGCAGTCGCCCGCGTGGATATACTCGACGGTCTTGCGCACGGCAGCTTCGAACGCCTCGCGGGTGATGTTCGGCTGGGGGCTTAGCGTGAAGTGCGGGTCGTTGTAAGGCGGGGGCGGCGGCATGGGCGTGCGCAGTCGCTGCAGGGTCTGCTCGATGCGCCCGACCGCCTCGGCGTAGCTCTGTTCAGGCGACGCACTCGGCAACGGGTTGGTCAGAATCGTGATGGTGTGCATCGCGTGGTCGAAGATTAGCAGCACTTCGGGCGCAATCAGGCAGCAGTCGTCGGTGTGCAGGTCGTCGGGCGGCGGGTTGGGCAACCGCTCAAAAAAGCGCACGAGGTCGTAGCTGAGATAGCCAACCAGCCCGCCTGTGAAGCGCGGTAGTGCAGGCGACGCTTGGTAAGGGTGTCGGCGCAGCAGCGTGCGGGCGATGTCCAGCGGCGTCTGCGCGGGCGGGATGTCAAAGGTGCGCCAGCCCGTCTCGCGCTCCCACACGCGCGCGGTGCGCCCTTTCGTGCGCAGGATCAGCGTCGGCGCGAAACCGATGTACGAGTAGCGGGCAATCTGCTCGCCGCCCGTGACGCTCTCCAGCAGGAACGCATACGGCTCGTGGGCGGCGGTCTTGTAGAAGGCGGAGACGGGCGTCTCCCAGTCGGCAAGCGCGACGCGATACACGGGCGTCATCTGCCCCTGCCGCGCGATGGCGATATACTCACTCTGGTCTGGCGTGGTCATGTGGTCGGCTCCAATTCTACCCGTCACGGTCTCTAAGCGATGGCGTTGATATTCCTTCCCTCTGGGCGAGTTGTCGTTGGTAAGTAGCCACTCTTCGCTCCGCAGTTTTACCATGTCGGCGCTCGTGCGTATGACCCCCGCACCGCCCGCTGGCTGCAGCGCGACCCGATAGACGCCGCCAGTGGCGACCCGAACCTCTATCGGTACTGTGGGAACGACCCCATCAACCAAGTAGACCCCGACGGCACCGACTGGACATACCACGACCTGCTGGACGCCGCTGGCTTTATCCCCGTCATAGGCGAGATAGCTGATCTTGCGAACGCGGTTGGCTACGCGCTGGAAGGGGATTGGGTCAACGCGGGGATTTCGGCAGCGGGTGCCATTCCAGTGGTGGGGGATGTGGCGAAAGCGGGTCGTGTGGGCAAGAAAGTGGTTCAGGCGTTGGTGGAGGCGGGGTCGAACCAAGCTGCCAAGCAGGAAGCCAAAAACACTCTGCAGGAACAAGGAAAGAAGCGGAAGCGGGCTTCGGACAGCCGAAAGGAGTTTGAAAGAGTTCGTAGGGAATACTGGAAGCGCGAGGCGCGTGAGAACCCAGACAAGTATTCACCAGAAGATTTGAAGCGTATGAAGGAGGGTAGGGCTCCAAGAGGACCTGATGGTAAACCTATGACAATCAATCACAAAAAACCGCTTTCAGAAGGCGGTACAAATTGCCCCGAGAATCTGGAGCCGATGACATTCACGGATCACATGGAGATGCATAAGCGGCAGGGAGATTTCAGCCGTTGGGGAAAGAAAGGAGCGGAGGCAAGACGAAAGCGATGACGGATAAACATCTGACTTGGGATAGCGTTCTGAGGGAGCTTCAACAGTACTCAGGTGTCAGGCACGGACTTGGCTGCGACGAGTCGATTGTTCGCGCAGCTGAGCAAACATTAGCACTGCGCTTTCCCAGTTCATACAGGCAATTCTTACTATCTGTTGGATGGTTAGATATTGAAGGAGACGAGATCTTTGGATTGGGAGCCGATTTGCCAGAAGAATATATGAATGTTGTCTCAGCAACCATCGACGAAAGGAAAATTATTCACCTTCCTGAGAGCTTTGTGGTTGTTTGCCGAACATATAGGGGCAATCTAATTTGCTTGGACACAGCCGATGCACACGCCAACGAGTGCCCCGTCCTTTTTGTGAGCTTTTGTCCGACTTCGAGCATAAAGATAATAGCAGACTCTTTTGCAGAGTTTATTCATGCTTGTCTTCTGTATGGGCTTGATTTCCTTACAGAAACCTTGCTGAGTGAAACAAGCGAATTAGCAGGGTCAACAGATCTGGAGCCGATAAGCTGGACAGAACATCGATTGGCTCATTATGACGACGCCCAACACTTATTTGAGTGGTACCGTCATCGTGAGCAGTATCTTGTTCAGTGGGGCAATATCGTCAAGCGTCCTTGGGCTACTGACCCAAAGGAGTTTGAGAACGAAGCACGCGCGTTTTTGTTAGCGCAGTCATGGTGTCGAGCTGTACGCGCCCTGACCCTGAAAAAATGGATTGAAGGCGTGTTGGCTCTCTTTTATGCCGAGATTGAACCAGAACCGCAAAGTGGCGCAGACGAAGCGGTGTGGGTAGTTGTGGGCGATCTGCCTCCTGCGTACTTAGATGTGCCTTCTGTGCCTACGTATCGCGAGGCGTTGGAGGCCTATATCGCCTTACTGGAAGAGTGGGTCAAGGCAGTTCGTTCGGGGGAGCCGATAAATGAGTTGATGCCGATTTACTATCGTCATTCGCTTGCTCCCGTGCCGCCGACCTTGCGCTTTGCGGAGATGATAGAATTGCGGGTAAAATCTTTGCAAGATTTGTTAAGCATTTTATAGAAAAGGATTTTTATTGGACACTAATTCGGCATAACTGTTCATTTGGAACGGGGCGTATGGCTACGAGTGGGACTGCTTTGCGGACACGGGTCTCTACCATGTCGGCGCCCGCGCGTACAACCCCCGCACGGCAAGATGGCTCCAACGCGACCCGATAGACGCATCTTCAGGCGACCCGAACCTCTATCGCTATTGCGGGAACGACCCCATCAACCGTGCTGACCCGTCGGGCTTAGACTGGTTGGATGACGCGGCGCACTTTGCTGCAGGTTGGGGCGACCGTCTCACAGGCAACCTTACCAAGCACATTCGCGACTGGCTGTGCGATTTATTGGATTTGCCCCGCTGGGAGCCGCGCGACCCGTGCGACGAGTGGTACTTGGCAGGGCATTTAGTAGGCGCAGTTCACGATCGACTGCTAACGCGCGGGGCAGGCAGCGGACAGGGACTTGCCAAGAGAGTACA